>Ga0182013_10002264_pt1 | contig 25320 bp, 21 predicted proteins | sample 612S2MmetaG_FD_120487 | JGI IMG/M metagenome (GOLD analysis project Ga0182013, IMG submission 120487) | Permafrost microbial communities from Stordalen Mire, Sweden - 612S2M metaG | ecosystem: Environmental > Terrestrial > Soil > Wetlands > Permafrost | place: Sweden: Stordalen | collected...
AACCTGTATAAAAACTCCTGTTGATTTGAAAGGGCACGACTTCAGTCGTGCCGCAAGTGGCTGAAAACATGAGAGGGCTTTAGCCCCTGAGGGACCGGTTCTTGCAGCTTATCGCCCACCTCGGAACTGTTCTTAGACAGCTTCTAAGAGATATACGCTTTGAAGGGTACGGGATTCATCCCGTATGTTTAGCGAATTTACTTGTTCTCGTTGCCCGTAAGGCGGAAGGTGATGGTGCCCCAGAAGAGGCGAGCGCGCATCTGGACTGGGAGATGGCGGTCGTCGTCGGTATACCAGATCCAGATGTTGCCGCGATTCTTCACGACGCCCGCGTCGGCAGTTGGCTGCACGCGCAGGGTTTTGAAGGTTCCCAACGTAGTCTTGATCTCCTCGCGGCCCTCCACCTTCATGGTCACGGGGACGGTATGCAGCGCATCGACAACCGGAATCACGAAAGTATTGCCCACTTCCATGGGCTGCGACGAGGCGTAATAGACGCCAGTCAGCAGGTCGGTCAGGCAGCCGGGGATAGCAGTTTCAACATGCTTGGTCTGGCCGGTGACCATGTTCTTCTCGTCCAGAATTGACTTTCCCTGGCTGTAATCCAGCTTGAGGGTTGAGTTGATCTGGCGCCGCCCCTCCACGGTCTGCTTGTCAAACTCGGATGTGCAGCCTTTATCGCGGTCGAATGTGGATTGGAAACGGTCGCCTACATGGAAGAGCAGGTTGATGGCGCCGATGGTGTCGGCATTGGCAGTGAGGCGCTCACTATTGCCGGTCGCTTCAAAGTGCAGGACTGCGGCACCGGCGGGAAAGACGCGCCAGTCCACCGCATAGCTGAGCGTCTGCTTCTGGGGGAAGCTGAACCCTGGCCGCGGCGGCGCAAGAGAGCCCGCCTGCTGGGCGCGGGAGACGGCAGCCAAGGCAAGAATACAAAGAAAAGCCACTACAATCGTGCGGGTCTTCAACTTCAGAGGAGAACTCCTTAACAGATTGAGAGTTTGACCTATTTTGCGCGAAAAGCTCACCGCAACCCATGCACGAGCACGTTGAAAACCGGCCGCAGGAACAGCAAGCTGAGATAAAGCAGTACGGCCCCTATACCTGCATTGTACTCGCGATGCTTGAGATAGAGCGAAATGGAGAAGGCGCCTGGGCCGCTTTGGGAATCGGGTGGGCGGGCAGGGGTCAAACGCGGAATCAGACGCGGAACCTGGCTGCAATAGGCGTCGAACCCTGGGAAAGTAGTGCGAAGGAAGCGTTCCTCCGAGGCGATGACCGGGACGTAAATCAGGCCAAAACCGATGGCCAGCACCAGCGCCACCGGCCAACTGAGGAGCGCCACGGCAAACCCGGCAGCAATCAGTGTCGATCCAAGGTAAAGCGGGTTGCGGGTGTGGGCATATGGGCCGGTCATGGTGAGCTCACGGTTCTTTTTAACGTATCCGGCAGCGTAGCCGCGAAGCCAAAGCCCCGGCAACACCAGCGCCAGGCTCCAGGCCACGGCTGCGGGCTGGGGGGCGCGCCGCCATAGTTCGAACAAGTAGAGAGCTGCGGTAACAAAGCCCAGCGGGACACGAATGCGGCGGGCGATGCGTTGCCATTGGGCTATCCAGTCGAGTTCCACCCCAGCGACGGAGTGGGGGCCCCGGTCGAGTTGCGTTGGTTTGGATTGCGGGTTGGGAGGCTCGGTCATTGGGCGATCTCCTGCGCCATCAATTCATCGGAGGCCGCCAGCACGTTATCCGGCGAGATGGTCAGCAGTCCGGCCTCGGGTTCTACGTGGCGTGTGTGGTCGCGGTGGCTTTCAGGACTGCGCAGCACTTTAAATCTAGTCCCAAATGGGCCGTTGCGGCTGGGGTCGGTAGGGCCGTAGATGCCTACCACGGGGCGGCCAAGGGCGCAGGCCAAGTGGAGCGGGCCGGTGTCTCCGGCGATGGCGAGGGTCACGCGGCGGGTGAGGGCGATGAGGTGCTCAAGCGTGCAGTCGAGCGGGGTGGCGGCGCCCGCAGTTTGGACGATGGCCTCGGCCAGGGGCTCTTCGCCCGGGCCCACGTTCACCAAAACCCGGAAGCCGCGGTCGATGAGACCTTGGGCCACGGCTGCGTAACGCTCGACTGGCCAGCGCTTTGCGCCCCAGCCGGCGCCGGGATTGATCAGCACTGCGGGTTGGAGGGCTTTGCGGGGCAGGATTTCGTCTACCCACGCTTCCGCGGAGGGGTCAACGGGCAGCCACGGTGCTACGGGTTTCAGATCGTCGCCGGCCACGGCCGAGGCCAGCTCAATGTCCTGCTCAATGACATGAGCGCCATGGGTTTCCACCTGTTCCGTGAATAGCCAGCGCGCGGCCCGCTCGCGAGGCTCGGCCTCACCGATCAGGCGCTGGCAACCTGCCATCCGCCCAACCACAGCCGACCGAATCGCACCTTGAAGATCGATCACCGTATCGTAGTCGCAGGCTCGGAGCGCTTGGCGTAAACTCTTGATTTCATGAATGGTCTTGCCGCTGAGTGGAGCTTTTCTCCAATCCCTTGTCGGCACCATATGGATCTGGTCGACGATGGGCTGCGCAGGGTTGGGGTTGGTAGAGTTCAAGCCGGTCTGGCGGCCTGCACTGCCTTCAGTTGCCAGTAACGACCGCCAGCGCGGTTCCACGACCCAGTCGATTACCCATCCGGGATGAGTCTGCCGGAGCGCCGTCACAGCGGGCAACGCGTGCAAAATGTCGCCCATGGCGCCCAACCGAACCACGAGCAAGCGAAACTTGGTTTGGGTGTGCAAGCTCTGATTTTCTCACAGGGGCTGCTGCGATGGAGACAGTGGCAGCCGTTCCAGGAGCCACTCGATGGCTTCGTCCTCGTGCTCGATCTCGACGCGGAGCCGGACTGTCTTCAGCGGCAGAACATTGGTGAAAGCTGCGGATAGTTTTCCCAGGCGGAGGGAATCCTTCTCGGTGGTAACGATTGAGGTGGCTCCCGCGGCGGTGGCGCTGGCTATCAACTGATCCACTTCGCTCGCGGTGTAGCTATGGTGGTCGGGAAAGGCTTTCCGGACAGCGAGTTGCAGTCCAGCGACCGCAAGGCCCGCAAAAAACTGCTCGGGGCGGCCAATGCCGCAAAAGGCAGCCACCGATCGGGCTTCACTGCCGCTCGGGACTGGAACTTCCATTTTGCGAAGCAGACGCCAGACGGGCCCCTGCCAACCCCAGGACCTCAATTCAGCCTCCAAATCCGGATCGTCGGCTGGAATTGTAACCACATTGGCCCGGTGAATGGCCTTAACGGGCTCGCGGAGATTGCCGGCGGGCAGCAGGCTGTCCTGCCAATCCCGGCGGTTGAGCAGCAGAATATCCACGGTGCGGTGGAGCTGGCGATGCTGGAAGCCATCGTCGAGCAAATGGACGAAGGGGCGAAGTTCTTCTCCCAGGAATGCAATCGCCGCCGCATCCGCTTCGGCGAGCAGGCCTGCGTCGAATCGACGGGGGGCAACATAGACCGGAATGCCGCCTCGTGCGATGAGAAGCGGTTCGTCCCCGAATTCCTCCGCGGTTCCCGCGAGGGCTACTCGTGCGGGGAGTTGGCTGCGGCGGCCATAGCCGCGGGAGAGCACGTCGACCTGGAAGCCGCACCGCGTGAGCGCATCGGCCAGCGCGATGGTCAACGGCGTTTTGCCCGTGCCGCCGGTGGAGAGGTTGCCAATGCTTATTACGGGATAGCGCAGACGCCGGATTGGCTCCGCCCTTGTGCCCAGGCGCAATTCGCGCAGCCGGTGCGCCAGCATGTAGGCCGGAACCAGGGGGAGTAGAAGCTTGCGCGGGGAAAAGCCTGGGGCTCTAACCTTTTGAACCGGTTGAGCTTGAGCTGACTCAGGTTGAACCGACATGGGCTCAATTGGCTTAGCGCGCGGGGGTTTCGGTGCGGCCGGATTAGCCGCCGGTTCGTGTTGAACGGGCTCAGGTTGGATCTGTCCAGCCTGCATGGGCTGCGCCTCGTCCGGCTCGGGTTGGATGGAAGTGGCTTGTTTCGGCTGATCTTGAACGAGCTCGAATTGAATCGGCTTCGGCTGGGTTGACCGATTCTGGGGTGGAGCAGATTGAACGGCACAAAACTGAACTGGAATAGCCTGCAATGCCTGTGTCGGAACCGGTTGCGGCTGGATCTCTGGTTCGAGAATCGGTTGAGTTTCAAGGCGGGCAGATTGAACCGGCCCGGGCGAGACAAGCGCTCGCAGCGCTTCCACACAGCGGCCTGTCGCCCCCGACTGTTGCTCGAATACGCGTTTGGCCCGCTCGCCCATCGCCGCGGCCGCCGCACGGTCTTGCAGCAACTCGATCAGGACCCCGGCCAAGTCCTCCTTCTCGGCAATGCGGATGGCTTCCTGCGTAACGAGGTCTTCGGTGATGGCGCGGAAGTTGGCGAAATGGGGGCCCATGACAATGGGGGCGCCGAACTGCGCAGGCTCCAGGGGGTTGTGGCCACCGTTTGGAAACAGGCTGCCGCCCACAAACGCTGCCGATGCAAGCGAATAGACGGACGCCAGTTCGCCGATGCTGTCCAGCAGCACAATTTGGCCGGCCTGAAGCAGTTTGATTGACCCGGCAGTCTGCTCGTGCCAGTCCGAGCGGCGTTTCCACGAATAGCCAGACTGATCCAGCAACGCAGCCACGGCCTCGAATCGTTCCGGATGGCGTGGTGCGAGAACCAGCGCCAGGCGCGGATCAACCTCCAGCAACTGTGGCCACGCTTGGAGCAGCGCAGCTTCTTCCCCTTCCAGCGTGCTGCCGGCCACAACCAAGCGGTTGGCTAGCTTCAAGGCCTTCAGGATGCGGGTTGCCTCTGCCCCCTCTGCCGCGCGCACATCGAATTTCAGATTTCCCGCGACCTCAACCGCTTCCGGACGGCAACCGATGGCCCAGAGCCGGTTTGCATCGGTCTCGCTTTGCGCCAGCACTCGGCTGATCGGCTCAAGAAATGGCCGCCACAGCCAGCGCAGCCGCCGATAGCGCGGCCAGGAGCGGTCTGAGACGCGAGCATTGACGACGGCCACGGGAATTCCACGCCGATAACAGGCGCTGAGCAGGTTGGGCCAGAACTCGGTTTCCACTAGAACGAGCAGGCTCGGCTGAAGCGCGTTGAGGTAGGAGCTTACGGCCCAGGGCAGGTCCAAAGGAAAATAGAAGACCCGGTTGGCTCCGAAACGTTCGCGGGCCAGGTCTTGCCCGGTGCGGGTGGTGGTGGAAATGGCGACAAAATAATCGGGGAGCGCGGCTTCGAGATCCTTGCTCAAGCGGCTCACCGCCAGCACCTCGCCAACTGAAACGGCGTGAATCCAGATCAACGGGCGGTTGCCCTGGCCTTCCAGGGTTCGAACGCGTCCCAGGCGTTGCAAGAGCCCTTCGCGGTATTTTTGCGTGGTGGCCATTTGCCACAGCCACCAGGGCGCACCCACCACCAGGGCCGCCAGCAACGCGAGATTGTAGAAAAAGAGAATCATTCGTAACGGATTGCCCTTCCCCTTGTCTAACCCTCAAATGATACAGTCGAGCACGATGAGAAACATGCGGGCACTTCCGCTCTCACTGTTCTGGCTGGCGCTGCCGGCCATGGCAAGCGATCATTCTGCCCCCGCCGTGCAGCCAGCCACCACCTATGCCGCTGTTGAGGTACACGAAGACGAAAAGGTGGCCATCGCCGCCGAACCCTACGACACAAAAGAGAAAGAGTCCATCTTCAAAGTGGACTATCTTAGCCACGGTGTCATGCCGGTGCGGCTCATCGTGACCAACAACGGCGATCGGCCGATAAGTCTGCGCGACGCCCGGATTCTGTTTCTCACCGCGGAAGGCGAGAAGATTCAGGCGGCGGAGCCGGAGGACGTGGAACGCCTTATGACCCAGAAAGAACGTCAGGGTTCCAAGATCCCGATGCCCGGGCCGATACCTTCCATCAAACTCAAGCCCAAGGCCAGCAATCAGGAGATTGAGCAGGACTTTAACACATTCGAATATCAGGCGCTGGTTGTCGAGGCGCATACCACACGGGCGGGGTTCCTGTTCTACGACGTTTCGCAGCTCGACCATCCGCTGAAGGGCGCCAAGCTCCACCTGCACAAGCTGCGGGACGCCGACGGCAAGGAACTATTCTACTTCGAGATTCCCTTCGACAAGTACATCAAGTCGAAATCGAACCAGATGTACTAGTGATATTGCATGTGATATGATTCTTTCGCGTGGGTCACCCTTGAGAATTCGGAAATCATATGAGAACCAGCAACTTTGCCTTGCGCCTTCAGCCCACTTTGCTCGAAGCGGCGCGCAATATTGCCGAATCAGAGGGGGTGTCACTGAATCAACTGATCAATACTGCCGTCGCGCAAATGATCGCCGCGCACAGCACCTCAAACTACATCTCTATTCGTGCTAAACGAGCAAATCTTCCCCGGACGCTGGAGATTCTGAGCAGGGCTGGGGCGGGGAATCCACCCATAGAAGGGGATGAACTGCCGGAGTCGTGGAAAGACCGAAGTGCTACTCGTAATAAGTAGCCGTAGTCGTGTCCGTTTCCCAGATGGTGCAATCCTTCACGCGCACCCGTCCTGCGGTCATGACGGTAAGCTGGTCGCTGGTCTGGTCGTAGAAATACTTTGCCAGATTCTCAGCTGAAGGATTCAGCACTGTGAAAGGCTCCAGATCGTTGAGCATCTGGTGGTCGATGCGCTCGATTACCGGGCGCAACACTTGCTTCAGCAATTTGAAGTCGAGCAAGAGCCCAGCCGCGTCCAGCACGGTCCCGGCCAGGGTTACGCGCACCTTGTAGTTATGCCCGTGCGGGTTTTCGCACTTGCCCTTATAGTTGCGAAGGTAGTGCCCGGAAGAGAATCCGGCCTCCACGGTGACTTCATACATCGGCGTCTGCTCGATCCTGCGGGGAAGAGTCCCAGACACTATTCTAGTGTCTCGGCCCGGTCCAGGTCCCACGGCGCGGGCGTCCGCATAAACGCTCCGATGCGCGACTCGCCAGATTCCGTCTAATTCTTCTCGTTCAGCCGGTCGACGACTTTGTAATCGGCTGGAACCTCGAAGAAGCTTGGGTCCGGCTCGGAAGTCGAGAGTTCCTTCACCGTGAACACCTGCTTGCCCGTCATCGGCTCGTCCACTATCGAGATCAGATTGACCGCCAGGCGCGCGGAATACCAGAATTCCCGCGTGACGTCCATTGGCTTGTCGTTGCCCATCACCCCGGGATTAAACGTGGTGGTCTCGCGGTAGCCGTGTGTCTCCTGGCCCTCGGTGCTGCTCAGGCCCAGATCCTCGTGCTGACGGTAGCCCGTTCCGTCCGACAGGGGGCCAGACACGCTGGTTGGCGGCTGGAAGTTGTCTTTCGTTGTCAGGTGATACCGGTACAGGTCGCATTCCTTGGTCGCAGTCAGGCAGTTGTACCAGGTGTGCTGTTCGGGGTCCGTTATTTGGAAAACGTCCATCGAGGACTTGATCTTGCTGCCTTTGGGAACCAGGATCCAGCGCTCCTGATAGATGCGGCCTTTGCTGTCGCGCACGATATGGCGCTCATTGGTCAGGGTGAAATTGCCCCCATTGTTCATGGGGCGCGCCCACTCCGTCACCAGCGTGAAACTGAAAGGAGCACCGGCTTTCGGCGGGATGAAGATGCTCTCCATTCGGCCACTGGTTCCGCCGTCCTGGATGCGGATTGCGGGTTGCTGCGGCGGAGCCTGCGCAATTGCCGCACAAGCAACGGACGACGCGATCGAAGTAGCCAGAAGCAATACCCGGACACGCATGGGACCTCCAAAACTGCCGACAACACGGGCCGAGGCGAACAGAATATACCCATGAAGGCTCAATTGGGCATCCGACTCTTCTTCTATTTTTCGAACGACTCCGGCCGTGCGTACTGACTGACTCCTTCGGCGCTATCGCCAACTGGCCCCGGCTTCAATCGCAGCAGCGTTCTAGCCGCGTCCCTCGCGCCGCTTACGACGAGCCGCCTGGCGGGCCTCTTCGCTGCGACGGTCGGCCTGCTCGAACAAGTGAGTCATCACGCCGATCAGCGCCGCTGCCAATCCAAAAAGAAGCAGGAACATGGACACTGTGCGCCACAGGGAGCCGTTGGCCGGAAGTCCGGGCTGAAAGCTCGAAGGCACGAACGACATGCCTGCCGAGATCAGCGCGAAGAGGGCGAGCGTGGCGGCGAGGATGTAGAAGTTGCGCGACATAGGTTAGGGAGCGGAGAGGCCGGTGAGCCTGTTGCGATTTTACTCGGGGAAGCAACTAGCCAGCTATAATTGGCCCGACCGATCGAAGGGAATACCTGTCATCCTGAGCAGCCCGACACGCTTCCAGCGAGTTAAGTTTGCAATGAACCCCGTGCTCGATTCGCAACAATAGCTCCGTGCCCCGTTCTTGCGACTTTTTTCTGTCGCAAGGGCGGGAAACCTCAGCGCTCAACCCGCCTTGTTCATAGGGAGCGGAACAGGTCGCGCTTTTCGACCTGCGTGGTCAAAGCCCGCCCTGAGCAATGTCGAAAGGGACCAGCGTTTCCAACTTCTGCCAATCGCGAAAGGCGCCATATGTTAGCCACCTGTTTTCCCGCAGCCGTCAAGTTAAGCATCGCCGTCCTGTTTCTCCTCGCACCAATGGTTGTCCTGGCCCAGTCCCAGCCTTTGCCCCAGGGCATCTTCACCGATCATCAGGACATAGGCACGGTTCTCCATCCCGGCTCCGCCGCTTATGACAGCGCTACACGCTCCTACACCGTCAGCGGCAGCGGCGAGAACATGTGGTTCGGGATCGACGATTTTCACTTCGCCTGGAAGAAAGTCTCGGGCGACGTGGCCCTCACCGCCGACATCGCCTTCCTCGGGACCGGCGGCAACCCGCATCGGAAAGCCGTCCTTATGATCCGCCAGAGCCTCGACGGACCCTCGCCCTCCGTCGACGTGGCTGTCCATGGAGCCGGCCTGACCTCGCTCCAGTTCCGCGATGCAACCGGCGCCAACACCCGCGAAGTCGAGTCCAACATCTCCGCACCCAAGACCGTCCGCATCGAGAAGCGCGGCGACTATTTCTACGCCTTTGTCTCCGGCCCCCGCCTCTCGAACGACGCCGGCAAACTCCACCCCGCCGGCGCATCAACCAAACTCGCACTCACCGGCGATTTCTACATAGGCATCGGCGTATGCTCGCACGACAAGGACGTGGTCGAGAAGGCCGTCTTTTCGAACGTGGTTCTGGACCAGCTTCCACCCGCTTCCGGCAAGAAGGTCCTGATCAGTTCGCTTGAAACCATTTCCATCGCGTCCATGGATCGCCACGTCGAATACGCAGCCGCCGCGCACTTTGAAGCCCCCAACTGGTCGCGCGACGGCAAGTTCCTCGTATTCAACCAGGAGGGAACCCTGCGCCGCCTCGCGCTCGACGGCAGCGAGCCCACGCTGATTCCCACGACTCCCCAAGTCCATTGCAACAACGATCACGGCATCTCGCCAGACGGACAATTCCTCGCCATCAGCGACCAGTCCACAGACGACCACAAATCCCGGGTCTACATTGTGCCCATTACGGGTGGCACTCCGCGCCTCATCGCACCCAACGCGCCGTCGTACTGGCACGGCTGGTCGCCCGACGGAAAGACTCTCGCCTTCACGGGGCAGCGCGGAGACAATTTCGACATCTACTCTATTTCCGCGACAGGCCCCGCGGCCGGCGGCCCATCGTCAAATCAGGAGACCCGCCTCACCACCGCTCCCGGACTCGACGACGGCCCCGAGTATTCACCCGACGGCGCATACATCTACTTCAACTCCGAGCGCACCGGACAAATGCAGATTTGGCGCATGAAGCCCGACGGCTCCGATCAGGAGCAGGTCACCTTCGACGACAGCAACAACTGGTTCCCGCACCTCTCGCCCGATGGCCAACAAATGGTCTTCATTGCGTATGAGAAGGGCGTAACCGGCCACCCGCCCGACAAGGATGTCGAGCTCCGCCTGATGACGCTGAAAGACAAGAAAGTCCGCGTGCTCACAAAGCTATTCGGAGGGCAGGGAACCATCAATGTCCCTTCCTGGTCCCCCGACGGCCTCAAGCTCGCTTTCGTCAGCTATGAGCAAATACCGGAAGAAAGTCTTGGCGTGAAGTAGATACTGGCAGGCGGCAGCTTCTTCAAAGCGCCGAGTGAAGCGCCGCCTCCGCCCATACCACGGCCTCTGCGTAACACCTCACCAGCTCGACTTCGTTCAACCCGTTCTTCTGAACCACGGCATCGCACGCCGCCCAGTTGCCCTGTTCCTCGAATTCGAGCCAATCCAGAAACATCCTATCTGGATTCTTCGCGCCCTCCAGAGCCCCCCGAATCTCGTCTCGCAACGGAAGCAATGGGGTAAGCTGTTGCATCGGCAGGCGCAGCATCGCCGGCAGCAGGCTGAGCAGGCCCAGAAGGTATTGCTCGGTCCGGTCCAGTCCGCTGAGCGCCGCGGCAAGTTCGCAGAAGCGCCCGCGAACAAAGGCCATTCGCAATATCTCCACCGGCTGCCCTGCATTGAGTTCGCTCGTAATAGCCAGAGTCGCCACGCGGCGAAACGTATCTTCACCCACCGTGATCAGCGCCGACCGAACGGAGCGAACCTGCTCCCGGAACGCATAAGTGGGCGAATTGACAAGCCGCAGCAGGCGATAGGTGAGCGATGCGTCGCGCGTCACCGCCCTGGTCATCTTGTCCAGATCGATTTCTTTGGCCCGCATCAACTGAAGGATTTCGAGATGGGAGAGCCGGTTTGCGGGAATCTGCTGGTTCTTGAGCAGCGTTGGACGGCAAAAATAATATCCCTGGAAGAGAGTGAAACCTTCGGAACAGGCCTGCTTGTAATCCTCCTGGGTCTCGATCTTTTCCGCAACCATGGCCACCGACGCACCTTTCAGGCGCTTGAGCAATTCCTTCCGCACGGCTGCTCCACTGAGCAGAAAATCCACCTTGATGTAGTCCGCCAGTTCCACCAGAGGCTGCAGTTCCGGTCTCCAAGTGAAGTCATCCAGCGCAATCCGGAACCCGGAAGCCTTCAGCTTGCGGCACGATTCGATCAGCTTGGGCGTGGGATCGAGAGTCTCAAGAACCTCCAGAATCGTCATCCCGGGCGGCAGAACGTCGACCAGTTCCTCGGTCAGCGACTCAGTTGTGCAGTTCAAAAACGCCGGCAGTCCGCCGGTCAGTTTTGCCAGGCCAAACATGACTGCATTGTCGAGCATGGTGCGGGTGGCTAAATCGCCGTCGCCGTGGAAGAAAGCTTGCGGCCCGCTGCGAAAGAGCAATTCGTATCCATGCACCAACCCGCGCGGGTCGAGGATCGGCTGACGCGCCACATAGCGCGTTCCGCCGGCCAGATCGGCAGGTTGATCCTGGGCATGCTCAGTAATCAGGGCTTCTCTTGCCATGAAATCTTCCTGCGCTCTTATCGGCTGGAAACATCGATAAATTCACTGAAGTCCCCTTGCGGTGCAAATTATGTCTCATTTCCCGGCTGCCGGCTGCCGCAACTCATCCTGCGAACCTGAGCGCGTCCTCCGCCCAAATGACAGCTTCCGCGTAGTTGTCCAACAGTCCTTCTCTGCGCAACCCATTCGATTCAGCCGCCAGATCGCTCCCAGCCCAATCCGCGCGTTCGTGGAATTCCAGCCAGGAAAGCAAGCTGCGCACCGGGTTCGCCGTTCCTTCCAAAGCCCGGCGAACCTCATCCCGAAGCGGAAGCGCCGGCGTCAACTCCGCCATCGGCAGACGCAACATCGCCGGCAGCAGGCTCAGCAACCCCACAAGGTATTGTTCCGTCCTATCCAAGCCGCTCGACCCTGCCGCCAGTTCGCAAAAACGCCCGCGCACAAACGCCATGCGCAGAATCTCCGCCGGCTGATTGCTGTTCAGTTCACTGGTAATGGCCAGCATCGCAATCCGCCGAAAGGTCTCCTCGCCCACCGCCAGCAGCGCCGCCTGAATCGAGTTCACCTCCTGCCGCACTGCGCACATGGGCGAATTCACCAGCCGCAGCAGCCGATAGGTCAGCGACGCGTCCCGCTTCAGCAACTCTGTCAGCCGCTTCAACTCGATCGTGTCCCCGCGCAGCAATTGCAGGATCTCGATATGCGAAAGCCGGTTGGCCGGCACCTGCCGGTTCTGCAGCAACACCGGCCGGCAGAAGTAGTAACCCTGGAAGAGCGTAAACCCCTCCTCGCATGCCTGCCTGTACTCCTCTTGCGTCTCCACCTTCTCAGCAATCAGCGCCACAGTCACACCGCTCAGCCGCTTCAGAAGTTCCTTCCGCGCTTCGGCGCCAGCCAGAAAAAAGTCCACCTTGATGTAGTCGGCCAGTTCCACCAGCGGCGCAAACTTCGGCCTCCAGGTAAAATCGTCCAGCGCCAGCCGGAAACCCGCCGACTTTAGTTTGCGGCACGCGGCAATCAATTCCGCCGTTGGCTCCAGGCTCTCCAATATCTCCAGCACCGTCATGCTCGGGGGGAGAACATTCACCAGTTCACCGGTCAGCGACTCGCGCGTACAGTTCATGAATGCCGGCATTCCGGCCGCCAGCTTCTCCAGCCCGAAAACAACCGCGTTGTCCAGCATCGTCCGCGTAGCCAAGTCCCCATCCCCACGGAACGCCGCCTCAGGCCCGGCGCGAAACAGGAGTTCGTAGCCATGCACACGGGAGCGCCGGTCCATGATTGGCTGCCGAGCCACATACCGCAGTCCACCACTCCCCTCAGGCAGCGTCGCCGCAAAGATTTTCTCCGGCGAAACCTGTGTCGCCATACGCACCTTCCCGTACCGCTAATCGGAAGCCCGCGGCCATAACTTGAAAGTGTGTAGGGAATTGCGACATTCCCCACCGCAAACCCAATCAATCCGCCTCTAAAGGTCGCACAACAGCAACTCTGTCGTCCTGAGCAGCACGACCCGCTTCCAGCGAGTTACGTTTGCAATGAACCCCGTGCTCGGTTCGCAACAATAGCTCCGTGCCCCGTTCTTGCGACTTTTTTCTGTCGCAAGGGCGGGAAACCTCATCGCTCAACCAGCCTTGTTCATAGGGAGCGACCGTAGCGAAGCGAAGGGCGTCGAAGGGGACCTGCTTCTTGCAATTCTGGCGAATGGGTGGGAAACCACAAATCTCAATCGGGGCACCCCTACCCCATGAACATCCCACCATTCACATCCAGCACATGCCCCGTAATGTAACCCGCCCCCTCAGAAGCCAGGAACGCCACAGACTGCGCAATCTCCACATCTGTGCCTGCGCGTCCCAGCGGAATCGTAGCCATCATCGCTGTCCGCTGCTTCTCGTCCAGCGCCGCCGTCATGGCCGTCTCAATGTATCCCGGCGCCACCGCGTTCACCGTAATCCCCCGCGAAGCCACCTCCCGCGCCAGCGACCGCGTCAGCCCGATCAGCCCAGCCTTGCTGGCCGCGTAATTCACCTGCCCGCCCTGGCCCGTGCGTCCAACTACGCTCGATATATTGATAATCCGGCCCCAGCGGTTCTTTAACATCGGCCGCAACACTGCCTGGGTCAGCAGAAACGCTCCCGTCAAATTCGTCGTCAGCACATCGTCCCAGTCGGCTCGCTTCATGGCCATCGCCAGCCCGTCGCGCGTAATCCCGGCGTTGTTCACGAGGATTTCCACTTTGCCGAAGCGTTCCATGACCGCCTTGGCCCCGGTCTTGATGGACTCTTCGCTGGCTACGTCCAGCGCAAAAGCCGCCGCCTGGCCGCCAGCCGCCACAATCTCGGCAACTACCTCGGCCAGCTTTGCCTCATTCCTCGCCGCCACGGCCACCGTAGCCCCGGCTCGCGCCAGTTCCAGCGCCACAGCGCGCCCAATCCCTTGCGAAGCTCCCGTCACCAGCGCAATCCGTCCCTGCAAATTCCCCATAGAGTTCTTCCCTTATCCGGCGCACATCGCTCAGGCGCATCCGTCCCCAATTATAGGAGTCCCAAGCCGACCATATTTCCTTCGTTGAATGCCTTCGGCCGCGTGTCCCGTTTCCGGACACACAGCCAATGTGGGAATGCTAATCAATTGCCCGCGATGTTTTCCCCGCTAGCAGGACTTATCCCCACATAGCCTCATGACAGCACACACCGGTAAGTCCTGGGCCATTTGTCGTTCTGTTCACTAGAACAGCGATGCACCTCTACGACTCATCAAGGACCGGTAGCTTTCACACGCAGCAACCGACTTGGTGTCGGCACTTCAGCGAAGGAGAAGAACAATGAAACGACTTTTGGTCGGCGCAATCGCGCTTGCCCTTGGGGCCATCCCGGCAACCGCGCAAAGCCTTGAAGATCTGAATATTCAGATCCACGGCTATGCCACGCAAGGGTTCCTGTACTCAACGAACAACAACTTCTTCACTACCACTTCAAGCAACGGCAGTCCGGCTTGGACCGAAGCGGTGATGAACGTCAGTGCGCGACCCATACCGAAGCTGCGCATCGCCGTCCAGGCCCGCTACTTCCTGCTCGGTAATTACGGTAATTCGGTCACCATCGACTTTGCATCGGCAGATTACAAGGCGAACGACAAGTTTGGCGTGCGCGTGGGCAAGGTAAAGGTGCCGTCGGGCCTATTCAACGAGACGCAGGACATCGATCCCTCGTATATGTGGGCGCTTCTGCCACAGAGCGTCTACCCGATCGCCACCCGCAACTCGCAGCTCGCAGCGTTCGGCGGAGTCGCCTATGGTGCCCTCAAGCTTGGCCCAAAGCTCGGAAGGTTGGATTATCGGGGATGGAGCGGCGAAGTCTCAGTGGGTGCGAACGACGGACTTTTCACGAACGAAATCGAAACCGGAACCACTTTGCCCGACGGCTTGAACGGAGTTGAAAACGGTACGGCCCTTCACTGGACACTCCCTCTGGCGGACAATGCCCTGATGTTCGGCGCTTCGTTCATCAGGGACAACACCTTTAGCAATCCGCTCTCGGTCGGCTATGGCAAGTACACCGGGACCGAAACCATCCGTCCCGCCAATGAGCCCGACTATTTCGCCAAGTACGAGAAGGACAAACTGATGGTGGCCTTCGAGGACGCGCGGTACACCGGCAGCGCACTTGTTGTACTGCCGGCGCTCGGCCCTTACGGAATCTCAACAACCTTTATCGACAATCGCGAATGGTTCGGGATGGCAAGTTACAAGATCACCGGCAAGCTCACGGCTGGAGCCTACAACAGTCAGTTCTTTGCTCACAAGCACGCGCTCGGTCCGCTCCGCTACTCGAAGGATTGGGTTGTCTCTGGCCGCTACGACTTCAACCAGTTTCTTTACGCCAAGGCTGAGGAGCACTTCGTTGCCGGCACTTACGAGGATTACGACACTACACTCAACGCCCTCGGTCTCAAGCCCACATCGAAACTCACCATCCTCAAAATGGGCATAAACTTCTAACCCGGACGAAAGGAGAAACTGAAATGAAAAAGCTTCTATATGGATTTCTGCTCGTAGCAACCGCGTCGATCTTTGTCGTCCAGGCCAAGGCCCAGGTGATTGTGATCGCCAACAACAGCGTCAAAGCCTCCGACGTATCGAAGAACGACCTGAAAGATGTATTTACCGGCGCGTCGACATCACTCGGTGGCGGCACCGTGGTGCCCATCCTGCTCAAAGGCGGAACCGCCAACGAAGAGTTCCTGCAGGCCTACATCGGCAAGAACGATACCGCTTATCGCGCCGGCTGGCGCAACCTGGTCTTTACCGGCCAGGCCACTATGCCGAAGAGTCTCGATGGAGACGCCGCTGTTGTGGAGTTCGTTGCTCACAATGCCGGGACTATCGGCTACATCGGCAAGGCAAGCGCGCACGAAGGAGTCAAGGTCCTCGCCATCAAGTAAAGTTGCTGAGATGCGGGCTGGATAGTCACTCGGTCGTCCGGCCCGCGCTACCTGATTCTCAAGAGTAAAGAAATTCGGCGGCGGTTTTCATCCAAGCGGTGTCGCCGCCACAGTCACCGGCCGCCCAGCGAGCGCCGGACGAACCAATTCTGTCGGCCACACATATACCGCCAATCGCCGCGAGTAGTGCAACACCGGCTCAATGTCCGGCAACTCAATCCCGATCGATTGCGCCAGGTCGTTGCGCTCGATCTCCGCCTCCGCCTCTTCCAGCGGCCACGGTACGTGGTGCAGGCTCGCCCTTTCCGCTTGACCCGCCCGGTTCCGCGTAAACAGGCTGGTCCGCTCCATCAGAAAATATTCGAGAGTCCCGCTGCGTGCATCCGCAAGCTTCCGTGTCGGACCCAGACCGCGGTACCGTGCGTTGAAGATGACCTCTTTCTTCGAGAAACGCCTGCGGCTGTAGAACGAAAACTCCCGCTCCGTCCGCTGATCCAGCCGCATATCCGCCCAATGGTAAGGCAAGTGAAAAAACGTATGCGCCAGGGCCACCGCCAGCAGGTTTGTCGCGTCCAAAGAGAAAAAATACATCCCCGGTGTTCCCGTGTGTTCATCGCGCACATAGGTGCGCACATTCAGATCGGGGAAATTTCGCATTCCAGGAATGGTGGGCAGCCCGCGAACCTTGATCCGGTCCAGCCAGAACGGCACCACCCCCAGCCACCCCGACCCCTGAAACAGATCGGGCACCAACCCTTCGGGCAAGAGCGGCGCGATCTGAGAAGCAGGCACCGGCCAGTGCGCAAACAGAAGATCGTTCCACCTCTGCGTCATCTGCCAGCGCCCGGACGGCAAGGGCCGAGGACTGTGCGAGGTTTTTATCAAATACTCCCGCATGGCCTACTCCTCCGAGAATCCTACTCCTGCCTAGCCCAATTGTGTTGCCGAAACCTACCATCCAACTGCACATTTTCGTCCCGGTCTGGTTTAGACGCCCATTCCAGTCGGCGGTTACCCAAATCCGAACCTCTGCGGTTTTGCAATCGCACTAGACCCAAACCACCGCTGTGAACTGGTTTTCTTCATAAAAAATGGTCGGCACACACTTTCGCGCCAAGCCCTTGTGAATTGGAAGGTCGCCCCGATGCCGTATTCTGTTCGCGAGCCCACAACCATGTCCAGTGAATCTTCTCTCCCTCCCGGCGCCCGCAATCAAACCGACGTCTTCGCCGTGCACGGCGCCGACCCTGAAGTTCTGGCCTACGCCATGGCCAAGTACTCCCGCTCCGCCCTTTCCATGCGCGAGTCTCTCAACGAAATCAGTGCCCAGCGCGCCGAGCAGTTCCTCAATACCTTTTATTTTCAGTATGGCCACCGCTCCATCGCCGACCTGGCCCACATCGCCTTCGCCGTTGAGCGCCTCTCGCTGCTGGCCGCAATTGTCCTGGTCGACGAACAGCGATGGGACGGCCAGGAGCGATCGACCAGGTACCAGAATTTCATGAAGTCCGGCTGGTATTTCCCTGAATTTGAAGAAAATGCCGAGCCGGCGAGAATTTACGCCGACACCATAGACAACCTGTTCAAGACTTATCAGCGGACTACCGCAGCCGTCCTTGAAGCCCTCCGCCGCCGTGTTCCCTGTCCTGAAACCCTCAAGCCAGAGGCCTACGAGCGAACGTTGAAAGCCCGTGCCTTCGACGTAGCCCGGTACCTGCTTCCTCTGGCCACCAACACCTCTCTCGGCCAGATCGTCAACGCCCGCACGCTTGAGACCCAGGTCTCCCGCCTGCTTTCCCACCCCTTCGCCGAGGTCCGCGACCTGGGCCTCAAGCTTCGCGAAGCCGCCACCGGTCCCGCCTGGAATGTGAACGCTCAGTCCGCCGAGACTTTCATTCAGAAACTCGACCCCGCGCTAGCCGCCGAGGCCGCACAGCTCCTCACCCGCGAAGTCCGCACCGCGCCCACCCTGGTCAAATACGCAGAGCCGAATCAATACCTGCTCCAGACGCGAGCCGACCTGGAGCAAGCCGCCAATGAGTTGCTTCGCGGAATCGCCCCCGCCGCTGCGCCACTGGTCGACCTGGTGGAGCGGACCGAAACATTGGAAGTCGAGTTGGCGGCGACGCTGATCTATTCGGCGAGCCATCATCCTTACCGCCAGGTCCGCGACATCGTCGCCGCGCTGCCCGAAGCCCGCGTCTCCGAAATCATCGAGATCGGCCTTCGCCACCGCGGCCGTCACGACGAAGCCCTGCGCGCCTTCCACGCCGGCGCCGCTCTCCGTTTCGACATTCTCATGGACATCGGCGGCTTCCGCGACATGCACCGCCATCGCCGCGTTACGCAGATCAGGCAGGGATTCACATCCCTTCACGGCTGCGAGATTCCCACTTCCGCCGACCTCGGGCCCGATGTCAACCCCCTCGCCGACGCCGGTATCCTTGACGAATTCCAGTCGGCCCTCGAAGCCGCCCACGCCGCCAGCGCAAAGATCGCCAACAGCCAGGCCCCCGAGGCCGCTCAGTCCGCGCTCTACGTATTACCGCTTGCCACGCGCGTCCGCTGTTTGTTCAAGATGGACTTCGCCGAAGCCCAATACATCTCCGAACTCCGCTCCGGCCCCGCCGGCCATTTCAGCTACCGGCGCGTTGCCTGGGAGATGTACAAAGCCCTCGAACGCAAGCACCCCACCTTAGCCAAACACATCCGCGTCACCGACTTCACCAAACCCATCGACCTGCTCCAGCGCTAGCTTCTTTAGAAAATTGCTTGTCATCCCTCAATGCACTACTCCACACCTTAGTGCTCCGGTTACGCATTTTTCCTGTGGCATCCCCACACATCCTGTGCAATACTTGTGTGGCATCAACACAGGAGCAGTAAATGGGCGAATCCAAACTCGATCTCTTGCAAGGCACCCTGGACCTGATGGTCCTGCAAACCCTCGCCGCCATTGGCGCGCAGCACGGCTACGGCATTGCCCGCCGCATTGAGCAGGCCAGCGGCGACGAAGTCCTGCTGAACCAGGGCACCATCTACGCATCGTTAGTCCGTCTTCAGCAGCGCGGGTGGATCGACGCCGAATGGGGCACCTCCGACAACAACCGCAAGGCCAAGTTTTACTCCATCACCCGCAGCGGCCGTAAGCAGCTTGAAAAGGACGCCGCGTACTGGCAACGATTATCGGATGTGATGGGCCGCGTGCTGGCCATGTCTCCCGAGGGCGACCTGTCATGAGCGGGCTGCGGCGGGCGTTGGCCCGTGTGCGTTCTTTTATTTCCAAGCCGCCTCTCGACGCCGATCTCGAAGCCGAGATTGCCGCCCATCTCGAAATGGCGATTGAAGAGAACATCCAGCGCGGCCTCACTCCCCTTGAAGCCCGCCGCCAGGCATTCATTCGTTTCGGCGGCGTCGAAACGGCAAAGTACCAGCAACGCGAATCGCGAGGAATCATGAGACTCGACATTCTTCTCCAGGATCTCCGCTACACCCTCCGCACCCTTGCCCGCGACCGCGGCTTCACCCTTGTCGCCGTACTGATACTGGCCCTCGGCATCGGCGCCAACATTGCCGTGTTCAGCGTCGTCAATACGCTGCTGCTGCGTCCCCTTCCGTTTCCTTCCGCACAACAGCTCGTCTGGATTGCGCCGCCGCCTACCAAGTGCGGCCTTTCATGCGCAACATATTCCACCGATGCATACGATGAGTTCCGCATGTACACCCATTCGTATCAGGATGTGACTGGATACTTTGCTTTTTCCAGCGCGGGGAATCTCAAACTCAGCCTTGGCGGCGCTCCCATTCCCGCAACCGGCATCGATGTGATTGGAAATTTCTTCCAGGTTCTTGGCGTGCAACCGGCCATGGGCCGCGTATTCAGGCCGGAAGATGCGGTCAACGGAGCTGCCCCTGTTGTGCTGCTTACCGATGCCTGGTGGAGACGGCAGTTCAACGCCGACCCGGCAATCGTCGGAAAAGCATTCGATATGAATGGCCAGCAGACCACCGTCATCGGCGTCCTTCCCAAGAGCTTCGACTTCGGCGCGGTGTTTTCTCCAGGCTCGAAAGTCGACGCTATTACGCCGCTCAGCCTTTACGGCCCCCCGCGCGATTGGGGAAACATCATCACTCTGATTGGCCGGACTAAGCCCGGCATCTCTCTCGAGCAGGCACAACAAGATGCAACCGCGGCCGCTCCGCACATGTGCTGGAATAACAAGAACCCGACGACATGTGGCTCCTATGCGAGAAAGGATGCCGAAGGCGGAGTCATTCCGGTGCCTCTCAAGGATTACGTCAGCGGCAAGCTGCACCGCGCGCTGGTGGTTCTGTGGTCCGCCGTCGGCATGATCCTGCTCATTGCCTGCGTTAACCTTTCGAATCTGTTGCTGGCCCGCGCTGCCTCTCGCTCCAAGGAGTTCGCCATGCGCGGCGCTCTTGGCGCAACCCGCCTTCGTATCGTTCGCCAGTTGCTCACCGAAAGCCTGGTCCTCTCGCTCTCCGGCGCCATCCTGGGCCTCGGACTTGCCTGGCTCCTCGTCTTCTGGATTGCGCATCAAGGCGCCATTGCCTTGCCGCTGCTGAGCACCTTGCGCATTGACGGCGCGGCCCTCGCCTGGACCCTGCTCATCGCCGTCTCCGCTGCGGTCCTCTTCGGCCTCGTCCCCGGCCTCCGTATGGCCGGCGGCAACCTGCACGAGTCGCTCAAGGACTCCGGCCAGGGGTCCGGACAGAGCCGCAAACATGACCGCATCCGCTCTATTCTGGTTGTCTCCGAGATTGCACTCGCCTGCGTACTCCTTGTCGGGGCGGGCCTTCTGCTGCGCAGCTTCCTTCACGTCCTCGACGTCGACCTCGGTTTTCAGCCCGAGCGCGCCGCCGCCGTCAAAGTGGAATACGACGACACCGCTTCTGACGGGAACGCCAGCGCTCAAAAACGCTCCGTCATCTTCCAGCAGGTTCTCTCCCGCGTCGGCGCCATTCCCGGCGTTGAGGGCGCGGGCATATCGGACTACCTTCCGCTCGGCCAGAATCGCGCCTGGGGAACACCCTTTCCCAAAGGCATCAAACCTCCAGACAAATTACCCGCAGGCCCGCTCGTCTACGTCGTTTCGCCTGGCTACCTGCGCGCCATGGGCACCGGGCTGCGTGGGCGCGACTTCACCTGGGACGACGGACCCAAGAGCGAGAACGTCGTCATGATCGACAAATCATTCGCTAGCTTTTTGGCCAAATACGCCCATTGGCCGAATGACGATGCAATGGGACAGATGCTTGACACCGGCGGCCCAGGTTCGCGCGTCGTCGGTATTGTCGACAACGTTCGCGAAGAAAGCACTGAAGGAGACACAGGCTGGCAAATCTACTACCCCATCACGCAGGCGAGACCGACCGGCGCGGAGCTTGTTGTCCGCACCACACTCCCGCCTGCGGTCCTGGCCGGTAGCGTTCTCAGCACCCTGCGCGATCTCAACCCCAAGCAGCCTGTTGCCGATTTCCGACCAATCAAGGCGTTGGTCGATCACGCCAACTCGTCGCGCCAGTTCTTCATGCTTCTCGTCGCCTCGTTCGCAACGCTCGGCCTGCTGCTCGCCGCACTTGGCATCTACGGCGTCATTTCTTACTCCGTAACCCAGCGCACGCAGGAGATCGGCATCCGCATGGCCCTGGGCGCAACCATCTCCCAGGTCCAACGCGGCGTAATCGTGAAAACCCTCCGCCTCGCCTTTATAGGTATTGTGGCAGGCGCCGTCGCGTCCTTGCTCGTCTCAAAGGCCATCGCAGCGTTGCTCTTCAACACCGCGCCCACTGACCCCATCACGTTTGCAGCCATGGTTCTGCTCATCGGCACAGTAGCTTTGCTGGCGGGCTACATCCCCGCAAGGAGAGCCTCACGCATCAATCCCATGGTCGCCCTGCGCAACAACTAAATTGTCAATTGAATCGATCGGGTGCCCCACATCTCGATTTTGAGATGTGGGAGAGCACAAACCTCAGCGCCGGCCAATGGAGAGCAAGCCGCCGAAACCTTATTTACTTCTGCGCGCTTTTCCCATCCGCATTCTCGTCGGGTTCCTTCTGCGACTCTGTATGTTCCTTCATCCGCAGGCGCTGCTCCTCGTGGATCCCCTGGACAAAGGAATGCATCACGTCGTCAAGAGTGCGGCCAGGAGCCAGTGTGCAGTCTTTGAATACATCCGTCTCTTTGTCCTTTTCCAACTCCGGCGCCACACAGGTCAGCAGCAAGCCCTTCTCGTCCATCACCGGGAACCGATGCCGTGCAGTTGCGGAACTGATGAAAGATAAAACACGCGGCGTTGCCTTGGAGACTTCTGCCGCGGGATCGGAGGTTTTCCTGGTACGGGCGCAGGGTGAGAGCGTCGTGGAGGCGGCCGCCAGTGAGCCAGACAGGGCGAAGCAAAGGGCGACAGACACGAGTGCTGCATGTGCTTTCATGGTCACCTTGACTTTCTTGGAATGGCGCTATGATGAGTACCCTAACTATCGGCTGAATCTAAGAATCCTTAAACCGTAAACCTAATATACCCTCAATGGTCTGCACCTTGCTAAGCAATAGAATGTTGCGCAATAAGGGGTCAGGCCTTGAAAGGGCTTGGCTTTAGTCATGCCATACTTCGGCGCATTCGAGAATTGACCCCGGTCTGCTTTCCAAAAGTGACCCACCTGACCGGTAATCAAGCTTGCAATTGAGTATCTGCCCAAGGCGTGGGGATGATGGTTCATCATGCCTGTTGCCCGGAAGCGTCCCTGCTGCCTCTGCCATCGCTGGTTCCGTCCCGACAATCGAATAGGGTCACGGCAGCATGCTTGAAGTAAGCCGGAGTGTCAGGCCATGCGTCGCCGTAAGCAGCAGGCGGCGTGGCGAGCGCGCCATCCGGATTACTTTGCAGGCCGCCGGATTCAGGCACGGATGGTGCTTGGAGATCGACCTGGCCCACTTCGTTTGCCTCCTCCACCGGACCAACCTCCCTGGGACATCGCGCAATCTGAGTTCGGGACGCAAGGCGCGGATTTCCTTGGGGTTATGGGCGGGCAAGCTGAACACGGTTGTCGAACAGATCGAGCATGGCCATCACATCTTGCGCGCCTACTATCGCAATGCCTTCATCAAGCAATACGAGAAGTTCTCGACTTATCTGCGCAACGAGGCATGCTCCAACAACCTGGTCGATTTCGGACTGAAGAAGGGCCTGGATCATCTCGCCCAAGTGCGCGAAAAGCTGCTCGCGGTGACTGACCGCTTTGCCACTTTCCAGGCCCAGTGGCTGAACGTACACGCCGACTTTCCGCTGCTCCAACGGCTTGCGCTGCCTATCGCCGTTGGCACGGCAAAGTATCCCGGCATCAAGATCCACGACGCGCGCATGATCCGCCTGATGGAAGTGCTGCTGCTCAGCGGAACGGTAGTATCCGGCTGGACCGCCCGCCAGATCCATGAGGCCATTCTGACCAGTTTCCGCATCGGCGCGGACCGCTATGGCCTCAATCAACTCCGATACGACCTGCGCAAACTGAAAGCACATGGGCTGCTTGCCCGCGACGCAAAGCGATACGCCTATCGCCTTACACAGAAAGGAACCAAGGTCGCGCTACTTTTCATCCTCTTCCATAAGCAACTCTGCGGGCCCCTCGCCAACAGCCTCTTCCATCGTCAACCCGCCCCTTCCCTACGTCCAAGCAGCGAGCTCGAAACCGCATACCACAAAGCCGACCACTCCATCCAGAACATCATCCAACTGCTCCAAGCTGCTTGAACTTGTTCAAGTATCCTTGTTTACGAATGAAACGGCAAGAATCTAAAAGGCCGCAAGTCTGATTCGATTCCAATTGGGTAGGAACCGGAACAGACCCACAGCCCAAGCCTGACAACACTCCAACTCACGGAGGAAATCGGACCAGGAGATATCTAGGCAACCACAAGCTCGTAAGGTTCAGGCGCGCATCTTGCGACGAACCAACCCGGCAATCCCGACCAGGCCGGTACCCAGCAGAAAGAGACTGGATGGCTCGGGTGTTGCCGCCACACTGACGTCCCTCAAGAAATCGAATGCCGGATCCTGACGGCCCAGGAATGTCAGCTCTGTGTTCGTCGATGGCGCTGCCAGCCCAGTGAAGGTGTAGAGGGTGCTGGTATCGTTGTCCCCTTTGATATCGGCAACCCCCGTCCCCCCGAACAACACCTCCAGTTCGGCCGGGCCCTCGGGCCCTGAGTAGTAATAGAACGACAGAGTGTAGGTGTCTCCTCCGACTGTGGGGAGAAACTGATCAAGATCGGCTTCGTTGCCTTCGCCACCGTTGATGCAACTCGATCCGATGCAGCCCGTGGACGCATAGCCGGGATCGATGGCCCATGGGAAGTTGTTGTCGTTTTGGGTGGTGGACCATCCATTCCAACCCGCGGAGAAGTCGCCGTTGACGACGATCGAGTCGGCCAGCGCCACCGAAGGTGCCAGCAGGCCTACCAACGCGAGAAACAAGGAAAAGTATACGAGCAATTGACGCAGCTTCATTGAGTGCTCTCCTGTCAAAGGTGAGTTGGTCTTCATGTGGCCATCTGAGCCGAAACCAGATGTGGAATGGTACAAACACTGCAATTTGCGGGCCAATTCACGAACATAGAATATGGAGCACGTACCGATATCTAATCCATTGATTCTAAGTGTTAAATGTGGCTAAGCTCATTCTGGGAATAAATCCCGTCAAATCGAGAAATGTGCAAAACTTTGCAGAGTCAGAGTGGAAATCTCTTCGCTGCCCGGGCAATCTTCCGTCGCTAATGATCCTAACCGACCGGAGGAGTGTGCTTGCCGACCCCGCACTCTGCGCCAAGGCAGTTGTCACGAACCTCTTGACTAGTCCGATGAGAGACGAATCACTAATAAAACGGGGGGGATGAGTTCCTTTCCGCTTGCCCGCGTGGGCCAATCTGAGATCAGGCTGCGCGGTGAATCAGGTCTTCGGATCCAGCTTTCATGCCTGGATACCAGCGCCGGAAAGTACCGCGTAGATCGCCGTTCATCACTTGTGCGCGGACCTGCAACACCAGGTGAGCGCCTCGCTTGGTCCAGTGCATTTGTTGTCGCTTGACCATTCTCCGGCTGACAAGTTGGTTTACGGCCGACTCGGCAAAAGCGGAGCTGATTCGTTCGCCGTTGCGATGGCGGTCTCCGTAATCCGGGATGTAGGCCTGATTGTCGGCGATGTCGTTTCCGAATTCGCGAAGCGTGCGCAGCAGCTTTTGCCGTTCCGGGCTGATCTGTTCGCCATCGAGCATGGTCTTCAGCCCGTCTATCAGACTCAACGCCTGATCGACGTTGCCGTTCCACAAGAGCCACTTCAGGCTTTCCAAATCCTTCTCGACTTCGCCCAGCCAGGCTGCGGGCTCTGCTCCCACAAGGCCTTTC
>Ga0182013_10002268_pt1 | contig 25284 bp, 17 predicted proteins | sample 612S2MmetaG_FD_120487 | JGI IMG/M metagenome (GOLD analysis project Ga0182013, IMG submission 120487) | Permafrost microbial communities from Stordalen Mire, Sweden - 612S2M metaG | ecosystem: Environmental > Terrestrial > Soil > Wetlands > Permafrost | place: Sweden: Stordalen | collected...
AAACTGACGATTCCGACAATTAGCTATTGCCCAGAACTTTTGTTTTACATTGAACTTCTGAACCTGTACGTTTTTCTAAACACGTTGCCCTTTTTTGGGGGAAGTTATTTTGAAACCATTCCTAACATTATTTATTGCGTTATTAAAACTAATTTTTCAAGCGGACCAGTCTTCGGTGCCGCTTCGTGAAATGATGTGGTTCACCAGAACCGAAAAAAAGACATTACACGCCAACAAGTATTTTATTTTTGTAGGAACATGTGCATTTATTTTGATTACTGCATCTTGTTTACTATTTAGGTTCTCTGACGAGAGCAAGATAATTATGGGGAAAGAAAACCAGCTGAGGACGGATTCTCTAAATACTATGAAGACCATAGAAGCGATGAAAAATACTTGGCACAAGGATTCGTTAAGTTATTCCTACAAAATTGATTCGCTTTCATTAAATTATATCTACAAAATTGATTCACTGAAGTGCGTAATTAATCCCAAAAATTGTCCGCCGAGGGGAAAATGATTTAGCTCACATCCGGGGTTAAGAATTTCTCCCTCCTTTCATTTTCATCTATCTCGCTCCCCAATTTGTAGCCTATAATGGGAATAATTGCCGCTAACTGGTAACCAAAATATAGGGTTACAGCGAATCCAATCAGAAACAAAATAAGGGCGGCGAACAAAAACTTTCCGAAATAGCTTACCTGAATAAATGCAATTAGCAGAACGATAAGCGCCCTGGTAATTAAAACAAAGTCTGCTGAACATTCCTCCTGTGTTAACTGCATGGCACGCTTGATCCGGGGTATTTTTTCTTTTGGAATGGAGCCGATAAAGTGCTTGTAAAGATGCACTACCCAGTTGCGCCTTGGGGCCTTGGCCATAGCAAGTATTTCGCCTTGTAGGGCGTTGTTACTACCGGTATCAAAGGCTTTTGAGATAGATTGTTCTAGTATCCAGGTGCGGATGCGTTCTGAGATAAGCAGGTTGGAGGTATTAAAGATAAACAGGCCTAAAAGCCAGGTAAAGGCCCACGCCAGCACAAATACACCAAAGAGAATAATATACTCGCCGTTTAAAAAATAGGCGGCCCATGAAATTTGAGTAGCGCTTTTTAAGTTGGGTGCGCTTGGGTAAAAGATGCAATAAAGGCAATAGGTAATGTTACAAACAAAGAGAATGTTTAAAGGCGCTTTAAGGTGCTTAAACGGGTCTTTATCCCTCAAAATATCAGTAAAGGATGAAAAAAGCTTCTCCAAAAGGTGCTGGTTTTATACTTGTGAGTTTACAAAAAATCCTCTCATTTTACTACTTCTTTGCCCACCAACTATGAGTGTTGTATTTGAACTCAATTATAATTATATCCTTATCCGCTTTGTACTTTGGTAAATCTGCGGCACCCATTCGCCACGCAGATTGAGATTTGCCCATTGGGTATAGTTTTAGAAGTTTGTCTTTACTTAAAATGAAAATGGTAAAAGAATTATCAGCGTCAACAAGAAGAGCAAAATAGGGCTTACAACCAAATGTTTGACATGCTTCTTCTATTTTTTTAAAGTTATCATTGGAGATACCCAAAGACTCCTTTTCGGTTCCCTTATATCTTGAACGGCTTTTTACGGATATGCCCATTAACTCGTTAGTTACCGGGTTTCTTGCTATTAAGTCAATACCGGTATGATCAATACGTGCGGATTCAAAGCCGTGCTTTGACAGCCAGTACAAAACAAGGCCTTCGGCAAAGTCGCCGGTTATTTTAGAATGTCTTGAGCTTTTTTTTATCTCTGGCATTTGATGTTAGTAGTTAATTATCGACGTTAAACCTTACTATGCCATGTACCTCCCCACCATAAATTCAAAAGTCATATTCCCCAAAACAATATCGTGCGGAATAAGCACATACTGCCAAGGCTTACCACCAACGGTTTGGGTATACTCTGTAGCACGCGTGCAATATTCCTGGGCCGCCTTTTGTTTAGCTAAAACTTCTTCTTGCAGCAGGTCTTTTGCGGCTTTGGTTTCAACCAAGTAAATATTGTCGCTTGTTTCAACAACAAAATCGGGCTCGTAACGGTTGCCGTGGTTATTCCAGTCTATTCGGAATTGATTGGGTGCTGGCCTTAGCCACTTTAAAACATTTTTATCGTTTTCAAGTATCATGGCAAAGTCTTTCTCGGTTTTCGAATCAAACTTATATGCCTCATGGCAGGCTTTTAGAAAGTTCTTGTATATGTATCTTCTTACTTCACGGGGTTCTATATGGTCTCTGAAATCGCGGTAGCCGTTCGAGGTAAACGCTGTATAATTTAGTGGCAATATTTCGCCATAGGGCCTTACATCACTGGTTTTAAATTTCAGTTCGTCCATCTTAAAGTGGCGCATCATTTGGGTGTAAATCTTATCGGCCACAAACCTTTTGTGTTGCATTAACAAAGTGGCTAACTGTGTGTCATCTTCAACGCCTTGCGACATAGCTTTAAGCGCCTGGTTAGATATTTTACGCAGCAATTCCTTATCCCTGTCATAAAACAGTTCCGGCGAGTTTAAAAGTTCGTTAATAAGCTGGTTATCGAGCCGGTCATTGATTAAAGCGCCGTGTGTAACGCCAATAGTATCGCGGTTATTATCAACTAGTCCTTGCCGTATTATTTCTTCCTGCAATAAACGATAGTTAAAACCAGTGGTGTCCAAATCGAAATCCTCAAACCATACTTTCACTTCGTCGGGAACCAGTGTAAAGCGGGGGATCTCGATAATATTCTTTTTGTAGGCAGTAAGGTAACTGCTATAGTTTTCCTTTATCTCTTTAATCTCTGCATCCTTAAAAATATTGGTTGGCCCGGAAGTATATGCCTTTTGCACTTCCTCCATTACCATATTCATGCCTTCGGGCTGGTGAATCAGATAATCCAAAGGTTTTGCGCCGGGTTGTTTACTTACCTTTTCAAGGGCCAGCATTACCGCTTTGCGGGCATCTAAAGAAGTTTGGGCTTTTTGTTTTTGCTTCTCGTCAGAGATAGTAGCTACCATAGCTGCTTCCTGAGACAATAAAATTTCATTCTTGTTGGGGGCAGAAGTCACCTCGGTTTTGGTGTTCAAATCTTCATCCGGAATTACAAGAAGAGATATTTTATTGAAAATTGAATTTTCATTTTTTGCCCTATTAATTACATCATCAAAATTATCGTGTGCAACCACAGTTAGCATATCTACTTTAGCTACCCCAGTTCTTTCGCCATTGTAGGGTAGTCTGAGGCCACGGCCAATGGTTTGTTCTACAAGTTTGATAGAATCACCTTTACGCAGCGGGCAAATGGTATAGAGGTTGGTAACATCCCAGCCTTCGGCCAGCATGTTTACGTGAATTACAATTTCTATCGGGTTTGTAAAATCCTCAACCGTGCTTAGGAGTTGAATATTGGCCTCATCGCTGGCACTACTGTCAATTTGTAAAACCTTGCCTTGATAATTACCTTTAAAGAAAGCATCAGAATTAATGTAGTCATACTTTTCTTTTGCATGACTTATTGAAGAGCATACAACTAATACAAATGGCTTGACCTGTTTTACGTTATTATTTTTTGCATATAACTCCAACTCGTTTTTTGTGAGCTCATGAATGCTTATGGCGTCTTCAAGTTTAAATCGCTCTGTTTCCTCAGCTGTGTGTTCTTTAGGGTTGAAGTTTTCGCGGGTTGCAATAGCTGGGTTTTTGACATACTTTCCATCAGCCAGGGCTTTGGCCAGCGAGTATTCATACACCACATTTTTAAACTGGTTGCCTTTTTCATCAATTGGGGTGGCACTCAGTTCTAAGCCGAGAATGGGTTTTAGTTCATTGATTGCGTTACGGCTGGCATCGGCGTGGTAGCGATGGGCTTCATCCATTAAAATTACAAGGTCATTTAATCCGCTCAGGTAATCCCAATAGCTTTGGCCGAGGTATTCGCTTAAACGTTTAATGCGCGGGGCTGTGCCTTTTTCTTTGCCCTTGGTTGGGGCGGTGGCTTCGCGGTTGAATTTGGAAACGTTGAAAACGTTGATACGGATTTCATTCTCACCAAACAGTCCACCTTGTTCGGCATAGTTATCGCCGGTTATAATAACCGGGCGGTTGTGTACAAAATCGGAAATGCCATTAAATACGTATTTGGGGCTGGCTGGGTCGCCGAAGTCTTTTATCAGTTTTTCGTAAATGGTTAGGTTGGGGGCAAGCACAAAGAAATTGCGGATTTTTTTTGCAGCGTATAAATAGACAATGCAGGCACCCATTAAACGGGTTTTACCTACACCGGTAGCTATGGAAAAACAAAGACTGGGAAACTGTCTTTCAAAATCGGTACAAGTGGGGTACAGGCTTTTAACCTTTTCCAACTCGGAAGGCAGGTTAATATCTTTTTTCAACTCCAGTGTATCACAAAGTTCAACCACAATATCCAGCGACTCGCGGAGGGGTTCTCGTAAACTAAGGCGTTGTTTTATATAATTTGCAGTGTTGTTCATGGGTTGGGTGTTTAAAATAATTCAGCCTGGTCGTCTGCCTCTTTTTTCTTCTTACTCGTTTTCTTTTCGGTTTTGGCGGGTGGCTGTTCTAATTGATCCAACTCATCACTTTGGTCTGTTTCATCAACCGGCATGTTTACTATACTTAAACTATAATCCTCTTTGCCGAACTCGCACCGGCCCATCAGCATTTGGGGGATTTTTTTTATGCTGATGTTGGGGTATTTATGCAAGCACTCTTTTTTAAAGTTGGTGCAGGTAATCAACAGGTTTTCATCCGGCTGCATGGCATCGTGCAGCGCAGTTAATTGGGCCGGTGTTATAAACTGTGTAGTGGTATAGATAAAATCCTTCTCACTACTGCGACCCTGTTTCCAATAAATGTTAGAATCCGGTTCGTATTTAAAGCCCTCTTGCTTGGCTACCGCCGCTGCTAACATGTCGGCGTTATAAGCGGGTTCTATCACGTAGTTTCCAAAATCATCTTTTTTTAGTAAAGAAGGTGCAAGTGTATAAAATTTAAATCCGCCACCGCCTTGCCAATTTACTGCCTTACTTACTCCTCCTTGTTCTCCTTCAACAACTGCTTTAAGGCGGGGGAAGCAATAGGTTTTAGCATGTTCCCCCAATTCAATGCCAACATAATTTCTTCCCATTTTGTGAGCGGTAGTCGCAGTACTTCCGCTACCAAGAAAACTGTCAAGGACAAAATCACCAGCTTTAGTTACCCAACCAATTATTCTTTCCAACAAAGCCTCATGTTTTTCATGAGGGAAATCTGTTATTTTACCTATGGTTCGAACGTCAAGCCAAACATCGGACAATAGTTTATAATTCCTTGGTGAAACGTAATATTGGATTGTTCCATCTTGTCCTGCTCGAACAAAATCTAAATCAATCTCATTTTCTAAGTTTAAATTGTAATATTCATCAAGCGTCAATTTGTCGCTGAATTTGTCAAGGTAAGTTTCGTAGTTTTTCACAGCCTGTAGGCCACGATCTTTGCTCCACCGCCATTGTCCCTTCGGGGGTATATTGCCAAGTATTTCGTATCTCATTGTAGGTCGATCAGTACCACGCCAAAATGTATCCCATTTACCGGGCGCTTGCTCTTCACTCCGGGCTAAAAGCTTAGGAACACGCGTGGATGAAGTTTTAGCATACAGATAAATGGAGTCGTGACCAGCAGATAAAGCATCTATTGTTTCAAATTGTGATTGAACATTTTTAGTTCCACGACCTACTATAATCTCATTTTTAAAACAACTTAATCCAAAAATTTCGTCAAGCAAGAGTTTTAATCTTGCACTTTCTCGGTAATCAATTTGAACAAATATTAACCCATCACTCGCCAAAAGCCGATGTAAAATTTCCAAACGACTCTTCATTAAACTCAACCATAGAGAATGTTCTATTCCGTCATCATAATGTAAGAAGGCCGAACCTGTATTGTATGGTGGATCTATATAAATGCATTTAATTCTGCCTGAGAAGTCTTGCTCCAGAGCCTTTAATGCAAGCAAGTTATCGCCATGTATCAGCATGTTTTCAGTATGGCGGTCACCGTAACTATATTCAGGGTTTTCTATTAGTATGCGTGGCTCCAGCTTAGGCTCATCGCCTTTGCCTATCCAGGTTAATTCTAATTTTTGAGGTTTTGTGGTGGCCATTATTTAACGTATTTGCGGAAGGCAGATATTATTTGAAAAATGAAATAGGCAGATAGAACTCTGATAAAAAAATCAAAAACATGAATTGCCCCGGGCAAACTGTAGGCATCTTTATACATCCGCGCCATTACGTGCGTCGGGTTCAACAATTGGACATAAATCGGTAATTGAAACCAACAAACTTCTTTCACACTAATCCATAAATCACTCCATGAAGTTGCAAATTTATAAGGCTCAAGCTTACCAGAACCCAATAATGCAATAGGTATATAAAATAGGAATGTAAAAATAAGGCCCAAGACCAATGCCTTCACCCAACTTTGCCCAAAATTATTTGATAAACTAGACCATAATATAAATCGATCATCCAAATTCTTGTCCTCGATAACATTTAAGTATTGCCGGTAATAATCCATCTCCCATCGTTGAAACTCCAACGCTTGAACTCTATCTCCCTGCTTATCGCAAGCATATTTTAACTGCCGGAATATTTCCCTTCTAGCGAGCAAGTCAACTGTTACCGTATCCTGTTTAGTTATTTTTTTCTTTTGCTTTCTGGCACCGATAATGGCCGCTTTGACATCTATTAACCCTAGTACTTTGGGATTAAACCACTTAACATTTGAAACCACTATTTCCGACAATATCGTATTATAGATATGCACTTTTTTAAAAGACTCGAAATTGAAGGAATACAATTGTGCTTTGCCCAGGTTCGAATGACTGAATTGAATTAAGCTTTCTTTTTGATCTTTGATAACTTTCCCTCCTTCCAATTCAACATCCCTAAACCATTCCAAATAGGAAGCACGAAGCCCAAGCAAAACAAGTTGCGAATGGTTATAAAAGTACTTTAACATTAATCTGTTCACATGAATGTCGTCAAACTTTATAGTGGCTTTTGAATTAATACCGCTCATATCTATCTCGCCTACGTGCAGAGATGAAAAGGAGATATCGCCTTGCATTTTCGAAGAAACTCTTAAAATAATTGAATCAAGAATCGGTCTCTCCGCTACAATATTTTGAACCCCGTTTACGTATAGCCCATTATTAAATTCGCAAGAATTAAAATATAGGTTTTTGAAACCCTGAATTAATGTATTCGATTTATCCTCGTAATCGACCAGGAAGGACTCCTTGAACTGACCACCTATAATATTTAGTGTACCGTCACCAAGTATTGCTTTCAATCTCACTCCATCTTGAAACTCGCCGTCATTAAATGCAAGATGCTTTCTAATGTTGCAACCCCAAAAAATAAGGTTCTTTTTGAAAATTGAATTGACAATGCCAATAGTATTAAATTCTCCGGCGAAAAATCGAACATTAGTATCGATGCTACAATCCCGAATTAAGACTGACTGCTTTGTTTTTACATCGTTAAATTCAAATTTATACGCAATCTGACAGCCATTAATCGATATGCCTTGTGTAGTAGTCTTTGTATCATTAAATTCAATACCTGCGTGTATTTTGCAATCCTGAAACTTAATTTCTCTATCAACATCAGTTGCCTTACCCCGAAATTGAACAAACTTGTGAAATATACAATCCTTGAAATAAATACTATCTGAATCAAAAGAAAATACAGTATCAAATCCATTTGTCACAGCATTTTCGAAAATAATTCCCTTCATAAAAATGCATTCTTCAAATCCTATTCCAACACCCAACATAGCATCCTTTACAAAAACCAACTCATTAAAAGTAGTCTTGTGAAATTTCACCCATTTCGCTTTGTAATTTTCAGGATTTAGTTCGACTTCGTCCAAAACATTCAAATGTTCAAAAAGATGAGTTGCACCAATGGTTTCAATATAAGGAACAATGTTACTTTTGAAGAAATGCACGATTTATATTATTTTCCATTTGACAACAAATAGTTCATCCTGTTTGAGTTGTTGCTTTAATCTCGCTTCAACACCAGCAATCAAATTTTCCTTTTTTGTATCCACGTCATCCTGTGCGGTAAAATAGGTTTGCCTTAACTCACTGCGTTTTTTTTCCAAATCTTTTATCTCGCGCTGGTATTTTACTTTTTCGCTCAATATCTGCACTTTCCGAGCCTCGCTTTTATAAAGCCTTATCTGTTTATCAATATCCTTTATTTGTATTTCCAACCCGGTTTTTCTGTCTTCTGCCCATTTCTCAAGCTTCACCATTTCGTCATCAAAATAAATCCCATTCCGGCTTTCGCTGCCCTCTAACAAAGTTTGCTTTTGTTCGGCCAGCTTATTTTTTAACAGAGCTACGGTAGTCGGTTCGGGTTGTGCAGCCTTGTCCTCATTAGCGGGTAACTCCATCAGCTTTGAGGCTACTTCGGGCAACATCCATTCTCCATCATCAGTTTGGGCCGCAATCAATAAATAATCTTCGCCCTCAATACTATCAATACTTAACAGCGAAACTTTCATCCATCCGCTTTTGCCAATGTAAGGTTCAATTGCGCTTGCTTTGGGTTTATGCCCGGTGGCATAAAACGTAAGTTGCGCTGCGTTTAATTCAGTTTGCTTTTCCTGTAATAATATCCTTTGAGCTAAAGGGTGGCCAATACGATATTGGTGCGCATCCTCTACATTTTTAGCCAGTTTAAAGAGGCCGGTTTCCAATGTCAAATCAGTAAAGGGGTTCTGATTTAGCTTAAAGCTATGCTGAGCATCGTTAAAAGTGGCATACGGTTGCAGGGCATAATTGGTAAGCAACCAAAGCTGGCGCTGGTAGCGGTCCAGAAAGCTCTGCACGTTCATCTTTACCTTCTGCAAAACTTCATCGTCAAAGTTATCGAGCAAGGTTTGTCGTGCCTGTATTAGCTTCGATTCAATCTCAGGTTCCAAATCGCGTTGCAGCTTTTTAAAGGCACCGGCTATCTCCTCTACGGTTCTGCAATTGCGGTATATTTCTACAATGCGTTTTTCCAACTCAACGCCACTCTCAATAACACCTAATACTTCATCGCTGGCACCAAAAACGCCATCAAATAATTTAAACTTCTGCGCCAGTAACTCATATACCCGCTCATCGGCGGCATTCCTTTTGTTCAAAAAATTAACCACTACAACATCGTGTTTTTGTCCGTACCGGTGGCAGCGGCCAATGCGTTGTTCAATACGTTGCGGGTTCCAGGGCAAATCGTAATTCAGAATCAGTGAGCAAAATTGCAGGTTAATACCTTCGGCTGCGGCCTCAGTAGCTATCATTATTACAGCCTGGTCGCGAAAATATTCGGTTATGGCAGCGCGCTTATCGGCAGTTTTGCTACCAGTAATTAAATCGGTACCCTGGTGCCGTTCCAGCCAGGCCTGGTAAACCTTGTTTGAAAGCGGGTCGGCATTACTGCCGTTAAATAAAATAACCTGCCCCTTGTATTCACTATTTTCCAGTAACTGAAACAGGTATTGCTGGGTGCGGGTGCTTTCTGTAAATATTAAGGCTTTCTTGTTGGCCTTCTTTCCGCTGCCGTCAATGGCTACACTATTTTCTATGGCTTCAAAACCTTTCTGTAAAGCCGTTAACAGTTGCTCGCCCTTACTGTTTTTATGAATCTTCTCTGCCAGGCCCAACATGGCATTCAGTTCAGCTATTTCTTCATTTATACCGGGTATGTCTTCCTTCGTAATAACACGGGCTTGCTTTCTCCTTTTTTCAGTTTCATCTTCATCCTCTTCTTCATCCAGCCACTCCTCCCGCATTGTGTCAAAGGCTTCGCTTTCCTCATTAAACAGCAGCGTTATATCCTCCTCGGCAGGTTCCTGTAAAACCTTTTTCATCTCGTCCAGCTTTGCTGTTAAGCCTTTAAAGGTTGGAGCGATGGCATAGGTAGAGGAAGCCTGCAATTTTAAGAGCATCAGGGTTAACAGTTGCCTTTGGCTTTGAGGTAAGGAATATAGCTTAGGCCGCTGCAAAAACGCGACTACCTTTTCATGCAGGGTCATTTCGTCTTCACCGGGATAAAACTCCTGCACTACGGCCCGGCGGTTGGTGTAGTTAACGTATTCTTTAACCTGCTTGCGCAGTGTGCGGTGGCAAACGGGTTTAAGGCGCTCTTTTAGCTCATCGTAATTGCCGGTTTCGGGGTCAAAGCGGCTATATTGCGCTTTGAAGCTTTTTAAATCGCCAAAGGCGTAATCGTCAATAATGCTTACCAGCCCATAAAGTTCTAACAGGGAGTTTTGCAAAGGGGTGGCAGTTAGCAATACCTTATCAAAGCGCTGCACAGCGCCTTTAATTTCGTTGGCAATTTTGCTTGTGGGCTTATATACATTACGCAGCCGGTGGGCTTCGTCAATTACTACCAATTCCCAATCAACACTATCAATATATGGCGCATTTTTACGCGCAAAGTGATAGGAGCAAATTACTATGGCATTTTCCTGATTGAAGGGGTTGAGGTTTTTCTTCTTTATCTCGTTTTTAAAAGAGGCGTTTTCCAAAATCAGAGATGGCAAAAAGAATTTCTCCTGTAACTCCTGATTCCATTGCTTGCGCAGGTTGGAGGGAACAATGATTAACAGCTTCTTTTTGCGCTCAGCCCATTTTTGCGCCAGCAATATACCTGCCTCAATAGTTTTACCCAGACCTACTTCATCGGCCAGCAATGCACCATGAGACAAAGGAGATTTAAAAGCAAAGTAAGCAGCCTCTACCTGGTGCGGATTTAAATCTACCTGCGCATTAGCCAGCGACTCGCCAAAGCGTTCGTAGCTATTGGACGGATAGCGCCGGGTAAGTTCGTAGGCCAGATATTTAGCCTGATATGGTGTTAATGCCAATGTGCAAGGGTTTAGCTACAAATACAGGACGACTAAAGCCAAATATGCACAAATAAATGCAAATAAAATGCGGGATGGGTCGATGTTACCGGAGTTATATTTTACGGTAGTGTCCGTATTGTCCGCCCTCTGAAAGGAAAGTGCCGGATAATTCGTTGAGGTATTTGCCAACGGTTCTTTCTTTGATATTTATGCTTTCGCCTACACTTACTGCTTCGGAGCGGGGAAAATCTCTGCCTTCGGGTAGGGCTTCATAGAATTTCCGTTTTCTATTATCCAGGTTTGCTTGTGGCGATTTGGGGAGGCTTTTAAACATTAGCAGGGCGTGTTGTAAATATACATCGGCCAGGGCCATTGCAATGCTAAAATCTTCATCGCTGCAAGTGATGGAGGGCTCAATGATGCCTTGTTCGCCGTTGCGGATTGCTGCTAATACCATGGCTATGCGGAATGTGATTAAGCCCAGGCGTTTAACGGTACTGGTGGCATCTTCGCTTATAAATGCACTTACCTCATTAAGCTTGCCGGCAAAATTTTGATTGAGTTGTTGCCATTGGGCGGGGGTTAACTGAAAGTTGGTTTCAGCATTGTTAACCACGGTTGCAATATCTTTTACCCTGTTAGAAAGGGCTTCAAAATGAGTAGTTAAATTAACCCGGTTACCCGGCGCAACATCGCGCCAAGAGGGGTTTGATTTAAAGAGATAAAATAAAAAGCGGCTGAATAAGCCGTCTTCAGCCGATAAAATTAAGCCAGTAACTTGTGATGGTGTACCTGATAAAGCAACCGATAGCCGGGGCCGGTGAACCTCAATATATTCGTTGTTGGCTTTTCGACTGCTGGAAGCGCTTTCGTGATGGAACGCTTTGCGTAGCAAATCGGAATACCCGCCCCAGTCCTGTTTTAAGGTGTTACCCATTGTATCGGCTTCGGTTTCGCAAATAATACCAATACCATCGTTTTGGTCGAGGTGGTTCATTACTGCTGCGGTACTGCTATTGGCCGGGATAAATAAAACTTTGAATTTGGGTTGTTCGGGTGGTGGGTTCTCGCCAGAGGTATCGGTTTTGTTTTTACGCGGTTTTAGGCTTTTGAATTGTTCCAGTTGTGCTTCGTACTGCTGCTTTTCTTCTTTGCTACGTGCTAAAATATGGGTGTGAATTGCATCGCCTAATTTGCGTGAAAATACGAGGGAGCCCTTGCCGCTGGCGGCGGGTGCAATAATGAAACAATACAGGTTAGCATAGCATACCTTGTTATCATAAAGACCTCTAACGGACTGCATACAACCGCTTAATATGGTTAGAGCGCCGGTTAGAAAAATATCGCGCTCCCGTTTATCAGGGAAAGCATTACAGCCATCTTGTAGCAGCCTGGGCAATTTCTGAAACACCTCATCAGGGATGTAGGGCGCGTTGCTTAATTGTTCTTCAAGCTGTTCCCGTTGTTCTTCCTTCGAATCTTGCGAAGATGCAAAGTTTGCAAAGCCTGCAAACTTGCTGTGCTCTTTAGCGTTGTTTTCGTAGGCGCTCTTTACCGTAGCCCTTATTTCCTTCTCATCATAGTTGAATTGCCCCAGGATAAGTTGTAAGGCAACATCCTGCGGGATGCCCGCCCGGTTGCAATTGCAACTTAGCTGGTGGACGAAATTGTTCCGGTCTCCTTCTTCGAATTGCTTTTTGTTCCCGGTAAAATCTACCGCACCCTGAAACAACTTTGCAAAGTTTGCAAGGTTTGCATCGTTGCCCGATTGCTTTAAAGCGCCCTGGTTAATACCGGAAGATAATTCTTCCGGCTGGTTGAAAAGAGATATTTGCATAGTCCAGATTGTGCATTGTAAATTCTTATGGAGGTTGGCGTCGTATGACATAAAACAGAGGCGGGTGATGTCCTGGCCTGACCTGTCAATTTTTAAGCCTAATAAGTTTTGATAATAATCGGCCACCTGATGAAAAACGCGGTTGTGTTCCTTTTCGGTTGTATTTACTTTTACGAGTATTTTAAAGCCCATACCCTTGGGGCTGCGGAAGCAGCAAAAAGTGTATTCACAGGCTTTAGCGAGTGCAAAGGCAGCTTTATATTGTTCGGTTGTAAGTTTATCAAGGTCAAGGATTATGAAGCCGCTATAAGCCTTAAAATGCTTCATTAACCTGCCTTCATCGAACGTAGCAGAGGCGGTAAATGCCAGTAACTTCTTTTTGGCCTTGTCCGCTTCTTCTATTTTACCACAAGCAACAAGGTTGCGGATGTGTCCGACCTCCTCGCAGTACTTTCCCTCCTGTATCTCCTTCGTAATCAGGATGAGGGATTTTTCCCCGACCGGTTCGACAAATTTTTTAAAGACGGTGGCTAAACCGGCTAAACTATTATCTTTGTGCATACATATTCTGATTTAAAAAGCCCGCTTTACTAATGCGATTGTAAGCGGGCATTTTAATTAATGTGCATTGTGCATGTTATCGTTTAAAACCTTTATTACGTCCGCATAGGCATAGTAAAGTGTTCCGCCCATTTTGGTGTAGGGTAATACCCGATTGACTCGGAGGTTTTGAAGGGAGCCGGGAGAGATACCGAGCATTTTGCGAACATCAGCGCTTTTTAACCATTGCTTTTGGGCGGCGGCTGGTTGGGAAATGAAGGTTTTGAGTTCGGCGAGTAATTCTACCTTGAAGTTTGCAAGGTCTTGTAGGGTAACGATTTCTGCGGCCATATTATTTGTTTGATTTTGCTTAAAAAAGCGAATCAATGACAAATGCAAGACCCGTGTAGGAACAGCAAGGGCCTAATTTTGAAGGCGCGTGTACCTATTGAAAACCAATAAATTGTAAATGGAAAATTTTAACCCGTTTATAAAAAAATCACTGCGGGAAGTGCAAAGCTAATTGGTGCCAATGCTTGACCTTCCACTGAATGCCTTTTTCATCCTCCATCTTGTGATTGAAGAACCAGCACTCCTGCATAGCAAGAGCGATTAGCATGTAATAATCTTCTGACTTATTATATTCAAATTCACCAGGTGGTGCTTCATTTAAGAGATAGGCATAAAAAGATTTTACAAACTGCGGGGCAAAGCGCTCTTCAGGCCGGTTTAAGCGCGTGTCGTAATTTATTTTGAATGAACGGTAATCGGGGCTGGATTCAACAGTGCTTTTAAGAATATCAACTTCATATTCTTCCGGGTGATTTCCCATAGCCTCGCGCATGGCACGGTTAATTAGATACATTGATAACGGTTCTGAAAGTTGGTACTCGTTTTCATCGCCAGCTATTTTGAACTTAACCTGATTGATTTTGCCCTTAGTTTGCATCGTTTTGTAAAGCTTTGTCAGAGCGTTGAGGTCGGTGATTTCTTGTTTGAGGTTATCATCGGACATTGCACTATACATACGAAACTGAGAGCATCTTTCCCGCAGGCAATGGACTATTTGCACTATATCATCAAATAAGGGCATAATATTAAACCTTTCGCATAAAAACCACGCTGTAGCGATTGCATCTAATGGTTTCAGATCGCCGGTAGAATTGATAAATTCTGCATCGAAGTATTTTAATAGTTTCTGTTTGTTTGGTACTATCTGCTTTCGTTCTTCTGCCGGAGGCATATCGTAACGCTTTTTATTACGGATTAACCAATTTCTAATATGTTTAGTCTTTACTTCATCGGAATCATCGAACGAGTGCACGGGTATTAAGCAAAACTCAATTAAACGGGCAATGCATAGCATCAAATCATTTGGATAAGGTTTCGTGGTTATACTAAAAAAGTGCTCCTCGGAAAGCAGGTTATACATTGAACTTGCGAGGCGATTTTTGAATTCTTGCTTATGTATAATATCCTCAAAGCGCCCATGATAGCGGTTTAATTCTTTCCTCCAATTCTTGTATGGGTAATTCTTTTCATAGTGCTCTTTGAATAATTCGATAAACTGTTTAATTAACCAAGGGTGCTTTAGCGTAATAGTTTTATCTTCCTTAAAAGCAAAATTTATGTGCGAAAGCCCGGCAGGAACTTTAGCCGTTTGATCACGCACCCAGGATTCATCTGTAACTTTTTCGATGAGGCTGATAACCTTCTGTGCTTCTGGTTTTGCACTTGTTATTAAATCTTGCATTTCTTTGGTTTCCCAATGGGCAACCTCTTCCAGGTAAATATCTTGCGCGTTGGCAATTATTTCGAATATCAAATCACTTATCGGCTGTAATTTGTATGCATTAATACAATCTAAAATTGCGTTGTAAGTGGTTTTGCGCAGAATTAAACGCCAATATTTAAAATTTGGCATAAAGCCGTCTACATAAGCCCGCATATTAAACACTTCATTGAAATATTTTATATATAACTCCAATTGCCAGTTGTGATGCTGAATGTGGTTATCGGTTGGGGTGTCGGGTGTTTTGAACAAATGAACCTCTGCAAAATCCGTTTGTTTTTTTGCCTGCTCCAGCTTTTTATCACGGTCATCAAGAAGGTCAAAGCAAGGCCAATAGTTTTGGCGCTCATTATCGTAATACTGAAAAATGTAGGTGTGTTGCCAGCGGCGGATATAATCATTTATTTGAACCGGTGTATGGATAGAGGGAAATTCAAGATCGCCCAATTCGTTGCGCGGGAGGTTCTTTTTGATATTACCTTCATCCATTAGTTGAAACCTTTAGCGGGGTTGAATTAACAGAATTGAAAAGTTTGCCTTTGAGCGCTGCCATATCATCGCTTACTTTTCTCTCAACAACTTTGGCGTAAATTTGAGTGGTGCAAATGCTTTTGTGGCCTAACATGCTGCTAACGGATTCGATGGGTACGCCATTGGTTAAGGTTACGGTGGTGGCGAAGGTGTGCCTGGCTGTGTGAAAGGTTAGCAACTTTTTGATTTTGCATATATTGGCCAACTCTTTAAGGTACGCATTCATTTTTTGATTGCTCTTTACCGGTAGCAAGCGGCCTGTTTCAATGCATTCAGAATCGTTTTTGTACTTATTGAGGATGGCGACTGCCGGAGGCAGGAGGGGCATATTGCTTTTACTTTGCGTTTTAGTGCGATGGGTGAAAATCCATTTTTCGCCATCAATGCCAGTGCTTACGTCGGCTGGCGTTAACTTTTCTACATCCGAATACGCCAGGCCTGTATAGCAAGCGAAAACGAATATATCGCGAAGGGAGTCAATGCGCTCGATAGAGATTTCCTTTTCTTCAATGGCTTTCAGTTCTTCGGCGGTTAGGTAGGTACGTTTTGATTCGTCAAGCTTGCTTTTGAAGTTCAGAAACGGGTCCTTTTCAAGCCAATTATTGGCCACTGAGATATTGATAATCTTGCGGAAGTTGCGGATGTATTTTAGCGTTGAATTGTGATTGCATTTGCCTTTCTTTTTGGTTTTAAGGTAGTGTTCGAAGTCGGTAACGAATTGGTATTCCAACTCCTTTAAAGGCATGTCGGATTTATGATAGTGGGTGCTCATGAACTTTTTAACGTGCTCAAGTGTGGTATCGTACCGGGTTACCGTGGCCAGGGCAAAGTCCTTACCGGCTTTTTCGAGCATCTGTTTGTTGTGGTATTCGAATACTTCAATCAAGGTGCGCTGCTTCGCGTTTAAGCCCAGGAATGCGTTTCTGAGGCTTTCGGCGGTGATTGCTTTGTCATGATCGAGCAAATCGCGTTGATGTGCAAGAATCGAACCTTTCATAGATTCCAGGTAGGCGTTTAGCTCCTTAATGGTTTGGGTATTGCCCTTAGCTTTGCCTGCCCCGGCATCCCATTTTGTTTCAGCAATAAAGCGGTTAGTTGTTACTGTAGACCTTTGACCGTCAACTGTTATGCGCAGGTGAATAGGGGCCTGTCCTTTATCGTTGAGTGCGTCTTTGCGGAGGTAGAAAAGAAAGCTGAGTGTTTGATTCTTTACCATAAGGTTACACATTTAATTGGTGTCAAAAGTAAACAAATTAAATCAAATAAAATGCAAGTTATGGAGAATTATTTTTTTGAAAGCTAATCATATCAAGGCTTTCAGGCGGTTTAGGTTACACTAAGTCTTTTCTAATCTGTGTAACCTATTGTGTAACTTTAATAACGGCAAAATGTGAATAATTTGAATGGCTGGAAAATAAAAAAGCCTGTGAATCATTTGATTTACAGGCTTTTAGTTGTTTTTGATGTTTGATAGGTGGAGCTGGTGGGATTCGAACCCACGTCCGGACAAGTTGGCGATAAACTATCTACATGTGTAGTTACTTATTAATTGTAGGGGATGAAGCAGGTTAAGCAACCCACCACTTCAAACCTTAGGTCCTTTTATACCTTACTGTTACAGGGAACCATTCTGTAACAGCCAGCACCCGTTTTTGGTTGCTTGCACGCTGTGTATTGTGCCTCAAGCGCGGAGCAAATGGTGGTTAATCTCTAAGATTAAGCAGCCATGGCGTAAGTATTTTCGCCGTTTGTTTAGTATACGTAATGGATTAACGTGGTATTACACACCCACGACACGCCGGTTTACCATCAATGCTTCCCGTCAATTCCGGTCAGCCCCAGTTTAAGTATTGAGTAGTAAGTATTGAGTATTTAGATAACAGCCAAATACAAAACACCCGCTACTAATGCTATTTTCAAAGAACATTGCAAAGATACTCAAATTGCCTGCCAAAATCCATTTTATGTCAATTTGGCGTTGTATTCTTTAACTATGGATTTATCATAATTACTAATCATAATCATCATAACAAATCAGCGTGCTACTGCCTTTTAACCAACAGTGCCGTATTTTTTTACATTTGCCCCTGCATGAAAATTGGAATATTAGAAGAAACGCGCGAGCCGCAGGATAACAGGGTGCCACTTACGCCTTCGCAGTGTGCCATATTAAAAGAAGAGAACCCGGATATTGAGGTATTTGTTCAATCATCGAAACACCGTTGCTATACGGATGATGAATACCGCTACCATGGCATTGAGTTAAAGGAAGACCTGGTTGACTGCGATATTCTGCTGGGAGTAAAGGAAATTCAGCCGCATTTGCTGATTCCTGAAAAAACTTACTTTATTTTCAGCCACACCATCAAAAAACAACCAGCCAACAGGGCCCTTTTACGTGCCGTGCTCGAAAAAAAAATAAGGCTGATTGATTGGGAAACCCTTACGGATGATAAAAACAAACGCCTGATTGCCTTTGGCCGCTGGGCGGGCATTGTGGGTGCGTATCACGCTATTAGAATGATAGGGCTTAAAAGCGGGGCGTTCCACCTGAAGCAAATGAGCGAGTGCCATAATTTTGCCGATGCGCAACAGGAGTTTGCTAAAATAAAACTACCCAAGCTTAAAATAGTGCTTACCGGCACAGGCCGGGTATCAAGGGGTGCGTCGTTTTTGCTTGACCTGCTGGGTATTAAAAAAGTAAGTGCCTATAATTTTTGCTACAACGAGTTTGACGAAGCCGTTTATACCCAACTGGGCAGCGGAGATATGTATTACCGGGAAGGGGTTGATAAGTTTAACCCGGATGACTACCATGCCCATCCCGAAGCTTATAAATCGAACTTTTATCCGTTTACCAAAACAGCCGATGTAATGATAAACGGCATTTACTGGGACCATCGGATACCCGTTTTCTTTACCACCGAACAATTGAAAGAGCCTGATTTCAGGATTGGCATTATTTCCGATATAAGCTGCGATATAGCCCCGCTTTCGTCGGTTCCTACAACCCTTAAACCCTCTGATATCAGGCACCCTTATTACGGCTACAACCGGTTAACCGGCGAAATAACAGAGGCGTTTTCCAGCAACTCAATTGATGTAATGGCCATTGACAATTTGCCTAACGAGCTTCCACGCGATGCCTCGGAGGATTTCGGCAATATTTTTATGAGCCGCATTTTACCCGAGCTTAAAAAACCGGGAAGCAAAATACTTTTCAAAGCCACCATTGCCGCTGATGGAAAACTGAACGACCCTTATTTGTATTTAAGCGATTATGCGACTGAAAAATAGCGCGGTAAACCCGCAATGTCATTGATTTAAGGGGCTCCATCATATAAGATGTCCACATGCGACCCCGGCTGGGGTCGAAGCTTTATAGCAAATACATAATCTATAAATATACGACCCCAGCAGGGGTCGAACTTTTATTGAGTGTAGTGGCATTACATGTTACTTCAAAGATATTGAGTAAAAACAGGCGTTTACCCCTCTAACATATTGTAACAGAGGAGTGATTTAGGTCAATTGTTTAAAAATAAACGCCTAAAAACTTTCATTTTAAACTTCCCGCTCTAATTTTGATGCGCTTTTGAAAAACCCGCAGTTGCAACATTATGTTGTTTTATTTATTGTTTAACGTTTCAAGGTTAAAAATTATATGGCCAAATCCGCTTTGCTCAACAGTTCGATAGGAAAGAAGTTTTTAATGGGCCTTACAGGGCTTTTTCTTATCAGCTTTTTGGTTGTCCACGCATCTATTAACGCCATGATATGGTTTAACGATGGTGGTGTTACGTTTAACAAATACGCCCACTTTATGGGAGCCAACCTGATTGTGCGCACCATGGAAATAGGCCTGTTTTTCGGCCTTATATTGCATATTGTTGACGGCCTGTTGCTTTATAAAAAGAACCGCGAAGCCCGCCCCATAAAATATGCCTATAACAACGAAGCTGCCAATAGCCCCTGGTATTCGCGCAGTATGGCATTGCTGGGCACCCTTATTTTGCTGTTTTTAGTAGTACACTTAGGTAACTTTTGGGTAAAAACAAGATTTACCGGGGTTGAACAATACGGCCTTGATGCCGAGCACCAGGAAAACATTTTTGCCATGATGCAGCAGGTTTTTCAAAGCCCGATTATTGTGGCCATTTACCTGGTTGGTTGCTTTTCGTTGTTCTGGCATTTATTGCATGGCTTTAAAAGCGCGTTCCAAACGCTGGGTTTAAACCATATAAAGTATAACGAGGCCATTGCAGTTATTGGCATATCGTTTTCAATTATTGTGCCTTTTATTTTTGCTTTAATGCCGGTAACAATTATGTTGGGTTGGGTAAAATAAGCAGCCAGCCCCTCTAAATCTCCCCCGAAAGGGGAGACTTTAAATGCGGGGAACGCTGACCTGCCTGCGGTAGGCAGGTTTGTTATGATGGTTATGATTAGATAGTTTATGATAAAAAGTATTCGCTTACAAAATTTCTTCGGTTTTCAGGATTGCACCATCAATCTTGAAAAGGGGGAGAATGTGTTGGTGGGTATTAACGGAAGTGGGAAGAGTAATTTTTTTAAGGCGATAAGGTTGTTGAAGGAGGGAGTAGCCGGGAAAGATGGCTTAGTAAAACTAATAATGCAAGATTGGGGCGGATTCAGTGTTTTGAAAAACTATAATACCTCACAAAAAGAGAATGTAAAAGTTGAATTTACACTTGACCCAAATGTTGTGAAAGCTTTTGGGTTTAAATTTAAAGAACCAATAATCTATTCTATTACGATTAAAGGTATTGGAACAGGTAACAATTATAGCCTCGATGAATCAATCTCCATCCACAGAACCGATGAAAATTTTATCTACTTAGATTTCAAAAATGGGTCAGGTCATCTTTTAGAGAGATTTGAAGAAGCAGGGAGGTTTAAGCTTATTAAATATTCGAACTTTAATGAACAAGAATTAGTTTTGAGGACAATTTTTGAACCTGATCGATTTTATGCGCAAAGCACTATAAAAGAATCTATCCAGGAAATAAACATATATAGCCCTTTTGAGACATCTTTAAATAGCTCCATTAGGAAATCTGTAATACCAACTTTAGAAGATAAGTTGGCGGGTGATGGAGGAAACCTCCCAGTTGTTCTATTCAATTTAAAGCACAAAGAACGAAATGCTTTCAAAAAAATAGAAGAGAGCCTTCGGCAAGTTAACGAAAATTTTGATGAAATTGATTTTGACCAACGCAGTATAGGTAGGATAGAACTTCTGCTCGTTGAGAAAGGGTTAAATAAATCTACTTCCATTTTACATGTTTCTGATGGAACATTGCGTTTTCTATGTTTAATGGCCATTTTTTATAATCCTAAGCGAGGTAGTGTAATTTGCATAGATGAACCCGAGTTGGGTTTGCATCCTGACATGATTAACACACTGCGATTAGCTATAGAACATGCAGCAGAAACTAGTCAAATTATTATCAGCACACATTCTCCACATTTACTTGACTATTTCGAACTTGAAAATATTCGTGTATTTGAAAAGGACGATAATAACTCAACGGAAGTAAGCCAATTTACAGACGAAGATTTTAAAGGATGGTATGAAACATTTAACCCTGGCCAAATGTGGCGAGCTGGGGATATAGGAGGTAACAGGTGGTGAGATATTTAATTTATATAGAAGGTGCCAAAAACATTGAAAATGGTGATTTGAAAAAAGCCTTTCACGCTTTATTTGAGAAGGCTGGTATAACCGAACAACCTCGAATAATAATGGGGAATGGAATTAGTCAAACAGTTGATAAATTTAAAAATCATCAGTGGGAAGAAAAGAAGCGAGGGAAATATAATAAACTCCTTCTGATTGATTTGGATGGCCGGGACGAAGAAAAGGATCAGAAAGTGCAGTTTCATGGGTTAGAAGAAGATAAAGAAATGGGACGAATATTTTTTATGGTGCAGGCTATGGAAGCGTGGTTTATTGCGCAAAAAAGTAAAGTGGCGGAACTTTATGGGAATGATGCAATAAAAGGTCTGCCTGGCAAACCTGCACATGAAATTGTGAAGCCTAAAATAGAATTTTCTAAAGCATTTGAAAAAAGCGGCAAATTTTATAATGAGGTTCGACATGGATCAAAACTCCTTGGGGCGTTGGATACAAAGCAACTCATGAAAGATTTCCCCGATGTAAAAAACTTAGTTACCGAATTATCAAAAGCATAGTTATTATTGAACTTAATTTTCGCTATACAAGCTATACAATATGTCTGAACTAAATTCAAAAATTCCCGATGGCGAGCTCACAGAAAAGTGGGAGCATTACAAGGAACACGCAAAGCTGGTTAACCCTGCCAATAAGAGAAAAGTGGAAATAATTGTTGTTGGCACCGGTCTGGCCGGCGCCTCGGCTGCAGCTACCCTGGCAGAACAGGGTTATAAAGTGAAGGCATATTGCTTTCAGGATTCGCCGCGCCGTGCACACTCTATAGCAGCACAAGGGGGTATCAATGCCGCCAAAAATTATAAAAACGATGGCGACTCGGTTTACCGCCTGTTTTACGATACTATTAAGGGAGGTGATTTCCGTTCCCGCGAAGCCAACGTTTACCGCCTGGCCGATGTAAGCCGCAATATTATTGACCAGTGCACCGCGCAAGGTGTTCCTTTTGCACGGGAGTACGGGGGATTATTAGATAACCGTTCGTTTGGCGGAACCCAGGTTTCAAGAACATTTTATGCAAGGGGCCAAACCGGTCAGCAGTTGCTGTTGGGTGCTTATGGTGCGCTTGAAAGACAAATAGGATTAGGTAATGTAACTATGTATTCCCGTCACGAAATGGTTGAACTGGTTACCATTGATGGAAAAGCAAGAGGCATTATTGCCCGCAACCTGATTACAGGCACTTTGGAAAAACATTTCGCCCACGCTGTGTTACTTTGCACCGGTGGGTATGGTAACGTTTTCTTCCTTTCAACCAATGCCATGGGCAGTAATGTAACTGCGGCATGGAAAGCGTATAAAAAAGGGGCTTTCTTCGGTAATCCTTGCTTTACTCAAATTCACCCTACCTGTATACCGGTAACCGGCGATTATCAGAGCAAGCTTACTTTGATGTCGGAATCTTTAAGAAACGACGGGCGCGTTTGGGTGCCTAAAACCAAAGAAGATTCAAAGGCTATCCGCGAAGGCAAAAAGCGTGCAGAGGACATTAAAGAAGAAGACAGAGATTACTATCTGGAACGTAAGTATCCATCATTCGGTAACCTGTGCCCACGTGATATAGCCTCGCGCGCAGCTAAAGAAGCCTGCGATGATGGACGTGGTATTGTGCCATCGGGTTTCGGGGTATTCCTTGATTTTGCTGATGCTATTAAGCGTTTGGGTATTGATACGGTGAAAGCCCGATATGGCGAGTTATTTCCGATGTATCAGAATATTACCAATGAAGACCCTTTGAAAACGCCGATGAAAATTTACCCTGCCGTGCATTATACGATGGGCGGATTGTGGGTTGATTATGAGTTGATGACCAGCGTTAAAGGTTTATACTGTTTAGGCGAAGCCAATTTCAGCGACCACGGTGCTAACCGTTTAGGGGCATCGGCTTTAATGCAGGGTTTGGCTGATGGCTATTTTGTATTGCCTTACACCATTGGCAACTACCTGGCCGATGAGATTTTTGTAAAACCAATACCAACCGATCATCCCGCTTTTATTGAAGCTGAAAATGCAGTTAAAGAAAGACAGGAAAAACTGATGGCTGTAAAAGGCAAAAAAACGGTAGATGATTTCCATAAACAACTAGGTAAAATAATGTGGGAATACTGCGGTATGGCCCGCAGTGCCGAAGGCCTTACCAAAGCCAGGAAAATGATACAGGATTTGAGAAAGGAATTCTGGAGCGATGTAAGAGTTCCGGGAACACTGGACGAATTTAATCCTGAGTTTGACAAGGCAGGAAGGGTAGCAGATTTTCTGGAACTCGGCGAATTAATGGTTGTTGATGCTTTAAACCGTAATGAAAGCTGTGGAGGACATTTCAGAGTAGAATCGCAGGAAAACGGAGAAGCAAAACGTGACGATGAAAACTACGCCTACGTAGCCGCCTGGGAATTTAAAGGACTGGATGCTGAACCGGTGTTGCACAAAGAAGAACTGAAGTATGAGAATATTAAGCTGGCGGTTCGTTCTTATAAATAACAGCCAATAGAACGCTGATTTATTATGGTTTTTATGATGCTTTTATGATAATTGAACTGCTTAAAAGAAATAATAAATGGCAGAGGAAAACTATAAGCATTCTGAAATAACGGAACTGATTATAAAAGCCTTTTATAAAGTGTATAACACTCTTGGCTATGGTTTTTTGGAAAAGGTTTATGAAAACGCAATGTTGATTGAATTGAAGAAGATGGGATTAAATGCTGTCGCCCAACCACCAGTAAAAGTATTTTATGAAGGAGAACAGGTTGGGGTATATTTTGCGGATATATTAGTTGAAAATAAGGTGATGTTGGAGCTAAAAACAGCGGATGGAATAGCAGCAGAAAATGAAGCTCAGTTAATTAACTATTTGAAAGCAACTGATATTGAAATAGGGCTGGTTCTGAATTTTGGTAAAAAACCGCAGTTCAAAAAGAAAGCCTTTTCAAATGAATTTAAAGAAAGTAAAGATTTGCCCGAATAATTACATTTAAAATCATAAGATAATCATAAAAATCATAATAAATCAGCGTTCTATAAAAGAGTTTTTAAAATATTAAGCTATGAAATTTTTTCTGAAAATCTGGAGACAAAAGAGTGATAAAATAGCCGGTAAGCTTGTTGATTATACCATCGACAATATCAATGCCGATATGAGTTTCCTTGAAATGATGGATGTGTTGAACGATGACCTGATACGCAAAGGCGAAGACCCTATTGCCTTTGACCATGATTGCCGCGAAGGTATTTGCGGTATGTGCTCGCTGTTCATTAACGGCCGCGCACACGGGCCGCATCATGCTGCTACTACCTGCCAGTTGTATATGCGCACGTTTAAAGACGGCGATACTATTTATGTTGAACCATGGAGGGCCAAAGCTTTCCCGGCAATAAAAGACTTAGCAGTTGACCGGACGGCGTTTGACCGTATTATTGCCCGCGGCGGGTTTATTTCGGTTAATACCGGACAGGCACAGGATGCCAATAATATTGCTGTTGAAAAAGAAGCGGCAGAAAAGGCAATGGATGCCGCTGCCTGTATTGGTTGCGGTGCTTGTGTTGCAGCTTGCCCAAATTCGGCGGCTATGCTGTTTGTTTCGGCTAAGATTTCTCAACTGGCCCTGTTACCACAAGGTGAGCCGGAGCGCAAGTTACGCGCCCTGAGCATGATAGACCAAATGGACAAGGAAGGCTTTGGAAACTGTACCAACATAGGCGCCTGCGAGGCAGAATGTCCTAAAGAAATAAAACTAACCAATATAGGCCGTATGAACCGCGAGTTTTTAAAGGCTACCCTGGTGGATGAGTGATAATTAACCAGTTAGAGAGTAAAAAATGATTATCCGCATGATTACCTAAATACATTAACGGCTAAAGCCTTTCCTTCTTTTCCTAACCCCCGACTTAAAAGTCGGGGCAATATGTTGCCCCACTCTTCAGAGTGGGGGTTATTAAATAAAGAA
>Ga0182013_10002269_pt1 | contig 25279 bp, 22 predicted proteins | sample 612S2MmetaG_FD_120487 | JGI IMG/M metagenome (GOLD analysis project Ga0182013, IMG submission 120487) | Permafrost microbial communities from Stordalen Mire, Sweden - 612S2M metaG | ecosystem: Environmental > Terrestrial > Soil > Wetlands > Permafrost | place: Sweden: Stordalen | collected...
CACGATCGAGTAACCCTCGCCGGCCGCGATCATGTGGCGCAGCATCTCCAAACTGCTGGCGACGCGCGTGTGCGCTTCGAGCCGCGGCACGTGGCAGAGCGCGATCGCTTGATCGCGCATGCAGTGCCCTTCCTCCATGAGTAAGAGCTTGCCCCGGGTGAGGTCGCGCAGCCGCACCACATCCCGGGTCGCGAGCGGGTGATCCAGCGGGCACGCGAGTCGAAACGGTTCGAAGAAGAGCGGTACGGCGGTCAGACCGTCGCCGGAGACGGGAAGCGCGAGCAAGACCGCATCGAGTTCGCTGTTCCGCAGGCGGGTCAGTAATTCGGCGGTGCGCCCTTCGTAGAGGCGCAGCACCAGCCGGGGAAAGCGGGCACGGCCTTTGTGCAGCAGGGTCGGCAGATAGTATGGACCCAGCGTCGCGATCACGCCCAGGCGTAACTCGCCGGTCAGGGGTTCGGCGCTGCGCTGCGCGCTCTCGAGCAGCCGGTGCGCATCGGCGAGCAGCGTTTCGGCTTGAGCGATGAGCGCGATACCGCGGGCCGTGGGTTCAACGTGCCGTTTCGTCCGCTCGAAGAGCGCGACGCCCAGAATGCTTTCGAGTTTGCGCACTTGCTCGCTCAACGCGGCTTGGCTCACGCCGCAGCGCTCCGCGGCGCGCCCGAAGTGCCGCTCGCGGGCGACCGCGACGGCGTATTCGAGATCGCGCAGCGACAGGCTGGAAACGGTCGTCGTTCGCATCGAGGTGTTTCTCCGTGATCGGTCGTGCCTAACTCATGGCTGGTTGTAATAGGTTTGTCCTGTTATCCGAAACCTGCCGCGTTTGGTTCCGTTGGGCAAGGCCTTCGGCTTCGGCTCCCGTACAGCAACCCGGAGTGCGCCTCGTTCGTCAGCGCGCTTGATCGTCGATCGAGACGCCGGATTCGGTGAGATGAATGCGCGACGCGCGAAAACCGGTGAGGGTGCGAACGACACCGGCGGCATCCGCTTTGGCGACGATCATCTCCCGTGATCCGGGCTTTGCCCGGGCGACGTTTTCGAGCAGATATCCGCCGACGACGATCAGCGTTTCGTACACGGCTTGCTTTTGGCGGTCGGACAAGCGCGCGAAGGCGGGGGTTCCGCCGAGATAAATGTGCACGACGTTGTCGAGCGACGTTGCTCCGAACGATTGTATCCGGCAGGCAATTGCCGGACCGGGAACGTTTGACGTGAATCGCGTGCCGTTGTACGCCAAGAGCGCTGCCTGGAACAAAAACTCATAGGCATCGGCGACGTCGTCGGTGCGGCAGTGCATTGCGGGCGCCACTTGGGCGAAGCCGTCGATATACGATCGGCCGCGCGCGGCGGTCAGCTCGCTCGGAAACGGTGGAGTCTTTGCCCGTGCGCCATAGATGACGTAGCGCGGTCCATCTTCGCGTCGAACGAAGCGCGTAGCCTCCCGGCGGGCGGAGATCGCGGCAAACGCTTGCGGCGAAATCGATGGGATTTCAATGCGCGGTCCGGGCACGTAGACCGTGTCGGCCCGCGCGCACGCCGGATAGCAAGCGATCACGAGCGAGAACCCGATGCACAAGCGCACGAAGACCGTCATGTCGGTATTGTGCCATGCACATGTTGCAAAATTGTGACGCGCATGGGAACGTCAGGTTGCGACGTCGAGCGAAGCCGAGCCAAATTCGGAGAACCAGCGTTCTTGCGCGGGCAAACTTGTCGGGGGCGTGGAAGCCGTGGAAGCGCCGAGAACGCCACCGCGGCTTTGGCCCGAAGCGCCGAACGCCACGCGCGGCTCGGCGCGAAGCGCCGAACGCCACGCGCGGCTTGCGTCGAAGCCGCAAACGCCACCGCGGCTCGGCGCGAAGCGCCGAACGCCACGGATTCGGCGCAGCCGAATCCTGCTAGTTGTCCTCGGTGAAGATCCGGCTCTTGCGGATGTCTTCGGCTTCGATCGTCATGAGCTCGTCGCGCGTCAACACGCCGCCCAGGGCGAAGAGGCGATTGGCTTGCCGCAGACGGGCGCGCCCGATCGCGTTGCGCACGCTGCGCGCGTTGGCGAAGAAGGGCTGCGCCATGCGCCGTCGGATGTACTCGGCGAACGCGGCATGCGCGTCGTCGGTGAACCGGTAGCTGAGCTTCGCGACCATCAGCTCGCCGATTTGCATGAGCTCCTCGGGCGAGTAGTCGGGGAAGTCGATGTGATTGCCGACGCGTGACTTGAGACCGGGATTGCTGGAGAAGAAGGCGTCCATGCGGTCTTTGTAGCCGGCGAAGATAACGACGAGATCGTCGCGGTTGTTCTCCATTGCCTGGAGCAGAATCTCGATCGCCTCGCCGCCGTAGTCGCGTTCGTTCTCAGCCTTGTACAGATAGTAGGCCTCGTCTATGAACAACACGCCGCCCATCGCGCGCTTGATGACCTCTTTGGTCTTGGGCGCGGTGTGGCCGATGAATTGACCGACGAGATCGTCGCGCGTGACGGCCACGAGGTGACCTTTGCGCACATAGCCGAGGCTTTTGAGAATCTCGGCCATGCGCATGGCGACCGTGGTCTTTCCGGTGCCGGGGCCGCCGGTGAACGACATGTGCAGCGGCGGCGGTTCGGTCGCCAGCCCGACCCGCTTGCGCAGCCGGTCGACGAGCAAGAGCGCCGCGATCTCGCGAATGCGGCTCTTGACCGGCGCGAGGCCGATGAGCTCGCGATCGAGCTGTTCGACGATCGCGCCGATGTTCGATTCGGCGTAAGCCGCCGAGATATCCAGCGGCGCCTCTTGCTCGGTGTCCGCACTCATGTCGAGTAGCGCGTCTCCCGGGGCGTGTCGAGCGAGTAGGCCTTGATGGTGTAGCGCTGGACGCGGTCGTTGCCGTTCTGGCGCTCGAGCCGGAAGCCGGGCTCGTTCGCCGGACGGTTGATGATGAAGCTCAGCGCGGTCGTCTGGCGGCCGTAGCGCGCGTCGTAGGCGTTGACCTTGATGTACGAGTCTGGGTACTCGCCGCGGGCGCGTTTGATCTCGCCCATGATCGCGGCGGCATCCTTGAGATCGAACATCGGCAGCCCGAACATTTCCCAGTACGAGTTGCGCGGATGCGGATCGTTGGTGTACTCGATCGAGATGGGCCAGTTATTGTCCAGCGCGTATTGGATCTGCTTGCCGATCTGCTCGTCCGTCAGATCCGGAAGATAGGAGAACGCTCCTTGAGTAACTCGCATACAATATCTCCTAGTACGATGGGGTGGCCACGGCGTCGGGTGTGTCGGTCGACTCGTAGTTGAAGCTGATGTCTTTCCACAAGTCGAGTGCACGTGCGAGCGGCGCACAGCTGTGGCTTGCGGCTTTGAGAATTTCGGGACCCTCTTTGACGTAGTCGCGGCCTTCGTTGCGGGCGAGGATCATCGCCTCGAGCGCGACGCGGTTGGCCGTCGCGCCGGCGGCGATGCCGTCGGGATGGCCGATGGTTCCGCCGCCGAACTGCAGCACGACGTCTTCGCCCAGGAGGTTGAGCAGGTCGTGCATCTGACCGGCGTGGATACCGCCCGACGCGACCGGCATGACGCCGGGCATCGATGCCCAATCCTGATCGAAGTAGATGCCGTTGGCCGGATTCACCGGGATGAAGTTCTCGCGCAGGATGTCGTAGTAGCCGGCGGTCGTGCGCGGATCGCCTTCGAGTTTGCCGACGACGGTGCCGGCGTGGATGTGGTCGACGCCGATGAGCCGGCACCACTTCGCGATCACGCGGAAGCTCACGCCGTGCGTCTTCTGGCGCGTGTACGTCGAATGACCGGCGCGATGGAGATGCAGCAGAACGCTGTTCTTCCGGCACCACTTGGCCATCGACTGCATCGCGGTGTAGCCGATCGTCAGATCGATCATCACGATGACGCTGCCGATTTCCTTGGCGAACTCGGCTCGCTCGTACATCTGTTCCATGTCGCCCGCGGTGATGTTGAGGTAGTGGCCATGCATCTCGCCGCTGGCGGCGTCGGCGCGTGACACGCCTTCCATGCAATACAGGAAGCGGTCGCGCCAGCGCATGAACGGCTGCGAATTGATGTTTTCGTCGTCTTTGGTGAAGTCGAGGCCGCCGCGCAGCGCTTCATACACGACGCGTCCGTAGTTGCGTGCCGACAAGCCGAGTTTCGGTTTGACCGTCGCGCCCAGCAGCGGGCGGCCGAACTTGTTGAGATATTCGCGCTCCATGACGATGCCGTGCGCCGGGCCCTGGAACGTCTTCACGTAGATCGCCGGAATGCGCATGTCCTCGAGGCGCAGCGCCTTGAGCGCTTTGAAGCCGAAGACGTTGCCGATGATCGAGGACGTGAGGTTGGCGATCGAGCCTTCCTCGAACAGATCCAGATCGTAGGCGATGTAGGCGATGTACTGCCCGGGCGTCGAGGCGACCGGATCGACCCGATACGCTTTGGCCTGGTAGTGGGCGTGATCCGTCAGGCGGTCGGTCCAGACGACCGTCCAGGTCGCGGTCGAAGATTCACCCGCGACGGCGGCCGCCGCTTCAATCGGGTCCACGCCGTCCTGCGGCGTGATCCGGAATGCGCACAGGATGTCCGTATCTTTGGGCTCGTAATCTGCATCCCAATATCCCATTTTCGCATACGGCGTAACGCCGGCTTCGAACCGATTGCGCTCGGCTGGGGCTCCGTTGGTCGCGCTGGCCATAGTCTGCCTCCGTTGGATCGAGGAAAGGTGTGCCCGAATGGGCTCGACGCACCCGAAACAACGCGTCGTTCGCGAAACTCTCGGATGTGCTTGGGTGGATCCTCGCCAAGGCGGGTTCACCCTCGTCAAATCGGTCCCATCGTTGCACGCCAAACTATTGACGTCAAATACATTTTCTGTTTTTATTCATAACCTACAGGTTATGTTATCTCTCAACCAGGTCCGAACGTTCTTGGAAGTGGCGGAGCGCGGCTCGGTCCGCCTTGCCGCCGAGCGCCTGGTGATCTCGCAGCCGGCGGTTTCTTCCGCGCTCGCGGGACTTCAGAAGATCGTCGGTGCGCCCATCGTCGAGCGCGACGGCCGCGGCGTTCGGCTCACTCCGGCGGGCGAGCGGCTCGCGACCTACGGGCGGCGCATCTTCGCGCTGCTCGACGAGGCGGTGGACGAGGCCCGTGCGGCTGCCAACCCCACGTCGCGCCGGCTGTCGCTCGCGGCGGTGCCGACTGCCGCCGAGCAGTTGTTGCCCGAACTGCTGAGCGGGTTTCAAGCCGAGCTCGAACCGGTGGATCTGCACCTCGAGGTCGCGAACAAAGATCAAGTGTGGGATCGGCTCGCGCACTGGGAGGCCGATCTGGTGCTGGCGGGGCGCCCCCCGCAGCACGAGCAGTTCGTGACGCTCGCGGTTCGGCCCAACGCCGTCGTCGTGGTCGGGCCGCCGAACCGCAGCTACGGAATCGCCGATTTGGCGCGTGCGACGTGGCTGCTGCGCGAACCCGGCTCGGGAACGCGCGAGACGACCGAGACGGTGTTCGCCCAATTGGGCATCGCGCCGCCGGCGGTGACGATCGGCTCGAATGGGGCGATCCGGGAATGCGTGCGCGTCGGGCTGGGCATCTCGCTTGTTTCGCGCGACGCCGTCGCCCGGGAACTCGCCGACGGCACGCTGAGCGAGATTCCCACGCCGATCACGCCGATGGTGCGCGATTGGCATCTCGTCGGCGGCCGCAAGCGCGACTTGCCGAGCGGCGCGCAGCGCTTTCTGCACTACGTCATTGCGAACGGAGCGTTTCGCGCCGCATGATCCGCGACTATCCCGGACGCGAGCAAACCGTCCTCGATCTCTTGGTCGAAGCGTTGCCGCATTTGCGCGGCGGCCTGCGGCCCGAATCCGCCAAATTCACGGCCCGGCTGGTCTACGAAAACCTGGGCCTCGACGCGGCCGCCGTCGTTTCGTCGACCGACGGCGTGCTGGCCTTCATCGGCGCGGGCAGCGATCACCATCTCGAAGGCAAGCCCAACCTCACCGACGTGACCCGCCGGACGCTGGCTACCGGACGCCCCTACACGACGTCGAATCCCGAAGACATCGGTTGTCCGTTCCGCCATTGCCCGCTGACCGCGGTCACCGTCGCGCCGTTCGTCGTGCGCGGCAACGTCGTCGGGGCGCTCAAGATGTACCGCGCGGGCCGCGACATGGAAGAACGCGATGCGCGCGTCGCGATCGGCTTGGCGCGCGTGTTCAGCGTCTACCTCGAAGTGGCCGAACTCGATGCGCGCGCCGCGCTCGTCACACAGGCCGAGCTCGAAGCGCTGCGAGCGCAGATCTCGCCGCACTTCCTGTTCAACACGCTCACCACGATCGCCGCGCTGACGCGCACCGATCCGGGGCGCGCGCACGATCTGCTCGTGGATTTCGCCGAGTACTTTCGTGAGACGCTCGCGCGCCACGGCGAGTTCGTTTCGCTCGATGAAGAACTCGAAAACGTCGAACGCTACCTGCGCTTCGAGCACGCGCGTTTCGGGTCGAATCTGCGCGTCGCATTCGAGGTCGACGCGCGTTCGCGGTTGGCCCTCGTGCCGGTGCTTTCGATTCAGCCGCTGGTCGAAAACGCGATCGCGCACGGGATTGGTTCGCGCAATCGCGGTTCGATCCGCATCCGGGCGCGCTTTCGCAATGCGGGCGTCGAGATTTCGATCATCGACGACGGCGTCGGCATTTCCGCGGACATGGTCCACAACGTGCTCGACCGCGGGTTCGGTGCCGGTTTGGGGTTGGGACTCAACAACGTGCACCAGCGGCTGATCGGCGCGTTCGGTCCGCGGTCGGGATTGCAGCTCGCCAGTGCGGAGGGCGCGGGCACGACCGTTGCGTTCTGGGTGCCCATGCGTGGCCCCAAAGGTCAAGACGAGCCGTGAAAGCGCTCGTTGTCGACGACGAGCCGCTGGTGCGCAGCGAGCTCGTCTATGCCCTCGAGCGCGTCGCCGAGGATTTCACGATCGTCGAAGCGGCGACCGCCGCGACGGCGCTCGCGACGCTGGCCGCGGACCCGTTCGACGTGGTGTTCTTGGATATCGGGCTGCCGGGAATGAGCGGCATCGAGGCGATGACGGTGATCAACAGCCTGCCGCACCGCCCGCAGGTCGTCTTCGTGACCGCGTTCGACGAGCACGCGCTGCGGGCTTTCGAGCTCGGGGCCGTCGATTACGTCGTCAAGCCCGTCAACGAGGAACGCTTGGCCGTGACGATTGCGCGGCTGCGCGGGGCGCACGCGCCGCCGGCCCCCAAGGCCGCACCGGGCGTCGTCCGGCTCCCGCTCGAAGACGACGATCGCCGAATGCTCGTGCGGATCAACGAAATCTTCATGGTCCAGGCCAACGGGCACGTCGTGCTCGCGACGCTCACGGACCGCGAATTGCGCTACCGCGGCTCGCTCGCCGAATGCGCGGCCCGCCTCGAACCGCTGGGTTTCTTGCGCGTGCACCGCAGCTATTTAGTGAATCCCGAGCACGTTATCGAGATCGAACCGTTCTTCGGCGGCACGTACGTCTTACGTCTGGACGACCGCCGGCGTAGCGAGGCGCCGGTCAGTCGCGGCTATATGCCCGCCGTCCGCAAGTCGTTCGGCCTCTGACGGCGCGGGCTTGCGGCGCGGCCGCAAACGCCACGGATTCGGCGTCAGCCGAATCCTGACGGCCGCAAGCCGGTGCCCGGTCATGCGCGGCGGCATCTTGAAGGTTCACCGGCTCGACGGTCGGATCGTAATTGAGGCCCGAGCGGTCGCTGATGTCGCTCAATAACGTGAGCACCGCGTTTTGCGAGCGGGAGCGACGCGTCGATCGCGCCGACGGCATCGCGGCGCGCGGTCATCGCGCGCTCGTCGGCCCCGTCGTCACTCGCCGGCGAGCGTGGGGGCTGCCCACGACGTGATGGCCGCGGCGGCGGGCGCGAACGCTAAGCGGGACTTCGTCCGCGCGCACTTCTGCATTTCGGGAGCCAAAAGCAGCCTTTTACGAATCGGGTCGTGACGGGGAGTGCCCAAGAGCGTTAGCGTGCAGACACGTTCTCTAACGTGGAGGCAGTATGGTCCGTCGGCCCATCATGATCGCAGTCGGAGGCGACTCCGGCACCGGCAAAACGACACTTTGCCGGGGATTGGACAAGATCTTCGGTGCGGATCGCATCGAAACGATCTGCCTAGATGACTACCATTCGCTGGATCGCGACCAGCGCAAACTGCTGGGCTTCACCGCGCTCGATCCGCGCGCGAACAATTTCGCCGCCATGGAAGAAGACATGTGGGCCCTGCGCGACGGTCAGACGATCAGCAAGCCAGTCTACGATCACGAAGACGGCCGCATCAAGGGCCCCGAAACGATCGAACCCAAAGAGATCATCGTCGTGCAAGGGCTCTTTCCGCTCTACACGCGCGCGCTGCGCAATCTCTTCGACGTCACCGTATGGCTCGACCCCGAGACCGAGCTAAAAGTAGCATGGAAGATCCAGCGCGACGTGACGCAGCGCGGCTACACCAAAGAACAGGTCAGCGCTGAGATCGAAAAGCGTCAACCGGATATTCGCGCCCACATTGCCCCGCAGGCCAAGTACGCCGATCTCACCGTCCGTTTCAGCCGGCCCGCCACCTGGTCGACCTATCCCGACGACGCGCATCTCACCGCGCACATTCGCAAGGGCGGACGTTTCCGGCCGCTCGACTACAGCGAGTTCGCGAGTACGTCGACGCACTTGCGGCAACTCGAAACGACCAGTGAACACGGTCATCCTGAAACGATCATCGAACTCGACGGACAAATTGCCGCCGACGTGGCCGACGCCGTGCAGGATAAGATCTGGGCGCACATGGATTCTCATGTACACCTGCGCCCGGAACGCCTGGGCGAATTTACGGGTGCCAAAGGAGCTCAAGTGAGTCATTCACTCGCGCTCGCGCAGCTGCTGATTGCGCGCCGCGTGGTCCTGATCGAAAACGCATTGCTGGAAGCCGCGGGGGCCGTCGCATGATCGAACGTCTGAAAAAAGTCAAGTCGGATTCGCGCATCGAATTCGAGTTCGTTCGGGCGACCGAAGCCGCCGCGATTGCCTCGGCGAAAATGATCGGACGCGGCGATAAGAACGGCGTCGATCAGGCCGCGGTCGATGCGATGCGCAAAATATTAGGCACCGTCGACGTCGACGGCATGGTGGTGATCGGCGAGGGCGAGAAAGACGAAGCGCCGATGCTCTACATCGGCGAGTCGCTGGGTACCGGTGACGGGCCGGCCGTCGATATCGCGGTCGACCCCATCGACGGAACGACGCTGGCGGCGCGCGGCGGCGCGGGTGCGATTTCTGTCGTAGCGGCGGCGCGCCGCGGGACGCTGTTTCACACCCGGATCGCTTATATGGACAAGATCGTCGTCGGCCCGGTGGGCCGCGGCAAGATCTCCATCGATCGGCCGCTGGGCGAAAACGTTCGCGCGCTGGCCCAAGAAATGTGCCGCCCGATCAGCGAAATCACCGTCGCGCTGCTCGACCGGCCGCGCAACGAGCATTTGGTCAAAGAAGTCCGCGAGATCGGCGCCCGGATCCGGCTGTTCAACGACGGCGACGTGGCCACCGCGATCATCGCCGTGCTGACGGATCGCACGCGCATCGACATGATGGCCGGCATCGGCGGCGCACCGGAAGGCGTGGTTACCGCCTGTGCGGTCAAGGCACTCGGCGGCGACATGCAAGGCCGCCTGTGGCTGCGCAATGCCGAAGAAGCGGGGATCGCCGTACACGAAGGCATCGATCCCGCCCGGACGCTGCTGCTCGACGACCTGTGCGCGGCCGACGACGCCCTGCTTGCCGCAACCGGCGTGACCGACGGCGAACTGCTCGCCGGCGTGCGCTTCGATCACGGCGCGGCGTACACGCAATCGATCGTCATTTCGACGTACACGGGGACGATTCGAACCTCCGACGCCACCTATCTGTTCACTCCGCGACTTTCCGCGCTGCCGTCGCTGGACGAGTCGACCTCGGAGATCGAGGCATGATCGATTTCCTCAAAGAGACGGCCCGCGCGTTAGTGGCGGAAGGCAAAGGCATCCTGGCGATCGATGAAAGCAACGCGACGTGCAACGGGCGCTTCGCCAAGCTGGCCATCCCGCAAACCGAAGAGATGCGCCGCACCTACCGCGAACTGCTGATCACCGCGCCGGGCCTGCTGCAATATATCAGCGGCGCGATTCTCTACGACGAAACGATTCGTCAGAGCGACGCCAAAGGTCAGCCGTTCGTCGAAATCATGAACGCGTACGGGATTCTGCCGGGCATCAAAGTCGATACCGGGACAGTGACGCTATCCGGCACCGACGGCGAGAAGATCACCGAAGGGCTCGACGGGCTGCGTTTCCGCGTCGACGAGTATGTCAAGCTCGGCGCGCGTTTCGCGAAATGGCGCGCGGTGTTCACGATCGGCCGCGGCTTGCCGTCCGCCAAGGCAATCGCGGCGAACGCGCACGCGCTGGCGCGTTACGCTTCGATCTGTCAGGCCGGCGGCTTGGTGCCGATCGTCGAACCCGAACTGCTCATGGACGGCAGCCATTCGATCGAGCAATCGGCGAACGCGACGATCGGCGTGCTGTCGCGCGTGTTCGGCGAACTCGAGGAACAGGACGTCGCGCTCGACGCGATCGTGCTCAAGCCGAGCATGGTCATCGCGGGCGAGAGTGCGCCGGTCAGGTCGAGCGTCGCCGACGTCGCGCGGCACACCTTGCGCGTCCTTACCGAGACGGTTCCCAAGTCGGTCGCCGGAATCGCCTTCCTATCGGGCGGACAGAGCAACGATCGCGCGACGGCGCACCTCGACGCCATGAATCGCGATTCGACGTTCCGCAAGCCTTGGCCGATAACGTTCTCGTACGGCCGCGCGCTGCAGCAGCCCGCACTCGAACACTGGCGGGGCAGCGCCGATGCGATCCCGGCGGCGCAGGCCCTCCTCGTCCATCGTGCCCGCATGAACGCACTCGCCGCGCGCGGTCGGTACTTGGTCGATCTCGAAGTCGGGGAGACCGCCAAGGCGTAACGGGGAAGACGCGGATTCGGCGCGGGCTGCAACCGCCGAATCCGCGCCGGTCTTCCGACCCGGGGCCTCGCCGCAGCCTGTGAACGTGCCGCGCGGCGACCGCGCACACGACGGCACGCTCGAAGTCGACCGCGCTTCGCGCGCGAGGAATGGAACATGAACAAACAGACGGCGTACCGCCGAGCACTGTCCGCGTGGAATTCGTTCGGGATTCTTCCCATCATGATGGCCATTGTGTGGGGCGTCTTCATGGCGCTCATTGGGTTCAACGTGCTTCCGATGACGCTGGCAACTCCGGCGGGAATGGTTCCCAATCCGGCGTTTGAAGGTCTTGCGGTCCTGCTGAGCACGCTCTTCGTGTATACGGTGCTCTATCTCGGCGCCTGCGGAATGCGGCTCACGATGTTGCAAATGGAGCAGGCCGAAGATCACCAACGCATCACCCAGCACATGTTGGCTGATGCACTGAGCGAGGTGAGAAAAGAGCTGCGCCGCCGGCCCGACGCTTCGTCGCCGGTGACGTTCTCATTGTTTGGTCGTCCGAGCACCGCGGGCGCACCAACGGTTCCGGTCGTACGAGGGGATATCGCCGGCAAATAGCGTGAGAGCTCCTCGGCTCGACGCGGCCTGGCTTGGTGCCGGGCCCGAGGATTGCGCGGCGAGGCTGGGGCATGCAGAGGGAATGCAGTTCCAGCGTCGCGCCAAGCGTACCGTCTATGAGAACCCCTGGATCAGTTTCGAAGCCCACGATATCGTTCATCCCAACGGGGCGCCCGGCGAACACGGCGTCGTCGTCACCCCGCCGGCCAGCGCCGTCGTGGTGTACGACGGCGGCACGGTTTGGTTGACTCGTCAAGCTCGCTTCGCCGTCGACCGCGTCGTGCTCGAGGTCGTCAAAGGCGGCGCGGAACTCGGCGAGACGCCGCTCCAAACCGCGCAGCGCGAGACGCGCGAGGAGATCGGCGTCGAAGCGTCGCGCTGGGAATATCTGGGCATCGCTTACGAGCTGCCGTCGCTCGTCGATCACTCGGTGTCGCTGTTCTTGGCGCGCGATCTCTCGCACGTGGCAACCGAACACGAACGCGTCGAATCGATTGAGACGGTTCGCATGCCGTTTGCGCAAGCGGTTGCGGCTGCGCTCGACGGAAGTCTCCAAGACGCGATTACCGGTCTCGCACTGCTGCGCGCCGCGCACGTGTTTTCGCGCGAGGCGGCTGCCGCGCAGAGCGGCTGAGTTCGCCCGGTAGCTCCGGCTTAGCGAGCCTTGGTTCGCGCTTCGAACCGCGATTGGAGTCTCCGCTCGAGCGGATCGTTCGCGAGAACGCTGACTTACTTTCTCGGCCGTAAGCGCCCGCCGCGTCAGGTCTCGATCGACGGGTGGTCGCCGCGCCGCGCCGTTACCTCGATCTCGATCTTCATGCGCGGATCGGAAAGCCCCGCGGAGATCATCGTGGCGGCCGGTGCCGCCGGGCCGAAGCAGCGGCGCAGCGTCGGCCGGCAGGGCGGGAAGTCCGCCGCATCGGGAAGGATGTAGCGGACGCGCACGATGTCGGCGAACGATGCGCCGGCGAACGCCAACGCTTCGCCGATGTTCTTGCACGCCTGCTCGGCCTGCGCGACGACGGAATCCGCGATCGTCATCGTCGCATAGTCGAACCCCGTCGTGCCGGACACGAAGACGTAGTCGCCGTCGACGACGGCGCGCGAATACCCGATGTCGCGCTCGAACGACGATCCGGACGAAAAACGCCGGCGCATACGGTTAAGCGCGTAAGCGCGCGGGCGACGCGCGCAGACTTCCAAGCGCGTGCCCGCGGGGTCTTCGAAGAACAGAGCCGGATACGTTTGGTCGCTCGACCATTCGACGACGCGGCCTCCCGAGCGGCGCACGAGCGCTTCGAGCTCGGGCAAGCCGGCCTCGCCGTCGGCCGCGAACGCGATTCGGGTCGCCGTCGCGACCGCGGCAGCGTCCTCGATGAAGCCGACGAACCAGCCCGCGGACCCAGGCTCGACCGGCGTGTGGTATTCGATCGCGGTTCGCGGATGCGTCGCGTCGACGTCGGACCATTCGCCGTCGGCGTCGACGTGCGACTCCGTTTTTCGGGACAGGCCCAGCGGCGGCAAGACGGCATCATAGAAGGCCTCGACCGCGACGATCGAACGGACGCGGATGTCGGCGTGGTCGAGCCCGCGCAGCTTCACGCGGGCACCTGGGCGATCCCCAGCCGGTCGTTTAATTCGCCCACACCTGCGGGCGTTATGCGAAGTTCACGGCCGTGCGCCCGAACGAGCCAACCGCGCTCGCACATCCCCGCAAAGAGCGCCTTCGCGAACGGTCCGCGCAGGTGAAGGCGGCGTTCGGTTCGATCGACACAGCCGCCGGAAACGCTCCCCGCGAGCACGCCCCCGACGCCCAACTCCTCGAGCAGGCCGGTGTCGCGGCCGGTCACTACGGTATCGTCGCCGCGCGCGAGCAGATAGCCGCGGTCGATCAACGCCGTGCGTAAACGCGTGCCGAGTTCGCCTGCGATATGGTCCCAACACACGCGTGCCCGGCGAACCCGGGCGAGCCGGTCGCTCGCGCTCAGCGTTCGCGGTGCGGCGGCCCGCGCCAGTGTGCCAAGTGCTTCGAGGCTGCACGCGACTTCGTCCGACGCCAGCGTATAATACCGGTGCCGGCCGGCAGTGAAGACGCGCACGAGCCCGGCATCGGCGAGGATCGCGAGATGTTCGCTCGCCGTCGATGGTGCGCTGTGCGCGATCTTTGCCAACTCGCCCGACGGTACGAAGCGGCCCGAGAGCAGCTCGCTCACCATCGCCGCGCGCACCGGATGTCCGAGCGCGAATCCGATCCGGTCCAGCGTTGTCATGATCCGGCGCTTCGCGGTGCGGGCCGGATTCCCAGCAGCGCGATGGCGATCGCCACAGCGATTCCGCGCACCCCCGTCGGCGAAGCGAACCTTTTGTGGCCGGACAACCAACCGGGAGTTCTGCGCACTGTCGTGGCATGAGGGGCCGCTGCCGAGCCGCGAATACCAAGGGGACCCCCCAACCTTCAACCTTCGTGGCAACAGCGCCATCTGAACCGGCAAACACGTGGGGAGCGCTGTCGGATACCGCTTAACAGCAAATTTTGGGGGGCCAGATTTCCCCCGGCTTCCAGTAGAGAGCCCACGGGATAGACGATGCGCACGGGCTCATTATCCGTCGTTCGGACACCGATAATATAACCGAAACCTTACGGACTCGCACTTTTATGTAACGTTCAAACGTTTCACGGCAGAGATTGTGAGCGGGGGCGACCAGACGCACGGACTAACCGTCACACGCTCTCGGATCGAAGGCGTTGAACTGCAGGAGCTCATGTGAACGTGGCACCCGCTCAGGCGCGACAATTAGAGCAGCTCGCCCGGCTCGCCGCCGATTTGGTCGATGTGCCGATCGCGTTAATCGTGCTCGGCTCGAACGCGTCCGGATCTTCGATCGTCGCCGTCGGCGAATCGAGCAACGAGACGATTGCGACCGCGGCTCGGCTCTGCCGCGGCGCGCGGCTCGACGACGTCGAGCTCCGTATCGCACCCGAAGACGCTCCGATCCGGGCAGGAGCGGCCCTCGCGATCGTCAGCCGCGAGCAGGTACGTCTGGGCACCCTGTCGGTGTTCGATACCCGGCGTCGAGCATTCACGCCGTGCGAGCTGAGCCGACTCTCGGATGTCCGCGGGCTCGTTGCCGGTCACCTGATGCTGCATGCGACGGCACTCCAGCTCGAGGAGCAGCTTGCGGCGCTCAACGCAGCATCGCCGAGTGCCATTATCTTCGCGCGCCGCGACGGCACCGTCGAGAGTTGGAATGCCGGCGCATCACGACTGCTGGGCTGGCTCCCGCAAGAAACGCTCGGTAAGGAATACGCGCTCGCGCCGCCCGACCGGGTCGAGGAAGTGCAGCAGCTGCGCCGCATCAACCTCGAACGCGGTGAGATCTTTCATGGTGTCGAGACGAAGCGCCTGACCCGCGCGGGATTGCTCGTCGACGTCTCGATCAGTGCCGGGCCGGTCCGCGATGCCAACGGCGATATCTGTGGGAGCGTCGTCATCATGGACGATCATACCCAGCAAAATCGCCTCCGTGAGGCGGAGCGAAAGCGCTCGAAAATTCTCGAGCTCGCCGCGAACGACGCGCCGCTCGCACAGATCTTCGCGTGTTTAGTTGAGAGCGTCGAGTTCAGTATCGATGACGGCATCTGCACGATTCTGCGGTGTAAGGGGAACGCGCTCGAACATGTTGCTTCGGGTCCGTCGCTGCCCCCGATTTGGATCGAGGCGATCGGCCAGGCGCGGATCGGTCCGTCGGAGGGCTCGTGCGGCACGGCTGCCTACTTCGGCAAAACCATCATCGTCGACGATATTGCGACCGACGCACGCTGGGAAACGCCGCGACCCCTCGCACTCGAGCTCGGTTTACGGGCCTGCTGGTCGGCGCCGATCTTCAACGCGCAAGGGATCGTGCACGGCACGCTCGCGGTTTACTCGCATCGGCCGCGCCTTCCGACGGACGATCAGCTTCGTGTCATGCACGATGCGGCGCGCCTGGCATCGATTGCGATCGAGAGTCAGCGCTCGCGGGACCGATTGGAAGATCTCGCGTTGCGTGATACCCTCACGGGCCTGCCCAATCGCGCGGTCTTCGAGGATCGGCTCCGGCACGCAATCGAGGCCGCGAAGCGCTCGCGCGAACGGGTGTTCATCGGGCTGCTCGACCTGGACCGCTTCAAGCTCATCAACGACACGCTGGGGCACGTCGTCGGCGACCAACTTCTCGTTGAAGTCGCGAACCGTTTAGGTCAAGCGGCACGTCCGCAGGACACCATCGCGCGAATGGGCGGCGACGAATTTCTGTTTCTGCTGACCGGGGTCGAGAATCGCGATCTGGCTGAAGGCATCGCCCGCCGCGTTCTGGCCGAACTCGACCACAGCTTTTCGCCCTCGGGGAACGAGCTGTTCGTGCACGCGAGTCTCGGCTTCAGCGTTTACCCCGACGACGCAACGAATCCAACGCAGCTGCTGCGGCTTGCCGACCGTGTGATGTACGAGGTCAAAGCGCGTCAAACACGCGTCGGCTTCTACGAACGCGGCTCGGGCGAGACGGCGCTGGCAAAGCTCCCGCTCGAAGCGGCGCTGTACCGGGCGTTGGACAAGCATGAATTCGTGCTGCACTACGAGCCGCAGATCGGCCGCGGAAATCGCCTGCAAGCCGCCGAAGCGCACGTCCTTTGGAACCATCCCGATCTCGGATTGCTGTCGGGCGATCATTTCATGGGCGTCGCGGAAGAGACCGGCTTATCCGTCCCGATCGGTGCGTGGGCGCTCAAAGAAGCGTGCCTTTTCGCACGTCGCTGGAAAGCGACGGGGGGTTCGGGCTGCGTTGCGGTCAACGTATCGGCCCGTCAGTGCCGCAGCCGGGATTTCGCCGCGACTGTGGTCGATGCGATCAAAGATGCCGGCATCGTGCCGGCACAGCTTTCGCTCGAGATCTCAGAAACGATGATCGGACGATCGTTCGACGGCGTCGCGACGGCTTTCGTCGAACTTCGTTCGTTCGGCGTCCATATGGTGATCGACGGCTTCGGGACCGGCTCCTCGAGCTTGAGCCAGCTCAAGCGCTTGCCGATCGACAGCGTCAAGATCGACCGTTCCTTTCTGGCCGACATCGACGCCGACGCCGAAGCTGACGACGACCGCGCGATCGTCGAGGCGATGGTCGCCTTGGGCCGAGCGTTACACCTTGCAGTTGGCGCTGACGGCATCGAGACCGAAGCGCAGCTGACGCTGGTTCTGGCCAGCGGCTGCGAGATCGCGCAAGGTTCGCTGTTCGCAGCGGCAATGCCCGAAGATGCTTTTCTGCAATGGTCGCCGGCGATCAACTCGGCATCGCCGGCTGCTTCCCAATGGACGGCTTTCGATGCCGAACGGGACGCGATCACCCGCCTGCGCAGCGAGCTCGATAAGCAGACGCGGGCAACTGCTGATGCTCTGTCGCGTTCGGCGCCGCCTATCACTGTGCACTCGTCGGGCTAGGCGCGAACGTCGAGGCTCAATCTCACACCGGCTCGGAAAACGCGATCGATAGTGGCGAACATGACCACGTTGATGCGTCCAGCGATGTGCCGGCGATCAGCATGGCGATTGCTCACCGTTAGAGTTCGGCGCTACGCAGTCGGAGCGCGTTGGCGATGACGGAAACGGAACTGAACGACATCGCGAGCGCCGCGATCACGGGGCTGAGTAAAATGCCGAACGCCGGATACAGCACGCCCGCCGCGATCGGAATGCCGATCGCGTTGTAAGCGAATGCGAAGACCAGGTTTTGGCGAATGTTGCGCATCGTGCGGCGGCTAAGCGTGCGCGCGCGCGCGATGCCGGCGAGGTCGCCTTTTACGAGCGTGATGCCGGCGCTTTCGATTGCGACGTCCGTCCCGGTACCCATCGCGATGCCGACGTCCGCCGCGGCGAGTGCCGGCGCGTCGTTGACGCCGTCGCCGGCCATCGCGACGACCTTGCCCTGGGCTTTGAGCGCGCTCACCAGCCGCTGCTTGTCGGCCGGCAAGACGTCGGACTCGACGTCGCCGATGCCGAGCCGGCGCGCCACGGCTTGTGCGGTCGTTTTGTCGTCGCCGGTCACCATCACGATGCGCAATCCGTCGGCGCGCAGCCGTTCGAGCGCGGCCGCCGTCGATGCCTTGATCGGATCGGCGACGGCAATGACGCCGGCCGCGCGGGCGTCGACGCCCACAAAGAGCGCCGTCGCCCCTTGAGCGCGCAACGTCTCCGCTCGAGCCGCAAGTGATGTTACGTCGATGTCGAGATCGCGCATGAGTGCCGCGTTGCCGAGCGCGAGCGTGCGTCCGGCGACGGTGCCGGTCACGCCCTTGCCGGTGATCGACGCGAAGTTCGTGGCCTGCGCCGCAACGACTTCGGCGGCCGCGGCCCGCGCCAGGATCGCCGCCGCCAACGGATGTTCGCTCGCGCGTTCGAGGCTTGCAGCCAGCGCGAGGATCTCCGTTTCGGACCATTCGCCGGCCGGGACGATCGCGCTGACGCTGGGCCGGCCCTCAGTGAGCGTTCCGGTTTTGTCGACGATGAGGACGTCGACTTTTTCCAGCCGCTGTAGCGCCTCGGCGGATTTGACGAGCACGCCGGCACCGGCGCCCTTGCCCACTGCGACGCCGATGCTCATCGGCGTCGCCAGACCCAGTGCGCACGGACAGGCGATGATGAGCACGGAGACGGCCGCGATGAGCGCGTACGCGAGCGCCGGCGGCGGGCCCCAGATCGTCCAGGCGGCGAAGGCCACCGCCGCGGCGGCGAGCACCGCCGGAACGAAGTAGCTCGCCACCGTATCGGCGAGCCGCTGGATTGGGGCGCGGCTGCGCTGCGCTTCGGCGACCATCGCGACGATTCGGGCGAGCAGCGTATCGCCTCCGACGCGTTCGGCCCGAACGATCAGCGAGCCGATCGTATTGAGGGTGCCGCCGATCACCGGATCGCCGCCGGCCTTGGTGACCGGCATCGATTCGCCGGTCAGCATCGACTCGTTGACCGCGCTGGTTCCGTCGACGACGACGCCGTCGACGGGAACCGCTTCCCCCGGGCGAACCCGCAGCAGATCGCCGATGCCGATTTGCTCGAATGCGATCTCTTCCTCGCCACCGCCGCCCGCGATGCGTCGAGCACGCTTGGGCGCTAGATTGAGCAAAGCCCGAATCGCGCCGCCGGTCTGCTCGCGCGCGCGCAATTCGAGCACTTGCCCGAGCAGCACGAGCACCGTGATCGCAGCGGCCGCCTCGAAATATACTTCGACGCCGCCGTCCATCGCGCGAAATCCGGCCGGGAAGATGTTCGGCGCCGCCGTTGCGACCGCGCTGTACAGATATGCCGAACCCGCGCCCAGCGCGATCAAGCTGAACATGTTCAAACTGCGGTTGACGACCGATGCCCAGGCGCGCTCGAAAAACGGCCATCCGGCCCACAGCACGACCGGCGTCGCCAGCACAAACTCGATCCAGGCGCGAACGCCGGGCGCCACGAGCCGACCCAGACCGGCTCCCGGCACGTGGCCGGTCATGTCCAACGCCACGACCGGCAGCGCAAGGGTCAGCCCGATCCACAAGCGGCGCGTCATGTCCGCCAACTCGCCGTCGGGCGGTGCTAGGGCGCCGATCAGCAGCGGCTCGAGGGCCATGCCGCACAGCGGACAGCTGCCCGGTCCGGTCTGACGGACCTCCGGATGCATCGGGCAGGTGTACACGTCGTCCGCCGCCGCGGGAGCGCCACCCGGGGCTTCCTTTGCCGGCGCCGCGGGAGGGCTCGTCGGGGTTAGCTTTGCCGGCGCCGGGGGAGCGCTCGCCCGGGCTAGCTTTGCGAGCACCGCCGCGGGCGCCGCGGCGAATTTCGCGCGGCAGCCGGCGCAGCAGAAATAATAGGTCGTACCGTCGTGGTCGAAGCGTTCCTCGGCGCTCGCCGGGTCGACGTCCATCCCGCAGACCGGATCGACCACAGCGCCGGTCACGGCCGCGGCCCCGCTCGAGGAGGTCGCCGCGGGGAGATACGCCGCCGGATTCGCAGCGAACATCGTGCGGCAACCGTCGCAGCAGAAGGAATACGCTTTGCCGCCGTGCTCGAAGCGGTCGCCCGAAGCCGCCGGGTCGACGTCCATCCCGCACACCGGGTCGACGGGGCGGCTCCGGAGCGCCCCGAGATCGATCGGTGCTTGCTTCATCAGACGAGGTCCCGGCGTAGACCCAGGATCTCGACTACCTCGGCAATGGCTTGCGCCGACTGTCCGGCCGCGATCTGATCGACCAGGCAATGCTCGAGATGATCTTCGAGTTCGATGCGGCTCACCCGGTCGAGGGCGCCGCGCACCGCGGCGATCTGCTTGATCACCTCAAAGCAATGCGTGTCCGCTTCGACCAGCCGGATGACGGCGTCCAGGTGCCCCCGCGCGGTTTTGAGCCGGTTCAGGATCGCGGCCTTGGAATCGGGCGGCAAACTGCTTCGAGGCGCCACACGGCTACGATACCCACCCCAGGTGGGATGCGTCAAGAGCTTATGTTTCTGAGGGCGGCAGCGTCTGCGGGTTCCAGAGATGCTCGGGTTGATCGAGCGCCGCGTTGATCCAGCGCGACCACACGAAGAGCGCGTCGGACAGCCGGTTGACGTAGCGGATGACGTCGCGCGAGATCGGCTCGTTGTCGTTGAGCGTGATCAGCAGCCGTTCGGCGCGGCGGCAGACCGTGCGCGCCTGGTGCAGGAACGCTCCGGCGAACGCCCCGCCCGGATGGATGAAGTTGGCCAACGGGTCGAGGTCGCGCTGGGCCTCGTCGATCGCGCGCTCGAGTGCCAGCGCATCGCCGGCGGCCACCAGCGGCATCCCCTCCCAGCGGTCCCCGGCGAGCGTCGCGAGGTCGCTGCCGACGTTGAACAGCACGTCCTGGGTCCAGGCGAGCCAAGCGTCGAGCCGCGCCGCGACGGCGTTCGCGCGCGCGGCATCCTGAACCGGACGCTTGCGCCGAACTTCGGCCAGCGCGCTGCGGGCCAGCCCCACGACGCTGGACAGCTCGTCGATCGTTCCGTACGTCTCGATGCGTAGCGCGTTCTTTTTGACGCGCTGACCGCCGACGAGCCCGGTCGTTCCGTCGTCGCCGGTGCGGGTGTAGATGCGAGTGAGCTTGGGCATGCGACCTCTGGCGTTCGCCGGGAGCGCGAAGGACGCTTTCCGGCCTCTGCGAACCCAGGTGAGTTGACGATGATCAAGGACGACGAGCCGCTCGAAAAAACCCCGTTCGTAAAAGAGATTCCGCGCAAAGCCGACGATCTAAGCGAATGGTACCAAGCCGTGTGCTACAAGGCGGAGCTCGTCTCGCTGGCGCCGGTTCGCGGCTGCATCGTGCTGCGGCCCTACGGTTACGGCATGTGGGAGCGGCTGCAGAGCGCGCTCGACGTGCGCTTCAAGGCAACCGGTCACGACAACGCCTATTTCCCGCTGCTGATCCCCGAATCGCTGCTCATGCGCGAAGCCGAGCACGTCGAGGGCTTCGCCCCCGAGGTCGCCTGGGTCACGGAGGGCGGGACGGAAAAGCTCACCGAACGGCTCGCGATCCGCCCAACCTCCGAGGTCATCATCGGCACGATGTATGCCGAGTGGGTGCAGTCGTACCGCGACTTGCCGATCCTCATCAACCAGTGGGTCAACGTGCTGCGCTGGGAGAAGCGGACGCGGCCGTTTTTGCGCACGCTCGAATTCTTGTGGCAAGAGGGGCACACCGCGCACGAGACGCAAGTGGAGGCCGCCGCCGAGGCCGCGCGGATGCTCGACGTGTACGCCGAGGTGGCCGAAGACGTCGCGGGCGTGCCGGTCTACAAAGGCGAGAAGAGCAAGAGCGAACGCTTCGCGGGCGCCGACCACACCTTTTCGATCGAAGCGCTCATGCCTGACGGCAAAGCGCTGCAAGCCGGAACCACGCACGAGCTCGGACAGAATTTTGCCCGTGCCTACGACATCACGTTCGCCGCCCGCGACCAAACGCAACAGCACGCCTGGACGACGTCGTTTGGAATGTCGTGGCGCATGCTGGGCGCGCTCATCATGGTCCATGGCGACGATCAGGGCTTGCGCATCCCGCCCAAGATGGCGCCGATCGAAGTCGTCATCGTTCCGATCGCGCGCGGCGACAGCACGATGGCAAGCGATTTCGCCAAAGAACTGCTGGCGCAACTCAAGGGCGAGTTTCGGGTCAAGCTCGACGACCGCGATCTGCGGCCGGGCAATAAATTTGCCGATTGGGATCTGCGCGGCGTGCCGCTGCGCGTCGTCGTCGGCGAACGCGATCTGGCGGAAGGCAAAGTGACGCTCGTGCGGCGCGACTTCGCGCCCAAGACCGCCGGCCGCGAAACGCCGGTCGCGGTCGCCGACGTCGCGGCGACGATCCGCGAACTGCTCGTTGCGATTCAAGACAATCTGTACGCCCAGGCGCTCACGTTCTTGCGCGAACATACCTTTGTGCCCGCGACGCACGACGAATTCATCGCGAAGGCGAAATCTCGCGCCGGTATGCTCGACATCCCGTGGTGCGACCGGCCTGAATGCGAAGCCGCGATCAAAGAGCAAACCAGCGCGACCACGCGCAATCTGCGCACGCCCGCGCTGGGGCCGACCTGCCTCGCTTGCGGCGAGCCGGCCCGGGTCCAGGCCTACGTCGCGCAGAGTTACTAAAATTCTCGCCGCGTTGTTGAGCGTCGCGCTCGCCGGTCCGTCAGCCGCGCGCGACGTTCCCCCCAGCGCGAGCGACGTCGCGTTGCGCGCCGCCGCGCGGGCGCGCGGCAGCGATCGGCTCACCGCGGTCGCCGTCGCCCGCGCGCTGCTGGCGAATCCGCTCCCCGCCCAACTCGTTCAGATCCGTTGCGAGCGCGCGGGCGCGCACCGGATCTGCGGCTTGGTGGTCTCGGGCGTGAAGTTCAAATACGCGCTCGACCGGCGCGCTTTTTTGGCTGAAGTGCGTGCACTCATCGAAGGCGCGTTTCGGACGGCGCCGATCGAAGAAGTCGACCTGTGGACGACCGTTCCGCTGAGCGCCGGGAAGGGCGCCGTCGTGAGCGGCGACGCTGCGGTACCGACGGCGGCGACCGTTTTTGCCGTCACCGTTCCGCGCATCGCGCTCGGGCAACTCGAACGGCGGCTCGCGTCGGGGCGGGACGTGTTCTGGGATCCGTCGTTCGCGGATTCGCTCGCGAAGGGAATTCCGCAATGATCGCAATGTCGAGGCTGTCCTGCGGCGTTCGCGTCATCACCGAGAGCATGCCGCACGTGCGCTCCGCGACGATCGGGATCTGGGCCGACGTCGGGTCGTCGGCCGAACCCGCCGAAAAGCGCGGTGTTTCGCACCTCGTGGAGCACATGCTCTTCAAAGGGACGCGCCGCCGCACGGCGCGCCGGATCGCCGAAGAGATGGACGGCATCGGCGGCAATCTCAACGCGTTCACCGACAAAGAATCGACCTGCTACTACGCCCACGTGATGGACCGCCATCTGCCGATCGCGATCGACGTGCTCGGCGACATGTTTCTGCACTCGCTCTTCGATGCCGACGAACTTCGCAAAGAGCAGCAAGTCGTGCTCGAAGAGATCAAGATGTACGACGACTCGCCCGACGAGATGATTCACGACCTGTTCACGCGCACGATGTGGCGCGGATCGGATCTCGGCGAACCCACGATCGGTCATGCCGAAACGGTCACGGCGCTCGAGAGCGCGCATCTGCGCAACTGGATGACGCTGCGCTATGCACCGCAAACCGTCGTCGTGACGGCGGCCGGCAATCTCGTTCACGACGAGGTCGTGGGGCTCGTGACGGCGGCGTTCGACGGTTTCCGCGGCGCGGCGGCGAGTCCGGCGGCCGACCGTCCGCGGCTCACGCCCGATCTGTCGCTCACGTTCAAGGACACCGAACAGGCGTACGTGCTGCTGGGTTCGAGCGGGTTGTCGCTGCGCGACGACGACCGGTACGTGCTCTCCGTGCTCGACACGATCTTGGGCGGCGGGATGTCGAGCCGGCTCTTTCAGGAGGTGCGCGAAAAGCGCGGGTTGGCGTACAGCGTGTACTCGTTCCAGCAGAGCTATCGCGACGCGGGTCTGTTCGGCGTGTATGCCGGAACGTCGCCCGATCGGGTTCAAGAGTGCGTCGATGTGATCTGCGCCGAACTCGACGGCGCGGTCGCGGGCGTTACCGAAGCCGAAGTCGCGCTGGCGCGCGAGCACCTCAAGGGCAACCTCACGTTGGCCCTCGAGAGCACGTCGAGCCGGATGATGCGCCTGGGGCGCAACGAACTCATCTACGGCCGCCAGATCTCGGTCGAGGAGATCGAAACGCAAATCGATGCCGTCGACCGGGCCGCCGTCGAACGGGTGGCGCGCGGCGTGCTCGCCCCCGAGACGCGCGGCCTGTGCGTGCTGGGCCCGCTCGTCGAGGGTTCGATCCGCTTTTCCGCCGTCCGCGCCGCGTAGGTGGTGGATTCATCTCGAATCGGGCTGCGTTCGTGCTGCCGAGCCTTGTGTCTCGACGAATCCATCGCGTTCGCCTGCGGGGCCGAGCCGCCGGCTGGGGTGGATTCGGTGAGGCCGGAGTTTGAGCCGCGCGGGACGCTTCGCGGTCGCTAAGCGGTGGATTGGCCTGCGGTCTTCGCTCCCGAGCTCATCATCGCGATGCTGCTCAACTGCACGACGCAGGCAATTCAGGTCGGCGCGTACGCCGCGCGTTACGCCGGCGTAACGACGGGCCGGATCGCGACGGCGATCTCGCTGTTCAGTTTGTTCGTCACCGCGAGCCGCCTGGCGTCGCTTTTCTTGACGCCGTCGCTGGGCGTGCTGGCCGACCGGACCGCGCGCTACGCGTTCAGCGCTCACGCCGGGGCCGTTCCGCCGGTTCTGGCGGCGCGCTTCGACGTGCAGATGCGGCTCATCGTCGGCGCCGGGAGCGTCGGCATGGCGGTCGGCGCGCTGCTCATGCCGCTCTTCATCGTGATGTTCACCCGCGGCATTCGCTCGTTCGAGCGGCGCGGCTCGATCCCGCACGGGCTCGCGCGCTTGCTCGATCCGCGCGTTCTCATCGATCTCGTGCGCTCGACGAAGCTGCCGCCCCCATCGGCGCTGTTGGGTTTCCCGCTGGCCGCCGTCCCGCGCAAGCTGTTGATCGCGAACACGGTCCTGTGGTGCGTGTACGCGGTCGGCGTCGTCGCGGCGTACTATGCCAGTATCCTGGTGCTTGACTCGCGAACGACGGCTACGGGCCTGTCCGGTTTGGTCAACGGCGTGGGGACCGTGGCGTTTTCGCTGTTCGTCGATCCGACTTCGGCCTATATCGTGGATCAAACCGTGCGCGGCGAACGTCCGCACAGCGACGTGCGCTCGATGATCTTCTGGCTCATCGTGACCGCGTTCGTCGGGACGGTCCTCGCGCAGCTGATTTTGGTTCCGGCCGCGGAATACATCGCGACCGCGGCGCACTGGTTCAATCATCCGCCCGATTATTTCTCCACCGTCACGCACTGGTTCAACCATCGAGGCCGTCCGTGAGATTCCCGATCTTCCCCGCCGTGTCAAGGTTTTTTCGACACAACGCTCGCGTGTTCGTCGCCGCGGCGGCGCTGCTCGCCGTGACCGGCTGCGCGACCGGTGTTACGCGCTGGATCGCGCAGACGC
>Ga0182013_10002272_pt1 | contig 25262 bp, 19 predicted proteins | sample 612S2MmetaG_FD_120487 | JGI IMG/M metagenome (GOLD analysis project Ga0182013, IMG submission 120487) | Permafrost microbial communities from Stordalen Mire, Sweden - 612S2M metaG | ecosystem: Environmental > Terrestrial > Soil > Wetlands > Permafrost | place: Sweden: Stordalen | collected...
GACGCAGGCAGCAACGAACCGGCTGAAGCGGGAGATTGCTGCAAAGTTCCTGGTGCTGAATGATTTTGCGGCGGGGACAGGCTTACGTCTGTGGAAATGACGGGACGGAAATGCGGTTCTACGTGAGTCACCTCCAGCAGTAATCTAAAGGATCGATTTTCGAGGTACCCCAAGTAACCAAGCAGTGTCCATATGTCCAAATAATACAATTACTTAGGACGTACTAGAATGTGCCCCAAACTCCCATCTTTGTGGCAGAGTAAATCCAGGGGATCTCCGCGATACTTGCGGTAGGTGGTCGTGTATCTTATGGGGACAACGCAGGGGCAACATCTCGTCGACCATCTGGCTGTGACAATGCGGCAAGAATTTGAGATGTTCGACCGCAGCCCCGACCCTGCGCTCGACGAACTGACCGAGCTTTGTGCTGTGTTGAGCAACGCCGACTACGCCTACATCGGCTGGATGGATTTCAACCGGCTGTGGTTCAAATCGCATTTCGGATTCGATGCCCCGGACCAGGCGCGCACGGCAACTGCCTGCCAATGGCTGCTCGAAAAGGGTAAGCCGCTTCTCATCCGCGACGCGGCAGGCGACCCGCGATTCCCACCTGCGGGAATTCCATTGATCGGCGCCGGGTCTTGCCGGTCGTACGCGGGGGTTCCACTTGTTGCGGCGACGCAAGAGGTGCTCGGGACGCTGGCGGTGTTGGCGCGCGAGCCGGACCGGTTTGCGCAGGAGCACATTACTCTGCTGGAAGTTATGGGGCGGCAGGTGGTGACGCGTCTGGAACTCTACGCAAGGGCTCGGGCCCAGGAACAGGCGCAGCGGGCGCGGCAGCGGGCGGAAAGAGCGCTGGTAATGGAGCGCTGCTTTGTTGCCGCGACACTGGATTCTGTTCCCGCGCTCGTGATCGTACTGGACACGGCGGGGCGCACGGTGCGGCTGAACCACTCGTGCGCGCAGGCGACGGGTCTGAACCTTGCCGATGCGGTGGGCCGGCCTTTCGTCGACGAGATTCTGGAGCCGGACGATCGTCCGTGGGCTTCGGCCAAGTTACGCGATGCCGCCAATGGACAGGTTTCAGGACCGCACGAGACCGCGTGGCGCGTGGTCGCGGGACGAAGCCGACGCGTGAGCTGGACACTGCGTCCGCTGCAGGGGCCGAACGGCGACATTCAATACCTAGTGATCAGCGGACAGGATGTGACCGACCAGCGCAAGGCGGAGATGGCCCTGCACTCCAGCGAAGCGCGCTACCGCGAGGTCGTCGAAAATTCGCTGGGATTCGTCTTCACGTGCTCGCTCGAGGGGCGCCTTACTTCGTTGAATGCGTTTACGGCAGAGACCCTCGGCTATCGTGCTGAAAACCTGACTGGACGATTCGTTTCAGAATTGCTCGACGGTGCGGGGCTGGCGACGTTCCAGGAATGCCTGGATACTTTGCGGACGCAGGAAGAGTGGCAGGGTTCGCTCACACTGCGGCGCAGCGACGGCGTCTACCGGCGCATTGCCTGCCGCGGACGCAGGCTGCAATTGACCGGAGAACGCCCGTTCGTTCTGATTCAAGGCACCGACGTGACGGAGCAACACGAAGCGGAGTTGGCGCTGCACGTTGCGATGCGGCAACGCGAGCTGATTCTTGAGTCAGTGGACGACGGGATCTACGGGATCGATCTTGATGGCCGACTCACGTTCATCAACCAAGCGGGCGCGCAGTTGCTGGGCTACACACCGGAAAATCTAAAGGGGCGCGATCTACACGAGGTGATCCACTACAGCCACGCCGACGGGACGCCTTACTCGAAGTCGACCAGCCCGATTCTGCAGGCACTGCGCCGGTGCGAGTCAATCCGCATGCGCGACGAAGTGTTCTGGCGCGAAGACGGATCGTCGTTTCCCGTGGAATACAGCGCCAATCCACTTCTCGAGGACGGACGCATCTCGGGTATGGTGGTCGCGTTCCAAGACGTTTCGGAACGTCGCCGTCTGGAGCGCATGAAAGATGAGTTCATCTCCACGGTGAGCCACGAACTGCGAACGCCGCTAACGTCGCTTCGCGCTTCACTGGGGTTGATCTCTTCCGGCGCGCTCGATAAACGCCCGGAGCGCCAGCACCAGATGGTCGATATTGCGATTGGCAACTGCGACCGTTTGATTCGCCTGGTCAACGACATTCTCGATTTTGAAAAGATGGAGAAGGGCACCCTAGCGCTCTATCTGGAGCCGGTGGAAGCTGTCGTTTTGCTGCGCCGGGCCGCGGACGTGGCGACGCCGACGGCGGGCCAGGCGCACATTGGAATTCGCGTGGAGAATGCACCGGTGCGCGTGATGGCCGACGAAGAACGCGTGTTGCAAGTGCTCAACGAACTGGTGAACAATGCGATTAAGTTTTCACCGGCCGACACGACGATTCGTCTCTCTGCGCGGGCTTTGACTGAAGGCCTGGTCGCATCTGTTTTACCTCCGCCGGGCGAAGTGCTCTTTACGGTGGAGGACCAGGGGCGCGGCATTCCTACGGAGAAACTGGATCGGATCTTCGAGCGCTTCCAGCAGGGTGATGCTTCCGATTCGCGGGCGCTGGGCGGAACCGGTCTCGGCCTCGCGCTCTGCCGCAGCATCATCGAGCAGCACGGCGGACGGCTCTGGGCAGAGAGCACGGTGGGCTCGGGCAGCCGATTCCACTTTACACTTCCGGCCGCTGTTCCAACGCATCAGTCTTGAAGGAACGGCAATTCCGCGCGCTGCTCCAACGTGAACTTGGCGCTACCTATATCATCCAGAAGAACACTCCTTATGCCTGACTTCGCTGTTGCTGCCGGCGTGATGCGCCATTTTGAAATCGATGGAGAACTGGTGAGCGTTGAGGCCTATGGCAGCGGGCACATCAACGACACGTCGTGCGCCGTATTTCAACGGCGTGAGGGATTGGCGCGGTTCATTCTGCAGCGCATCAACACGCATATATTTCCCAACCCCGAACCGCTGATGGAGAACATTCAGCGCGTGACGACGCACCTGGCGGCGCTGATGGCGAACGAGCCGGGAGCCGACCGGCGCGTTCTCACGCTGGTTCCTGCTCGGGACGGAAAGCCATTTTACCGGGATCGTGAGGATGGCTGCTGGCGCGTTTACAAGTTTATCGAGGGCGCGCGCACCTACAACACAGCGGCCAACGCGGAGCGGGCGTTTGAATCAGCCAAGGCCTTCGGCCATTTCCAGAAGATGCTTGTGAATCTTCCGGGGCCGAGGCTGCACGACATTTTGCCGGGCTTCCATAATACTCCGCGGCGATATGAGGCCTTCGAGCGGGTGATTGCTGAAGATCCGGTGGGCCGCGTTGCGAGCGCGAGAGCTGAAATCGAGTTTGCGGTCGCACGAAAATCGGTGGCAAATGTGCTGGTCGACGCCGATTTGCCCGAGCGCGTTACGCACAACGACACGAAGCTCAACAATGTGCTCTTCGATGACGCAACGGGCGAAGGCATTTGCGTGATCGATCTGGATACGACCATGCCTGGCCTGGCGCTTTACGATTTTGGCGACATGGTGCGCACGGCGACCAGTCCCGTGGATGAAGACGAGCGCGACCTGGCGCGCGTAGAGATGCAGTTCCCCATGTTCGAGGCGCTCATGCGCGGGTACCTTAGTTCAGCAGGATCCTTCCTCACCGATGCGGAGAAGCGTCATCTTGCTGTGGCTGGTAAGTTGATCACGGTTGAGCAGGGCATTCGCTTCCTGACCGATCATTTGGCCGGCGACACGTACTACAAAGTGAGTCGCCCGAATCAGAACCTCGATCGCTGTCGAACCCAGTTCCGCCTGATTGGGTCGATTGAGAAACAGGAAGAAGCGATGGAGATGCTTATTGCACGGCTGCTCGACGAACTGGCTGGATAAGCCGCACGAGCGTGAAGGCAAGCACGGCAAGCGTGAGCCAAGCGAACCAATCACCAAGCAGGAGATACAACGTGCGGTCGTGAACAACTGGAACCTCGGCTATGAGAGTTGCAAAAGGCGCGGAGTTGCTTTGCGTTTCTGCGAGGATTCGGCCGCGGTTGTCAGTCACGGTGAGATAGCCGCCACGCGCGGCGTGGGCAATCGCAAAGCCGCTCTCGACTCCGCGCAGGATGGCCATGTGGCCGTGGTAAAGGCGATCCATTTGAAAATCCCAGCCGGGTACGAGTAGAAGACCAACCGACTGGTTGCCGTATTGGCGCGAGAGCGGCGTGAAGTCCATGTCCTTGCAGATGGCAACGCCCCAATTTCCGTCGGGCTCGGGAAGGGTAAGCAGGCTGGCGCCGGGATTGAAGATCGATTCGTAGGGAGGCAAAAGGTGATGCTTGTTGTAGCTCGAAACTTGCATGGATGGCTGGTATACGCGCGCCTGGTTGTATTTTTTCTGCGTAGAAATGTGGCCTAAGCCGACGATGACGGTCGCGCCGGTTTTGTCGACAAGCGGTTGGAAGATGGCATCGATTGCGGCCATGTGCGGGTCGACGACGGTGCCCAGGTGTTCGGGAAGTACGATGACCTGCACACCGGCAGATGCGAGTGTTTCCGCCTGCGCGGCGTACTCATGCATCAGGCGTTCGGTATCTACGCCGGGAGACGCGACGTTGGCGTTGGCGGGGAGATCGGAAGCGACGAGTCCGACTTTTACGGTATGGCCCGGCGGAGGCGGCAGTGCCAGGCGCACTTCGCCGAAGATCAGTATGGCTGCGACAACACAGATTGTTGCCCCTACTACGCGCAAGGCCTGAACTGGCGCGCTCTTTCTCAGATGAACTCCAACGGCAAGCGCACAAGAAAACGCCAGGACGACGAAGCTGATGCCCCACGGGCCGGTGACGGATGCGAGTTGCACCACGGGCAGAAACTTCAGTTGAGAGTAGGCGAGGTTGCTGGCGGTGCCGTGAGGAGAAGTCAGATTCAGGAGGTACTCAAATGAGACCCATGCCGCGGGAAAAGCGAGAAGAGAGCTCCAGACTGCGCCACGGCGGAGGAGCGCGCGGAACAGCAGGACGGCGAGCGTAAAGATGAGAGCAGGAAAGACCACAATCTCAAGACGAACTACGAGGGGAACGTGGAGGGCCGCGGAGAAGTAGTGCCACACGTTGAGATTTCCAAATGCCCAGGCGACGAATGCCGTGCACGCTGCGAGGCGCCATGAGCCACGCGCAGCTACGATGAGCACTGGGAGCGGCGCGAGCCACAACAGCGGCCAGCGCGGATTGAGTCCCGTGCCGAACCAGATGAGAATGACGGAAGCAAGTATTGCAAGAAGTACGAAGCTCACACGAGGGGAACTATTTGCGGATGCCATCGATGTACCTCCGGAACGATCTTTGGTAGAGCGCGCGAAAGCCCGCGGCGGAGACGCTCATGCGACCGCCCAGGTAGAGCATGATGAGTCCATGAGAGAGAGCGCCGATTTCGAAAGTGATTTCCCATGGGTCGTCGTCGCGAAACGAGCCGTCGGCCATACCCTCCTTGATGGCTTCGACCATGAGGTTGGCGGTGGGGGAAAGACCAGCCTTGAAATCGCGCGGATAGCGGCGCGCTCTTATGCGCGGCTTGAGGAACATCAGCTCGAACAGGCGCGGATATTGAAGCGCGTGGTCCAGGTAGATTTTGCCCATGCGCGCAAGGCGTTGTTGGGCATCGCCGGAAAAGTGAATTCTCTTGAGCTGCGCCGCCAGCTCTTCAAAACCGTGGTCGGCAACGGCTTCGAGCAGGCCCTCGCGATCGGGAAAGTGGCGGTAGATAGCCATGGCTGTGATGTTGCAGGCATCAGCGACGCGCCGCATGGAAACCGCCTCGCATCCCTCTTCGTCGAGCAGGCGGCGGGCGGCGGCGGCGATTCTTTCAGGAGTGGGGCGCTCGCTCACGTATACAGTGTATACATGTTGAATTGGACGGGGTCAACCGGGCAAAGAAATATTTCATTCCCGTGAAGACAACTTGGGGCGGTGGGCTGCGCATCTGCCTCCTTATGCACGGTTTAGTTCTATAGCGCCGCCGTGAGACAATGCCCTAACCGGTATTCCCCGGATCCAGCGCGCCGGCAAACACGACCTATCATGGCCATTACAAGCAGGATTCAGGATTTACTTTTTGGACGGCCGCTCGCTACCAGCGAAGAGCGCGCCGAGCATATTGGGCCCATTGCCGGCATTCCCGTCTTCGGGCTGGATGCACTGAGTTCGGCCGCATATGGACCCGAAGCGGCACTCACGCTGCTGATTCCGCTGGGCGTGCTGGGCGTGCACTACATTGTGCCCGTGAGCACGGCGATCGTCACGCTGCTGGCGATCGTTTACTTCAGCTATCGACAGACCATTGACGCGTATCCGCATGGCGGTGGGTCGTACACCGTGGCCTCGCAGAATCTGGGCGAAGGCGCAGGATTGCTGGCCGCGGCGGCGCTGATGATTGACTACATTTTGACCGCGGCAGTTGGCATTTCGGCAGGCGTGGGCGCGCTCATCTCCGCGGCGCCTTCACTGCAACCGCACACGCTGGGGCTTTGCCTCGGCGTGCTGTTGATTCTGACCATCGTGAACATGCGCGGCGTGCATGACACCGGCGTGGTGTTCATGATTCCCACGTACATTTTTACGGCGACGCTGCTGATTGTGATCGGTGTGGGAGTGTGGCACGCATTGCAGTCGGGAGGGCATCCTCATTCAGTTGCGCCCATGCCGGCCATTCCGGTGGCAACCGCGGCATTCAGCTGGTGGCTCATCCTGAAGGTGTTTTCGTCGGGATGTACGGCAATGACGGGCGTAGAAGCGGTGAGCAACGGCGTGATGGCTTTTCGCGACGACACGCGGAAGAATGCGAAAATCACGCTCACCATCATCATTGTTCTGCTGGCCGCATTGCTGGCCGGCATTGCGGTGCTTTGCCGAGCGTACAGAATTGCGGCGACGGACCCGAACGGTCCTGGATACGAAAGCGTGCTCTCAATGCTGACGCGCGCGGTGATGGGTCACGGCTGGTTCTATTACCTCACCATTGCGTCGGTGCTGCTGGTTTTGGCTCTTTCGGCGAATACAGCGTTCGCCGATTTTCCACGCCTCACCCGCGCCATTGCGCTCGACAATTTCATGCCGCACATTTTCCTGCTGCGGGGACGGCGCCTGCTGTACTCGTGGGGGATCTACGTGCTGGTGGCGCTGACGGCGGTTCTGCTGATCATCTTTGGCGGCGTGACCGACAGGTTGATTCCCCTTTATGCAATCGGCGCGTTTATGGCCTTTACACTGTCGCAGGCCGGTATGGTGATGCACTGGAAGCGCAAGGGGAAGGCGCGGCTGCGCATGTTCGTGAACGGGCTGGGAGCGGTTGCCACGGGAATCACCGCCGTTGTGGTTCTGGTGGCCAAATTTGTTGAAGGGGCCTGGGTCACGGCGCTGCTCATTGTGCTGATGATCGTAGTGATGCGCTCGGTAAAGCGGCACTACACGCGCGTCAACAAGGAGATCGATCTCGCCAGGCCGATAGTTCCTGCCGAGGTCACCGAGCCAATTGTGATTCTTCCCATCGACCGCTGGAGCCGAATCTCAGAGAAGGCGATCAGCTTCGCGCTTTCGATTTCAAACGACATTCGCTGCCTGCATGTGCAAACGACCGACGAGCTGGATCCGATTTGCCAGGACTGGGAACGCGATGTGGCGGCCCCGCTGCGCCAGGCGGGGCGGTGCGTTCCTAAACTTGAGATTCTGCAATCGCCCTACCGCTATGTATTGGCGCCGGTGATTGACTACATTCTGAATGCGGAGCGCGAGTCGGATTTTCATAAGGTGTGCGTGCTGGTGCCGGAACTGGTGGTACGGCACTGGTGGGAGAATCTATTGCACAACCGCCGCGCCGACCTGCTGAAGGTGGTGCTGCTGATGCGGGGCAACCGGCGCATCATCGTCATCAATATTCCGTGGTATCTCGAGGAAAAATGACCGGCCGAGATTATCCGGGGCGGTCTAAGGCGGTGAGTCGGGCGGGATTTCTTCGTTCCGCGGATTCCCTTCCCGGCCGCGAGCGGTCAAAATAGGGAGTGGACCAAACGCGCACTCCAGGGCACCCTTTCCGCAAACTGAGCGGGGCGAACGAACGCGGGCGGAAGCGGCGGGCGGCTGGATGGGCGCTCGCCCTGGGTGGCGCCCTATTGCTTTGCGCAGCCCCCTATTTGCGGGCCGCGGGGCCAGCGCAGGAACCTGCGCAAGCGGAACAGGAACCTGCGCAACCGGCGCAGGAACAGGCACAACCGGGACAGGTTTCGACGGGCACGCGCGCTACCGTTCGCGGCACGGTCAAGAACTCGGCCACTGGGGAGCCTTTGCCGCGGGCACTGGTGCAGATTGAAGGCGATGCCGACACGGGCACGCTGACAGACGGGGAAGGCCAGTTTGAGATTCCAGGCGTTCCGGTGGGCCCGCAAGCGTTTCGGGTGGTGAAGCCCGGATTTCGCGACAGGCCCTACGCGACCGAGGAGACAGGATTGCAGTCAGAGGGGCCTGCGCACAGCATTCTGGTGTCGCAGCAGATGCCTGAGCTTGGGTTTGCGCTGACGCCGAATGCGTCGATACGCGGGCACATCGATCTCTCGACGGGGGACCCGGCAGCCGGAATTACAGTGAATCTGTTCAAACAGGTGGTTCGCTTTGGACGGGCCATCTGGTCAGAGGAATCGAATTCCACGGCGAATGGAGACGGCATCTACCGATTCGGCTCGCTGCCTGAGGGCGTGTACGCACTTTCAACGCAGCCGGTGCTGGAGAGCGAGCCGGCGGTGAGCGTGGTGGCGTCGGGAAGCAGCGCCAAAATCACGAGGAATGGCTATCCGAGCGTCTACTATCCGGATGCGCGCGATTTCACGGGCGCAGCGCTCGTGCGGCTCTCTGCCGGCAGCCAGGCGGAGGCCAATTTTTCGCTGGCACTCGAGCCGTTTTACCCCGTGTCCATCTCAGCGGGGGCACAGAGCCGTGAGACTGGCGGCGACCGCGGCGCTACCACCGCATTTACGGCGACGGTAATGGATGCGACGGGTCACCAGCTTGCTTACCCTGTGCAATACGACGATGTGACACATAGTCTGCAGGCCAATCTGCCGGATGGAAACTACACAATCAATGTGCGGGGCTCGCTGCAGCCATCACTCGCAGAGACAGGCCAACGAGCCGGGGGCGGCCATAGCAATTCGGTGACGGGCACCATTGCGTGCACGGTCGCGGGGCATGCGGTGACGGGATTGCGCGTGCCCCTTGCGCCTCCGCCGCAGAACGTGGTGCGGCTGCGATTTCTGCACACCTCGGACCGCCCGGCAGTCGCGCGTGGGAATGGTGGGGATCTCGTCAATCTTTCCATCGATCTTGCCGATTCTGTTCCCAATGAGGGCAACGAAAATGTCTGGACGATGAACAACAGCCAGGATTCGATTGATTTCACCGCGCGGCCGGGTTCGTACTGGGTTACGGCGTTTTTGCCGCGCAGAAACGTTTGCGCCGGAACCTTTACAGCAGGTGGGTCAAACCTGGCGCGTGAGCCGCTCGTGTTGAGTCCCGGGGCTGCGCCGCCGCCGATGGAGTTTATTCTGCGCGACGATTGCGCGAGCCTTACCCTGACGTTACCACCCGCGCTAACGGGCTTTGAACCGGGCGAAGAGCCGTTTTATATCGTGTACCTGGTTCCGGATTTCGATACGGTCCAGGACATACCACCGATGACCATGCACCCCTCGTCGGGCCCGTCTCTGACCATCGACGGACTCACGCCGGGAAGCTACCACGTCTACACATTCACAGGGCCGGTTCACTTGGAATACCGCAATCCGGCGGCACTTTCGGCGCTTTCCGCACCGGGGCAGCAGGTGACCGTGGGAGCCGGGACGACTGCCACTGTTGCATTGGAGGCAACGGAGCATTGATGCCTCTTCGCGCGCCATGCATGCGTCTTTTCCGACTGGCCCTGGCTGCATGGGCTCCGATCGCTTTGACCGCCTGGGGTCAAACGCAGGCGCCGCCGCAGGGGCGCATGGCGGGCAGCCCTTACGCAATTGCAGGGACTGTTGTGAACAGCGTAACGGGTGAGCCGATTCGGCACGCGACCGTTGCCGCGCTGTCTGAAGAAGACAGCCACACCGTTGCGGCGGTTGAATCAGACAGCGAAGGAAAATTCTCGCTCGCAAATTTGCCGACCGCCAAATATCAGCTCACAGCGTCGAAGCGCGGCTATCGTACGGCCTTTTATGACGAGCACGACGAATTCAATTCCGCAATCGTGACCGGGCCGGGACAGGAGACCGGCAACCTTGTGTTTCGACTTGTTCCCGGTGGAGTAATTCATGGCGTCGTAACTGCCGATTCCGGCGATCCGGTGGAGAACGCACGTGTCTTCGTCTTCATCAAGTCGCATGACGGCAAGCCGGGCACGCGCATTGTGCAGTCCGATGCTACGACAACCGACGATACGGGCGCATACGAGTTCAATAACCTTGCGGCAGGTGAATACATGCTGGCCGTGACCGCTGAGCCCTGGTACGCGCTTCATCACGCTGCGAATCGTACGCGGCGGAGTACGCCGGCGGGCACAGAAACCGAGACACCCGACACTGCGGCGGCACTGGACGTTGCTTATCCGGTCACGTATTTCGATTCCACACCGGACGAAGCCGGGGCGACGGTGCTGACAATCGCAGGAGGCAATCGCCTAGCCGCCGACATTACTCTGCACGCTGTCCCCGCTTTGCACCTGCAGGTGGATACGCCGCGACGGCCCGATGGATCTCTGGCCCGTGCCGAGTTGCGGCAAACGATCTTTGGCGAAGTGATTTCAGCAGAAAGTTCGGGGTTTCTCGACGCCTTGCAGAGCGGTTCGGTGGAATTTACGGGCGTCGCACCCGGGCATTATGAGCTCGCCCAGGGTGATCCACCGAGGGTGATGGAATTGGACGCGACGGCAAGCCAGGAGGTGGATCCGTCGCTCGGTTCGCCTACAGTTTCGGTCAGGGGGACCATGAGGACTCAGGTGGGAACTGCGCTTACGGAAGATTGCTCGTTGACGCTGGACGCGGTGGATCCGACGCGCCATCAGAATTCAATTCAAACCGCCGGGGTCCGAGGCGGCTTCAATTTCTCGACCGTGCCACCGGGCGAATGGGAATTATCGGCTACGTGTGGGGGAAGTCAGGCGGCGATTGCTTCCGTCACGGAGGGCAATCGAATTCGCCGCGGCAACCGGATTACCGTCCAGGATCGTCCCGTGGTTGTGGCGGTTGTTGTAAGCCAGGGGGGCACGCGGCTGGAGGGCTATGCCAAAAAGGGAGATAAAGGCGCTTCGGGCGCGATGATTGTGCTGGTGCCCAAGGACCTGACGACGATCGATGGCCTGGCACGGCGCGACCAATCCGATTCTGACGGAAGCTTCTCACTGCGCGACGTCATTCCCGGGCAGTACACACTGGTGGCCATTGAAGACGGTTGGCCACTGGACTGGATGCAGCCGACGGTGATTGGCCGCTATCTTCCCGGCGGCGTTGCCGTCACAGTATCAGACAGAACGGGAAAAGTAACTACGTTGCCTACACCGGTCGAAGTGGAACCGCGCTAAATGGGTCCGGCGCCGGACTTCTGCCAACCGGGGCGGAGAGGGTAGTCTATGTAGGGATTGCTTCTTCCATCCTGCGAATTTGCACTGGCGCCTTGAGTGGCGCGGCGGCGTGAGTGTACGCGGCAATCAGGTCATTAGGAGAGTTTCACGTTGAAGAAAACACGAACGATAGGGATGCTGGCAACTCTTGCGGCAGCGCTGCTGCCGGCGGCAGCCATCAGCCAGGTTTCGTCGGCCGGCGGTCCCGGGTCAGGCGACGAGTCCGAGCGCACTTACAAATACGATGTTTACGCCGGTTACGCCTATTCAAGCCTTAACCAGGTGAACGAATCCCGCTACGGATTGCAGGGCGGAAGCGTGGCGATTCGGCGCGATTTTGGACGCTATTTCGGCGTTTTCGCGCAAGGCGATGCATTCCAGTTTGCGCTTAAGTCGGGCAATCCTGGCAAACCGACGGTCCAATCCGTTTTCCTGGGGCCCGATCTGCACGCTGCGATTTATGGAAAGGTCAGCGGATTCTTTCATGGTTTGCTGGGCGGCGAGCACACGGGCGGCGAGAGCGAGACCCCGCGCATTTCGTTTGCAGGCGGCGTCGGGGGCGGGCTTGAATACACGCTGTCGCCGCGGTTCAGCCTGCGCGCCAGCGGCGACTATGTGGGAGCTTCGTTTTCGCTCACGAACAATACGGCGCAGCTGGCGAACTCACCACACAAGACGTGGAATTCCCGTGCGGGCTTTGGGGCTGTCTACCACTTTTAACGCTCGATCGCATATTTGAGCATCAGAATCCCGCTCGGCAGTGCCGTGCTCTCCGTAAGCTTGAGCGGGCAACGCTTGCCTTTGGGTAATAGCGGGATTCCACTGCCAATCATCACGGGCATGAGCGAGACCTCGACCATATCCACAAGGCCCGCATCCAGCAAGCTGCGAAACAAAATTCCACCGCCAAAAAGCCAGATGCCTTTGCCGGGCTGCGCCTTGAGGGCTGCCACCGCCTGCGCGACCCCGCTGCTCAATATGGTCACCTTGGGATGATCTTCGGGCTTGAGCGTGGTTGAGACGATGAACCATCGTTGCCCGAAACTGTCCCACGACTTGCCTTCGGCGCTGGCAACCTGGTAGGTGCCGCGGCCCATCAGCAGCGTGTCATACGGGGCAAACATGGCTGCGAAATCGATGGTTGGATCCCTGACGATCCAATCGTATTCGCCGTTGGGTCCGGCAATGAAGCCGTCCAGAGTTGCTGCAACGCCATAACACAATTGCCGCATACGCATTCCCTCCTCACGAGGTCGGATTAAAGCAAAAGCCGTCGTGATTGCTCACTGACGGCCTTTGGGCCTGCGGCACGCCGCAGGTGGGTGTTGGCTTATGGTGCGTGAGCGAGGCAACGATTGCAAGTAGGCCGTTAGAATGGCCGAACCGCTCACCCTTCTTCTGCTTCACGCAGTTTGGCGATCACGGTAAAGTCTTCGAGCGTGGTGGTGTCGCCCTTGATCTCGCCATGCGTCGCCAACTCGCGCAGCAGACGGCGCATGATTTTGCCGGAGCGGGTTTTCGGCAGCGCTTCGGTGAAGCGCAGGTCATCTGGCCGTGCAAGCGAGCCGATTTCCTTGGCGACCCATTTCTTGAGCTCGTCTTTCAAAGCGTCGCTGGGCTCATGGCCGCTTTCAAGCGTTACGAAGGCGGCGATGGCCTGGCCTTTCAGCTCGTCGGGCCGGCCAACCACGGCAGCTTCGGCCACCTTGGGATGGGCAACAAGCGCCGACTCAACTTCCATGGTTCCGAGGCGGTGGCCGCTCACGTTGATGACGTCGTCGACGCGGCCCATGAGCCAGAAGTAGCCGTCGGCGTCCTGGCGAGCGCCATCGCCGGTAAAGTAGCTGCCGGGCACGTCTTCCCAGTACGTCTTCTCGAAGCGCTCCGGATCTCCATAGACCGTGCGCGCCATCGACGGCCACGGTTTGCGCACCACGAGCAGGCCACCTTGACCTGGCGGCACAACATGCCCATCTTGGGCCACGACTTCGGGCTGGATGCCGAAAAAAGGCCGTGTTGCCGAGCCGGGCTTGGTGGGCACGGCCCCAGGGATCGGCGCAATCAGGATGGCGCCGGTCTCGGTCTGCCACCATGTATCGACGATGGGGCAGCGATTGTGGCCGATCTTCTCGCGGTACCACATCCAGGCTTCTGGGTTGATGGGCTCACCGACGGTGCCGAGCAGGCGGAGCGAGCTAAGATCGTGCTTTTCGACGTGCTGGTCGCCCCACTTGATGAATGCGCGAATGGCCGTGGGAGCGGTGTAAAAAATTGTTACCTTGTGGTCGTCGACAATCTTCCAAAAGCGCGAAAAATCGGGCCAGTTGGGCGCGCCTTCGTACATGAGCACTGTTGTGCCGTTCTGCAGCGGACCATACACAACGTAGGAGTGCCCCGTGACCCAGCCAATATCGGCCGTGCACCAGTAGACGTCGTGCTCTTGCAGATCGAACACGTATTTCGATGTGAGGTAGGTCTGCACCGCGTAACCGCCGGTGGTATGCACGAGGCCTTTGGGCTTGCCCGTCGTGCCCGAGGTGTAGAGGATGTAGAGCGGGTCTTCGGAGTCCTGCTCTTCGCAGGGGCATTCGGGCGCGGCCTTCGCTACCAGATCGTGCCACCAGTGATCGCGGCCCTCGACCATGTTCACCGGCGTGCCGGTGCGCTTGTACACGACCACGTGCTTGACGGTGTGGCAGGCATGCATTGCTTCATCGACAGTGGCTTTGAGCTTGATTTCGCCACCGCGGCGATAGCTTGTGTCCTGGGTGAGAATGGCGACGCAGCCGGAGTCGTTGACGCGGTCGGCAATGGCGTTGGCTGCGAATCCCCCGAAGATGACCGAATGCACCGCGCCGATGCGCGCGCAAGCCAACAGGGCAATGGCGAGTTCCGGTGTCATGCCCATGTAGACGGCGACGCGGTCGCCCTTCTTGATGCCCAGGTGTTTGAGGGCCGAGGCAAACTTCTGCACTTCGTCGAGAAGCTCGGCGTAGGTGAGGCGGCGCACCTCGCCCGGCTCGCCTTCCCAGATGATGGCTGTCTTCTGCGCCCGCTCGCCCAGCGCGTGCCGGTCGACGCAGTTATAGCTGAGGTTGGTTCTACCGCCGACGAACCACTTGGCCCAGGGGAGATTCCAATCAAGAACCTTGTCCCAGGGTTTGAACCAATGGAGCTCACCGGCTGCACTGGCCCAGAACTTTTCAGGATCTTGAATGGATTGCCTGTAAAGCGATTCGTATTCCTGAAGGCTCTTGATGTGCGCCTTGGCGCTAAACTCCGGGGGAGGCGGAAAGACGCGGTTTTCACGCAGTGTGGAATCAATATCCTGACTGGAAAGGGAGGGCACAGGCAAGGAAGACATGACAACGTCCTTCTGGGGAAGCGGGATGATTGCGGTCAGCGGCGCCTCGGAAGGAGATCCCCCGGAAAGAATCCGCGTGGGTGTCACTTTAACGGGGCGGGCGCACACTCGGCAAGTGACCTGAATCGAAGGGTGAAGACAACGCACTAGACTTCGAAGTCGGCCTGGGGCGCGAATTTGCGTAAAGCTGCGATGAACTCCAGACGATCAGCGGGATTCGCCATGATCTGCCCCCGATCGGACATGGGGGCCTCGCGGGAATAGTCGACCGTCAACATGGCAGCCGAGGCTCGTCCGTTGAAACCGCCAACGTGCTTGATGTCGTCCCAGGCAATATGTCTCGTCGCGAAGAATCCGTGGCGGCACAGACCGGTAGTGTCCGCTTCCCAGTATGTGAAGACGTAGGTGAAGATCCGAAGCGCGGCCCAGGCGATCCAGACAGCGGCAGAGATTCCCAGGGTCGAGCGGCTCTTGCCGGTCAGGAGCACGGTGTAGCCGTAGAGGCACGCCAGCGAAACAGAAAACCAGCCGAGAGCTCCGAATTTGGTTCGAAACTTCATGGGTAAAGCATGCGACGGCGCCGGCCGAAAGATGAATGAATCATCTGAAATGAAGGCAGATTGAAGCGGAACTTCTCTCGGGAATGGGCATAAAATGGACTTGAGGACGGTGGTTCCCCGCAGTCCGCACGAACATTGATGCCTGAGCCCCAGGGAGACGGCCGATGTTGCTTGAGCTCCTCAGACCGCTTTCTTTCTTCGTCAGCATTCTCTCGCTTTATCCCATCCTGACGAGCGCGTTCTTTGTGACCGGCTCCCGCTGGGAGGAGCGCCTTGAACTGGCGTTGCTGCGCGTTGCCTTTGCCGCATGCATCTGCTTTACGAGCGGCTTTCTCTACGCGCGGCCCTGCGGCTCAACCGTGGAACCGGCCGAGCCGCTTCTTTCAACGTTGCCCGTGCGACTCTTCATTTGGGCGATGGCAGGTATGGCGGTCCTTTTCTTGCTGTCGTGGTATCTGGAGACGTACTTCGTTCCCATGGCCAGCCGCGACTGCTGCCGCTTATAGGCACCTGCGGTGCGGCAGACGCTCGCACTTCGCTCGCAAGGGGGCCTGTGATTTCTCGCCCATTTCGTCGATGAGACCGTGAAATGGATGAGGCACGGGGGCAGGGTAAGATGAAGCCATTGTGGCGGACACACCCAATCTCGAGACCACGCTGCGCGGGTCGGTGCTGGTGCTGCTGCAATTCGATGTAGCCGAAGCGATTCGGCTTGATCGGCTGCAGGACCTGATTCGCGCACGCACAGTGCAGCAGCCGAGTCTGAAGCACCCGGCGCCGGGGTATGTGCGTTACCAGCGCCCGCCGGTGGTGGAGCCGCTTGAAACTCTGGTTCTTGAAAGCGGCGAGAGGCTGCAAGGGGAGATCAAGTATTACGACTACGGCGTGGTCAGCGTGGTTTACGAACTGCCCTTCGCCGACGGATGGAGCAAGCTGATCCGATTGGCGAGTCGCTGGGTGTGGGAGGTGGATTTCGCAGCCAATGCCACCCAGATTGTAAAGCGCAGCCTGGAGCGCGCCGCCGCCGCGCTTGTGAAACCGTACGACGAATGGCTCAGCGAGGATTACCTCATCTTCCACGCCGTGGAGATCAGCGGAACGCCCACCGTATCGGAGCTGATTCAGCAGCACGGAGCGCGTATTGCTCAGGTGGTGCGCGGCGATACGGGGCAGCTTGCGGAGAGCGAGATCAACGAGGTGCTGCAGTCGCGCATTTCGTATTACGCGAACGATCTCGCGGTGATTGGATGGAACGCCGCATTTCTCTATGATTCGGCAACGGGCGCCGAAACCGCGATCCAGCTGTTGGAGTATGCGAACTCGCAGTTGCTGGAGTTTCGCCACTACGATGAACTGCTTACCGAAGAGCTGGAGCGCGTGTACAAGCTGGTGGACGAGGGCACGGGCGTCTTTGCTCAATGGCGATTAGCGCGTTCGGCTACGCAGCTGCATACCGTTTTGCTCGATGTGGCGGAGCTTACAGAACACTCCGACAACGCCATCAAGTTTCTAAGCGATATGTTTGCTGCGCGCCTTTACCGTCTGGCTGCGCAAAAAGTCGGCGTGCCGGATTACAAGGATCTCGTGACCCGCAAGATCCACACTGCCGAAGAGCTTTACCGCTTCATGGTGGACCAGTTCAACCAGAGCCGCGCCTTCATTCTGGAGCTTACGGTGGTGATCATCCTGGTGATCGAGCTGGTTTACCTGTTTAAAGGCAAGCTCTTCTGAGCAGGACCCTGTTCCCTGATCTCTGATCCTTAAGAATATTGACTTGAGTATAGAAGTTGGACTAGAGTCCAACCAATGGGTCGAGTTCAGCATTCTCTGCGGCAAAAACGCAAGATCGAGACGCGGGCCGAAATCGTGCGCGTGGCCTTCGATCTCTTCGGCAAGCTGGGCTACGAGAATGTTCCGGTGGAGAGTATCGCCGAGGCTGCGGGCATCTCGCGTGCAACTTTTTTCAATTACTTTCCGCAAAAGGACCTGATTCTGCGCGAAGTGGCGTCGGCGCGCATGGAGCGGCTCAAGAGCAGCCTTGCCGCCTTCACGGCTGCGCATGACCGGCCGACGATGAGCAAGATTGTCGAAATCGTACTCGTGATCACCGAGGAAAATGCCCGCATCAGCCGCCACTCAAAGAAGCTGCTGCTTGAGGTCGTGATGCGTTACGCGGCACAGGGCCCGCTACAGGCCGCGCGCGCACAGGCGGTTGAAGCCATCACAGAGGTTGTGGCGCGCATCCCGCGGCGGAAGCAACCCGCCCGCGAGGTCGCGGAGACGCTCTTCGCTGTTTACATCGGCACCATGCTCGAGTGGCTTATGAGCGAGCGCGCTCCGCAGAATTGGCTTAAGGACACGATGCAGACGCGGTTGCAACTGCTGCTGGAAGGAGTGGCATGAAGAAGCGCGTGATCGTTATCGCGATCGTTTTGGTGGCTTGCCTGATTGCGTGGCTTGTCTATGCACATCTCGTCGGCCGCTCGAAGGGTGTTTATGCCGGCACTGTCGAAACGCGCGAAATTCAGATCGGTTCCAAGGTTGGCGGAAGGGTTATCGAGGTTCCCGTTGAAGAGGGCCAGGTTGTAAAGGCGGGATCGCTGCTCGTCCGCCTTGAGTGCGACGAGCTGCAGGCAGAGCGCGTTCAGGCAGCGGCAGAGCAGACACAGGCGCAGGCCGATCTGCAGCGGCTGGTGCGCGGCAATCGTCCCGAAGAGATCGACCAGGCGGAAGCAAATGCCAAGGCGCAGGCTGCGGCGCTGGAAGAGGCAAAGAACGGGCCGCGAAAAGAGGAACTGGCACAGGCACAGGCCGACCTGGCTGGTGCAGAGGCCGACAGTAAAGACGCGGAAGCGTTCTATGAGCGCATGGAGAAACTGGTCGCCAGCGACACCATCTCGCGCCAGCAGTTCGACGACGCGCGCGACAAGCGCGATGCAGCGCAAGAAAGGGCTGAGTCGGCACGGCAGCACCTAGCGTTGTTGCAGGCAGGAACGCGGCCAGAGGATCTGAAGACCGCCGAACAGCGTTATCGGCAAGCGCAGGCAGCAGCAGTTTTGTCGCGCAAGGGCGCCCGCCGCGAGGATATCGATGCGGCGCGAGGTAAGTTGGCCGAGGCGCAAGGCAAGGTTGCGGAGCTCGAAGCACGCCTCAAGGAGTGCCAGCTCTTTGCGCCGGCCAATGCGATTGTGGAAGTAGTAAGCATCCGTCCTGGCGACCTGGTCCCACCGGGTCAGATTGTCGTCCAGATGCAGGAATCGGATCAGCTTTGGGTCAGGGTCTATGTGCCTGAAACCGAGCTTGCCCAAGTACGGCTCAATCAAGCTGCTCAAGTGCGCGTGGACGGATTGGGCGGGCGAGTCTTCAATGGCAAGGTTGGGCAGATCGCGGCGCAGGCCGAGTTTCTTCCGCGCAACGTGCAAACCGTCGAGGACCGCGACCACCAAGTGTTTGCGGTGAAGGTCTACGTCGACAACCCGCAGGGCGTGCTCAAATCGGGCATGTCAGCCTCGGTGCGTTTGGAATGACGGCAGCGATCACGGCAGTCAATCTGACCATCCGCTTCGGCTCGTTCACAGCCGTGGACAACGTCAGCTTTGAAATCGCCAAGGGCGAGGTCTTCGGCTTTCTCGGCCCCAATGGGTCGGGCAAAACCACCCTCATCAAGGCTCTCTGCGGACTTATTCCGCCCAGCCAAGGGACGGGCACGATTCTGGGCATGGACATCCGCAAGGACGCGGCCGAGATCAAGCGCCACATCGGTTACATGTCGCAGAAGTTTGGGCTCTATGAGGATCTGACCGTGGCGGAGAACATCGACTTCTACTCCGGCGTCTACGGCATCCGCGGCCAGCAGGCTGTTGCGCGCAAGGCCGAAGTTCTGAACCTTACGGGAATCGAGCCGTACCTCAATCGCCGCGCCGCTCAACTCTCCGGCGGCTGGAAGCAGCGCCTGGCGCTCGCCTGCGCCATTATTCACTCGCCTGAAGTGTTGTTTCTCGACGAACCCACGGCGGGCATTGATCCCGTAGCGCGCCGCTCGCTTTGGGACCTTCTCTTCCGCCTCTCCGCGCAAGGCGTGACTTTCTTCGTCACCACGCACTACATGGACGAAGCGGAGCGCTGCGGCCGAGTGGGCTACATTTACATGTCGAAACTGGTGGCGCTCGGCACCGTCTCCCAACTCGAGCAATTGCCCGCGGCCAGCCCGCCGGGAACCGTGCGCGTGCAGATCACCCACGCCAATCCATCCTCACTGCTCGATGCTGTACGCGCGTTCGACGGCGTCCGCGAAGCCACGATCTTCGGCCGCGCCATTCACGCCCTCATCGCAGAGGATCGCCTCGACAGCCTGCGCGCCGCATGGCCGGAGGCCCACGTCGAAGTCATCGACCCAACCCTCGAAGACCTGTTCGTGACTCTCACGAACGGCATCATGGAGGCCACGCGATGAACCGCCTCTTCTATGGCCTGGTCCCGATCTGCCGCAAAGAAATCCTCCACATCGTGCGCGATCGCGGCACCCTCTTCTTCGCACTGCTTCTCCCGATCTTGCAGCTTTTTCTCTTCGGCTTTGCCATCGACACAAATATTCGTCAGATTCCTACGGCCGTCTTCGACGAATCGCGCACCCAGGCGAGCCGCGACCTCCTGCAACGCTTCGCTGCTTCCGACGTCTTCAAATTGAACAGCTATGCCACCACCAGGGAGGAGCTCTACGAGGCCATTCGCTCCGGCAAAGCGCGCGTCGGCATCCGCATTCCCTATGACTACGCGCGTAATCTGCAACAGGGAACGACAGCGACTGTGCTGGTCCTCGTCGATGGCTCCGATTCCAACGTTGCCGGTCAGGCTGTCAGCACCGCAACCGGCGTGTCTCTTGAGGAATCGATTGCGCGGGTCGTGCCCAACGGGAAGCTGCCCATCGAGGTCAGACCCTCGGTTCTCTACAACCCCGCCACGCGTTCCGCGAACTTCTTTGTGCCGGGTCTGATCGCAATTCTGCTCCAGGTGATGACCATTCTGCTCATCGCGTTAAGTCTCGTACGGGAGCGCGAACGCGGCACCCTGGACCAGTTGACCATGACGCCTGTAGCGCCGCTGGGCCTGATGGTCGGCAAGATGATTCCTTATGGCGCGCTGGCCTTTCTCGAACTGTGCGCGATCCTCGCCATTATGCGCGTCATCTTCCAGGTGCCGATTCATGGCAGCGTTCTGCTTCTGCTGGCCATGTCTCTGCCGTTTCTGCTTACAGTGCTTGCGCTGGGCCTCGTGATTTCGACCAAGGCCAATACGCAGGCTGAGGCTTTTCAGCTCGCCATGGGAACGGTGCTGCCTTCGGTGTTTCTCTCCGGATATATCTTCCTCATCGACAACATGCCGGCAATCTTTCAGGTCATCAGCCGCGTAATTCCGGCGACGTATTACATCAACATTTTGCGCGGAATCATTTTGCGCGGCGCGGGGCTGCCGGAGCTCTGGCTGAACGCGGCGATCCTCACCGCGATGGGATGTGCGGCGATAATGCTTGCGGCATGGCAATTCGTGCACAAGAGTTCAGCGTGAGCCGGCCAGGCACCGGTTCGCGCGCCGGGTCCGCCCATAACTCAGACCTCAGGAGTAACGCTTCTGGTGCCAGGTCCATGCGGTGCGGACGATCTCATCGAGCTGGGTATAGGCGGGTTTCCAGCCCAGTTCGCGTATGGCTTTGTCGGAGCTTGCTACCAGCACCGCCGGATCTCCGGGCCGGCGCGGATGCACCTCCGCCGGAACGGCATGGCCAGTTACGCGCCGTGCCGATTCGATGACTTCGCGCACGCTGAATCCCCGTCCGTTACCAAGATTGAACACCAACCGGCTGCGCGCGGCCGCCTCGCTTTCAAGCGCACCGAGGGCGAGGAGGTGGGCGTCGGCCAGATCGGAGACGTGGATGTAGTCACGGATGCAGGTGCCGTCGGGGGTTGGGTAATCGTCACCATAGATGCGAATAGACTTGCGGCGACCCAAGGCCACGTCGAGGATGAGAGGGATGAGATGGGATTCTGGTTCATGTGCCTCGCCTCGGGTTATGCCTTCGGGGCCCTCCGGCGCACCGGCCACGTTGAAGTAGCGCAGAGAGGCGGAACGCAAGCCGTGAACGCGATGCATCCAGGCAAGCATTTGCTCGACGAGGAGCTTCGATTCGCCATAGGCGTTGGTGGGCTGGAGGCGCGCGTCTTCGGGAATAGGCACCGTGTCGGGTTCGCCGTACACGGCGGCCGTGGAAGAAAATACCAGGCGCCGAGGACCGCAGGAAAGCATTGCCTCGAGGAGGCTCAATGTTGAGGCTGTGTTGTTGCGGAAAAAGGCCTCGGGATGGACCATGGATTCGCCGGCTTCGATGAGAGCGGCAAAGTGTAAAACGCCATCAAAAGGCTCGCCTCGATGTTCCTTATCGGTAAACAGGTTTTCCAGAGCCTGGCGGTCGCCGATATCGCCCGGAACGAAGGCGACGCCGGGCGGAAGGAGGTCGCGGCGGCCGTGGCTCAAATTATCAAAAACACAAGCCTTATGGCCGCGCGAAGCGAGGAGTCCGGCAACGGTACCACCAATGTATCCGGCTCCGCCGGTAACGAGAATGTGCATAAAAAACTGTCCTTCCGCAAGCACTCGGGGTTACGTCGAGTCTATTACAATGAAGTTGGACACGAGGGGAATTTGGGCTCCGGCCGACGGACTTGAGAGGCCGGTACGACACTTTAAGATTTGCTTGGAATCTTCCTCATCGCGTATGGCAATTCAAGTGCATGGGAGGCTGGGAAGAAATCCCCCAGCTCGAAGTGCTCCTGACCAGAAAGGGGGATTGAAGGTTACTGTTGGATGGCTTTGGATAGTACTCAGGAATCGAAGATTACGCGACCGATGGGAAAGACGGCTTCCGCCCGGGGGATGGACGAATCACAAGACCCCGGTACACGGCATGAAAGGCGACCGATTTGGGCGAGTCTGGCGATTCCGGCGGTACCCAGAGCGGGGCATCCAAGGATAGAGGCAACGCTTCGGATGGGAAGAAATTTTTAAGATTGAAACCATTATTTACCCTTTTCAAGGGAAAAGAAGCGAGGACTGACGACATGCAGGTGCTGACCACTCCCGGAGCGACCTATACCCCAGGCCGAACGAATTTCGGTTTGCTCCCCGAACCCGAGAGGAACGCTGCGTCGTTTGCCACCAGCATCGCGATTAACGGCATGATCGTACTGCTGGCGATTTACCTTGGAACTCAGGTGAAGAAGCTGGTAGAGCACAAGTATGAAGAAACAGTTTTGATCATGCCGACCACGCCGCCGCCTCCGCCGGTGAAGGTGAAGCTGCCGGAGCCGCCGAAGATTACGCCGCCCGAGCCACCCAAGTTGGAAGTGAAGCTCGACACGCCGAAGATCGTGGTGCCGAAGCCCCTGCCAAAGCCGGAGCCGAAGCCTGTGCAGATGGAAGCCAAGCTGGATATGCCGGTGATCAAGACGGCAAAGCCCTCAGTAGTTTTGGCGCCACAACCGAAAGCCGCCCTGGCAGCGGCAATGCCGGCACAGAACAACATGGTTAAGGCTTCGACCGCGCAGGTACATCTGGGCGAGACATTCGGAGTCACGCCGAATCCCAACGCTTCACGTCCGGCGACGGTCGCGGCCATTGGCAATCCGTATGGCGGTTTGCAAGGCCCAGCAGTGGCGCCTCACGGGGTTGTTGGTTCGACGGGAATGGGTAATGGTTTGAAGTCCGGCTCGAATGCCGGCACGGTCGGGAAAGTCGCATCGGTTGGTGTACCGGTGATGGCGGCCACAGTGGCCACCGCAGGCAAGGTTGCTTCTGCGGGGATTCCGAAAGCTGTTGAAGCAGCGCCGGTACAGCAGGTTGCGGCGACTCCGCAATTCACCAGCATTGAGGTTCTTTCCAAGCCGCCCGTGCAGTACACGAGTGAGGCGCGGCAGTTACGGATCCAGGGCGATGTGGTTCTTCGCGTCACCTTCACCGCCGCCGGCCAGGTCGTCATTCAGGGCGTGACCCGCGGTCTGGGACACGGACTGGATGAAGAAGCACGCCGAGTGGCCCAGCAGATTCGTTTCCGTCCTGCAACCAAGAATGGTCAGCCGGTGGATTCGACAACCAACATCACCATCACGTTCCAGCTGGCATAGATTCATGGGCCCGGCCCTCAGGGGTCAGAACTTCCACCATTGGAGGGCTCAGGGCAATGGCGCAGAGTGTCGCGCGCTTTGAATTCAGTTACAGGAATTCAGGTCCAGGCGCGACTTTGCGGGACCTATCGCCGTTGCCAGAAATCCGTCTAAGGGATAATGCCATCGCCATCCCCGCGACTGGCTTGTTGAGCAGGGTCGGGGGCATCACCGGAGCGAATTTCGTTGGCCCGGTCGGAATAGAAGACAGGAGTAATCAATGAGTTTTTGGACGAAATCGGCGGCCGTGCTGGTGCTTTCGCTAAGCGTGTCGGCATATGCGAAGAAAGAGCCGAAGTACGAAGCGGTGCATCCGTTGACGCCGGAGCAGTCGGCGCTTGTGGACCGGGCGATCGGACAAGAAAAAGTTTTGATCCAGTCGATTCGGAAGCGGACACCGCTTGTGGAGACCTACATCCAGAACACGAAGCCGGATGTGAAGCTCTACCAGGTTCCGGTAGAAGACCAGTACATGCTGAGCCGCGTGGACTTCGCCAAGGGCTTTGTGGACAAGGGCTTCAGCGATCGAACCGTCAAGCAGCAAAAGGGCGCCAAAGGCTTCTTCAAGGGCTCGCTCGACGCGATGCTGGGGTTGAGCAAGGCTCTGGGACTGGAGAAGTTTACCTACAATGCCAATGGCTTTATGCAGATGATGTTCCTTGACCCGACCGGATTCGACAAGAACCACTATGTGTTCAGCTATGTGCGCCATGAGTTTCTGGGCACGGTGCGGACGGCAGTGTTCGATGTTCATCCCAAGGTGAAGGGGATGGGCCGCTTCTTCGGCCGCATCTGGATCGAAGACCAGGACGGCAATGTTGTCCGCTTCAATGGCACCTACACGGGGCCGAACGAAGAAGACTCGAGCAAGTATTATTTTCACTTCGATTCGTGGCGTATGAACGTGCAGCCGGGCGAGTGGCTTCCGGTGGCGGTGTATGTGGAAGAGACGACGCGCATCGAGGGCGAGAAGACGGTAGGCCTGAAGGCGCAGACACACTTTTGGGGTTACAGCCTGAAGCTGCCGACCCGCGACAGTGAGAACGTGAGCGTGAAAGTGGACGACGCGGTCGACACGAGCGCCGACTCACAGGATGTAGGACCGTTACAAGCTTCGCGGGCGTGGGTGACACAGGCAGAGAACAACGTGATTGACCGCCTGGTAGAGGCCGGCCTGGTGGCGCCGCTGAATGCGGATCCGAATGGTTACGAGCACAAGATCCTGGACCAGATCGTGATCAACCTGCAGGTGCCGAACAATCTTGCCTTCACCGACCAGATCAAGACGCGGGTCCTGTTGACCGACACGATTGAGACAACGACGGTGGGCAATACGATCCTGATCTCGAAGGGGCTGATTGATTCGCTGCCCAACGAGCCGGCCATCGCGTCGGTAATCGCGATGGAACTGGCGCACATCGCGATGGGACACCACATCGACACGCGCTACGCGTTCAACGACCGGCTGATGTTCCC
>Ga0182013_10002273_pt1 | contig 25260 bp, 22 predicted proteins | sample 612S2MmetaG_FD_120487 | JGI IMG/M metagenome (GOLD analysis project Ga0182013, IMG submission 120487) | Permafrost microbial communities from Stordalen Mire, Sweden - 612S2M metaG | ecosystem: Environmental > Terrestrial > Soil > Wetlands > Permafrost | place: Sweden: Stordalen | collected...
CAACCCTTCGTTCGCAACGCTTCAGGCTTTAGAGACGATGTGCAAAGGCCGCCTGCTAGCGGATGTAGTCGCGGTCATCGGGTCCATCGACATTGTGCTGGGGGAGATCGATCGGTAGTAGTTGAACTAAATGAAGGTGCTAAATATGTTCGACGCATTAGTAAGGGGACCATACATAGCAACGAAATCGACCACGAATTTTATGTGGGGTATCGCAGGAGCGCTTTCTATTCTCGTTGAGTGTCTGGCGCTGATCGTTCTATTCGTGCAGTACCGTCACGTGGTTTTTCCACTCAACGCTTCGGCTATCGCCCTTGCACTCACTGCGTGGACGCCCTGGTTTGCAGCAAGGCGACTACTGAAGGGTTACAGACTTTCAGCGGAATCGAAGATCCCGGAAGAGGTTCAAACGAATTTTTCGTATCATCTTGCGACTCTTGTGCTGTTTGCCTCCGTTCTTCTAATTGTGGCAATCACAATGATCCAAGTAAGGATTCTTGAATAGAAACCTACACGCCGAGCTGTGGATTTCGTGGGCTTCGCTGCTGCGGTCCTACGCGGCGGCCCACGGGCTGAATAGCAAACAGTTTGCGGTGATTGAATTTGGCGAGGATGAGATTGTGGTGCGAGTTGACGCCAAGTGGGTTCGCTTTACGCACGCGGAGCGGGAATCGAGCGACGGGAGCAAGGGGTCCTTCGCGCTGAACGAGGACGGAACGGTAACGCTGGACGGTAAGATGGATGAAATGGATTTTGCAGCCGAACGAGTGACGCGGGAGTTGATGCGGTAAGAACAGGCAACGACAAAAGCAAATGCGGGGATTCTTCGCTCCGCTCAGAATGACAGGCAGAAGCAGTCAGGAAATAGTATGAGCACGATTGCCAATTCGATCTTCTCGCCGGAGCTTGCGGCGCGCTTCGACAAGCTGGTGACCATCTACCCGGTCAAGCGCTCGGCGCTCATCCCCATGCTGCTCTATGCGCAGGACGAAGTCGGCTACATCAGCGAAGCCGTTATCCAGGAGATCGCCAAGCGCCTCGACCTCTTCGACCTCGAAGTCCGCAGCGTCCTCAGCTACTACTCCATGCTTCGCACCAAGCCGGCGGGAAAATTCAACATTCAGGTCTGTACCAACATCAGTTGCATGTTGCGCGGCGGCTACGAGATTCTCGACCACTGCAAGGCCAAGCTGGGCATCGGCCATAAGCAGGTCACGCCCGACGGCCAGTTCTCGCTCGAAGAAGTCGAATGCATCGGCGCCTGTTGCTGGGCGCCGGCCATGCAGGTCAACTACGACTTCCACGACGAGCTGACGCCGGCCAAGGTGGACGAGATCATCGCAGATTACGCGGCGAAGGACGGCAAATAATGCCGCGTCTTGTATCCCATCCCGATGAAGTCAAGGTGCTCTCCCGGCGTTTTGGCCAGGGCGCGGCCAACATTGACAAATACATCGAGCTGGACGGCTACGCCGCCGTGCAGAAGGCGATCGCTCAGGGCGACGAGATGCCCACCTGGATTATCAACACCATGAAGGCGAGCGGCCTGCGCGGGCGTGGCGGCGCCGGCTTCCCGACGGGGATGAAGTGGTCGTTCGTGCCCAAGATGTCGCCCAAGCCCAAATACGTCCTCGTCAACGGCGACGAGTCCGAGCCGGGTACCTGTAAGGACCACATCATCTTCCGCGAGGACCCGCACGCCGTCATCGAGGGCGCGATGATCGCCGGCCTGGCCATCGGCGCGAAGATGGGCTTTATCTACCTGCGCGGAGAGTATCGCTACCTGCTCAACATCATGGAGAAGTGCGTTGCCGACGCCTATGCCAAGGGCTTTCTGGGCAAGAACATCTTCGGGGTCGAAGGTCTGGATTTTGATATCGTCACCCAGACCGGCGCGGGCGCCTACGAGGTGGGCGAAGAGTCGGCGCTGATGGAGTCGCTCGAAGGCAAGCGCGGAGTGCCGCGCATCCGGCCGCCGTTCCCCGCAGTGGTCGGCCTGTACGGCGGACCTACCATCATCAACAACGCGGAGACCATCGCCAACGCGCCGCACATCCTGTTGATGGGCGGCGAGGCCTACGCCAAGCTGGGCACGGAGCGCAACGGCGGCACGCGCCTCTTCGGCATCTCCGGCCACGTCGAGCGGCCGGGCGTGTACGAACTGCCCATGGGCTACTCGCTGCGCAAGGCGATCTACGAGGTCGCCGGCGGCATCAAGGGTGGCAAGCAACTGAAGGCGGTCGTGCCGGGCGGCGCGTCCTGCCCGGTGCTGCGCGCCGATGAGATCGACGTGGGCCTCGACTTCGACCAGATGGCGAAGGCCGGGACGATGCTCGGCTCGGGCGGAATTGTGGTGCTCGACGAGACCGTCTCCATCGTCGAATTCGCGCTGCGCACCATCAAGTTCTACCAGCACGAGAGCTGCGGCTGGTGCATCCCCTGCCGCGAAGGCACCGACTGGATCAAGAAGACGCTGACTCGCGTCTACGAAGGCGGCGGCCAGAAGAAGGACATCGACAACGTCCAGTACCTCGCCGAAAACATGATGGGCCGGACGTTCTGCCCGCTGGGCGATGCGGCCGCGATGCCCACGCTGGGATTTGTCAAGAAATTTCGCAAGGAGTTTGAGGATTACATCGACGGTAAGAAGGCGGGAACGCCCATCATGACCACCGAGCACGACCTGGTGGGAGCTGGGCATTGAATAATCGCGGGTTGATGGTTGCGGTGCTGCTCGCGATTGCATTTGCAGTATTTGTTCTCGGCGTGCTGATCAACTCGAGGATGCACCACCGCAGCCCCGATCAAAAGATTTTGCTTCAGAAGTCGCACCAGAACTGAGCGCCGCAGGGATAGGGATTCTGAATGGCTGATGTCACCATTACCGTAGACGGCGAGAAGATCACCGCACCGGCGGGCTCGCTGCTGATTGAGGTGTGCAAAGGCGCCGGGATTGAGGTCCCCGCCTTCTGCTACTACCCCGGCCTCAGCCTGCAGGCTGCGTGCCGCATGTGCGTCGTCCGCCAGGAGAAGGTGCCCAAGCTGCAAACCGCCTGCACCACGCAGATCGCCGAAGGCCAGGTCTTCTTCACCGACACGCCGGAGATCGTGCAGGCGCGCAAGGCTACGCTGCAACTGCTGCTGGGCAACCACCCGCTGGACTGCCCGGTATGCGACGCCGGGGGCGAGTGCGAGCTACAGGACATGACCTTCAAGTACGGCGCGGCGGACAGCTTCTACGCCGAACCGAAGAACCACCGCGAGGAGCAGCAGTGGTCGCCGGTGGTCTACTTCGACCGCCCGCGCTGCATCCTTTGTTATCGCTGCGTGCGCATGTGCGGCGAGGGCATGGACGTTTTCGCGCTGGGCGTAGAGAACCGTGGCGCGTCGTCCATCATCGCGCCCAATGTGCCGGCTCACCTCTCGCCCGACCATCTGGCCCATGTGGACTGCGAGCAGTGCGGCATGTGCATCGATGCCTGCCCGGTGGGCGCGCTTACCTCGGGCACGTATCGCTACAAGACGCGGCCGTGGGAGATGAACCACGTCGCCACCGTCTGCACCCACTGCGGCGACGGCTGCAAGACGACACTGGGCGTCCGCTCCACCTCGGACGGCTCCGAGATCATCCGCGGAGACAATCGCGACAAGTCGGGGATCAACGGCGATTTCCTTTGTAACAAGGGCCGTTACGCATTCGATTTCGCCAACTCCGGCGACCGTATCACCCATCCGCTGGTCCGCCAGCCCAACGGCGAGATGAAGGCCGTCAGTTGGGAGGAAGCGCTTGCCCACGTTGGCAAGAGGTTTGCCGAGTTGCGCGACACACGCGGCGGCAAGAGCATCGGCGTGATTGGCGGCAATCGCCTGACCAACGAAGAGGCCTACCTGCTGCAGAAGTTTGCCCGGTCGGTGCTGCACACCAACAACATCGACCACCACCGCACCGCGGACTATGTGGCCTTCGCGCAATCGCTGGCCGGCTTCACCGGGCGCACGGCTTCGCTGCGAGACACACTGACCGCCAAGGCAGTGCTGATCGTTGGCGGCGATCCGACCAGCCAAAGTCCCGCGACGGCCTGGAACCTGCGCACCGCAGTGCGCCTGAACGGCGCGAAGCTCTACATCGCGAACACCGCGGAGATCAAGCTGCGCCGCCAGGCCAAGGCCTTCCTCAAGGTGGCGGAGTACGGCTACGGCGCGCTCGCAGCATACCTCGCCGGAGACGACGCTTCAGCCAACTCAGCAGCCGCAGACCCCAATGCCATGGCCAGCTTCCGTGACACAGTCAAGGCTACGGAGAACCTGCTCATCCTGATCGGCTCGGAGCTGCGCGGCGCGGAGTTGAAGCGCCTGATCGACTTCGGCCTCACGCTGCCCGGCGCAAAGTTCGCTCTGCTCGCCGATTACACCAACTCGCGCGGCGCGGCCGATATGGGGCTGCTGCCCGACCTGCTGCCCGGATACACCCCTATCCGCCCCATCGACACCCAGGACCCCGCCAGCCGGATCGCCATCGAATACGGCTCGCCCACCGCGCCCGGGCTCGACCTGCTGGAGATCTTCGACGCAGCCGCGCATGGCAGTCTTTCAGCGCTCTACGTCGTGGGGGCGAACCCCATCGCGCGCTACGGCGTGGACGCAAACGCCCTTAAAGACACCTTCGTCGTGGTGCAGGATATGTTCCTCACCGAGACCGCTGCGCTGGCCGACGTGATCCTGCCCGCCGCGAACCTGTACGAGAAGTCCGGCTCCGTCACTAACAGCTACGGCGATCTGCAGCAGGTAAGGAAGGCAGGCGACCGCGCCGGCGTGCGCACCGATTTTGAGATGATCGTCCGCATCGCCGACAAGATGGCCGCGGATGTGCGCAAGCTGGTTCCCTTCGGAGCCGGGGTCCGCGCGGACATGGGCCAGACCCGCGGCGCGGAGTCCGGCGAGGCGGACCGGCACGCCGTATGGATCACCGCCAACAACCTTGAGCCTCGGCTCAGCCCGTTCGATCCTTATGCGATCCTCGATGAGATCCAGCGACTGGTGCCGGGCTACAACCTCTCGCGACTGCATCTGCTCTCGGGCAATGACCAGCACCTCTCGCCCGCAGCCACGCCGATCAAGGACCCCGCAGGCTTGGTGCAGATCTCCAACCGCCGCGACCTGGTGCTGCCCGCCAACGACACACTGTTTACCTCGGGAACGCTGGGCCGTTACTCCGCGATGCTCAACGACCTCCAGCAAAACGACCTCCAACGCCACGCACCCCAACCCGACCAGACCGCCGCCGATTAGCAGCCGATCGCCAAGAACCATCGCAACACTGACCTCAAGTAAGTGAGAGTTGACATGCCGGATAAAGAGCGAAAAATCCTCACGGCCCTGAGCACAATCATCGTCGTTTGCATGCTGATTTGCGCTTTTTTCGCCTGGCACCGCTCTCCCCATTCGTTCGCCTGGCACCAAGCGTTCTACGCACTCGGCTTACTGAATTCGTTCGTGTATTACAGGCGCTTCAGAAACAAGCCCATGCCAGATACGCTCATTTCGCTATTTCCGAAGACAACTCAGCAATCGCCAGAGAGCCCTAACCCGTGAGCCATCTATCCAACTTCGAAGTCTTCCTGCTCCTGAGCGTACTCAAGGTGGCCGTGGTGCTGGTGATCACGCTAATGGGCGTGGCCTACACCGTGCTGCTGGAGCGCAAGCTCCTGGGCCGCATCCAGAACCGCTGGGGGCCGAGCCGCGTCGGTCCCTACGGCTTGCTCCAGCCGCTGGTCGACGGCGCCAAGCTCTTCCTGAAGGAAGACCTGATGCCGCTGGCGGTGGAGCGCCCGCTGTTTGTGCTTGCGCCCATCATTGCCTTGGGTTGCGCGCTCGTCTCCATCGCAGTCGTACCTTTCGGCGCAGTGACGCGGGTCTCCCTCAACGGCGGGCCGGGCGTTGACCTTTTCCAAGTGGCCAATGTCAATATCGGGCTTCTGGTGATTCTGGGCGTCACCTCGATCGGCGTTTACGGCATCGCGCTCTCCGGCTGGTCGTCCAACAACAAGTATTCGCTGCTCGGTTCGCTGCGTTCTACCGCGCAGGTGGTCAGCTACGAGCTTGCGCTTGGGCTGTCGCTGGTCGGCGTGGTTCTGCGGGCCGGGTCGCTGAACCTGCGCACCATCGTCGACTCGCAGTCGCACGGCTACGGCTTCCTGGGATGGAACTTCTTCGGGGGCTTCCAGTTCGTGGCCTTCTTCATCTATCTGATGGCCGCCTACGCCGAGACCAACCGCGCGCCCTTCGACCTGCCCGAGGCCGAGACCGAGCTGGTCGCCGGCTACCACACTGAATACAGCTCCATGAAGTTTGCCATGTTCTTTATGGCCGAGTACGGCAATATGATCACCGTCAGTTGCGTCGCCACGCTGCTCTTCTTCGGCGGCGCGTCCAGCCCCTTCGGGCACCTTATCCCGGCCTTGGGCGGGCCGGTCGTCCAGGCCATCTTGTCTGTCTTCTGGTTCGTCGCCAAGGTCTTCGGCTTCCTCTTCCTCTATATCTGGGTGCGTTCCACGTTGCCCCGTTTCCGTTACGACCAGTTGATGAGCTTCGGTTGGAAGTTCCTGCTGCCGCTCGCCATGGCCAACATCATCGTCACCAGCTTCCTCCTCGCGATGCGGGGATAGTTCCACGCTGTTTTACAATCGGAAGATACGCAAGGATTTATCGTCCGGGTCAGAGATCGTCTCTGCCTGCTTGCAAAGAAGGACCGACCGAACCCTATGCAACTCGCAGTCTTCATCATCTTCGGCGTTTTGGCGGTAGCAGGAGCCTTGAACCTGCTGCTGCAACGCCACCCCATCAACAGTGCGCTGTCGCTGGTGGTGGTGATGATGTCGCTTGCGGTGCTCTATTGGTCGCTGGGCGCGGAGTTCCTGGCCGCCGCCCAGGTCATCGTCTACTCCGGCGCCATCATGGTGCTCTTCGTCTTTGTCATCATGCTGCTGAACGCCGGCGAAGAGAAGCACACCCACGGCAGCCGCGCGGCCTATTCAGTCGGCATCCCCGGTGCGGCGGCTATCTTCTGCCTGCTCAGTTTTGTCTTCCTGAAGGAGCGCTCCGCCCTGATGTCCTCGAACCTCGGCGGCGACCTCGGGAACGGCCTGGACAATATCTCCACGGTCAGCGCGATGCTCTTCACCAAGATGCTGCTGCCCTTCGAGGTCACCTCCATCCTCATCCTGGTCGCGATCCTGGGTGCGGTCGTGCTCGCGCGGAAGGAGCAATAGCGATGCAAGACTCCACATTCACCATCTCATGCCTCTCGGTCGTTACGATCAGCATGGTGCTATTGACATATGCGATAAAACCACGCTGGATACAGGCGATTGCTTCGGTCGGAAGTGCGCTCGGCCTGTTTGGAGCGATCCGATTCGACTACTTCCATCAGCCCAACGCGAAGTATCTCTTTTCCATTCCCGGCGCAGCTCTCATGGGCGTAAGCATTATTCTGGGAACATACAGGATTATTACTCAGTGGAAGAGGGAGCGCGTATAGCATGGTGCCCACCGCCTACTACCTGATCCTCGCCGCAATCCTTTTCTCCATCGGCATCGTCTCCTTCCTGATCCGCCGCAACATCATCACCATCTTTATCTCAATTGAACTGATGCTGAACGCCGTCAACCTGACCTTCGTCGCCTTCGCCCACATGTGGCACCAGGTCAGCGGCCAGATCTTCGTCTTCTTCGTCATGGTGGTTGCGGCCGCCGAGGCCGCCGTCGGCCTGGCCATCATCATCTCCATCTTCCGCACGCGCCAGACGCTGAACGTCGACGAGATCGACCTGATGAACTCATGAACCCCATGCCTGCAAGCTATCTCTGGCTCATTCCGCTGCTGCCCTTCGCCGGCTTCCTGATCAACGGGACGCTGGGGCGAAAGCTTCCGCGGGCCCTGGTCAGCACCGTGGCGCTGCTGGCTACCGCGCTGCCGGCTGGACTGGTTGCGTGGCTGTGGGCGACTATGCGTGCGGACGGCGCGCCCGATGCAATCCACATCGTGGGCCGCCCCTTCGGGTATGACTGGATTGCCATCAGCGGCTTTCACGTCGACTTCGCATTCGCCGTCGATCACCTCACCCTGATCATGCTCGGCGTAGTCACCGGCGTCGGCTTCCTCATTCACATCTACTCCGTGGGCTACATGGCGCATGAGGAGGGCTACTGGCGCTTCTTCGCTTACCTCAACCTCTTCATGTTCTTCATGTCGGTGCTGGTGCTGGCAGAGAGCTTCCTTCTGCTCTTCGTTGGCTGGGAGGGCGTCGGCCTCGCTTCGTATCTGCTGATCGGCTTCTACTTCCGCAAGACCTCCGCTGCCAACGCCGGCAAGAAGGCGTTCATTGTCAACCGTATCGGCGACTTCGGCTTCCTGCTTGCCATGCTTCTGCTGATCGCTCACTTCGGCAGCTTGAGCTTTGCCCAGGTCTTCGCCTCCATCGGCCAGCATCCGGAGTGGCAGGGCGCACGCTTCCTTACCACGATTGCGCTTCTCCTCGTGCTCGGCGCAGCCGGCAAGTCCGCGCAAATTCCGCTGTATGTCTGGCTGCCCGACGCGATGGAGGGCCCCACCCCGGTCTCCGCGCTCATCCACGCGGCCACCATGGTGACGGCCGGCATTTACATGATCGCGCGTTGCCATACGCTCTTTGATCGCTCGCCCATCGCGCTGACCGTGGTGGCCTGCATCGGCGCCGCAACCGCGATCTTCGCTGCGTCCATCGGCATGGTGCAGCACGACATCAAGCGCGTGCTTGCCTACTCCACCGTCTCCCAGCTCGGATACATGTTCCTGGCGTGCGGAGTGGGCGCCTATGCCGCCGGCATCTTCCATCTGCTGACCCACGCGTTCTTCAAGGGACTGCTCTTCCTTGCCGCCGGCTCGGTCATCCACGCGCTCTCCGGCGAGCAGGACATGCGCAAGATGGGCGGCCTGCGCACCCGCATCCCCCTCACGTTCTGGTGCATGAGTGCAGGCGTCTTTGCCATCGCGGGCATTCCTCCATTGGCCGGTTTCTTCTCCAAAGACGAGATTCTCTACCAGACATTCAACTCGCCCAACCCGCTCGGCAAGCTGCTGTGGTTCGTCGGCCTGGTCACCGCGGGCATGACCTCCTTTTACATGTTCCGGCTGTGGTTCAAAACCTTCTTCGGCCAGCCGCGATTCGAAGAGCACGGGCTTGAAGATGACGGCGCCGCAGTTCACGCTCGATCAAGCACAACGCTGACCATAGAAGCGGAACAAGAGGCGCATCACGGCGTCCACGAGTCTCCCTGGATCATGCTCTTCCCGCTGGTGGTTCTTGCCATCCTCTCCGTCATCGGCGGCTGGGTCGGCGTTCCCGCCGCATTCGGCGGCCATAACGAGATCGCGCACTTCCTCGATCCCGTCTTCGCCAACGGCAACGCCGCGGAAGCTGGCGCAACAACCGGCCATGGCCTGGGAATTGGGCTCGCGGCCATCTCTGTCCTCACCGCGTTGGCCGGCTTCTATGTCGCGTACCTCTTCTACTTCAAAAAGCCCGGCACGGCGGCCGAACTCGCGGACCATAACCACGCTGCCTATGCGGTCCTCAGAAACAAGTACTGGGTCGACGAGTTTTACAGCCACTACCTGGTGATCCCGCTGCAGATGTTTACCCGCGGAATACTGGAGCTCATCTTCGAGCGCGGCATCGTCAATGGGTCGGCCCGGTTCGCAGGCCTGGCAACGCGAACCTTCGCCTGGTTCACCCGCAAGCAGATCTCGGGCAACATCCGATCCTACGCCGGTTGGCTCGCCATCGGGGCCGCTGCCGTAATCGCGGTGATGATCTTCGGCCGTTCGCTATGGGGAGGTCTGTGATGAACATCGACCACTCCATCCTGACCCTTATCGTCTTCACCCCGCTTGCCGGGGCGCTGCTGCTGGCGCTTCTGCCCGACCGCGGTAAGACCATGCAGTGGGCAGCGCTCGCGGTCACGCTCTTCACCTTCGGGCTCACGCTCCATCTGCCGTTCCACTACTCCTACGTGTCCCAGCCGGGCAGCTTCCAGTTCGGCCAGGACATTCCCTGGATCGTCTCGCCCGCCATCCGCTACCATCTCGGCATCGATGGCCTCTCGATGTGGCTGATGGTGCTGACTGGCCTGCTCGCGCCGCTGGGGGTGCTCATCTCCTGGCGCGCCATCGACAGCCGCAAGAAGCTCTTCTACGTGCTCTTCCTGCTGCAGCAGGTCGCGATGATGGGCATCTTCGTCTCGCTCGACATGTTCCTCTACTACGCGTTCTGGGAGATGTCGCTGGTCCCGATGTCCCTGCTGATCGCCACCTTCGGCAGGACGGAAAAACGCCGACGCGCCGCCATCAAGTACTTCCTCTACGCCTTCATTCCGTCCGCGCTGCTGCTGGTCGCGGTGTTGTGGCTCTATGCGCGGACCGGGACCTTCGAACTGCCCACGCTCGCAACCCTGGCGGCGCAGAACGCAATCTCTCCCAACCACGTCGCGCTGGGTTTCGCGTCGCTGGCCTTCCTACTCGCCTTCGCGGTAAAGGTCCCCATCTTCCCACTGCATGGTTGGCTTGGCGATGCAGTCGCGGAGGCGCCCACCGCGGCCGTGATGGTGCTTGCCGGCAAAACCGCGCTCTACTCCATCCTGCGTTTTTCCTTCGCCATCTTCCCTGCTCAGTCGCGCCACGTCGCGCCGGTGATGATCGCGCTGGCGGCCATCGGCATCGTCTATGGCGCGTTGCTCGCCTTGGTGCAGCGCGACCTCAAGCGGCTAGCCGCCTACTCCACGCTGGGCCAGCTCAGCTTCATCACGCTTGGCATCTTCACCTTCACCATTGCCGGCCTGGACGGCGGCATCTACCAGATCCTCAACGAGAGCCTGGCCGGTGCCTGCCTCTTCATGCTGCTGGGCCTGCTCTACGAGCGCTACGGCACCTATGATCTGCGCCAGTACGGCGGCGTGGCAGCCAAGCTGCCCTGGCTGGCGACGATGTTCGTCATCGCCACGCTCTCCATCATCGGGCTGCCCATGCTCAACAGCTTCGTCGGCGAATTCCTTATCCTCTCCGGCTCGATGCAATCCACCTTCGCGCACCATCGTTTCTGGACCGCCTTCGCGGCCCTCGGTGTCATCCTCGGCGCGGCCTACATGCTCAGCATGATCCAACGCGTCTTCTACTGCGAGCTTGGCCCCCAGCCGGAGAAGGTCGCCGGGTGGGACCTGGATGCGCGTGAGCACCTTGCGCTGTGGCCGCTGGTCGCGCTGTTCCTGGCCATGGGCATCGCCTCGCCTTTGTGGCTCAAGGCGATCGACGGCTTCGGCGCGTCGGCCGCGATTCGCTGCTCCCCAACCGCAACCGCCGCTGAGCTGCCCATCCCACAACCCGCTCCCGGTGAAGTCCATATCGCCTCCAACGCATCGCAGGGAGGCGCGCGCTAATGGCTCTACCCACCCAGGTGATCGCTCTGCTGCCCGAGTACATCCTCACTCTCGCCGGTGTGCTCATCATGCTGATCGAATCGGTGCTGAAGCCCGGCGCGAGCCGCAAGCCGCTGGGCTGGCTGGCTATTCTGGCCACCGTCTCCACCGGCTTGGTCAGCTACTATCAGATTCGTCTCGGCCCACTCACTGCCTTCAGCGGGACCATCCAGGTGGATCCCTTCAGCATCTTCTTCCATCTGCTGATCGGCGCGGTAGTCGTCGCCACGCTGCTCGGGTCGCTCGATTATTTTGAAGGCCATGCCGGCCACGCCGGCGAGTACTATGCGCTGGTCCTCTTCGGCGCCGTCGGCATGATGTTCATGACCTGCTCGGTCGAGCTGCTGATGGTCTTCATCGGCCTGGAGATCTCGTCGATCTCCACCTACATCATGGCCGGCTTCCGCAAGACCCAGGCCTCGGCCTCCGAGTCATCCATTAAGTACTTCCTGCTCGGCTCCTTCGCGACCGCATTCTTCCTCTACGGCATCGCGCTGGCGTTCGGCGCCACCGGATCGACCTCCATCGCCGCCATTGCCGCTGGGCTGGGCGATAGCAGGACGCCGCTGCTGGCCTTCCTCGCGCTCGCCATGATGATCGTCGGCCTTGGCTTCAAGGTCTCCGCCGCGCCCTTCCATGTGTGGACGCCCGATGTCTACCAGGGTGCGCCCGCCCCGGTCGTCGGCCTGATGTCCACCGCGCCCAAGGCCGCCGCCTTTGCGGTGCTGCTACGCATCACTTTCTCGGGCTTCCCGCTGATGCAGCACCGCTGGGCCATCCTGATGTGGGTGCTGGCCGCGCTCTCGATGACCATCGGCAACCTCGGCGCGCTGATGCAGACCGACGTAAAGCGCATGTTGGCCTACTCCAGCATCGCCCACGCGGGTTACCTGCTGGTGGCCTTTACCGCGTTCCCGCAGGAGGGCGTGGCCGCCGCCTGCTTCTATACCGCAGCCTATGCCGCGATGAACGTCGGCGCCTTCGCCGTGGTCACCCAGGTTGGCGGCTACAAGGAGTCCCTGCGTACCGTCGCGGACTATCAGGGCCTCGCGCTGCGCCGCCCCATCCTCGCCGCGCTGCTCGCCTTCTTCCTGCTCTCGCTGATCGGGATTCCCTTTACCGGCGGCTTCTTCGGTAAGTTCTACGTCTTCACCGCCGCGCTCCAGGCCGGCCATGTCTGGCTCGCCATCGTCGGACTCATCAACAGCGGTGTCGCCTGCTTCTACTACCTGAAGCTGCTGGGATCGGTCTACGCAAAGCCTGAAGAGGAGCCTTCCGTTGTCGGCCACGATGCTCCTAGCCTGACCCGGACCGCCGCCGTCAGCCTGCCCGCCGGGCTTGCGCTCGCCCTGGCTGCGGCAGCCGTGCTGGTGCTCGGTATCTTCCCCGGCCGCGTGCTGCACCTGGCTGACTACGCCAGTTTTAGTCTCCACGCAAACAGCACGCCCGCTTCAGTCTCGACGCAGTCCGCCTCCCCCGCCGACGGCAAATAACGCCCAACCTTCGCGACTTCACAAACGTCGGACTCCAGGAACGCCAAGAGGCGCGTCCTGACTCATCCGCGATGACCATCTGTGATTTTTTGGGGTTGCCGTAACCGGCAAGAAGAATGGTGCGCCCGGAGCGATTCGAACGCCCGACCTACTGGTTCGTAGCCAGTTGCTCTATCCAGCTGAGCTACGGGCGCATGCAGTACAAGTCGCAACCATCCCGGCTGCAACTCTCTAAGGATAGAGGAATCCCGCCCTGAGAGCAACCCGGTCCTGCACGTCAAACGCAGCTGATGCCTGGGCTACTTGTCAGCCTCCAGGGTACGTGCTGCCTCCTTCAGCAGGCTTGCTTCACGCTCCACCGCAGCGGCCGTCCTCGCGATCTCCGGATCGACATCCTTCCACTGCTTCTGCTCGATTGCTTCGCGGATCGCAGGCAGTGTCTTGACGCCGTAGCCCGTGTAGAACCCGGGAGCGTAGATCATGTTTTCGTACCATGGCCGCTTGGGCAGTCCAGTGGGATCGAGCATGGCCCGCTCGGCCTGAATCAGCTGAGCATTGACGGTGGGCTTGCCGTTGGCCGCATGGGCCGCGAACGCCTTATCGTACTCGGCGGCCGCAGCCGTCAGGTCGTCCGCAGCCTGGTCGAGCGGCGCAAAGTTGAAGTACGGTGGCAGCTCCTCGACCGGGGGAGGCACCATCGTCTTCTTGGGATCTTCCAGAGCCTTGTAGACGCCCTCCGCGATCTCGGTGTTGCGCTCCTTGACCTGCGCCCGCTCCGTGTCCGCGAGCTTCTTCACCTCTCCGTCGTACACGTGGATCGTGTCCGCGAGGTCGCTGAACTGGAACGGAATCACGTCCGCGTCGGCCATGCGCATCATCATGGTTCCGGCGGTCTGTGCGAGCGCGCGACCATAGACAAAGTCGGTGTCAAGGAAATGCGAATAGTAATAGAAGTCATCGTAGATGGAGTGGTACTGCCCGTTGCCCGGGTCCTCGCCGCCGAAGCCAAGGTTGACGCTGGCAACGCCCAGGTGATCGATAAAGACGGTATAGTCCGAACCGGAACCAAGCGCGGGCAGGCGAATGTCCGCGCGAGTCCGTATCTCCGCCCGCGCATCGGGCAGGGCTTTTGAGATGGCGACCAGCCGTTCGCGCTTCTCCACCGGCATCTTGGTCTCGGGGTCCTCGATGTCCTTGGTGACGCCCTCCACAAAGTTCTCAAGCGAATGCGAGCCTTCCGCGCGGAAGTAGCCGCGCCCGTTGCCATCCGAGTTGAAGTAGGCAACCGCATGTTGCGCCAACTCGTCGGCGTGGGTCTCGGCCCATTCGGTGGAACCCAGCAGGCCAGGTTCTTCGCCATCCCAGAAGCAATAGATCATGGTGCGTTGCGGTCGCCACCCCTGCTTCAGAAGCTCGCTCACGCTGCGCGCTTCCTCCAGCTCTGCGCTGGTGCCGCTCAGCGGATCGTCCGCGCCATTCACCCAGCCGTCGTGATGGTTGCCACGGATCACCCACTGGTCGGGGAAGGTGGACCCTGGTATGCGGGCGATAACGTCGTAGAGCGGCTTACGGTCCCAGTTGAAGGCAACCGCAAGATGCGTCTTGGCCACGCTGGGCCCCACCTTGTAAGCGATGGGCAGCCCGCCGTGCCAGGCCTCGGGAACGGTCTGCCCGCCAAGCGCCTCCAGGAACGGTCTCGCATCGGTGTAGGAGATGGGCAGCACCGGGATCTTGGTGATGGTTTGCACCTCGGCCAGCGGGACCAGTTTGGCGCCCGGCACAGCTCCAACACCCGGAGTCTGCGGGTCGCCGGGGTACAGGGGCATGTCCATCGCGCTTCCGCGCTGCACGCCATCCGCGGGGCGCATGGGGCCGTTGGGATAGACCGAGTCCACAAAGTATCCATCGTCGCGCGGGTCGGAGTAGATGATGCAGCCAACCGCGCCGTGTTCGGCAGCCAGCTTCGGTTTGATCCCGCGCCAGCTCTGGCCATAGCGCGCGATGACGATGGCTCCCTTCACCGACACCCCCATGGCGTCAAGCTGCTCGTAGTCGGCCGGAGTGCCGTAGTTGACGTACACCAGTGGCGCGGTCACGTCGCCATCCCTGGAGAAGGCGTTGTACGTCGGGAGTTGTTCGTTTTGCTGGTCTGAAGTCGGATCGACCGCAATCGCAGGCTCCTGCAGGCTCGCGGTGAACTTGGTTTCTCCCAGCAGCTCCAGCTTGCGCGACTTCGGCGTTGGGAAGAGCGTATCGAACTGCTCGATCTTTGCGTCCAGGCCGTAGGACTTCAACTGCGCGAGGATCCACTCGGCGTTGTCCTTGTCGTAGGGTGAACCGACGTGGTGGGGTCGCGCGGAGAGCCGCTGCATCGCGTCGCGGACCCGCGCAGGCTCGGGCAACGCGCGGAACTTCTGCTCCCAGGTCAGCTCCGTTGCGGAGTGCTCCGCCGTGTAGCCGCGCAGCGGAGGGGTCATGCTAGGGTCGGCCGCATAGGCCAGGCTGGTCAGAAGCGTGAAGCCGGCGATGAGTTTGCGCATTTTGGAGGTCTCTCCCAGAATGACGTGAGGAAGTCGAACTACCGACTCTGCTGCCCTGGCGATTTCGATTGCTCTCACTGCAAAGCAATCTTACTTCGGCAGTGGGCCAAAGTGCGCAGGCGGACTGCGGTGGTGCGTGGCTTGCTCGTACGCGTAAGCAAGCTTAAAGAGGGTCGGCTCGCTGAACGATCGCCCCAGAATGCTGATGCCGGCAGGCAGATCGCCGTGGGTAAAGCCCATCGGGACTGTAATGCAGGGCAGGCCGGTGGGCGGAGCGATCATGCCGCTGTTATTTCCCGCAGGACTCTTCAGATCGCCCACCAGGCGCGGCGGATTGCTCCACGTTGGATAGATGAAGGCGTCAATCTTAGCCGAGTCCATGGCCGATACGACCGCGTTTCGGAAGGCCGTCCTTTTGAGGTCGTGATACACGTCGAGGCATGGGCCAGTCGCGGCCGCAGCTCCGGCTGACCCCGCACCGCCTCCTGCACCGCCACCCGCGCCTCCGCCGCCGTCCCCAGTCAGGGCCGGATTCGCGCGCCGGTACGCAGCCGCAATATCGGGATCGAAGATGGACATCAGCCGCACCTGGCTGGTGGGCAGGTAGAGGCCCGATGCGTAGATCTCCTTTAGCGTCTTGTAGGGTGCGTTCGCTCCATGGGCGGCGAGATACTCGTCGATGTCGATCTGGAGTTCGTTGCTGCACCCGCCGCCGCGGCTCCTGGAGACGGTCTCATAGTCGGGGATGTCGAAGTCGACCACCTCTGCGCCCCGAACCCTCATGTCCGCAACCACCTTGTCGGTGAGCGCCTTGATCTCCGGGTCGGTGGTCGGCGCATCGACGAAGCGGCGCAGCACCCCGATGCGTGCCCCTTTCAATCCATTCTTGTCGAGGAACTTACTATAGTCCTCCACCTTGCCATCGGACTCTTTGGTGATGGGGTCGTTGGGGTCATAGCCGGCGACCACGCTCAGCACGGCTGCCGCATCGGCCACGGTGCGCGCTAGTGGGCCGCCCATATCGGACTTGATATTGTCGGGAACGATTCCATCGCGGCTGGTCAGCCCGATGGTCGGCCGGATGCCCACCAGATCGTTATGCGAGGACGGCCCGCGAATGGAATCGCCGGTGTCCGTTCCCAGTCCCACCTCAGCCAGATTGGCCGCGACCGCTGCCGCGGTTCCTCCACTGGAGCCGGCAGGCACGCGGTTCAGGTCGTATGGGTTGCGGGTCACGCCGCCGATCGAACTTTCGGTGAGCACCGGACTGAAGGCGAACTCCGCCATATTCGACTTGAACACAATGATCGCTCCCGCTTCGCGCAGGCGCTTCACCATGAATGCATCTTCGCTAGGCTCGAAGCCCTTCAGCGCGAGCAGGCCGTCAGCGGTCTGTAGACCCTTGGTATCGTAGTTGTCCTTGACCACTACGACGATGCCCTGCAGCGGGCGCAGCTTGTGGGTGCGCGCAAACTCCTTGTCCAGTGCGTCGGCGTCCGCCAAAGCCGCTGGGTTGACTACGACCACCGAGTTGAGCCGCGTGCTTTGGTCATATGCGCGAATGCGCGCCAGATACATCTCGACTAGTTGATGACACGTCACCTTGCCCGATTGAATCGCTGCCTGGGTCTTTGCGATTGTCGTCTCCATCACATCGAAGGCCGGCCTCTTCCCCGAAGCCTGCTGCGCAACCGCTTTCGGCGCTGCGGTTAGAACAGCAACCAGCAGCGCGACTGTTGTTCTCTTCCATAAGCAGGTCATCTTCAAAACGATCTCCGTTTCTGGCTCAAGAGCACGGTGAAAACAACGCTGGCTACAAATCTGAAATGAACAAACGAATTCAGCTCTTCAAAGACGCGACTCGACCGCCGGCGGGCTGGAATGGAAAGCTCATCTCAACCACAAGGCCGCCCTCCGGCTTGTTGGCGGCCCTAATCTCGCCGGCGTGGAGCTTTACCGCGCGGTCCGCGATCGCCAGGCCGACACCAAAGCCGCCGGTGGCCCTCTGGCGTGACTTGTCAACGCGATAGAAGGGCAGCAAGATCGAGGTCAACTCATCGGACGGCACGCCCGGACCGCTGTCTCCCACGCGAACGATGGCAACTGACGATCCATTGCATTCCACTCGTTCCACATCGATCTCGACGACCCCATCCTGCGGCGTGTAATGGATCGCGTTACGGACCACGTTCTCAATCGCACGCTGCAGGAGAACGGCATCGCCGCACACGGTGCAGTCCTGGAGAGTCCTGGCAACGACATGGCAGCCGCGCCCGCTGGCCTCGTACTGAACGTCGGGGATCACGGACCTGACCAACTCGCCGAGCGACAGGTTGGACGGCTGCGAGATCTTCTCCAACGTTTCAAGTTGCGAGAGAGAGAGTAACTGGCTGATCAGCTCGTTCACCCGGCCAGCCTCGACTTCGATCCGGTCCAGAGGGGCCGCCATCGAAGCAGGTCCAGCTTCGCGCGCCAGCTCCAGTGCCACGCTCAGCCGAGCCAGCGGAGAGCGAAGCTCATGCGACACGTCGCGGACGAGAATACGCTGCGCTGACACCAGGGACTGAAGCCGTTCCGCCATGTGATTGAAGTCGGCGATCAGCCCTTGCAGCACATCGGATGGAGTAATTCCGCTAACCGCGCCCATGACCTTTCCCCACTTGACCCGCGCCTCCAGCCGGCCGCGCGCGATGTCCCGGGCGGCGAAGCGTAGGCGCTGGATCGGCACGGCGACCAGAATGGAGAGCAGCAGGGTTACCACAGCGGAGATGATCAAGGTCGTCGTGCCCGGCACCAAACCAAAAAAGACCGAAGTGGAGTACCGGCTCTTCAGCAGGACGACGTACGGCTTTGCTGAGGGAGATGTGACCGCAAGCGCAACCACTTGGAAATCCTGAAAGCTGGTGGCGACAGGCATCTTGGATTGTCCGGCGGCTTCAATCAGTGAGTGAAGTCCCGCCGCGGGCGCTGGCGAACATAGCACCTGCCCATCCGGCAACGCGAGATCCATAGTTTCGCCCGAATCGGTAAGCAGGGGGGCGGCCGCGCTGCAGCCTCCGGCCTCATAAGCTTGCAATAGAGTGCGGGCGTGCAGCCGGAGCACTGAAGCCAGGGCCGCCGTTGCCTCCGGACGATGCATCTGCGCATGAGGGCCCAGATCGATCGCCAGAATGACGATGCTGGCCGCGATCCAGTAACAGAGAAACATCTTGAGAATCAGACTCGACATGAATCAGCTTCCCTTCACCGATCGTGGTTCAAGACCCTGGCACTTTGCTGGCGGGCCGGAACTCCGCGTACCGTAATTCACGCGGATTCCATAGCCCTACCGGTGAGCATGCGTGGACGAGGCGGCGTTTTGTCGGCAACCGTGAAGACATACCCTGAGCTGCGAATCGTGCGAATCGCGTGGCCTGCTTTGTCCGGGAAGTCGAGCTTGCGCCGCAGTCGGCTGACCAGCATATCGAGACTGCGGTCGAGTGGATGGAAAGGGCGTTGAGAAATGCGGCCGGCAAGATACTCCCGGTCGCGTACAACGCCGGGAGATTCCAGCAAAGCTTCCAACAGGGAGAACTCCGCCTCAGTGAGCGCCAGCAGATTGCCGCAATACCAGGCGCTGCGGGTCGAACCATCGAGATCGAAGCCATGAGCGGAGATACTGCCTTTGGCGCCGTGGGAAAGACCGTCCTGTGGGGTCGTCGCCCGGCGGCGGAGAATGGTCCTGACCCGGGCCACAAGTTCGCGGGGATTGAATGGTTTGGGTAGGTAGTCGTCGGCGCCGCTTTCCAGGCCCATGATGCGGTCCCTGACTTCGCCGCGCGATGTAAGCAGAAGGATGCCGGCGTCCGATACGGGCCGCAGCCGGCGGAGAACATCAAAGCCATCGATCCCTGGCAACATGATGTCCAGCAGAATCAGGTCGAATCGCCCGGTGCGCGCCTCCTCCAGGCCCCTGAGCCCGTGATGGCTCATCGTGAGTCTCATCTTCTGTAGGGCCAGGTACTCCTTCAGCATGGAGCAGAGAGAGATGTCGTCATCGATTATCAGAATGGATTCCATAACCCCTCCTAAATATGCGTCTGACTTGCAACCGGGCTACGCGCTTACCTCTCCGCAAAAGAGTTTGCCCTTCGGAATCGGCTAAAGTCTTCGAGCGGGTATTACTGCCAGACTACTGGGTAAGTCGTTAAGAACTCGTATGCAAACGGAGGATGCAGCTTGTGGAATTCCGCCGCCTGTTGATAGGCCCCTGCGAAGGCGCAGGTCTCCGACTCACCGGCCTCCGGAGCAAAGAACCCCACTAGCGAATGCGTTCGATGGACAATCCCAAAAGGCTCGTCGACAGCCCCCTGGCATCTCGACCCGCCCGAAACAAATACGGTCCGGCATGGAGACCGGACCGTTCGCGGAGGACTAGAAGCCAAACTTGACGTTGAACCGCCCAAGGAACGGTCCAAGGAAGTTGCTGGGCCTGGTAAAGTTCGCGCTTTTGAGGTTCACCGGTGTGCCAGCCGCCACATTGGATCGCTGACCGCTGTCCAGAGGACAGCATTCCGGGCCTCGCAGAATGCAGGCGATAGAATTGGGCATAAGAGACCTCCTGCACAGCAGTTTGGAGGAACCAGCAGAGCGACAAGGAAGATCAGTTTTGGGGTAACTGATGCAATCATGTCACATCGGTGAATGGAAGGAAAGAACAAATTTGTAACAATTGTAACTACTCTTGTCGCTTAACGAGCAGGCTCTCGCTATCTCACACGCGCTCAATCGCATACGCTCTGAATAAGGCCCATCGAGTGAAACCTCCGCCCGCCCATTCCTTCGCGCCAATCACCGCAACAATAAATCAGCGCGCAAGAGCCTCGCTGTAAAAGCGATCCAGGTCGGCCTTCATCAACCTCTGCGCTTCGACGTTGAGGTAGACCATGTGTCCGGACGGGTAGTAGGTGAACTCGATGTTACCCGCCAGCGAAGGCGGCAACATCATGTGGCTCAGGTCGTACTCGGTGGCGAAAAATGGCGTTGCCAGATCGAAGTAGCCATTGGCTGACAGGACGCGCAGCTTGGGGTTCTTGCGCATCGCGTCCGCAAGATCGACCGCGGTGTCTGGCAGCGCCTGCTCTGCGTTGGCCATCTCGCCGCTGGCGTGGTGTTTGTAGTTCCATGTTTGCCCGAAAGAAGCAGTAATTACGTAGGGCTCGGTGCTCATATACTTCAGTTCTTTCTGAATGTAGTCGTGGAAGGCGCCGACAAACGCTCCCTCGGGGCCCGTGTTGGAAGGATCGTAGCCCGGATTCTCGCCCGCCGAATCGGCGTCCCACCCCTCAAAGCGAGCATCGTATCGCCCAAACGTACGCCCGTCGTCGCGCAGAAGCTCTTTGCGGAATCTGGCCGGCGACACTCGCAACTTCGCATCCTTCAGGTACTGCACGCTCAATCCAATCAGGTCTGACAACTTCGCGGCAATCGCATCGAACTGCGCCGGCGGCAGCCTGTCTCCCTGCTGCAGGGCCTCGTCATACGGCCCGCGCGCAAACTCACGCGCTTGTTGTACCGCGTCCGCCATCGTTCCAGGATGCTTCCCCTTCTTGTAGTAGTAAGCAATCGCCGCATAGGACGGCAGATACGCGACGTACTGCGTGTCATAGCCCGGGCTCCGGATGTTGTAGTTCAGAATGGACGAGAGCAGCGTAACCCCGTTGAATTCGATGCCATCATTCTCCAGCAACGCCACCAGCGCCGCCGTGCGTGGAGTCCCATACGATTCGCCGAACAGAAACTTCGGCGAGTTCCATCGCTGATTCAGCGTAATGTAGCGAATGATGAACTTCTCGAACGCGTGAATATCCTCATCGACACCCGTGAAATCCTTCGCCGTCCCCTTACCGACGGCCTTGGAAAACCCAGTCAGCGGAGCATCGATAAAAACTAAGTCACTCTTGTCGATCAGGCTCGAAGTATTTGTAACCACCTGGAATGGCGGTGGATTGGACGCGTCGGGGCTCTCCGTAACCACGCGCACCGGGGCAAACGATCCCATGTGCAGCCATATCGTGGCCGAGCCAGGCCCGCCATTGTAGAAGAACGTCACCGGCCGAGCCTTTGCATCCGCGCCATCCTCGGTGTAGGCAACATAGAAGATGCTGGCGTTCGGCTTGTCTTTCTCGTCGTTGATCAACAGGTTGCCTGCGGTCGCGGTGTAGTGGATCGTCTGGCCGCCGGCGACCCAGTCATGCTTGGTCACCGACGACGTCTCAGGCGGTATCTGGACGCTCGTGTCATCTGTCTTATCCGCTTTTTCCTGTCTGTCCGAGGCCGCTCCCTGCCCCATCGCAAAGTGCCCAAGCGCCAGTAAGCCCACGATCGAGAGACATATCTTGACCCGCATCACAGACACTCATTTCCGCTGCCTGCCGCAGCACCATGGAGTTTATTTGCAAGAATGAGTTGCTATCATAACCCAATTTGCGCTAGCGACAGGAGGGTGTAGCTGTTTATTGCGGCAGAACTGGATGCGAACAGAGCGATTATCAGGAGTCATTTCCACAACGCCCGCAATGTATCGCTAATAAACACGGGAGTTTATACTCTAGACAGCGCCAACATGTTTTCAAAGGAGAGCCATGCCCAACTCCGGTCTCCCTCTCTCAATCTCCCGCCTGCTTAAGATTCTCCCGCTCTTCGTGTTCACGGTCCTATCCATTCCTGCCGGCGCGCGCAAGCCCAATCTCTCCAAGTACCCTCTGCGCGTTCATGTGTTGGCCTCCGACGAGACCCATCAGACGCCCAGGATGAGCCCCGCGCAGTCGGTCGTCTGCGATGCCATCGACGGCATGCTCTCCTCCGTCAGTCCCAACCCCGGGGGCCCCATCACCATCAGCGGAGTCTCCGGCGATCCGTGCTCGCTTCATCCCGAGATCATGGCCGGCCGCCTGATGGACATTGGCGACGCCCCCCCGATCTTCTCCGGCGAAGGGCGCGGCGATCTTGTATCTCCACCCAGCGCCACGCAGGCCCTCACCTTCCACTACGACGACTGCACCCGGGTGCGCGTCCGTCCCGGATTCCAGTCTCTGCCGGCACGATGGAAGAAGCCTGGCCAGAAGCTCGAAGTTCTTATTCCCTCCGACGACATCCCGGTCAGTGGCCGTCCGTTGCCGCCGATCCGATGCTCCTTCACCGTCACCCTGTACGACTTCGTCTATCTCCTGCTGCGCAATGGCAAACTCGTCGAAGTATCGCAGGAGGACTACTGGAAGAGGCCGGTACTGCGTGCCTTCCTCAGCGGCGAAGTGCCAACCGTCCAACAGCGATTGGATGAATTCACCGTCCCGGCCCACCCCACCCACTAGCACAGAATGCCGGTTCGGCGGACGCTCCAGAGTTCAGAAGTCGGCTTCTCGGAAGCAACCGAATACTCACTTCAACCCCGTCGTTATTGCGCAACAGCGCCTCGGAGTGCGACGACCCCATCACGATGCCCCACTTATCGGCGAGCTTCGCGTTCTCCCTCAACTGCATTGAAGGCGAGCGCCCCCGGATGCATGGCTGGCCACAACGAGTTGGCGTGCAGGCGAAGAAGCAGCTCAAAAATGCGCTCGTAGGTGTGGGGCCCGATGTTCCCTTTTCCGTTGTCGACAGCCGGGTCCATCTTCTTCGCGGCCCATGGGCGCAGGCCCCAGTCCTCGTCGTTCAGGAAGTTGCCGCGGTACTGCACCGAAGGCGACGGCTGCATATGCGACCCTGCGTGGACGTAGATTGCCGCGTGATGCGCCACCGGCACATCCGCCCACCAAAACCACGGAGAAACCCCCATCTGCCGCGACAGGGCAAACAGCGCATAGGCCGCGCCGCGGCGGTCGCTGCCGGCAATCACAAGCGCGCGCCGCACCCCCGGCATCGGCGCCGGGACCACGGACGTGATTGCACTCTCCCACTTGTCCACAACCGCTCCTGCGTTGAGCCTGTGTGTCGCGACCAGCGCGTCAATCTCCGGTGACTTGCCCAGCACCCCGACGAGAATGAGGTCCGCCGGCAGCGGCCCCGCGAGCGAAGTCAGCAACTGCGGCTTCGCGCCTGTGACCTTCTCCATATCAGCCGCAAAGGCCTCCGCTGCAACCCGCACCGTCTCCAGATTCTGCGGCGCCACATAGATCGCAGCTGCGCGCCCATTCGCCACGATGGGAAACGCCGATGGCGAAGTTGGGTGATCCAGATCGACAAGCGGAGAGGCAGTCGGTGACTGCGCAAACGAAGCAGCAGAGAAGAGGGCGCAGACGGCGAATCGCGCGAACCGGTGTCGGGGCAGCATAGGTTGATCTTCCGCCAGCTGCCGCAACCAGTTTCCGGCAGCAAGGGCAACATCAGTTTAGCGGCAAAGGCAACCGGCAGCCAGCCGGACCGGAATGCGGTGAGGTACGAGGATCCAATCAAGTCCTCATCGGTACCGGCAAGTCGCCTTCTCGGAAATGGTGGGCGAGGCAGGGCTCGAACCTGCAACCACCGGCTTAGAAGGCCGGTGCTCTATCCAATTGAGCTACTCGCCCTGGGAACCGCGGCGCACAGCAATTTCAACTCAGGACACGCACGGCCACCTCGATCTATTGTAACGGGAACCCCTGGCGCACCCGGCGTTGCCCGCGCTTGTGAACCAGAGCGACTACTTCACCAGCTTATGCGCCACAGCGATCAACTGGTCGGCGCTGAACGGCTTCACAATCCAGCCGGTCGCACCCGCTTTGCGTCCCGCATCCTTCTTCTCCGCCTGCGACTCGGTGGTCAGCATGAGGATGGGAATAAACGAGTAGCCCTGTAGTTTGCGGATTGCAACAATCAGTTGAATCCCGTCCATGTTGGGCATGTTCAGGTCGGTAACGATCAGGTCGAATCTGGCGCTTCCGGCTTTGGCCAGGCCATCTCTCCCATCCACCGCTTCGGCCACTTCGTACCCTGCGCCGCGCAGGGTAAAAGAGACCATCTGCCGAATGCTCGATGAATCGTCCACGGATAACACTCGCTTCATAGCAAGACCTCACAGAAATCGTTTTCGCACTATCCCCGCTGCAATCGCGTGGTCAAAAAAGCTCGACGCCATTTCCTCCCGGCGCCGCTTGTGCCGCCGGCAACGCAGTGCCGCCCAGCGCGGCGTGCAGCACCTCGCGTTCCGCCTCCGTCGTGTAGGAGGCAGAATAGAGCTGCTCCATCTCCGTCACATCGCACCCATCCTCAACCCCGGAATGGCCATCCTCGAGTTGCCGCTGTGCACTCTGAAGGCTGCGCAAAATCCCCTCAATCTGGCCGTAGGCCGCGTCCAGAACATCTCCACTCCGTGCGATTCCAACGCCCATGGCCTGCATCCGCTCCAGCGCGCATTGAATGTCGCGCGCCTGCCGGGCGGCGAATTCGGCCGCGGTATGCAAGCTGTGCATGCCTGCGCGCGTCTCCATCTCGGCGTCGCGCAGCCGCTCGTCGCCGGCTTCAGAAAAGGTCTCCATCAAATGGCCGATCCGCTCCACCAGCCTCAGCATCTCCTGCCGCGCGCTCTCGGACTGGCCCGTGATCCTGCTCCACTCCACGGAAAGCTCCGAGATGCCGTCGCCCAGCTCGAGGATCGGGTTGGCTCGCGCGCCCAGCCGGCTGGCCTCGACGATCGAATTCAACGAGAGCAGATGGAGAAGCTGACGGACCACCCTGGCGTTCTTCACCTGGTGGTCAATCAG
>Ga0182013_10002274_pt1 | contig 25248 bp, 13 predicted proteins | sample 612S2MmetaG_FD_120487 | JGI IMG/M metagenome (GOLD analysis project Ga0182013, IMG submission 120487) | Permafrost microbial communities from Stordalen Mire, Sweden - 612S2M metaG | ecosystem: Environmental > Terrestrial > Soil > Wetlands > Permafrost | place: Sweden: Stordalen | collected...
AGCCATTCGTTGTCGACGCCGTTGCAGCGGTTCGCATGCACGTGCCGCTTGAAGACCTGAGCGTCGTGAACGGTGTGCGCCAGCATCATGACGCCCCGCGGTGAATACATGACGTTGTAGTTGAGAACCTGCGAGAGGTTCTCCCACAGCTTCAGCGAATGGTCGTAGAGCGCCGCGCTTTCATTGAACAGATAATTCGAGCGGATGATGGTGGTATTGCGTCCGGTATTGCCGCCGCCGATCCAGCCCTTCTCGAGGACCGCAATGTTCTTGAGCCCGTGTTCCTTGGCCAGGTAGTACGCAGCGCCCAGGCCATGGCCCCCGCCGCCGACGATCAGCGCGTCGTAGCTCGCCTTGGGCTCGGGTTTGCGCCACTGCTTCTGCCAGCCGCGATGCTGCGAGAGGCTCCGCCAGATCAGCGACAGTCCCGAAAATGATTGCCTGCTCATGAATCGCGCGGTGTGCCTAGGCCCGAAGGTCGTTGTTCTCGGGATCATACGGGGAATCGACCAGCACCGTGGCGCGCTTGCGTTCGCCCAGGATTTCGATGGTCAATTCGCCCCCCACCGCCGCGAACTCCGGCTTGACGTAGCCCAGTCCCAAGCTCTTGCGCAAGGCATGCCCGTAGTAGCCGGCGGTCGCGCGGCCGATGAGATTGCCCTTGGCATCGAACAGTGGTTCGTTGCCGAGCGGGTCGGCGTCCGTGACCCCGTGCACCTCGAAGGTGATGAAGCGGTAGGGCACGCCCGTCTCGCGCTGCTTTTCCAGCGCTTCCTTGCCGATGAAGGCACCTTTATTGAGGCGCACGAAGCGGTCGAGGCCGGCCTCATAGGGGGTATTGTCGGAGGTCAGGTCGCTGCCCCACATGCGGTAGGACTTCTCGAGGCGCAGCGACTCCATCGCGCGCATTCCGGCCATGCCGATGCCGAATTCCTCCCCGGCGGCGAACAGCGAATCGAACAGATGGTGCGCATATTCGATCGGGAAATGCAGTTCCCAGCCCAGGGCTCCGACGAAGTTCACGCGCAGCAGGTACACATCGGTCGCGAGCCCGACCTCGCTCACCTGGCCCGTGAGCCAGGGAAAGGCGGCGTTGTCGAGCGGCGTATCGGTGAGTTTCGCGAGCACCTCGCGCGAGCGCGGTCCCGCCACGACGAACACGCCGCGGCTCATGGTCACGTTGCGCAGAGCCACGCTGCCGTCGGAGGGCAGCATCTTCTGCAGGTAATCGCCGTCGTAGCGCTCGGCGGCGCCGGCGCTGACCACGTAGAAATGCCCATCGGCTATCTTCGTAATGGTGAATTCGGAGCGGATTCCTCCGCGCCGGGTAAGGGCGTGGCACAGCGCGATCCGGCCGATCTTGGTCGGCACCTTGTTGGCCACCAATCCGTCGAGCCAGCTCTCGGCGCCCGGTCCGGTGACTTCATGCTTGGTGAAAGGGGTCAGGTCGATGATGCCCACGCGCTCGCGCAGCCGCCGCGCTTCATTGCCCACGTGCTCGAAATAGTTCGAGCGGCGGAAGCTCCACCGGTCCTTGGGCTCGACACCGGGCGGCGCGAACCAGTTGGCGCGCTCCCAGCCGTAACGCTGTCCGAACACGGCGCCCATGCGCGCGAGCTTGTCGTAGACAGGACTGGTCTTGGCGGGACGGGCATCGGCGCGCTCTTCATCCGGAAAGTGAATGACGAACACATTGCGGTAGGTCTCTTCGTTCTTCTTGATGACATAGCGCTTGCTGGTATAAGGACCGTAGCGGCGGGGATCCACCGCCATCAAGTCGATGCCGGGTTCTCCTTCGACGATCCATTCCGCGAGCTGCCAGCCGGAGCCTCCCGCCGCGGTGATGCCGAAGCTGTGTCCCTCGTTGAGCCAGAGATTCCGCGCACCCCAGGCGGGTCCGATGAGCGGGCTGCCGTCCGGCGTGTAAGCGATGGGGCCGTTCACGATATCCTTGATGCCGCAATTCGCGAGCGAAGGCACGCGCCGCTGCGCCGCTTCGACATGCGGCAGCAGCCGCTCGAGGTCTCCTTCAAACAGGCTCTTGCCGAACCATTCGGGGACGCCGTCGGCGAAGCGCGCCGGCGCGCCCGCTTCGTAGGGGCCCAAGATCCATCCCATGCGCTCCTCGCGCAAGTAGTACGACTGATCCGATTCGCGCAGTACCGCGAGTTCGCGGCCGCCGCCCTGGCGATACGCCTTGAGCTCGGGCGATTCGTCATAGACGATGTATTGGTGCTCGACGGGGATGGACGGCACATTGATGCCGAACATGCGTCCGGTCTGGCGGGCATAGTTGCCGGTGGCGCACACCACGTGTTCGGCGACGATGTCGCCCTTGTTGGTGGTCAGATGCCATTCGCCCGACGGCGTGCGCTTCACGGCGGTCACTTCCGTCTGCTCGTGGATTTCCGCGCCGCGGCTGCGCGCGCCCTTGCGCAGCGCCATGGTGAGGTCCGCCGGTGCAATGTGGCCGTCATCGGGGTGATACAGCGCCCCGACGATCTTCGGCGTGCCCGCGCCGTCGCCCAACTCGACCAGCGGCCATAGGTCGCGAACTTCCTTGGGGCCGATCACCTGGAAGGGCACGCCGATGGTGTTCGCGGTGCCGCAGTATTTCTGATACTCATCCATGCGATCGCGGCAGGTGGCGAGCCGCAGATTGCCGGTCACGTGAAAGCTCACGTCCTGCCCGGTTTCGGCGGGCAATCTCTTGTACAGATCCACCGAGTACTTGTGCAGTTGCCCGACGGTGTAGCTCATGTTGAACAGGGGCAGCAGGCCCGCCGCATGCCACGTCGACCCCGCCGTCAGTTCGGCCCGTTCCAGCAGCACCGCGTCGGTCCAGCCTTTCAGTGCCAGGTGATACAGCGTACTGACGCCGACTACACCGCCGCCGATGACCACGACCCGGGCATGAGTTTTCATCAAATTGGATCCCCTAGACGATTGCCAGGCAGTGTATCGACCGGGCGGGGGGACGCGACGCCAAACGCGACAATCCCTTATTGAAATGCGCCATGCGGGAACCCGGGCCCAAGGCGACGTCATGGGCCAAGGGCCGGCGTCTATCGGGAAAACGACAGCATTATGTCGGGAATAGGCAAGAATCCGGCGGTAATGTCATAATGATAGCCTTCCGGCACCTCTCTCTTTTTGGCTCTCGGAGGTTTTTTGGAATCACCCGCCGTGCTGCGCAAATGCAGGTATGCATTCCTGACCCTGCCGAATTATTCCCTCATCGCGGTCGCCAATGCGCTCGAGCCGCTGCGGATGGCCAATCGCCTGGTCGGCAAGGACGTCTACGAATGGTCGGTCATCACCATGGATGGCCGGGCCGCCGACGCCAGCAGCGGCCTCAATCTCTCGCCGACCGGGGCGCTCGACAAACTCGGAGCGGTCGACATCTTGTTCGTCTGCGGCGGCATCAATGTCCGCGAAGCCGTATCGCCCGCGCTATTGACGGCGCTGCGGCGGCTGGCCGATCGCCGCGTGGCCTTGGGCGCACTTTGCACCGGCGGCTATGCACTGGCGCGGGCGGGTTTGCTGGATAATTTTTCCGCGACCATTCATTGGGAGAATCTCTCCGCGCTGCGCGAAGAATTCCCCAGAGTCCGGATCAGCGACCAGCTGTTCACCATCGACCGCGACCGGTTCACTTGTTCCGGCGGCACGGCGCCGTTGGATCTCATGCTGAACCTCATTCAGGCGAAGCTGGGTCCGCGGATTTCGCAGCTGGTTTCCGAGCAGTTCATCGTCGACCGGGTCCGCAAGGACACCGATCGGCAGTACATTCCGCTGCGCGCGCAAGTCGGCGTGTCGCACCGCGGGCTGATCCGCGTGGCCCAGCTCATGGAGGAGAACATCGAGAAGCCCTTGTCGCTGGAGAACATCGCCAAGGCGACCGGACTGTCGCGGCGGCAAATCGAGCGATTGTTCAAACGGGATTTGAACTGCGTGCCGAAGCACTACTATCTCGAGATGCGCCTGCGCCGGGCGCGCGAATTGCTGCTGCAGACGGCGATGCCCATCATGGACATCACGACGGCGTGCGGATTCCAGTCGCCGCCGCATTTCTCGAAGTGCTACCGGGTGCAATTCGGCTATCCGCCGAGCGCCGAGCGCAAGATCGGCGCCCAGCAGGGTCAGCGCCACCCGTCCGCCGAAGCCTCGTCCGTCTCCACCTAGGCCGGCCGTCACCACCTGTGCCTAGGACGGCCGCGGGAGCTACTCCGAGTTGGTCTCCTTGCCGAATCGGTAATTGAGCCGCACACCGAACACGCGCGGTTCGTTGGTCGTCAGACGCAAGTCGAAGTTGCCCGTGTTGGTGTACACGACGGCGTTCTTGTCGGCGATGTTCGTGATGTAGAACTCGCTGAGCCAGTGGCCGCCTTCGGGCATCAATCCCAGACGCAGGTTCGAAATGATGTACGCAGGCTGCAGCATGCGTGGAAAGCCATTGGAGCCGTTGACATGCAAATCGTTCCACATGTCCCCTTTGTCGGCCATGTCGAATTGGGCGTAGCCCTTCAAGCCCCCGCCCGTGAGCGGATGCTCGTAACGCAGGTTCCAGCTCCAGCTGAAGTACGGGACGTAAGGCAGGCTCTCGCCGACCTCGGGTTGGAAGGTGGTGTACTGTGTCGAGACCATACGGGAATCGTTGTAGCTGGCGGCCCCCTGCAGCGACCAGTTTTCGTTGACCTTATAAGTGACATTCGATTCGGCGCCGTAGATGCGCGCATTCCCGACGTTCGCGTAAAAGCTGTCCGGCGCGCAGATGTCTACGTCGTAGATGATGGTCTGCAGCTGTTTCCAGTGCATGAGATAAGCCGCGGTGTTCCAAATCAGGCGGCCGTTGAGCCACTCGGTCTTCAAGCCGAGTTCATAGTTGTTCAGCGTGTCGGGCACGTAGGCCTGCGGCACGCCCTTGGCATAGCAGGATGCGGGATCGCCGGAATTCGATCCCCCGTCGCGGAATCCTTGCGCGAAGTCGGCGTACGCCATGATCTTGTCCGTGATCTTGTAGTTGATGCCGAATTTGTCGTCCCATTTACTGGACCCTCCGGTGACCAGAGCCGGAGACGTCGCAACGTACGCGAATTGGCCATAAGGGCTGAAGTAACTGAAACCGGAATGGAAGTGCACGACCCCGGCTTCGACATTGAGCTTGTCGGTGATGTCGAAGCTGATGTTCGCAAATTCGGTGGTCTGCAGATAACTCGATCGCGTCGTATAGGAGTAGATCTCGTTGGCGGGCAGCGACGAAGAGCCCGGCGGCGTGCCGTTGTAGTAGTTGTAGTATTGAAAGGTCGGACTATTTGTCCGAAGCCCCGGCATGTAGTAGGTGCTGCCGGAATTTTTGTCCACGGTCTTTTCCCAATAAAGGCCGCCGAGCCAGTGGAATCGCGTGCCGGCCTTGGACGAGAGCCGCAGTTCGTTCGACCAACGCTGCGGATTGGTGTGATATTCAAAGTATTGAATCGGCACTTTGCAGCCTGTGTAAGGCCCGGTCCCGTGAACCGGGTCGTTCAAGCAGGTAAGACCCTCGTTGGCCCCACCGTTGAAATTCTCGATGTATTGCGAATACTCATTCTGCTGACGCGTGGGCAGCGACCAGTAAGTGCTCGCGAAGACGAGATCGCCGATGCCGACGTCGCCGTCGATGTGAAGATCGAGTGTCTTGGCTTCGAAAAGGTGGCCTTCCGGACCGAAGCGCTCCACCGTACGGGGCGCGAGGTCGGGATCCTCGTCCCAGGCGCCGATGGTGTGCTGGCGCTGAAAACTGTAGGTGAGCGATGCGCTCCAATCGTCGTTGAGCACGCCCTTCAGGGCAACCCGTCCGCCTTCGACGTGCTCGCGGTTGTAGTCATTGCGCGCCCAGGCGGCGTTGTTGGACACGGCCGTGTTGACCCAGGTGCGGGTAGTCAGTTGATTGTTGATGAATCCCCCGTGCGAGTCGCTGAACGCGGAAATCCGAAATCCCAGCACCCCGTCGATGACCGGAAGATTCAAAAAGGCCTCGTAAGTCCAGTTATTCTGGCCGCCCTGAATATGGCCCCCATCGAAGTCGATCCCCGCGCTGAAAGAGTGCACGTCCGGCTTATTGGTGATGTAACGGATCGCGCCCGCCATGGAACCCGCACCGAAGGTCGTGCCCTGCGGGCCGTTCAGCACCTCGATGCGTTCGATGTCGTACAGATGCAGGTCGGGCTGGACCCCGGATGCACTCATCGACATGTCATCGACGAAGAATCCGGTGGCTGAGGTATTCGAGTAGTTCGGATTGCTGCCGTCGGAGACACCTCGCATCACGAAAAGCTGGGTGCCCGGACCGACGCTGATGTACGAAATGGAGGGCGATTTCTGTATGAAATCATCCAGCCCGGTGATACCGAGATCCTGCATGTCCTTCTTGGTGAATACGTCGATGCTCAATGGCACGTCCTGCAGATTTTCCGTGCGTTTTCGCGCCGTCACGACGATTTCCTGCAGGCCGGTGGCGGCTTCCGTAGCGTCCAATGCCCGCGCGCCCGGCGGAGCGAGAGCGAGCGCCGCGGCGACCGCGATGCTGATTTTGGAGACCGCGGCGGATCCGCGCAGCGGCGCACGCGCTCTGGAGCAAATCTGGACGGTGCCTGTGCGGCTCGGTAGGCGCATAAAAATCCCCATTTTATTAGTAGGCCACGCTCAACCCCCTGGTCGAGCACGTGCGATGGATCATCCTTTGTGCGGGCATGGGCCGTCAACCCTCAAACGGCGGCGATCTCCATGCCCGGACGCATGGAGTCACTGCAAATGCTCGAAGCGCTCCAGGCTGTCGCCGAGCGCCTCTCGCAGCGGTTCGAGTTCCTTCTCGAAATGCCGCCAGTAGCCTACCCCCGAGGTGTACATCGGCTGGCGCACTTGCTCGGCGCTGGCGGTGCGCACGGATCGGCGCGTCCGGTGAAAAGCGAGGCAGGCTTCCTCGAATGGCAGCCCGCAGGCATCGAGGAGACGCCGGATGCTCGTCTCCGGGTCGCGAACCAGATCCTCGTACTGAACGTGCAGCACCTTGCCGGGCAGCACCGCGTCCCAATGGTCCATGAGCGACAGATAGCAACGATAGTAGCGGCCTAAATCGTTGAGGTCGTAGCTGAAGGTCTGCCCCTCGGCGAAGTGCTGCTTGAAGGTGCTGAAGCAGCTATCCATGGGATGCCGGCGCGCGTCGATAATGGTCGCGTTCGGCAGGATCGCGTGAATCAGCCCGATGTGGCTGAAGTTATTGGGCAGTTTGTCGGTGAAGTGTTCGCGTGCGGTGCGCAGCGGTCTCGTTTCCTCGAGATAGCGGCTGCCGAGCGCGGCGAGGACGCCGGTGGGGGCGGTGCCGACCGTTTCCGGATAACCGTCCCGGTCGGCCGACATGTCGTCGAATTGGTGCGTGATGCCGATGATATTGGGCAGTTCCATGGTGCCCTCGACCCGCGAGTGGCTGGCGAGAATCTGTTCCACGAGAGTCGATCCGGAGCGCGGCAGCCCCACGATGAATATCGGCGCGGTACTAGGATCGCCGCTGCCGCGACGGTCGTCGAAGAATGGCTTATCGAAAAAGGCGCGAATGCGCGCCGCACGGCGTTCGAAGTGCTCGATATCGAAGGGCGCACCGACGCGCCGCAGTGCGTTGCCGCGGGCGTAGTATTCGAAAGAGTCGGCGTAGCGGCGGCGTTGTTCAAAGGCCTTGCCCAGGGCGAAATGCAGCTGCGCCGTCTGCGAAGCCGCGACTGCAGGGTTGCCGAGCAGCTCGAGCATGGCCGCGACCTCGGCGTCGCTGAAGTCGTAGTTCTTGAGATCCGCCAGGCTCCAGTAGGCCTCCGCCAATAGAGGATCCATGGCGAGCACCGCCTTGTAGGCAGCCTCGCTCTCGCTGCGCCGGCCGAGAGTCTTGTGAATGTGGCCGATGGACAGACGCAGCCTGACCTCCTGGGGCTGCAGCCGCGCTGCCTCTTCGTAGGCCTCAAGAGCCTCCTCCTGCCGCATGAGCCGGGTTGCAACCGCGGCGATCGTGATCCAGCTCTGAGGATTTTCGGGTTCGATCTTGACCAGACGACGGGCGGCCGCCCGCGCCTCGTCGAGGCGGCCGAGCGCCAGCAGCGCCGGCCCCAATCCCCGCCACGCCAGCGGGTGGTGCGCCGATTGATCGAGGGCATGGCGCAGCAGGCGTTCGGCATCGACAGGCTTGTCCGCCGCGAGGGACACCGCCGCAAGTCCGCACAACGCGGCTATATGACTCGCATCTTCCTGAAGGATTTCGCGAAATGTCTGCTCTGCCGTCTTGCGGTCGCCGGCCACGAGAGCTGCCGTTGCGGTTTCGATGAGCGGCCGCTTCGGATCGGCCAACCCGGCGCGCTCAAAAGCGATACGCGCGTCGCCGTACTGCTCCAGATCGACCAAGGCGTCGCCGTACGCCAGCCATGCAAGAGGGTGATGCGGGATCTTCTCGAGCACCCGCCGCACTTCCTCGCGTGCCTGAGCGGCGCGTCCGTAGCGGCGGTAAGCACGCGCCAAATCGACACGCGCGTGCGCGAAATCCGGCAGGCGGACAAGGAGCGCTTCGAGGATCGCGATGCTCTCGGGGAGTTTGTTCTGCTGCAGCAGAGAGGCGCCCAACAACCACAGGCCATTCGGCTCTCCCGGCGCCTGCGCAACGAGCGCGCGCAAGCGCCGCTCGGCGGTGGCTGCGCGGCCGGCGCGCAACGCGGCATGGGCTTGGCGGAGCTGCTCCGCGAACGTGGCTTGTGGTCCCGGATTTGTCAGGAACTGCGCTCAAAAACGCGAGCCTAGCATACGATCCGGGCGGCGGCTTATTGAACGCTCGATTAGCGACATTGACAGTCATCGGCTCCACAAGACATGATCCGGTACTTAGCGCCGAGGATGAAGGGATGGACGAATGATAAAGACCGACGCAAGTTCAACTCATACTCGTTCGAAGCTGAGCCTCGCCGTCGCCGCCGCGCTGTACGGCGCGGCCGCGATGCATGTAACCGCGGCGCTGGGCGCCGCTGCCGGCGCATCGGACGCACTCGAAGAGATCACTGTGACGGCTCGCAAGCGCTCCGAGAACTTGCAGGACGTCCCGCAGAGCATCGATGTGTTTACTTCCAAGGATCTGGAAAACTTGCAGATCTCGCGATTCGAAGACTACGCGATGAAGAGCCCGTCGATCTCCTTCATCAGCACGGGACCGGCGACGCAGATGTTCTTCATGCGCGGCGTATCCGATGGCAGCAATCCCAATGTCGTGAACACCTCTTCCACCGGTTTCTTCCTGGACGATATGTCCATGAGCTTCTACGGCACCATCCCTGATTTGCACCAGTACGACATCAGCCAAATCGAGGTGTTGAACGGTCCGCAGGGAACGCTGTATGGTGCGGGCTCGATGTCGGGCGCCATCCGCCTGACCACCGCCAAGCCCGATCCGAACGCGTTCAGTGCCGGAGTCGATGTGGACGTGGGCAAGGTCAAAGACGGCGGGGTGAATCACGTTTACGAGGGCTACGTGAACATGCCGCTGGTCGACGGCAAAACGGCGATTCGGTTGTCGGTGTATGCCACCCATGACGGTGGTTTCATCGATGATCTGCTGACCACCCGGCAATGGGTGAACGGCGTGGTTTCAACCAATGCGCAGTGGGCCCGCAACAACTACAACACCCAGAACATCGACGGCGGCCGCGCCGCCATCAAGCAAATTTTCAATGACCAATGGAGCGCCGTGCTGACCTCCGGCTACCAGAGCCAGCGTCATGTGGGCGCCTGGGATCAGGACCCGAAGTACGGCCAGCGCGAGGTGTCGCGCTTCGCGCCGGAGAGCGGCAGCGACTACGTAAAAACGCTGGATCTGCACGTCGACGGCGATGTCGGCATCGCCGACCTGGTGTTCGCGAGCACTTATCAGCAGCAGGCCACACATCAGGTGAACGAGTATTCCGAATACGTCCAGTACTCGACCGTCGCGCCGTTCACCGCTCCTTTCATTCAAAGTTTCGCCTGCCAGCACGGACCCACCATCTGGGGCGCCAATGCAGGCGATGCCACGGTGCCGTTCAGCGGCTGCAGCGATCCGGCTCAATACTACGTGTACGACAACAATACGCAGCGCTGGTCGGATGAGATCCGTCTGCAATCGAAGCCCGGCGAACGTCTGCAGTGGCTGACCGGCCTGTATTGGGAGAAGACCAAAGATACGTATTCACTGTTCTACGCGATGCCCGGCATCAAACCGAGCGGCGATGCCTATCAGGCCGCCATCTCGTACTACAACACGTATTACAACGACAAGCCGGCGTCGCCGCTGCCGAACGAGTGGTACAGCTACAAGTCGCGCTTCGACTATTTGGACGTCACGGAATTTGCCGATCTGACTTTCAATATCACGGACAAGTGGAGTGTGGAAGGCGGCGTCCAGCACTACAAGTCCAGTTTCACCAGCGGCAGCCTTTACGCCGGCTACTTTTGGAACGCCAAGGACCCGACTTACGACACCGGCAATTCGAAAAAATTCAATGCCAAGGCCGGCTTGAATTTCAAAGCCACCAAGAATCTGCTCCTGTACGGCATTTTCAGCCAGGGCTTTCGCGACGGCGGCGCAAATACGGGGCTCGGCGAGTCCTGCACGGCCAAGGGTGCGCCGGCGAGCTTCAAGCCGGACACCTTGAATAATTTCGAAGTGGGCTGGAAGTCGACTCTGCTGGACGGCCGCATGACGTGGAACGGCGCCTTCTATTTGATGAATTGGAAGGGCTACCAGGCCCCCGTGTTCGATCTCGCCATCTGCCCCAGCGGCTTCAACGCCAATCTCGGCAACGCACGGATCTACGGCAGCGAATCGAACATCGACTACAAGATCGCCGAAGGTCTGAACATTCAAATCTCCGGAAGCTACAACGACTCGCACCTCGTCACCAATACCTTCCAGAACGCCGACTTCGTCGTGGTTCCCGGCGAACGCCTGCCGTTCGTGCCTTATTTCAGCTACAGCGCCAATGCGCGTTACGAGAGGCCGGTGACCTCGGCCCTCAAGGGTTACGCTCAATTCGACATCGCGCACAAGGGCGATATGTGGAGCGATCTGCGCGTTACCAATGCCAATGGCTTCGGCCGTTCGCTGCAGCCGTCCTACGATATCTCGAACCTGCGCTTGGGGCTGAAGGGACCGAACGAGGTTTGGACCGCGGAAGCCTATGTCACCAACCTGTTCGACAAGAACGCCATCATCTATACGAACACCGCCAATTACGATCGCCGCAACACGACCAACGAGCCGAGAGTCATCGGAATACGGATGAGCTATCGCTGGGGCAAAGGTGAGTAATGCGAAGCTCTCGCCGTTGGCCGCCCTCACCAGGTTTGCCGCGGGTGCGATGTTGGCTCTGTGCGCAGCGTCGGCCCTTGCGTCGGATCCGGCAGCCGCTCGCAGAACACTGACTCCCGACGATTTGTATCGGGTGGAGGACGTCAGCGATCCTCAAGTGTCTTCCGACGGATCGATGGTGGCGTACGTGGTGTCGAGCAATGACCGCGAGGCCGATGAGGCCCGCAGCGCCATCTGGATGGCAAGCTGGGACGGCAAGCAGCGCCTGGCGTTGACGGCCGCCGCCGATGGCACCGAGAAGCCCAAGTGGAGCCCGGATGGGGGCTATCTCGCGTTCCTGTCCAAGCCGGCAGGATCCGACAAGGCGCAAATCATGCTGCTGGACCGCCGCGGCGGCAACGCCAGCCAGCTCACCAAAGTCACGGGAGACATAGGCGACTACGCCTGGTCGCCGGACGGCAAGCGCCTGGTATTTACCATGACGGACACCGACGCCGGCACTGTGCCCAAGCCCATCGTCATCGGCACCATGCATTTCAAGCAGGATGCCGACGGGTATATCGGCGCCGAACAAAGGCAGCATTTGTATCTTTTCGATGTGGGGTCGAAGCGCGTGGATGCGCTCACCGCTGACTCGCAGTACAACGAAGACCTGCCGTCCTGGTCTCCCGATGGGAGCCAGATCGCCTTCGTTCGCACGCGCGAACGAGGACCGGATCAGGATGGACGTGCCGACATCGATGTCGTCGACTCGAAGGCCGGAGCCGCGCCGCGCACCGTCGTCCGTCCCTACGCGCCGAACACCCAGAAGCTAGCCTGGAGTCCCGACGGCAGGCTGATTGCCTACCTGCAGGGCATTGAGCCCAAGTTCAACGCCTACATGCAGGACTGTTTATGGGTGGTGCCGGCCGGCGGCGGTGCACCGCGCTCGCTTAGCGGCAAGCTCGATCGCGCAGTGGTGTCCTTCGCCTTCAGCGGCGATTCGGCGGCGATCGACATCATCGTCGAGGACGACGACACGACTTATCCCGCGCGCATCGACTTAGGCAGCGGGTCAATTGTTCGCAGTTTGGCGCCCGGGCCATTCGTGGTATCTGCACTGTCGAACGGCGGCGGACATACGGCGCTGCTCAAAACCGACGATGGCGCACTCGCCGAAGTATTTGCCCTCGAAGATGGACGGCTGCGCCGGCTCACCGCGCATAACGACGCGTTTCTCGCAGAGCTCAAGCTCGGCAGCGTGGAGAACGTCAAGTTCAAGAGCAAGGATGGCACCGAGGTCCATGGAATGATGGTCAAGCCGCCGTCCTTCGTTGCCGGCCGCAAATATCCGACGCTGTTGTGGATCCACGGCGGCCCCAATGGGCATGACGAGCATTCTCTGGAGCTGGATGGCTACCAATTCGAGCCGCAGATGTTCGCGGCCAGGGGATTCGTCGTGCTGCGCGTGAATTATCGCGGCGGCAGCGGCCGCGGCGGCGCGTATGCCAAGGCCATATTCGCCGATTGGGGTCACAAGGAAGTGGAGGATCTATTGGCCGGGGTCGATCACCTGGTGGCGCTCGGCATTGCGGACCCGGCCCGCCTCGCCATCGGCGGTTGGAGCTATGGCGGCATTTTGACCGATTACACCATCGCGAGCGACGGACGGTTCAAGGCTGCGATCAGCGGCGCCGGCAGCGGCAATCAATTGTCCACCTATGGCAGCGACCAATACGTGCTCCAATACAACAGCGAGCTCGGACCGCCGTGGAAGGACACGGCGCTGTGGCTCAAAGTCTCGTACCCATTTTTTCACGCCGACCGAATTCATACGCCGACGCTCTTTCTGGGGGGCGATAAGGATTTCAACGTCCCCGTCATCGGCGGCGAGCAGATGTACCAGGCGCTTCGAACGCTGGGAATTCCGGCACAGCTCGTCGTCTACCCGGGACAGCACCACATCCTGACGCGTCCAAGCTTCGTCAAGGATCTCGCGGATCGCATGTCGGCATGGCTGGACCGCTACGTCGGGGCGGCGCCTTAAGGAGCCGGGGGCGCGGCGCCTAGGGAGCGGGGGTCCGCGCCCGCACGGCGGCGCCATCCAAGGTGCCGCGGATGGCGGCGGTTGAATCGGCGATGCCTTCGGTCCATTCCACCGTGAGCTCGCCGCTGCGCGCACCGGAGTTTGCCGAGGCGTCCGCTACCATGAGATGGGCGCGAACCGTGCCGCTGCGGCCCGCGGGCGCATCCACCTTGCCGCTGACCGCGAGATCCTCCGTCCACTTCACCTTATTCAGCGTGGCATGCACCAGCGAGGATTGGCTCACGACGCGAAATGTTCCGCCGCGCAGCCCGACGCCGTGGCCGCTGGAGTTGGCGCGGATACGGGTCAGCACGTCGCCGACGGTCATCACCGCCGCGCTCACCCATTGCAGCTGTGCCGGTCCGGCCCGATTGCCGGCCGACGCGACGGCGGGCTCGAGCTGCGAGGCATGGGCGGCGAAGCGCGGCACCAGCCGCAGCGGCGGCACTTCGGCGGCGCAACTCGTATCGCCGGGCTGCAACGTCGCGATGAAACGGCGCACGATGTCGGCACCGCAGGCGCTGCGCGCATGGGGCAATGCATTGACATGAAAGCTGTTGGCAATACGGATTTGCACACCTTGCTTGAACGACGCCGCCACGGCGGCGCCGTCCGACAGGGTGGTTAAATTGTCCAGTTCGCCCGAAACGACGAGCGCGGGTATGTCGGGGTAGCGGACATCGGCGGGCGCCACCTGAGACGCGGGATGGGCAGCGGGGGCAACCGGCCATTCCACGCATTGATCGATGAAGCTGTAATCCAGCGGCATGCCGCGGTATTCGTCGAGGGTGAAGGGCGCATAGGTGTCCGGGCGGGAGCGCATGCGCTCGCCGACGGCGCGATCGCGATCCGCCGTGCGCAGCGCGGGCGTGAGGCGCATGTCGAAGATCTGCGGCGGGTCCTGGCACATGACCGCCGCGGCGAGACCCGCGCTCCACTGCGTGACGTCGGCGCTCGGATCGCGGGAGTCGACGCCGCTGATGGTCTCCGCCATGAGCCGCAGTATCGGCGCACGGTCGCCCTCCGTGAATGCCCTGGCCGCCGCGTCGACTTCGCGCACCGTCGCCAGGGGCGGTGCGCTGCCGTACATGACGATGGCGAGCTCCGAGGCGTCGGCGACGAATTCCCGCTGCCGGCCGTCGCTGTCCACCGCACGCGCGGGAAACGGGTGTGCGCGCAATTCCTGAAGCAGCGGCTGGATATGATCGATCGACGAACCGGCAAGCTTCGCGCAGGGCTCGAAGCGCCGGCAGGCAATGTTGAACTTCTCGCGCATCGCCGGCGCATAGCTCGGATACCAGGGATAATCGGGTCCGTTGAGCGGGTATGCACCGTCGAGCACGATGGAACGCAGCGCGAGCGGATGCCGCGCGGCGAACACCTGCTCGAAATACGTCCCGTAGGAATCGCCGTAGAGATCGATTTTACGGACGCCGAGACCGTCGAGAATCGCGGCCAGATCGTCGGCGGCGTAGGCCGTGCTGTAGAGCGGGGCGCTTGCCCCCAAGGACTCGCCGCAGGCGGCCGTCAAGGCGACCGTCCACTTGTCGGCCGTTTGCAGCTCATGGCAGTCGATGGCGCCGGATTGCCCGGTGCCGCGGTTATCCATCAGCACGATATCCCGCGTGTCCCGCAGCGGAGCGAACAGAGCCAGGTAGCCATCGCGCGACAGGGTGGCGGGATAGCCCGGTCCTCCCTCGGTGGCGACCAGCGTGCCGATCGACTTGCCCGGCGCCGAGTGCGGGTAATATTCGAAATAGATCGACAGGCGCCCCGGTACCGCTCCCGTCGGATCCAGCGGCCGGTCGAGCCTGCCGCAATAAGCGGGCGCAGCCGCGCACGGGCGCAGTTCCATCGAACCGACCCGCAGAGGATTGTGGGCTGCGGCGGGCCAGGGATCGACATGCGCCGAGCCCGCCGACAGCAGGCCGAAGAGCGCCGAGGCGCCGCAAACGAGCCGCTTCGCCATCAGACCGGGGAGTTTCCGAGCGCTTCGATGCGGGTCAAATCGCACTGCCATAGGTGTCCTGCACTGTCGTATATATCCCAAAAAACGTCGCTTCGCGATACTGGCCCGCGGCGGAATATTGCTATCGTAGCAGCGTTCGAAAACTCGGCACCTGCAGGACCCAAAAATGAACGCGCGCGAAGCCATGCTCACCCGGCTGCGGGGACGCAATCTCGAGACCGCCTTGGAGCGCGAGTTCTATTGCAGCCAGGAAGACTACCAAATCGATTTGGACATGATCTGGTATCGCGACTGGCTGTTCGTCGGCCATGACTGCGAAGTGCCGAATCCCGGCAACTATCTGACCGTGCAGATAGGCGAGTATCCCGTCATCGTCATCCGCGACCGCGACGGCGGCGTGCGCGCCTTCCACAACACGTGCCGGCACCGCGGATCGAGGATCTGCTCGGCGCTGCACGGGTCCGCCGCTCGGCTCGTGTGTCCGTACCACCAGTGGACCTATGCGCTCGACGGGCGCTTGATCGCCGCGCGCGACATGGGCAGCGAGTTCGACAAGTCGCAGCATGGATTGAAGCCCGTCCACTGCGCCAGTGTGGGCGGTTACCTGTGGATTTGCCTGGCGGCCGCGGCGCCGGACTTCGAGCCCATCCGCCGCCATATCGAGCCGTATTTTCTTCCGCACAATCTGCATCAGGCCAAGGTCGCATTCGAATCGACCATCATCGAGCAGGCCAACTGGAAGCTCGTCTGGGAAAACAACCGCGAGTGCTATCACTGCGCGGCCAACCATCCCGAGCTGATTCGTACGTTCCCGGAGGACCCGACCGCGACCGACGGCGAAGAGGCGGCCGCGAATCCGACGACCGCGGCGAAGTGGGCCCGGTGGGAGTCGATGGGCCTGCCGAGCAAGTTTCATCTGTCGCCCAATGGGCAGTACCGCACGCTGCGCACGCCGCTGCTCGAAGGCTCGGTGAGCTTCACCATGTCGGGCCAGGCCGCGGTTCGCCGGCCGCTCTCCGATTCCGTCGCTGAACCGGATATCGGCACCTTGCTGCTGTTTCATTTCCCGACCACTTGGAACCACGTACTCGCGGACCATGCCATCTCATTCCGCGTTCTCCCGATCAGTCCAACTCGCACCGAATTGACCACCAAGTGGCTGGTGCACCGCGATGCGGTGGAAGGGAAGGACTACGACTTGGCGGAGCTGACCAAGGTATGGCTGGCGACCAATGCGGCCGATACGCGCAACTGCCAGGAGAATCAGATCGGCGTCAATTCGCCGGCCTATGACCCGGCGCCGTATTCACCGGTTCACGAGGCCGGCGTGACCCAATTCGTCCATTGGTATTGCACGCATCTCGAGGGGCGGCTGATGGGAGCGGGTTCTTAAGTCCCTTCACGGAAATCGGGCCATGGCCTCCAGGTCGCCCAAATCCTGATCGTTGCGCACGTACTGACGGCTGGCATCGCGCATGGGCTGGAAATCCCAGGGCGTGTAACGGCCGCTGCGCAATGCATCGTAGACGAGGTGACGGCGGCGCTGGCTCGCGATCACGTCCGCATGCAGAGCCGGTAAATTCCAGCGGCGCGCCGCCTCCTCGCGAAACTCCCGGACGCGGGGCGCGTGGCCGGCATCCGCCGCGAGATTGCGCAATTCGTCCGGATCTTGCACGAGATCGTAGAGCTGATCGGGATCGACGGGTGAATGCACGAATTTGTAGCGCCCGCGCTTGATCATGACCAGAGGCGCTATCGCCCCTTCGGCGAGATATTCCCCGATCACCTCGTTCTTGCCTGCGCGGCCCGCGAGTTGCGGCAGCAGACTGTCGCCGTCGATGGGCGTGGCATGGTCCGCCGCACCTCCGCCCGCCAGTTCCGTGAGCGTCGGAAGGATATCGACCAGAGAGGCGGAGTGCTCGACGCGCCGGGCGGCGAAACGTCCGGGCGCGTGCACGATCAATGGAATGCGGCAGGCCGGCTCGAAGAAATTCATTTTGTACCAAAGGCCGCGTTCGCCCAGCATGTCGCCGTGGTCGGCGAGCAGCAAGACCACCGTATCGTCGGCAAAGCGCGCGTCGGCGAGCGCCGCCATGAGCACGCCGATTTGATCGTCCACATAGGAAACCGCGCCGTAGTAGGCGCGGCGCGCGGCGCGGACCTGGGTTTCGTTGACCGGAGTCGAATCGAGGCCGCACACGTGGCGGAGGCGCCGGGAATGCGGGTCGAGCACTGCATCGTTCATCCCGACCCGCGGCATGTCGATGTCGGCCGCCGCGTAGCGATCCCAGTAGCGCCGGGGGATGGAATAAGGATCGTGCGGGTGGGTCATGGATGCCACCAGGCAGAACGGGCGCCGATCCTTGGCCCTCGCCATGTCGAAAATCTTCTGCCGCGCATTGAAAACGACATCATCGTCGAAATCGATCTGATTGGTGCGGATGCAAGGACCCGCCTGGGTGACGGAATCCATGCTGTGATACCAGCTCGGCCGCTGCTCGAAACGGGTCCAATCCGGGGTCCAGCCGAAATCCGCCGGGTAGATATCGGTGGTGAGGCGCTCTTCGAAACCATGCAGCTGATCCGCGCCGCAAAAATGCATCTTGCCGCTCAGCACGGTTTGATATCCCGCGCGCCTGAGGTAGTGGGCGAAGGTCGGGACCTGCGACGGGAATTCCGCCGCATTGTCGTAGGCGCCGATTTCGGACACTTGGCGGCCTGACAGAAAGGAAAATCGGGACGGCGCGCACAGCGGGCTGTTGCAGTAAAACGAGTCGAACACCACGCCGGCCGCGGCCAGCGCATCGATGTGCGGCGTCCGGGCGACCCGGTTGCCGTAGGCGGGCAGGGCCCTCGCCGTGAGTTGATCGGCCATTAGAATCAAGAAATTCGGACGGTCCGCCAAGGCATGCTCCCCATGAAATAACCGCAGTTCCCGCAATGATCACATGGAGCGGCCCCGCAGGCCAACGGACGGCCGCAATGAGGGGATGGCGACCAGCGCGACGGCGGCGGCGAGCATCACGTACCACGCGGGCGAGTAGATCGATCCGCCCGACCGCTGGGTCAGCCAGGTCAGTATCATCGGCGCAAAGCCGCCGAAGATCGTGAAGGCGCCGTTGTACACGAGCGAGGTGCCGGTCGAGCGCACGCCCGTGGGAAATATTTCGGACAGCGCAGCGGGCGCCACGCCGACGAAGCTCGCGACCAGAATGCACACGATGGATTGCACGACGATGAGGGTGGGAAGAACCGGGTCCGCCTTCAGCCACAGGAACAGCGGCCACACCAGAATGAACAGTGCCGCGGCGCTCAAAAACAAGCTGCGCCGCCGGCCTATCCGATCGGAGAGCGATCCGAACCATACGCAGCCGAGCACGAAGGGGATGTTGCCGATCAGGGAAGCGCCGAACGCCTGCTTGGCGCTGAAATTGAAGGTGTCCGGATGCTGCACGTAGGTGGGAAGAAATATCATCAGGACGTACACCGCGACGGCCCACAATACCGCCACACAGAAACCGACGAAGAGGCTTTGGCCGTGGAGACGGAATATTTCCAGCAGCGGAGCCTTTTCTTGCTGCGCCTCGCGCACGCGCCGCTCGGCTTCCGCCTGAAAGGCCTCCGTTTCGTCCAATGACCTTCGCAGGTAAAGACCCACCGGCGCTATCAGCAATCCGAAGATGAAGGGGAGCCGCCAACCCCAGGCTTGCACCTGGCTCGTGCTCAAGGACGCCGTGACCGCAAACGCCGCCATTGCGCCCAATATATTGGCCATCCCCATGCTGGCCTCGAGCCACGATGCGACCCGGCCGCGCTGTTCCGGGGCCGCGCTCTCGAGCAGATAAGCGGTCGCTCCGCCGACTTCGCCGCCGGCGGAAAATCCCTGCAGCACCCGTCCGAGCAAGAGGAGCAGGGGTGCAACGAATCCGATGGAGGCGTAGGTGGGCGAAAACGCAATGATGCCGGTACCCGCCGCCATCAAGAGTATGGTCAGGGTCAGAGCGGCTTTTCGCCCGGCACGGTCGCCGAAATTCCCGATGAGCACCGCGCCCAAAGGCCGCACGACGAAACCCAAGCCAAAGACGAGAAAGGTTTTCAGGAGCCGCGTATTGGGAGCGTCGCCGGGAAAGAAATTTCCGGCGATATATCCGGCGAACAGGGCATAGACCGTGAAATCGTACCACTCGAACATGTTGCCGATCGAGGTTGCGGCGATCGCGCGGGTTTTGCCGGGCAATTCGCTGCTCTACAGAGTGGGATGAACGGGACTGAACACGGGCTTCAGGAAATAGCGCCGGGCCAGAAGCGCATATCCCCGGTAGACGAATTCTCCGTTGCCCGCGAGCAGCGCCGCGCGGTTTTCCCGATAGTAGCGCGGGATCTCGTACCAGGGCATGGTGGGCTTCAGATGATGCGCGACGTGCAAGTTGTTATACAGATACATCATGCCGAACAAGGCGTTCGATTCGACGGACGCGGTCCGCTCCTGGGAGTCTTCGGCGGCGCGGTGCTCGGTGAATGCGCGCAGCAATCCCAGGCTCAGGCCGGGATAGGCGACGAGCAGGCAGTACTGCCACCAGGGAAATCCACAGACGCCGGAGATGAACCAAAACAACAAGGCGACGCCGGCCGCATGCGCGGCCCAATGCGGCAAATGGCTGTAGTCCCCCTGCCGTACTCGCCGCGTTTCCTTGGTGACCAGAATCCACAGCCGAATGGCCGGGCCGACCAGCAGGCGGCCGGCCATGGTCTGATTGAATATCAGCAATCGCCGCTTGAGCGGCCCCATCCGCTCCCAATCGGCCCGAAGCACATAGTAAGACTCGGTATCGACGCCGGGGATGGTCAGATTGACGTCGCGGTGATGCGTGCTGTGGCTTTTGCGATAGAGGGGATAGGGAAACCACAGACCCAGGGGCGGGAATACCACGGCGAAGCGCAGCCACGCCGGTACGCCGCGAAATGAATGAATCGCCTCATGCTGCAGGGAGAAATGCCAGGCGATGAGATAGGCGCCCACGGGCATGATCACCCACCAGGGCAGCAAGGCGTTGAACCAGACCATCAGCACCCACGCACCGTACAGCACCAAGGCCACCAACCAGGTGGGCCCGTCGATTTGAAGGAATTTGCGCCGGAGAGACTGCATGACTCGCTCTTGGGGCTAGTTTACCGGCGAATCGCCGGATCGCGAAGCATCACCCCGGCCTTGAGCGGCGGCGGGCGCTGCCGCGGGGGTTGCGGCGGGTGCTGCCGCTGCGCATGCGGCAAAGGCCGGGTGGATGGCCGAGGCCAGCGGATGGCTGCTCCAGAACTCGATTGCGCGTTGGTAGTTCGCCCGCAATACGTCATAGGAATTCGCATCAGGCCGCACGAACCGCTCCAGCAGCAAGCCTTCCATCAAGGGTGCAAGGGAGGCAATCTTGTGCGCCTCGAGAAAGGCCGCCTGCAGGCTGTCGAGGCCGGTCCGCGAGGCCACCAGCGGCGGGATGGGAGTCCGCGGCGTGCGCGCAACGACACGCAGCCGGGACGTCAAATCGCGGCGATATCTCTGCAGGAGGCAGAAGGCATACGAATCGATGGGCGCTACGTCGGCCGCACCGTCGATGACGGCGGAGACGGCGCCGAGCGGGGTGACTTGCGGGGTGATGACCTCGCCATACGGCGGGAATTTGGATGCCGCAGTCATCAGATAGTACATGGCCGCCAGACATCCGGATTGGGAGTCGGGGACGGTCAATGCGATACGCCCCCCGAACGTGTCTTCGATGTTCTGAAAGGCGCTGTCACTGCGCACCACCATGTCGCTCCAATACTGCGGCTGTCCCCGAAAATCGCGCGGCGAGGGCACCGGTGCGGCGATGATGTCGGGCCGCGGATGGGAGCGTGAAAAAGGCAGCCCGCACATGAACACGGCGGCCTGGTCCGGGCGCCGCCAAAGTTCGTCGATGGGCGCGGGCGCCGTGTGCTCCAGCAGGGAGATATCGAGGCCCGCACGCTCGATGAGCCCGGCCAGCAGCCTGCGCCACAGTCCCGCAGCCTCCGGGCTCACCGAATACATGCGGGCGTTGGCGATCATTCGGCGATGTGCCGGCGCTGGGGCACATCGGGCTCGCGCGAATTATCCTTGTAGAAGTTGGCCGCGGCATTGCCGCGGATGAAATCCGCCGCGATTTCGTGAATGGGCTGGGTCGCCGCCGTCGGTCCGACGCCGTTGAACGGCAGGATGGCGCGAAAGGCGTTCCAAACCGCCATCGGCGCAGCGCCGAAACTGCGCGCCGGATTCTGCGATTTTCGCAGGTCCAGCCAGTAGGTGCCCGTCAGCAAATCCTCGGCCAACAGATCGATCGTATCCTCGACCGCGGCTCGCGCCCGCGTAACCTTCAGGCGCGTTTGTCCCTGCATGTCTTCGACGTTTTGAATGAGCGCATTGCCTTCCGGCGGCACGGGATTGATCAGCCCCTGGATTTCCTGCATCAGCGCGACGGCGTCGATCTCACTGCCCTGGGTCAGATGGAAGCGGCCGGGTTCTCCCGGGGACTCGTCCGACGGTGCGATGACGGTGAAAAAAGTGCTGGTGAAGCGCAGCATCCTCTGCGCGACCGCCGTGTCCATGTTCGCGAGCGCGATGGTGAACGCCTCGATCTCATTCGCCATGGGGTAGGGATCCCAATTGGCGTTGGAAAAAATGTATCCATGCTGGCCATGATTGCGCGGACCGCCCTTGACGTAGAACTGCGCCAATTGCGGAGTGGCGAGCTCCCAGGAGTCCGCCGGAGAGGCGCCGACGCGCACCGCCGGATTGTGGTCCGATGAGTTCATTTGAATGAGCGCGGCGTCGCGCAGCTGCGCCCACGCCTGCCACGCGGACCCTTGACGGATCGACGACGCACGCAGGCTCTCCGGATCCTGGATGATGCGCTTGTCGTCCAACTCGAACAGATAGCTGCCTCTCAGCATGTCGAGCACGCGGGCCGCATCCCAATTGAGCCACTTGAAGGGCCGATTGGCCTGCACCGGCTGCGCCAGCGGCGAGACGCTGCTGTTCATTCCATTCAAGTCGATGGCGTAGACCAGGTCCGCCCAGGACAGCGCCTCGCGCGAGTCGTACAGCAGCAGCGCCGTCTGGCCGGCGGCGTACGAGTTGGTGCTTTCCAACTCGCTGTCGTCGGCACCGAAGGGTGCCAGCGGCTCGAGCCCGGCCTGCTTGAGAGCCTCGGCGGCCGGCATCCTGATGCCGCGGTAATAGGCATTGCCGGCGCCCACCATGGTGGCGCCCACATTGGTGAACGGCCCCAAATCGCCTTCGCCGACCGTGCCACGCGACTGCACGGCCGGCGTGATCCGATCGTTGAGCAAGTCGAGCAGGCGCTGGGTGAGCTGCGGACTCGCCGCCTCGAAGCTCATGGTATTGGCGCGGACCACCAGCATGGCGCGGACGATTTCTTCCTCGCTGATCTCGGGGCCGAGACCGGCGAGAGCGCCGCGTTGAAAGATGGCGAGCTGGCGCGCCTCGAGAAACTTTTTGTTGGCAGGAGACAGAGGATCGCCTGAAAAGATCGAGCGCTCCCGCCCCGAACCCGAACCGCGATTGAACCAGTACACCGGCACGCCTTCGGCCGCCGCCTCCAAAAGCAATGCATGAGCATCGGCGGAGCGCTGCCGGGCTTCGGGCGTCAACGCAACTTTCGCCCCGTATCGGGCCACCTGCACGACCTCATCGATGGTCAGATCGCGGCCGCTCAACACCACGGTTTTATCGGCCATGCTCGGCACGATTGGGCGGTACGGGGCGCCGGCGGCGCCGGCCGCGCCACCCGCCGCGGCCGTGCCGGCGGCGGGACTCGCGGCAGCGGCGGCCAGACTGAGGGCCATGCATGCGGCCCAGCCGGCCGGCGCCATGCGGAAACGGTGTGTCGTCATTTGTTCGTTCTCTATGTGTCGGAAATCGACGTGGGCTGCGCGCCCGCCAGGGGTCCCAGGGCCTCGCGCAACCTTCCCAGCCAAGGCTCGAAGTGCCGCCATTGATCGATGCCTTCCTTGAAGATCGGGCGCCGCACCTGCTCGGAGCTGGCGGTGCGGATGCTGCGCTCCGTCTTGTGAAACTCGAGGCAGGAGGCCTCGAACGGCAATCCGCAGAAGTCGAGAATGCGGCGCACGTTGCCTTCCAGGTCCTCGACCACCGACTCATGCTCGACTTTCAGGATCTTTCCGGGCAGCACCGCGTCCCAGTGGGCCATGAGCTCGACGTAGGTGCGGTAGTAGCGGCCGATGTCCTCCAGGCCGTAGGTGAATTCCTGCCCGGAGGCGAACAGCTGCTTGAAATTGCTGAAGCAGCAGGCCATGGGCTCGCGCCTCGTATCGATGATCTTGGCGTTGGGCAGGATCAGGTGGATGAGCCCGAGGTGGCGGAAGTTGTTGGGCATCTTGTCGACGAAGCGCGGTTTGCCGGAGCGATAGATGCGGGTATCGCTCAAGTATTTCTCGCCGAGCCGCGTGAGCTCGGCGGGTGCGAGTTGCGCGAGTATGGCCGGATAGCGCGGTTCCTGGCTGTCGATCTCGCGTCCCTGCAGCTCGAGCACCAGGCGCGGGATGTCCGCGAGCTCCATCGTGCCCTCGACCATGGAGTGCGAGGCGAGGATCTGCTCGATCAACGTCGAGCCCGAGCGGGGCAGGCCGACGATGAAAATCGGGTCGGGGGCAGGACAACCCGCGCCCTGGCGCGACTCGAACAGCTCGCGGGTGCAGACGGCCTTCTGCAGCCGCGTGTTGCGCTCGACGGGCTCGGGCCGATAGTTGCTCTGCGTCTTCTTCAGGGCATTGCCGCGCTCGTAGAACTCCCAGGAGGCTGCATAATCACCGCGGTCCTCATAGGCTTTGGCCAACGCAAAGCACAGGTGAAAGCGGTCGACGAGACCGGTCGTGGGCGCGGACTGGGCCGCGCGCATGCGCGCGATCTCATCGTCGGTGAACCGATAAGTCTTGAGGTTGGCGAGGCTCCAAAAAGCGTCGCCGTAATTCGGGCGCGCCGCCGCGGCCTGGCGATAGGCGTCGATGGCCTCGGTCTGGCGGCCCAGCGCCTTGTGTGAATGCGCGATCGACAGGTGCAGCTCGCTCGCCTGCAGTGGTTGCGGCGCGTCCGCCACCAGCTCGCGGTACAGACCGAGCGCCTTCTCATGATCGCCGAGACCCACCAGCGCCGTCGCATAGGTGGTCTTGAAGGCGCGGTTGCCGGGATCGGTCGCGAGCAGTCGCTCGAGCTCCGCGATGGCCTCCCGATGCTTGTGCCGGCGGAGCAGCGTGATCGCGTAGTCGTAACGCGCCGCTTGATAATCCGGCGCCAGCTTGAGCACGGCAGCGAGCAGAAGGTCGGCATCGTCCAGCACGTCGCGCTGCATGCCGATGCGCGCCAACAGGCGCATGGCCTCGACGTGATCGCCGTTGCGGATCAAGAAGGCACGGATCAGGTTTTCGGCCGGGGTCAGCTCGCCGTCGGAGAACAGCGCGGTGGCGGTCACCACCTCGGGCGGCAGCTTGGCGAGCGTCGCCACTTGCGAGGCCGCGGTCCGCGCGTCGTCGGCCTGCCCGGTCATGCGGTACAGGGATTCGAGCATGCGCCAGCTTCCGGGCAGCGCCGGATTGATGTTGACGCCGCGCAGGAACGCTTGGATGGCGTGCGGCGCGTCGTGCAGCGCGACGTAGCAGTGGCCGCGCTCCTGATACAGGCGGCTGAAGCCTGGGTCGACCGTCTCGAGGCGCTCGAGCGTCTGCAGCGCGGCGGGAATGTCCTTGAGATAGCGATGAGACACGGCCTTGAGATACAGCACGTCACGGTTCTCCGGGACGCGGGCCACCAGCGCTTCG
>Ga0182013_10002276_pt1 | contig 25244 bp, 19 predicted proteins | sample 612S2MmetaG_FD_120487 | JGI IMG/M metagenome (GOLD analysis project Ga0182013, IMG submission 120487) | Permafrost microbial communities from Stordalen Mire, Sweden - 612S2M metaG | ecosystem: Environmental > Terrestrial > Soil > Wetlands > Permafrost | place: Sweden: Stordalen | collected...
CGTTTCCAATTCGCGCGGGTCGAAATTGGATTCCTCCAGCGCGCTTTCTATCGCTTGCTCCGCGACAGAGAGCGCATCCACCGCCGCTGAAAGCGCGCGCAGTGGCGGCTCCAGTAGTTGCGGGGCCTGCGCCGCGCGCCGCTCCAGCCGCCGCGCGACCTGCGCGATGGAGCCGGCCGGAGAATTGTCGCCGCTGAAGGCCGAGAGCGCCTCACGCAAATCGACCGCGACTTTCTCGGCCCGCTGCATCGACAAGCGGCGTTCGGCGAGGCGCTCTTCCTCGCCCTCCTGCGGCGAAAGATCTTCAAGCTCGGCATGGGCGTGACGCAGATAATCGGCGTCCGCCCGCGCCTTGGCGATGCGCGCTTCCTCATCCTTCAAGGCCCGGCGCGCATCGTGCATCGCCTCATGCAACGCGCGCACATCCTCCAGCTGACGCAGCAGGCCGCCATGCGCGTCGATGAGTTGACGGTGCGCGGCGGGATCGACCATGGCGCGTTCGTCATGCTGGCAATGTATTTCCACCAGCTCCTGCCCGATGGCGCGCAGCCCCTGCGCGCTGACCGGCTGATCATTGACGAAGGCGCGGGTGCGACCGTCGACGGCCTGCACGCGCCGTAGCACCAGTTCCCCCTCGGCATCGAGACCAAGTTCGCGCGCGGCGCGGCGGGCGGGATGGTCGGCCGCGAGTTCGAAGACGGCGGACACCTGCCCCTGCGTCTGGCCTGCGCGCACCAGAGAGGCGTCGCCGCGCCCGCCGAGCGCCAGCACGAAGGCGTCGAGGAGAATCGATTTTCCCGCGCCGGTCTCACCGGTAAGCGTCGTCAGGCCGCCCTCGAACTCAAGGTCGAGAGCGTCGATCAACACAATGTCGCGAATGGAGAGGCGGACGAGCATGGCGTGCAATATAGACCGGAACGGGAGCCGGTTTTACGCGATTTTGCGGCGGGGATGCAAAGAAGAGTGGACGAGCGCGGCGCGCAGCCCGCAACTCCTGTGATCCGAAGGCCTTAGCCCGCTCTTTCCCTTACAGCACCACGACGCGCGCGCCCTTACCCACCCTGCGGTAGAGGTCGATCACATCCGCGTTCAACATGCGGATGCAACCGGATGAGACCGCCTTGCCGATCGTGTCCGGCTCGTTGGTGCCGTGAATGCGAAACAGCGTGTCCTTGTCGCCCTTGAACAGATAAAGCGCGCGGGCGCCCAGCGGGTTTTCGATCCCGCCCTCCATATGCGTCGGCAGATCCGGGCGGCGCAGCAGCATCTCGCGCGGGGGCGTCCAGCCGGGCCAGAAGGCCTTGCGACCGACCCGCGCGACGCCCTTCCAGGCGAAGCCCTCGCGGCCGACGCCGATGCCATATTCGATGGCCTGTCCGCCGCCCACGGAGAGGTAGAGCTTGCGCGCCCCGGTGTCGATGGTGATCGTTCCCGGCGCCTCCCGCGTCGGATCATCGACCGTCGCGGCGGTCGATTCGTTGAAATCCACCTCCGCGTCGGCGTCTATGGCCGTCGAATAGGCGGCATCGGCGTCGCTCGGCAAAGCCGCCTCGCGGGCGTTGCGCCGGGGAGAATCGCGCCGGGCGGGCGCCGAGCCGCCATAGTCCGGCTCGTAATAGTCCTCATCGCGCGGATTGGGGCTTTGGGCGCGGGCGCGCGGCCGTGCGCGCGGCTGCGCGTCCTCCTGATAATAGCTGTCGGACTCGTCATGGCCTCCCCTCGCGCCCGGATAGGCGCGCTCGCTCGGGGTCGGATAATAGTAATAGGGCGTGGGCGCGTAATATTGCGCCCTGGCGGCCGTATGGGCGGCGAGCGCCACGCCGGAGGCCAGACACGCGAGAAACGCAAGTCGCATACGCAATACACCATTCTTGCTGGACATCATTCTCCTGAAGTTTTCGAGGAAAATCGCGGCGAAAGCGGGGCGACGCGGCAAGCTTCACGCTTCGCCAGGCGTTCGGCGCAGCCTTTCATATTCCTCGTTCACGGCTTCTTGCAGTTCCCTCCAGACGGGATTGATCCGCACATCCGGTCCCCAATTATATTTCGCCTTGGCGACGTCGGCGATCGTCTCGTTGATAGGTTCGCTTTCGCCTTCCTCCAGCTCATCGGAGAAGAGTTTCGGCGCCGAAGCGCCCTTCCACGCGTCCCAATGTTCATTCGAATAGTCGGAGACGCCGCGCTGCGCCGCGAGCAGTTCCGGCGTGAATTTCGAAAAGCGGCGGTGCAGCAAGCCATCCGCCTGCTCCGCGTTGTAGGCGTCGCGGATCGCGAAATAACGCAGATGCTGCAGCTCGTGCGCGAGACAGCATCCAAGGCGCGCGTCGCTCATTTCGGGATCGTAATAGATCACCACGCGCCCGTCGGGGAAGGCCTCGCCCTCGGCCGTGAAACTCTGGCCGAGATAGTCGAACTCACGCTTCGCCGCATTGAGCGTCACCAGGCCGGGATCATGGCCGAACTCGCGCGCGAGTTCCGCCAGCGTTCGACGCTTTCGCTTGAAGTCTTCCAAGTCTTCCAAGTCTTCCAAGTCTTCCAAGTCTTCCAAGTCTTCGACGTCCGCGTTCTCAGGCCTTGCGTCCTCCGGCGCCGCAAGATGGGTCAGATGGTCCCCGTCATGTGTGATGACCCATTCGAACTCCGGATAGCCGGCGGCGACATGCTCCCACCATCTCCGCCCGTCGCGCAGGCGCCGCGACAGGTCGTTGACGCGCAACCGCGCGAATATGCCGGGGTGCGCTTTCAACCCGGCGACGACCGCGCCGACCATCGTCCGGCCAAGCCCCGGGCGCAGCGAGTTGATCTCCTCGAACACCAGCGTCGGCGGTTCATATTTTTCCGCGAGCAGCAGCGCGATGCCGGACGCTTCCTTGTTGTCCGGCAGGGTGATCATCTTCGGGGAGGAAGAAGCGATGATCTCGCAAAAGCCGCTCCCGTATTTGGTTGAGTCGACGTAGAGTCCGGCCTCGCGCAGATTGCGGCATATGCTGGCGGCGACGGCTTCGAGCGCCTGTTCGCTTTCAGCGCGCTCGAAGCGCCGCCGGAACATCTCCCACCAGCTCATCCGGCCGCCTCACGCTCAAGGTATCAACCCGTTCAGTTCGGGCAGGAGCACGACGCTTTCCTGCTCGTTGGGATCGGTGCGCGCCACGACGGCGACGGCGGGCTCCGTCTTGCTGGTATTTACTGGCATGTGCGGGACATTGGCGCCGATGTAGACGAAATCGCCGGCGCGGGCCTCAACGCGTCCTTCCAGTCGCTCGCCGTAATAGGTCGTCGCCTCGCCGCTGATCAGATAGATCGCCGTCTCATGCGACTCGTGCTTGTGCGGCTTGGCCCGTCCGCCCGGCGGAATGGTCAGCAATTCAAGATAAATGCCCTTCGCGCCGACCGACTCGGCCGAAATTCCCGGCCTGAAGGTCAGCCCCTGCTTGCCGGTCGTCAGGTCCGCCGCGCGGACGAGCGCGCAGGGCCTTGCTGGCGTTTTCATGCTGCTTTGCGACATGCGCCCTTCCCTCCAGAACCGCAAATAGCGACAAGGATTTTAGGGACAATAGCAGGGAGAGCGGCGCGGCGGAACGAGCCGCGCGCGGCCGTCAGCTCGCGTGCAGGGTCTTAGAGATCTTGGACATCCAGGAATCGGTATGTTCCTGCGGCGTCAGACCGTCGGTCTTCAGCAGCGCCACCGCGTCCGAATACCACTGCGATTCCGGAAAATTATGGCCCAGAATGGCTGCGGCGGTCTGCGCCTCGTTGGAGACGCCCATAGCGAGATAGGCCTCGGTCAGGCGATAAAGCGCTTCCTCGGTGTGCCGAGTGGTCTGGTATTTGCCGAGCACGTCATGAAAGCGGTTGATGGCGGCGGGATAGTTCTTGCGCACCAGATAGAAGCGCCCGATCTGCATTTCCTTGGCGGCCAGCTGGTCCCGCGCCACCTGCATCTTCGTCTTGGCGTCGGAGACATATTCCGAGGCGGGAAATTTCTCGACCAGCGCGGTGAAGGCCTGCAGCGCCTTGTCCGCGTTGCTTTGGTCCTGCATCACATTGGTGATCTGGTTATAATAGGACATGCCGGCGAGGTAGTAGATGTAGGCCGTGTCCGGAGACTTGGGATAGAGACCCACGTAGCGCGTCGCGGAGGCCACCGCGTCGTCATAGGCTGGCTTCTCGAACTGCGAGTAGGTGATCATGACCAGCGCTTTGCGCGACCATTGCGAGAAAGGATATTGCTTCTCCAGCTCGCCGAATTTCTTGGCGGCGCCATCGTAATCATGCCTGCTCAGCTTGGCGAGGCCTTGATTGTACATGTCTTCCGCGGGAACGTCGGCCGTGATCTCGGTCTTGTATTTCTCGCCGCCGCCGCTGAGCAGACTGGTGACCGGATCGAGCAAATCCGCACGCGCAAGGTTCGAATGCGCGGCGAGGAGCAGCGCGGCCGGCAACGCGCAATAACGGATCGAGCGAAGCAAAACGGTCATTTTTACAGCCTCTCGCTGCAGCGGGAACATCGGGTTCCCTGAAAATTCGCCAAAGCCATAGCCCAAAGCGCGGCGCGGCGCCACCTCGGCGACATATTCTCTCCGCGACACGGCGCCCTCGGGACGCGGTCATCATCTCAGCGCATAGAGACGTGTTTCTTCTGGCGAGATTATGGCGAGCGGCGAAGTTACCGCTCGCTGGCCTCGATCCCTGCCCGCTCTCCGGCGCGGCCCCTGTCCCCGACAAGGACAAAGGTGGATGGATTCGTCATCAATCGTTCAACCAGCGCGAAATTAAGCGCGTGACCGCCGCGGTAGGAACGGAAGGAGCCGAGGATCGGCGCGCCGGCGAGCGCCAGATCGCCAATGACATCAAGCATCTTGTGTCGCGCGGGCTCGTCGCGGAAACGCATTCCCTGAGGGTTGATGACGCGGTCGCCATCAAGAATGAGGCTGTTGTCGAGCGAGGCGCCAAGCGCCAGCCCCTGACGCCAAAGCCGCTCGGCATCCTGCACGAAGCCGAAGCTTCGCGCGGAGGCGAGTTCCCGCTCGAACGCATCGGGGGAGAGCGTCAAGGACAGACGCTGCCTGCCAATCGCGCCAGCGAAGGCGATCTCGACATCGAGATCAAGCTGGTTGCGGGGCAGAGGCGCGAGTTCCGCCCAGCCCGCGCCGTCAGTCACTCTCACCGTCTGGGTGATTTTGATGGCGCGACGCGGCGCCTTCAGGCGGACGAGCCCCGCCTCGCGGATCGCCGCGACAAAATCCCGCGCCGACCCGTCCATCGCCGGGACTTCGGGACCGTCGAGTTCGATCAGCGCATTGTCGACTCCCATGCCAAAGAGCGCGGCCATCAGATGTTCGATTGTCGCGACGCGCGCCGAACCAGAGGAAATCTCCGTGCGCAACTGCGTCGCGCATACTTTTGACCAATGCGCCGGGATCTGGCGATCCCCGTCGATGAGCGTGAAGACTACGCCGGCTCCCGCCTCGGCGGGATAAAGGCGCAGCAGCGCCGGGTGATCCGTATGCGCGCCGCGTCCCGAAAGGACTATGGGCTTGCCAAGCGTTGTCTGGCGCGTGCTTGTTTCGAAACGGGGCGTCATAGCGTACAAGAAATCCTCTTTGGCGACAAAATCGCCCGTTTCAGGCGTGCGGGAGGCCATTCATGCGCCTAACGCCCGGTTTTTCTTATAAACCGGCGCATTTCCCCGCTCCAATCACGCTTTGCGACAGTTTGTTACAACATCGTTGCAAGCGGCGACAAGACCCCGCGTTGGGGGCGTTTCCTCATCAACGCCCCCAACCACCAATATTTCGGTTTAGCGGATGCTAGTCCGACAGCACTCTCTTGGCCTTGTTTTCCTGTCGAACAGGCTCGGAAACAGCTCGCTCCGTCTCGGCTTTGTCGTCCAGAGTGATTGTCACCTTGTCGATAACCCCGCCGTAGGCGAACGGAACCTTATAGTCCTCGGTGACAGGCGTGCCTTCATTGCGGCCCACGTCAGCCGTCTCGTCAATCGAGAACAGGCAGCACTGGGTCTTGTCGATCCGCGCCTGCGCAACCTTCTTGCCATTGACGAGGATCGTTCCCAGTCCGCCCTTTCCGGCGCCGCCCCCGTCGTAGGCGAATTCAAAGCGGATGGTGTTCTTGCCCGGCGCGAGCTTTTGCTTTGACGCCACGCTGTAACGCTTCAGGCCCAGCCAGTTGTATGTGTAAACGGGCTTGCCGCCCTTAACATACAGCGACCATCCACCGAAGCGACCGCCTTGCGCCAGCAGGACGCCGTCAGCGCCTTGCTTCGGAACCACCACGTCAGCCGTAATGCTGTGCGACTGGTTCTTGGTGTTGATGAAGGCGTTCTCGGACATGCCGGGCATGCCCTGATAGACTGTCAGGGTTTTGCGACCTGCCATCAAGTCGGGGCGACCGGCAATCGCCGGGTTCATGCGCTCGATTGAACGGTCGTCTATCGGCAACACATGGTTGACCGACGCGACCTGCATGAACAGGTTTTGCATTTCCTTGAGCTTCTTCGGATCCTTCGTAGCCAGATCATTGACCAGACTGAAATCGCCTCGGGTGTTGTAAAGCTCCCAGACGTCGGTTTGCAGCGTATGGCTGGGTTTGAAATTCCACGGCTCGCGGTGAACCGTCCCTGCAAGCCAGCTGTCGTTGTATATCGCGCGATTGCCAGCGATCTCGAAATACTGCGTCAGATGTCGATCAGAAGCCTTCGGGTCGCTGATTGCGTAAAGCATGCTGACGCCCTGGATCGGCTCCTGCGGCGTGCCGTTGACGATCTTCGGCTCGGGCAGCCTGGCGGCTTCAAGGATGGTTGGAGCGACGTCGATCACATGATGCCATTGCGAACGGACCTCGCCATGGCCCTTGATGCGGTTCGGCCAATACATCACCAGCGGATTGCGCGTTCCGCCATAGCTCGACGCCACCTGCTTGGTCCAAGTGAAGGGCGTGTCGCCCGCGACTGCCCATCCTGCCGCATAGTGATTGTAGGCGAGCGGTCCGCCAAGGTCTTTGATATGGTTCAGCGTATCTTGCAGCGGTTCCTGAACGCCGTTGAAATAGGTGTTCTCGTTGAACAAGCCGTTAGCACCGCCTTCGGCGCTCGCGCCGTTGTCGCCGACAACATAGAGGATCAGCGTATTGTCGAGCTGGCCCAAATCCTTGATCGCCTCGACGAGGCGACCGATCTCTGTGTCGGCATATTCGCCAAAGCCAGCGAAGACTTCCATCTGGCGTGCAAAAAGACGCTTTTCGTCGGCGGTGAGCTTGTCCCAATCCTTGATGAAGGCAGGCTTGGGCGCAAGCGGCGCGTCGGCCGGAACCACGCCGAGAGCTTTCTGGCGTGCGAGCGTTTCCTCGCGGACCTTGTCCCAGCCCTGATCGAACTTGCCCTTATATTTCTCGATCCATTCCTTCGGCGCCTGATGCGGCGCATGCGTTGCGCCCGGCGCGAAATAGATGAAGAATGGCCGGCCAGGCGTCAGCGACTTCTCGGCCTTGACCCATTTGATCGCCTGATCGGTCATGTCGGTCATGAAGTGATATTTGGGATCGTGCGACGGCTCGACTTGGGTTGTTCCATCATAGACGAGCGGAGCCCACTGGTTCGCCTCTCCCCCCATGAAGCCATAGAATTTGTCGAAGCCTCTGCGCGTCGGCCAGCGGTCCGTGGGGCCGGATACGCTGACCTCCCACGCCGCAGTTTCATGGTTCTTGCCAAAATGGGCGGTGCTGTAGCCATTGAGGCGCAACATCTCGGCGAGTGGCGCAACACTCGCCGGTGTCTGGCCGGTGTTGCCGGGAAAGGCGGTCGCGACCTCTGTGATCCCGCCCATATTGTTCATGTGATGGTTACGCCCGCTCAGCAGCGCCGTGCGCGTGGGCGAGCAGAGCGCGGTGGTATGAAACTGGTTGAAGCGCAGGCCCTCATTGGCCAGCGCCTCGACCGTCGGCATGTGGACGGGACCGCCGAAGGCGCTGGACTGGCCAAAACCCATGTCGTCGATCAGAACGATAAGGACGTTCGGCGCTCCCTCGGGGGCCTTCACCTGAAAGCGCGGAGGCGGCGACACGTTGCGCGCGTCGAGTTCCGTGTAGAGGGGCGGCTTCGGCTCTGGGATCGGGAGCACGGTCCGGTCGAGTTTGTCTTCGGCCGCGACAAGAGTGGATGTCGCTCCATAAAAAGCGAGCGCGCCGAGCGCCATCTTAGTCAGTGTCGATATACATTTCATGCTGGCCAAGCCCTTCGAACGCGATGATTCAAATGAGCTGATAGCACGAGCTATTATCTTAGCACTAATGGGTTTTTCAGGATGGGACGTCATCAAGAGCCCGAGCGACGCCGAGTTCGTCGCGCCTAAGACTGCGGCGATCAATCAGTCTCTTTTTGACGCAATGGAACGCGCTGAATGCAAAAAGGCCCGCCGAAGCGGGCCTTTGGTTGACGATGAAAACCGGTCTCAGTGATTGGCCTGGCGGCGAAGGAAAGCCGGAATTTCCAGATGATCTTCCTCGACGCTGCGGGGCGGCGCCGCGCGGCGGCCATGCTGGTCGAGACCGGCCTGAGGAGCGGCCGCCGGCAGCGCATTGGCGCTGGGGCGCTTGGCGTATTCCACATGCGTCGGCGAGGGCTGATGCTCGGACGGGCGGCCATATCCGGCTCCCGCTTGAGGCGGCATGTAGGATCGCATTTGCGGCTGGGACTGCGGCTGAGGCTGCGCGTGCTGCAACGCGTCTTCAGTGCGGCTCGCCCCGAAGGAGGCCAGCCGTTCGAAGATCGACTTGCGGCGCGCGTCCGCTGGCGTCGCCTCTCCACGGGCCTGGCGCAGCTGTTCCTGCGCCGGACGCGGAAAGTCCTCGATCTGCGGCATGCGGGCCGCGCGCAGCGGCTGCTCGGGAGCCGGCGGCACATAAGGGGCGGCGGCCTGCTCGTCCTGATAGTGACGCGCCGGCTCACGGGCCGGCTCCGAATAGGCGGAGCGCGCCGCGACCGGTTCGATATAGACGCCATGCGGCGCCGACTCGCGCGGATCCTCGACGTATTGCTGCTCCTCATAATGCGCTTCCGCATAATAGGAAGGGGCAGTTTCCGCCGGCTGATAGGCCGGGGCGGCGGGAGCTAGCGTCTCGCGGACGTGATAGGCGGGGGCCTGCTGCGGAGCGGCTTCCACGTCGGCGGCCTGGGCCTGACGCGTCTGCTGCGCGATCTGCGCCCGCAGGCGTTCGACGGCCTGCTCGGCCGCCCGCGCCTCGTTGAGTCCCGTGTCGGTGACGGTGATCGACGCCGGATCGATGCCCGTGGCGACGACCGACACACGAATGACGCCTTCAAGCGAGGAGTCGAAGGTCGCGCCGAGGATGATGTTGGCCTCTTCGTCGACTTCCTGACGAATGCGGCTCGCCGCCTCGTCGACTTCATAGAGCGTGAGATCATTGCCGCCGGTGATCGAGATCAACAGGCCGCGCGCGCCCTTCATCGACACTTCGTCGAGCAGCGGATTGGCGATCGCGGCTTCAGCCGAGAGAATCGCGCGGCGCTCGCCGGTGGCTTCGCCCGTGCCCATCATCGCCTTGCCCATGCCGCGCATGATCGAGCGCACGTCGGCGAAGTCGAGGTTGATGAGGCCTTCCTTGACCATGAGATCGGTCACGGAGGCGACGCCGGAATAGAGAACCTGGTCGGCCATGGCGAAGGCGTCCGCGAAGGTCGTCTTCTCATTGGCTATGCGGAACAGGTTCTGGTTCGGAATGACGATGAGCGTATCGACGCATTTCTGCAATTCCCCGATTCCGCTGTCGGCGATGCGCAGGCGGCGCTGGCCTTCGAAGTGGAAGGGCTTGGTCACGACGCCGACCGTCAGTATGCCCATCTCGCGAGCAATGGTGGCGATCACGGGCGCGGCGCCGGTGCCGGTGCCGCCGCCCATGCCGGCGGTGACGAAGCACATATGCGCTCCGGTCAGATGCTCCCGGATTTCCTCACGCGCCTCCTCGGCCGCGGCGCGGCCGACTTCCGGCTGAGCGCCGGCGCCAAGGCCCTCGGTGACCTGCAGTCCCATCTGGATGATGCGCTCGGCGCGGGAGGACATGAGCGCCTGGGCGTCCGTGTTGGCGACCAGAAAATCGACGCCGGACAATCCCGAAGCGATCATGTTGTTGACGGCGTTGCAACCGCCTCCGCCCACGCCGCAAACCATTATGCGGGGCTTCAATTCCCTCAGTTCGGGAGCTTTGAGATTGATGCTCATGCCTTAACCTTTCGATACTCGCGATGCCTTGCTGCGTCCATTGTCTTCACCGGAAGCCCTTCTTCGCCGCAAAGAAGACTTCCGAATTCCCCGTCGCCCCTAAAAGCTTTCCATCAACCACCGTCCCACGCGCGACATGTAGCCATTGGAAACGCTCGCCAATCTTTGCTCGCGATAAGGCTCGAAATATTCGCGGCCCGCGACCTGCGGATAGACGAATAGACCTGCCGCGACGGCGAAGGCCGGGCTGCGCGCGGCCTCCGGGAGACCGTCGACGCCGATCGGGCGGCCGACGCGAACCTGACCGCCGAGAATGCGACGCGCCGCCTCAGGCGCTCCGGTCAACTGGCAGGCGCCGCCGGTCAGCACCACGCGACGGCCGGAGCCCGCTCCGAAGCCCGCGCGCGCGAGGCGGTCGCGCAGGAACTCCAGCGTCTCCTCGACTCGCGGCCGGATGATGCGGACGAGATGAGATTTTGGCGCATGAACGGGGCGTTCGCCGTTTTCGCCGACGTGGCCGAAAGTGATGGTTTCGCGCTCGTCCGAAGGCGAGGCTATCGCGGCGCCGTGGAAGGTCTTCAGGCGCTCGGCGTCGGAGAGGCGGGCGTTCAGACCGCGCGCTATGTCCATCGTGACGTGATTGCCGCCAAGCGTCACTGCGTCGACATGCACCAGCGCGCCGCCGTGGAATACGGAAAGAGAGGTCGATCCGGCGCCCATGTCGATCAGCACGACGCCCATTTCAACTTCGTCGGGCTCCAGCACCGAGAGCCCGGCCACATAGGGAGCCGCGGCCATCGCCTCGATGCCAAGATGACCACGCTCGACCGCCAGAATGAGATTGCGCGCAGCGGCCTGATCGCAGCTCGCGACATGAAGATCGACGCCCAGTTCGTCGCCGATCATGCTCTTGGGTTCACGCACGCCGGGAACCCCGTCCAGAGAAAAGCTGGTCGGGAGGGAGTGGACTGCGATGCGGCCGTGCGACATCGGATGCGTCGCGGAAGCTTCCAGCACGCGATGCACGTCGGATTCCGCGACCTCGCGTCCGCCGATCGCCGTCTTGGCGGTGAAATGCTGCGAAGAAAGCCGGCCGCCGGAAGCGGTGACGATGACCTGCTCGATCTGAACGCCGGCCATGCGTTCGGCGGCGTCAACGGTTTGGCGGATCGCGCTTTCGGCCTCGTCCATGTCGACGATGAGACCATTCTTCACGCCACGCGAACGCTGGTGCCCGATGCCGAGAATGCGCGCCCGATGCGTGCGCCAATCGCCCGGCGCGACATCCCGCTCCGGAGTCAGCCTGGCGATCAGGCAGGCGATTTTCGAGGAGCCGACGTCCAGCACAGCCACGGTTGCGGAGCGCCGGGGCGAAAGCTGTTTCATGCGCGAGGGAACAACGTGCTTCTTCATGTATGTGCGCCACTCTTTACTGGTTTACGCGTGGCGCCGGCCGCACGGGCGGCGGCGGCGTCTTCCGTCAATCGAACCGCGACGCGTCCCTGTGTGCGCAGGTCGATGGACAAAATGTCCTTGTCGAGAATGCGGGCTTCGCGCTGGAGGCGCGCAAGCGTGCCGATGGCGGCGCCCGGATCGCGCTCCGGCAACTTGATCTCGACCCCATTGGTGGTCAGCAGCGACCAGCGCCGTCCCGATACCAGAACGCCCGCCTTCACTCGGGTGGCGAGATCGCCCAGCCCCGCCCTCAGCGCGTCATATTCGAGCAGGCGCTTCTCGGCGCCTTCGCCGACCACGAAGGGCAAGCCAAGAAAGCGGTCGTCGTTGAGTTCGTCGATGACGGTGCCATCAGCCGCGATCACAGCGACCTTGCCGTCGCGCTGCCACAGCGCATAGGGCTCCCGTTCCTCGATGGCGATGACCAGATTATCGGGATAAAGCTTGAGCACGCGCGCGCTTTTGACCAGCGGCAGCTCCATGAGCCGCTGGCGCACCTGCGCGGCGTCGAGAAGCAGCAGCGACTTGCGCGGATCGATATGCGCGGCGGCCAATACTTCCGTCTCGCGTAGCCGCGACTGCCCCGAAATCGTTACGGCGTCGATGGGAAAGCCGAGCGCGCGGGCGGCCATGTCGGCGGGCGCGCCGCCCTGCGCCAAGAGAGCGCCGTAGCCGCCGTTATGAACGAAGCCGGTCCAGGCGACCGCGCCAAACAGGATCGCCAGCGCGAACGCGCCGACCCCTGGAATCGCCGCGATGGACGAGAGCCGATCGATTGCCTTGCGCGCCACGCGCCGTTCGGGAAGCGCGAGGGGCTCACGCGGCGGAGCCGCTTCGCGTGCGCGCGGAGCCGGACGTGGCTGGAAAGAATTAAGCGGAAGCTGGGCGCCAAATGCGCCCGCCGGACGCGGATATGCTGGAGCGAGCAGCGAACCAAGCTGCTCTTTTAACGATCGCAGGAAGCGTCTTCCACCATCCATCGAACCAGCTCGCCAAACGAAAAACCTGCATGAGCCGCCATTTCTGGCACGAGAGAGGTCTCCGTCATCCCGGGCTGAGTGTTGACTTCCAATACGACGAGTTCGCCCGTACCTCCGGGGCGGTCGTCGTACCGAAAGTCCGCGCGGCTTACGCCACGGCACCCGAGTGCTCGATGAGCCTCAAGCGCCAACTCTTGAACTTTTTGGTAAATATTCGGTTTAAGTTCCGCTGGAAGAATGTGTTTTGAGCCGCCCTTGGCGTATTTCGCCTCGTAATCGTACCAGCCGCCGTCCGCCGCGACGATCTCGATCACGTCGAACGCACGTTCGCCCATGACGGCGCAGGTCAGTTCCCGCCCCGCGATGAACTGCTCCGCCAGCATCAGGTCTCCATGCGCCCAATCCGCGCTGTTAAGCTCCTGCGGCGGATGCGCCTGATCCTCCCGGATGATGAACACGCCAAAGGACGACCCCTCCGAGACTGGCTTCAGCACGTAAGGCGCGGGCAGAACATGCGCCCTGGCGGCCTCCAGCCGATGCACGACGCGCCCCAGCGGCACGGGCACGCCCGCCGCCGCCATGATGACTTTGGCGACATCCTTTTTCATCGCGGTCGAGGAAGCCAGCACGCCAGAATGGGTGTAAGGGATGCGCAGCAGCTCCAGCACGCCCTGAATGATCCCGTCCTCTCCATAGCGCCCATGGAGGGCGTTGAAGGCGACGTCCGGCTTGAGCTCCGCCAGAACCTGAGCGGCGTCGTGCCCGACATCGACGCGGGAGACGCGGAACCCCTCCCCCTCAAGCGCCTTGGCGCAGGCTTCGCCGGAGCGCAGGGAGATCGGACGTTCGGCGGAGAGGCCGCCCATGAGAACCGCGACATGTCTGGTCACTTTAGAGCCTTTCTGCGCGAAGGCGCGGACGCGCCGATGTCTGCGTCAAATTCCACGAACAGATTGCTCGCCCACGCTCCCTCCCCCTTGGGGGGAATGCGGGCGCCATTAGCCATTACGCCTTGACGCCGATACGCTTGATTTCCCAATGTAATTCAACGCCGCTTTCCGCCAGCACGCGCCCGCGCACTTCCTCGCCAAGCGCCTCGATGTCGGCGGCGGTCGCCTTGCCGCGATTGATGAGAAAGTTGCAATGCATTTCGCTCACCTGAGCGTCGCCGAGGACAAGCCCGCGACATCCGGCGGCGTCCACCAGCTGCCAAGCCTTATGGCCTTCGGGATTCTTGAAGGTCGAGCCGCCCGTTTTCTCTCGGATCGGCTGCGAGGCTTCGCGCGCCTGCGTGATGCGATCCATCTCGGCGAGTATGGTCGCCGGATCGCCGGGGCGCCCCTGAAAAGTCCCGCGCGTGAAGATCACGTCCTCTGGCGCCTCGCTGTGGCGATAGGAAAAACCCATGTCGGCGTTGCGGAACACGACGCGTTCGCCGCTTCGCGTGACGCCATGCGCTTCAATCAGTGCGTCCCTGGTTTCGCCGCCATGCGCGCCGGCGTTCATGCGCAGCGCGCCGCCGATACAACCGGGAATGCCCCGAAAGAAGGCCAGTCCGTCGATTCCCGCCTCTGCGGCGGCGCGGGCCGCCTTGACGTCGGGAACCGCCGCGCCAACCGTGACAAGGTAGCCTTCCCGCACGGCGACGCCGCCAAAGCCCTTCGCTGACAGGCGTATGACTACTCCAGCCACGCCGCCGTCACGCACGATCAAATTGGAGCCGAGCCCGATGACGGTGACCGGAATCTCGCTCGGCAAGCGCTGCAAAAAATAGACAAGATCATCCTCGTCCGCCGGCATGAACAGCGCCTGCGCCGGACCGCCAACCCGAAACCAGGTGTATGGCGCAAGCGGCTCATTCGCCGTGAAATGCCCTCGCAGTTCGGGCATTTGCGCGCGAAGGTCGGCGGTGATGTCGGGAAAGCTCATGCGCGTTCTGGTTTCTCGGTCCGTTTTCATCGCCCTGTGAGCACGGCGCTCACGGCTTCGCCTCAAGCTGCTCCGGCAGCGCATAGGCCCATTGCGTGATATTGCCCGCGCCAAGGAAGACGACATAATCACCCGGCGTTACAATCTCACGGATCATCGCCGGCAACACTTCGGGCGACGGCAGCCCGATCGCGCGGCGATGGCCATGCGCCTTGATCGCCCCCACGAGATGGTCACGGTCGACGCCCTCGATCTTCTGCTCGCCCGCCGGGTAAACATCGGCGACGATCACCGCGTCTGCGTCATTGAAGCAGGTCGCGAACTGATCGAACAGGGATTGCAACCGCGTGTAGCGATGCGGCTGCACCACCGCGACGACCTTGCCTTTGGTCGAGGCGCGGGCGGCGCGCAGCACTGCCGCGACTTCCACCGGATGATGCGCGTAATCGTCGAAGATGGTGACGCCGTTCCATTCGCCCGTCTTGGTGAAGCGCCGCTTGACGCCGCCAAAGCCTGCGAGCGCCTTGCGGATTTGATCCGGCGAGAGGCCGAGCTGATAAGCGACGGTGATCGCCGCCGTGGCGTTCAGCGCATTGTGATGTCCCGGCATGGGCAGCAGGAGATTGTCGAGATAGGTCGCCTGCGAAGTCTTGCGGTCGCGAAGCAGAACATTGAAACGGCAGACGCCGCCTTCGAGATTGACGTCCATCAGCCGCACGTCAGCCTGAGGATTCTCGCCATAGGTATAGACGCGGCGATCGGCGATGCGGCCAACCAGCTCCTGCACCGTCGGATGATCGAGACACATCACCGCGAAGCCATAAAAAGGGAGATTCTCGATGAACTGGAGAAAGGCGTCCTTGATCGCGTCGAATGTGTGGAAGTGATCGAGATGTTCCGGGTCGATATTGGTGACGATGGCGACATCGGCTGGAAGCTTCAGGAAGGTGCCGTCGCTTTCGTCGGCCTCCACAACCATCCAGTCCCCGGCGCCAAGGCGCGCATTGGTGCCATAGGCGTTGATGATGCCGCCGTTGATGACGGTCGGATCGAGGCCGCCCGCGTCCAGCAATGTCGCGACCAGCGAGGTCGTCGTCGTCTTGCCATGCGTTCCCGCGATGGCGACGCATTGCTTGAGGCGCATCAGCTCGGCGAGCATTTCCGCGCGGCGCACCACGGGCAGACGGCGCTCGCGCGCTGCGACGAGCTCCGGATTGTCGCGCTTTATCGCGGTCGAAACCACGACCACGGCGGCGTCTCCAAGCGACTTGGCGTCATGGCCAATATGCACATGCGCGCCCTTGTCCACGAGGCGCTTCACATTGGCGTTTTCCGAGGCGTCGGAGCCTTGAACGGTGTAGCCCAGATTCATCAGAACCTCGGCGATGCCCGACATGCCGATGCCGCCGATGCCGACGAAATGAATGGGGCCAAGTTCGCTCGGCAGTTTCATCAAGGTCTCCGTTCTTGCGCGATAGCGCGAAAATTACCGTTACTTTTCCTCATCCCTTGCAGGCAAGCGCGAGAGAGGAGGCGCAAAATCCTTCAGGCGCTCGCCTTCGACGCCTCTACCCGCTTGCGCGCGGCCGCTGTTTTCAGCGCCAGATCCGCAAGCCGCTCGGCGGCGTCGGCGACGCCGGCCTTTTTCGCGTTTTGCGCGCGGATTCGCAATTGCTCTGGATCGGAAATCAATTGCGCCAGCCGCTCGCTCAGAAAGCGCGGCGTGAAATTCTCCTGCGCGACGACTTCCGCTCCGCCGGCGGCCTTCAGCACGGCGGCGTTGTTCGCCTGATCCTGATCCAGCGCATGCGGCAGCGGAACCAGAATCGAGGCGCGTCCGATCGCCGCAAGCTCGGAGACCGTCGAGGCGCCGGAGCGTGCGATGACAAGTTGCGCCTGCGCGATGCGCTGCGGCAGATCGGTGAAGAAGGGCGCGATCTCGGCCTTCACGCTCGCGCGTTCATAGACGCCGGTCACCCGCGCGATGTCTTCCTGCCGCGTTTGCTGCACGATGACGAGCTTGCCGCGCAACTCCTCCGGCAAAGCCGCGATGGCGGCCGGAACAACATCCGACATCACCCGCGCGCCCTGCGACCCGCCGGTGACGAGCAGACGCAAGCGTCCATCGCTCTCGGGATAGGGCTCGTTCATCGCCGCGAGCGCGTTGGGCCGCAGCGGATTTCCGGTGACGACGATCTTGCCTTGCAGCGTTGCCGCAACATTCCCGAGCGGAAAGCCCGCGGCTATGGCGTCCACGCGACCGGCCAGAAAGCGATTGGCCTTGCCCATCACGCCATTGGCTTCATGCAGCACGGTCGGCGTGCGCAGCAGCCATGCGGCGACGAGCGGCGGCACGGTGGGATAGCCGCCAAAGCCGATCACGACGCTGGGCTGAACGCGGCGGATCAGCGCCAGCGCCTCGATGACGCCGAGGCCGAGCCGCGCCACGGCGCTCGCCCGCGCAAGCAGCGATCCTCCACGCGGCGTCGCCGAGTGAATCGTGTGCATGGCGCGCGCGGGGAAGCTGTCGCCGTAACGCAGGGCGCGCTCGTCTGTCACAAGCTCGACCGCGACGCCCCGCTGCTTGAGAACATGCGCGAGGGCTTCGGCGGGAAACAAATGTCCGCCGGTGCCCCCGGCGGCCAGAAGCACGGGACCATCGCTCATGCGGAGGCTCCCAGTGCGCCCATCGGCGCATCATGCGACTGTGGCCCGGAGGACTGGGTCAGCGCATGCGAGCGCGGGCGCCTGCGCGTCACGGCGAGCAGGAAGCCCATTTCCACGGCGAGGGAAATCAGCGACGAACCGCCATAGGAAACGAAGGGCAAGGTCATGCCCTTGGCGGGCATGAGCTGCAGATTCACCATCATGTTGATGCAGCTTTGCAGACCGAACAGCATCACGAGGCCGGCGGTTGCGAAGCGGCAGAAGGGGTCTTCGTTGCGCGCGGCGGCCAGGAGGCTGCGCACCACGATGAAAGCAAAGAGAGCGGCGAGCGCGATGCAGACTATGACGCCAAACTCCTCGCCGATGACCGCGAAAATATAATCGGTATGCGAATCCGGCAGGATGCGCTTGACCGTGCCTTCGCCCGGCCCCTTGCCGAACCAGGAACCGGAAATAAAGCTCTCGATCGCGGTCTCGGACTGGAAGTTCGTCGGCACGCCGGCCGTCACCGGCGGCGGGGGCTCCAGAAAGGCCTGGATGCGCGCATGGACATGCGGCACGAATTTATAGGCCAGCAATGTCGACGAAACCGCCAGCCCGCCGATGCCGGCGACCCACATCCAGTGAAGGCCCGCCATGAAGAACAGGATCGCCCAGACCATTGACAGCAGCATGGTCTGGCCGAAGTCCGGCTGCAGGAGAAGCGGCGCGACCGTCAGCGGAAACAGCAGCAGCGCGATGATGTTGCCGGGAACGTCCTTGCGCTTGGCTCCTTCCGAAAAGGCCCAGGCGACAAGCACGACAAAGGCGGGCTTCAGGAACTCGGACGGCTGGATGCCGAAGATCCAGCGCCGCGCGCCCTTCACTTCCTGGCCGAAGAAGAGCGTCGCGACGACGAGCGCCAGCGAGACGACGAACATCACCAGCGCCGCGCGCCTGATGTGGCGCGGCTTGAGCAGCGAGACGCCGAACATGACGGCGACGGCCGGCAGCAGGAACAAAGCCTGGCGGTTGACGAAATGGAAGGTGGCGAGATGCAGGCGCTCGGCCACCGGCGGGCTGCCCGCCATCGAGAACACCAGGCCCGCGACGATGAGCATGGCGATGGCCGCGAGCAGCCAGCGGTCGATCGTCCAGGCCCAGTCGGACAGCGGCGTGCGTTGCGCGCGAGAAATCATGAGGCTTCTCCCTGACCCGAGACGATCTGAAGCGCAAGGTCGCGGAACATGTCGCCACGAACCTCGAAATTGGGGAACTGGTCATAGGACGCGCAGGCCGGCGAAAGCAGCACGACCGGCTCCGCCGCCGCGCTATGCTCCGCGTCGTGGGCGGCGTGCCGCGTAGCGGTTTGCAAGGTGACGCAGCGCTCGAAGGGAACGTCGCCGCCGAGCGTCGCGGCGAAAGCCTCCATCGCCTCGCCGATCAGATAGGCCTTGGCGATGCGCGGAAAGAAGGGCCGCAGCTCCTCGATGCCGCCTTCCTTGGCCTTGCCGCCGATGATCCAGAAAATGTCGTCGTAGCTCGCGAGCGCCTTGGAGGCGGCGTCGGCATTGGTGGCCTTGCTGTCATTGACGAAAATCACATTGCCCTGACGCGCGACTTCTTCCATGCGATGCGGCAGGCCGGGGTAACTCAGCAGGCCTCGTGCGATCTCCTCGTCGTCGAGGCCAAGCTCCCAGCATGCGGCGGCGGCGAAGGCGGCGTTCTGCGCATTGTGGGCGCCGCGCAGGGCGCGCGCGCCGGCAAGGCCGCCGATCTCCTCGGCCTCCTTTGGCCCATGCCCCGACTCGCGGAACATGATCTTGTCGCCTTCAACGTAAAATCCCCAGTCCAGCGCGCGCTGCGCCGAGACCGGCGCGACGCGCTGGCCCGGCCGAGCCTTTTGCGTGAGCCGCGCGCCAATGGCGTGGCAATAGGCGTCGTCGACGCTGACAAGCGCGATTTCGGCGCCCGCGACAAGCCGCTCCTTCACCGCCGCGTAATTCTCCATCGTGCCGTGGCGGTCGATATGGTCCGGCGTGAGATTGAGCAGAATGCCGACGGTCGGCGCGAGCGACGGCGCAAGGTCGATCTGGAAGGACGAGCATTCGATGACATGGATGCGGCCGTCGTCCGGCGGCTCCAGCGCCAGTATCGGCACGCCGATATTGCCGCCAAGCTGAACGTCGCGGCCCGCCTCGCGCAGAATATGGGCGATCAGCGCGGTAGTCGTCGATTTTCCATTGGTGCCGGTGATGGCGACGAAGGGCGCGCCGCCCGCGCGCTTTTCGCGCTCGCGGCAAAACAGCTCGATGTCGCCGATGATCTCGACGCCCGCGGCCTTGGCCAATGGGACGGTCCAGTGCGGCGTGGGGTGAGTCAGCGGCACGCCGGGCGTGAGGATCAGCGCGTCGAACTGCCCCCAGTCCGCGCCGTTCAGATCCTCGACGTGAATATTCTCGGCCAGCGCCTTGGCGCGTCCGGCTTCGCCGTCGTCCCAGGCTGTGACGCCGGCGCCACCCGCGATCAACGCATGGGCGGTCGCGAGGCCAGACCCGCCAAGGCCGAAGAGGGCGACGTTTCTGCCGTAAAATGAGCTGACAGGCGTCATGATCACCTCAGCTTGAGGGTTGAAAGGCCAATGAGCGCGAGCACGAATGCGATGATCCAGAAACGGATCACGATCTGCGGCTCCTGCCATCCCTTCTGCTCGAAGTGATGGTGGATCGGCGCCATCAGGAAGATGCGCTTTCCGGTAAGCTTGAAGTAGCCGACCTGGATGATGACCGAGGCGCCTTCCAGCACGAAGAGGCCGCCGACGATCGCCAGCACGAACTCCTGCTTTACGGACACGGCGACGGCGCCGAGCAATCCGCCCAGCGCGAGCGAGCCGGTGTCACCCATGAAGATTTGTGCGGGCGGCGCGTTGAACCAAAGGAAGCCAAGCCCGGCGCCGATCAGCGCGGAACAGACGATGGTGAGTTCGCCGACGCCCGAGACATGGTTGACGCCGAGATAATTCGAGAAGATCGAATTGCCGACGAGATAGGCGAAGATCGCGAAGGTTCCGGCGGCGATCATCGAAGGCACGATGGCGAGGCCGTCGAGTCCGTCAGTGAGATTGACGCAATTGCCCGCCGCGACGATCACGAAGGCGGCGAAGGGAATGAAGAACCAGCCTAGATTGAGCAGAAAGCCCTTGAGCATGGGCAAGCCGAGCTTGGCCGTGTCTTCGCCGCCCACCAGCGTCAGCGCGTAACAGGCCGCGCCAGCGATGATGAATTCGAGCAGCAATCGCATGCGGCCGGAGAAGCCCTTGTGCGACTGTTTCGAGACCTTGAGATAATCGTCGTAGAAGCCGATGCCGCCGAAGGACACGGTGACGAACAGCACGATCCAGACGTAAGGGTTCTTGAGATTGGCCCACAGCAATGTGGTGACGACGAGCCCCGACAGGATCATCAGCCCGCCCATCGTCGGCGTGCCCTTCTTGGTGATGAGATGCGACGCGGGGCCGTCTTCCCGAATGGGCTGACCCTTGCCCTGTTTTATGCGCAGCGCCGCGATGATCCCCGGCCCGAAGAAAAACACGAAATACAACGCCGTCGCCGCCGCGCAGGCCGCGCGGAACGTGATGTAGCGGAAGATGTTGAGCGGGCCATAGAGATGCGAATAATCCGCGAGCAGCGTTAGCATTGGTTCACATCCTCAACTGGCGTTCGCGGAAGGGGCGGCTTTATTGCGTAGTGCGGCGACGATCGACCCCATGCGCGACCCATTGGAGCCCTTGATCATCACCACGTCGCCGGAGCGCAGCGCCTCAAGGAAAGGCTCCTCCAGTTCGGCGGCGGTCGGTCGGTGCGCGCCGCGCATCGCTTCCGGCGCGGCGTAATAGGCGCGCGCCATGTTGGGGCCGGCCGTGAACAGCAGATCGACGCCGGCGCCGGCGAGATCCTCGCCAAGCCCCGCATGCAGCTCGCCGGATTGCGGTCCAAGCTCCAGCATGTCGCCAAGAACGGCGATGCGCCTCCCGCCCTCGCCCGGCGAAGAGGCCTTGAGCAGTTCGAAAGCCGCGCGCATGGAGGTCGGATTGGCGTTGTAGCTTTCGTCGATCAATGTGATCCCCGCGCCGTCGATAGTGAGATCCTCTCGCTGTCCGCGCCCGATTGAAGGGGTAAAACCCTCCAGAGCGGCAGCCGCCTGGTCAAGATCGACGTCAAATACATGGGCCACCAGCAGCACCGCCAGCGCATTCTGGGCGATGTGCAATCCCGGCGCGTTGAGGAAATAATCTATCCGGCGTCCAAAGATGCGCGCCTCCGCCGCGACCATGCCTTTCTGCGTTTCATAGGAGATCAGCCGCGCGTCGGCGCTTTCATGCGAGCCGAAAGTGAAGACATGCGCGGCCTTGGACGCGGCGGCAGCCTGGGCAAGACGCTCATAGGTCTCGTCGTCGCGGTTTATGATCGCGACGCCCCCTTCGAGAATCCCGCTGAAGATTTCCGCCTTGGCGTCGGCTATGCCTTCGATGTTGGCGAAATTCTCCAGATGCACGGGCGCGACGCGCGTAATGACGGCGACATGGGGCTTCACCTGCTCGACCAGCGCGGCGATTTCGCCCGCGTGATTCATGCCGAGTTCAAACAGGCCGAAACGCGCGGAAGCGGGCATGCGCGCCAGCGACAGCGGGACTCCCCAATGATTGTTGTATGAAGCGGCCGATGCGTGCGTCTCGCCAAAGCGCGAGAACACGACGCGGGCCATGTCCTTGGTCGACGTCTTGCCGACGGAGCCGGTGATCGCCGCGACATAGGCGCCGCTGCGCGCGCGCGAGAAAGCGCCGAGGCGCTCCAGTGCGACCTGGACGTCCTTGACCACATAGAGCGGTCCGGCCCCGCCATAGGCGCGCACATGAGCCTCGTCGACGACCGCCGCCGCCGCGCCTTTGGCCAGCGCGGCCTGCACAAACTCATGTCCGTCGCGGGCGTCGCCCTTCACGGCGAAGAAGAGATCGCCCTTTTGCAGCGTGCGGGTGTCGATCGAGATACCGCCGACTTCGCGCGGAATGCCGCCGCCGCTCAAGCGGGCGTTCAGCGCGCCGACAAGCCCTAGACCGGTCCACAAAGGTTCCTGGATCATCAATTATATTCCTGCAGCGCCGCTGCGATAACAGCGTGATCTGAGAAGGGAATCGTGACTTGACCCACGATCTGGCCCGTTTCATGGCCCTTGCCGGCTACAACCAGCGCGTCTCCCGCGCGCAATTCGGCGACGGCCGCGAAAATCGCCTCGCGCCGGTCGCCGATCTCTCGAATTTCCGCGCCGCCCGCGCCCCTCATGCCGGCAAGAACGGCGGCGCGAATCGCCGCCGGGGCTTCGCTGCGCGGATTGTCGTCGGTGACGATCACGATGTCGGCGCGGCGCGCGGCGATTTCGCCCATCAGCGGCCGCTTGCCCTTGTCGCGGTCGCCGCCGCAGCCGAACACCACGATCAGTCGCCCCTTGGCGAGCGGGCGCGCCGTCTCCAGGACTTTTTCGAGCGCGTCGGGCTTATGCGCGTAATCGACGAAAACCGGGGCGTCGAACCGCTTTCCGACAAATTCGAGCCTGCCCGGCGCGCCCTGCAATTTTTCCAGCGCCGCGAAGACGCGTGCGGGATCGCCCCCGCAGGCGATGGCGAGACCGGCGGCGACCAGCGCGTTCGATGTCTGGAAAGCGCCCGCGAGCGGCAATTCCACCTTGTATTCGACGCCGGCGTGGCGCAGGCGCAGGCTCGTCGCCAGATCATGCGGCCGCGCCTCCAGCAGCGTGATTTCCCGTCCCTTGGCGCCTATCCCGAAGGCCTTGAGCCCGCTCGCTTCGATGACCCCGGCGACGCGCGGGGCGATGTCGCTGTCGGCGTCGTACACGGCGGTCTGGCCCGGCTGCGACAGAGTGTCAAACAGGCGCGCCTTCGCCGCGAAATATTCCTCCATGTCGCGGTGATGATCGAGATGATCGCGCGAGAAATTGGTGAATGCGGCGGCGGATAGCCTCACGCCATCGAGGCGGCGCTGGTCGACGCCGAGCGAGGACGCCTCCATCGCAAGATGCGTGACGCCGCGTCGCGCCAGTTCATCCAGCGTGCGATGCAGTTCCACCGGACCCGGCGTCGTCAGAGAGCCATAATGCGCGCCCGTGTCGTCGACGACGCCCACCGTGCCGAGCGAGGCCGCGCGAGCCCCAAGCATCAGCCATAACTGGCGCAGGAAGGCCACGACGGAGGTCTTGCCGCTGGTGCCGGTGACGGCGGCGATCGTCGCGGGCTGGAGCGGATAGACCTTAGCGGCCGCCTTCGCCAACGCGGCGCGAACGTCCGGAACGACGACAAGCGGCAGCTCGCAGGGCGCCGAGCGCGGAGCCACCACCACGCACGCGCCGCGCGCCCTGGCGTCCGCCACGAAGGAAAGCCCGTCCCCGACGAAACCCGGAATGGCGAAAAAGGCGAAGCCCTCGCGGATGTCGCGGCTGTCGGCGCTCACCCCGGCGATCTCAAGATCGCCGGGGATCGAACCGAGTTCGACGCCCTCAAGGAGTTCGGCGAGCTTCATCAATGTCCTCCGCCAGGCGCGGGCGTGTTGACGAAGCCATAGCCAAGCTTGGCCAGCAGCGGGAACGGCTCCTTGGGCGGCTCGAAACGCGGCGTCATGTCGAGCAGAGGCCCGACGCGCTCGATGATCTTGCCCGTCACCGAGCCGGAGTTCCATGCGGCGGTGGCGTAACCGCCGGTCTCGGGCAGGCCCTGCGGCTCGTCCATCAGCGTCATGAACAGATATTTGGGCTTGTCGGAGGGCGCGACCGCCATGAAGGTCGTGAACAGGCGAGTCTTGGAATAATGGCCGCCGATCACCTTTTCCGCCGTGCCGGTCTTGCCACCGACGAAATAGCCGGCGATGTCGACCTTCTTTGCGGTGCCCCTCTCGGCGTTAAGGCGCATCAGATAGCGCATCGCCTCGCTGGTCTCCGGCTTGATGACGCGCGGCGCGTCTTTCCTCGCCTCTTCCTCGCCGCGCTTTATGAAGGTCGGCGTGATGAGATAGCCGCCGTTCATAAGCGCGGCGACCGCCATCATCGCCTGCAAGGGCGCGACGGCGAGGCCATGGCCGAAGGCGATGGTCATTGTATTGAGTTCGCCCCAGTTCTTCGGCACGATCGGCTCGGCGCTCTCGGGCAACTCCGTGCGCATGCGCGTGAGCTGGCCCATCTTGCGCAGAAAGGCCTTGTGCTTTTCGACGCCCTGCCCGAGCGCCATGCGCGCCGTTCCGACGTTCGAGGAATAGGTGAAAACCTCCGGCACGGTGAGAGCGCGGTTCTGGGCGTGATAATCGTGGATCTTGAAGCGTCCGAATGTCAGCGCGTTGCGCGCGTCGAAGCGTGAGTTCAAGGTCACCTTGCCGCTGTCCAGGGCCATGGCGATCGTCAGCGCCTTGAAGGTCGAGCCCATTTCATAGACGCCGACATTGAGGCGATTGATGAGATTGGCGTCGCGAATGTCGGGCGGCGAATTGGGATCATAGTCGGGCAGCGACGCCATGGCGATCACTTCGCCCGTGTTGACGTCCATGATGACGCTGGCGCCGGCCTTGGCCTTGAAGTGCTCGACGCCCTTGGCGAGTTCGTCGCGCAGCGCATGCGTCGCCTTGATGTCGAGCGACAGTGTGATCGGCTGCAAATCCTCCGGCGTCACGCTGAAGCCGGCCCCGTGCAGGTCCGCGAGGCCCTGCCCGTCGATATATTTCTCAATGCCGGCGATGCCCGCGTTGTCGATATTGGCGAAGCCGAGCACATGCGCGCCGATGGGTCCGTTGGGATAGACGCGCTTGTTCTCGGCGATGAGGCCGACGCCCGGCAGGCCAAGGTGAAACACTTCGTCGCGCTGATGCGGCGTAACTTCGCGCTTGACCCAGACGAAGCCCTTCTTCGAGGCGAGCCGGTCGCGCAG
>Ga0182013_10002277_pt1 | contig 25239 bp, 23 predicted proteins | sample 612S2MmetaG_FD_120487 | JGI IMG/M metagenome (GOLD analysis project Ga0182013, IMG submission 120487) | Permafrost microbial communities from Stordalen Mire, Sweden - 612S2M metaG | ecosystem: Environmental > Terrestrial > Soil > Wetlands > Permafrost | place: Sweden: Stordalen | collected...
AATCGGAGCTGGCCGGCTCCTGTGCGCGGGCCGCCGTCAGCCCGATCGCCAGGACGATTCCAGCGGCTGCGAAGGCCATCCCACGCCGAGGGCTGCGCATCGGCCTAATGTTGACCAGAAGAGGAATCGAAGGTCGCCGCCGGCGCCAGGCTCGCGCCGTTCTCGGCCGCCGCGGCGATGATGGTCGGGAACGCGGGCGGCGAGGCCACTTACTTTTTCCGGAACTGATCGAGAGAGACCACCTTGGGCTCCTCGCCATTTTCCGTTTGGGCCTGGGCCTCGGGTGCGGCGGCGGGCGGCGCTTCCGCGGGCTCGGCCTGCGGCGGGGCGGCAGGCTCGAATTGCAACAGAAACTGCACGCTCGGATCGTAGAAACGCGTGACGGCCGCATAGGGCACCGAAAGACGCTTGGGCTGGCCGCCGAACTTCAGGGTCACGGTGAAGAAGGTCTCGCCGGGCGCCAGGTCGCGGTACTGGTGCTGCAGAACGATGGTCATCTCCTCGGGGTATTTGGCGAGGAGGTCGACCGGGGCGGACACGCCCGGAGCGTCGGTCTTGAAGGTGATGTAGAAATGATGCGCGCCGGGCAGACCGTCGGGCGAGGCCGCGCGCTTGAGCGCCGAGCGCACGACGCCGCGCAGGGCGTCCTGGGCCATGGCCTCATAGTGCATCAGATCCTCGGGGGTGTCGTCCTGGGCCATCCGTTCCTCAAGCCGTCCATTTGGCAGCCGGACCCTAGCGCTTCGCAAAGCCCGCGCAAAGCCGGTCTATGCCACAGCCGCCGCAAAATCGCGTGCAGACCAAGGACAAGAACGGCGGGCGCCGCGGACGTCGTGGAAAGTGGAGGGCTTCTGGCGCCAGGCGCCCCCATTCTTGACTCAAGAAAGCAGGAGGGCGCCGCGGACGTCGTGGAAAGTGGAGGGCTTCTGTTGCCAGGCGCCCTCCGGGCCCCGCCTAGCGCTGCTAAGACACTAGGGCTTTAGGTCGAGCTTGCTCGCACCGCATTACGCGGCGAGGGCGAACTCTTCAGCGAAGTTATCGTTCGCAGTTAGATTAAGGCCCGAAACGGTGAGCCACGCCGAGAGAAAGCAACGTCTTTACACGTCTGTCGATGCTGATCGGCCCCGCACAGCCCGGCGATAACCCCGGGAAGGAATTGGTGGAGCCGCCGGGAATCGCACCCGGGTCCAGTCCGCTTATTGCACGCGCGTTTATCTCCATAGTCAGACCGAGGCCTGACAGGACCTATATAGGCGCGATTGGTTAGCGGTCCAAGAAGGTAGGCGCCTAGAGCACGATGGGTTTAGGTGGAATCGCCTAAACACTGAATCGTGCTCTAGATTCAAATATGTAGAGCCGGATTCAGACTTCGAGAGAAGTCATCCGGCTCTAACCCAGGCCGCGGGTCAGCGACAGCACGCCGGTGCGTGACAGCTCCACCAGGCCGATGGGGCGCATCAGGGCGACGAACTGGTCGATCTTGGAAGAGGCGCCGGTCAGTTCGAACACGAAGCTCTCGTGGCTGGTGTCGATCACCTTGGCGCGGAAGATGTCGGCCAGGCGCAGGGCTTCGGCGCGGTCATCGCCCTTGCCGCGCACCTTGATCAGGGCCAGTTCGCGCTCGATGCCGAGCGGATCGAGGGTCACGTCCTGCACCCCGCGCACCGACACCATCCGCTCCAGCTGGGCGCGGATCTGCTCCAGGATCAGCGGCGTGCCGGAGGTGACGATGGTGATGCGCGAGACGTGGGCCTCCACATCGGTCTCGGCCACCGTCAGGCTCTCGATGTTGTAGCCGCGCGCCGAGAACAGGCCGACCACCCGCGCCAAGACGCCCGGCTCGTTGTTGACCAGCACGGCGAAGGTGCGCTTTTCCACGGCTTCGTTCAGGCGAGGGGGCATCGAAGTCTTTCTCTCTTTCCGGGCGCTGGCCGGATTTTTCTAACCACAAAGATCACAAAGAACACGAAGGATGCGCCGCGCTCTTTGTGTCCGTCGTGTTCTTCGTGGTTCCAATTCTAATTTGCGCTACCGCTTCGCTGCTTTAGCGCGGGATTACACCAGCATCTTGCCTTCGTCGTCGATGGCGGAGTCCAGATCCACGCCGGAATCGCCCAGCAGCATGTCGTTGTGGGCGCGGCCGGAGGGGATCATGGGGAAGCAGTTCTCCGCCTTGGCCACGCGGCAGTCGAACAGCACCGGACGGCGGGTGTCGATCATCTGCATGATCTTGGCGTCCAGCTCGTCGGGCGTCGAGGCGCGAATGCCCACGCCGCCCATGGCCTCGGCCAGCTTGACGAAGTCCGGCAGGCTTTCCGAATAGGAGTGGCTGTAGCGTTCCCCGTGCAGCAGCTGCTGCCACTGGCGCACCATGCCCATCCATTCGTTGTTGAGGATGAAGATCTTGATCGGCAGGTCGAACTGCACCGCCGTGGAGAACTCCTGCATGGTCATCTGCACCGAGGCCTCGCCGGCGATATCGATCACCAGGGAGTCCGGATGGGCCATCTGGGCGCCGACCGCCGCGGGCAGACCATAGCCCATGGTGCCCAGCCCTCCGGAGGTCATCCAGCGGTTGGGCTCCTCGAAACGGTAGAACTGGGCGGCCCACATCTGGTGCTGGCCCACCTCGGTGCTGATGTAGGTGTCGCGGTCCTTGGTCAGGGCGTACAGCCGCTCGATGGCGTACTGCGGCTTGATGATCTTCGGGTCCTTGCGGTAGGCGAAGCCGTTGCGCGCGCGCCAGGTCTCGATCTGGGCCCGCCAGGCGGTCAGGTCCGCGCCCTCGTGGCCCTTGGCCTTCCAGGCGGCCAGCATGTCGCGCATGACCGAGCCCACGTCGCCGACGATGCCCAGATCCACCAGCACGTTCTTGTTGATGGACGAGGGGTCGATATCGACGTGAATCTTCTTGGAGCCCGGCGAGAAGGCGTCCAGCCGTCCGGTGATGCGGTCATCGAAGCGCGCGCCCAGGCACACCATCACGTCGCAGTCGTGCATGGCGTTGTTGGCCTCGAAGCTGCCGTGCATGCCCAGCATGCCCAGCCACTGCGGATCGGCCGCCGGGAAGGCGCCCAGGCCCATCAGGGTCGAGGTGACCGGCGCGCCGGTCAGATGCGCCAGCTCGCGCAGGGCCTCGCTGGCCTTGGGGCCGGCGTTGATGATGCCGCCGCCGGTGTAGAAGATCGGCCGCCGGGCGGCTGCGATCAGCTCCACCGCCTCGGCGATCTTGGCCTGATCGCCCCGGGTGCGCGGGTTGTAGCTGAACGTCGGCCGCGCCGCCTCTGGCCCGACATAGGGGCCGGGCAGGAACTGCACATCCTTGGGAATGTCGATGACCACCGGTCCCGGCCGGCCCGAGGTGGCGATGTGGAAGGCCTCGTGCACGACGCGCGCCAGGTCCTCAACCCGTTTGACCAGGTAGTTGTGCTTGGTGCACGAGCGGGTGATGCCAACGGTGTCGGCTTCCTGGAAGGCGTCCGATCCGATCAGATGGGTGGCGACCTGGCCGGTGATGACCACCAGAGGAATGGAATCCATCAGGGCGTCGACGATGCCGGTGACCGCATTGGTGGCGCCGGGCCCGGAGGTGACCAGCACCACCCCCGGCTTGCCGGTGGAGCGGGCATAGCCCTCCGCCGCGTGGGTCGCGCCCTGCTCGTGGCGGACCAGAACGTGTCGCAGGCGTGGTTCGTCGTACAGCGCGTCGTAGATCGGCAGCACCGCCCCGCCCGGATAGCCGAACAGAGTGTCCACGCCTTGGTCCACCAGGGCGCGCACGAGAATCTGGGCGCCGGTCAGAATCTCGGGCTGGGCCTGGATCTGGGTTTTCGTGTCGGTGGCGGTCTGGGTGGTCATGACGGGCTCCTCGGGGGAGGGGATAGGTTATTTAAGGCATGAAAAAAGGCCCGCTAGGGGCCTGAGCATGCGACCGATTACGGCGTGATCAAAAGATCATTCCGCGGTCGGTCGCTCCAATACTACGAGGTTCGCGCGCACGCGTGCATCTCCTTGAGAGGCTTATGTGATGCCACGGTCGGGGTATGTGGTCAAGCGCGGGCGGGATGGGACAAAGGCGATTTCAGCGACGATTTATGCCGGTGGCCGACGCCTTGAAACATCAAAGTGAGATGCGGATTGGGGCTCAGGATGAAGCCGCCCGGCTCGAAACCGCCGCCAGGAAATCCTCGACCTCGCGGTCGGTTCTCAGCCTTGGCCAATCGGGGGTCTGGTTTCTGAGCCAGGTCGATTGACGCTTGGCGTAGCGGCGGGTCTGCTGCTGGGCCAGGGCGAGGGCGTCCTTCAGGCTGGTTTGGCCGGTCAGGTGCGCGGCCAGTTCGCGCACGCCCACGGCCTTCATCACAGGCAAGGCAGGCGAGAGCGCCCGCGCCATCAGGGCGCCCACCTCCTCCAGGGCGCCTTCGCGCACGATGGCCTCTAGCCGCGCGTCGCAGCGGGCGTAGAGCGTCGCCCGGTCCGGCTCCAGCGCGGCGGCGCGCCAGCGGCCTTCCGGCAGGGCCGGCCGCGTATCGGCCTGCCACTGACTGATCGCCCGGCCCGTGGCGGTCTGCACCTCCATGGCCCGCACCAGGCGCTGGCGGTCGCCCGGCGCGATGCGTTGCGCCGCTGCCGGATCGATCTTGGCCAGGGCGGCGCGAAATTCGGTCTCGCCCAGCGCCTCGAGCAGAGCCTCGGCCTTGTCGCGTTGGGCGCGGGGGATCGGCGGAATTTCGGCCAGGCCCACGGTGAGCGCGCGGAAATACAGGCCTGTGCCGCCTACCACCACGGCCGGCCGGCCCCGCCCTGCGATCTCGTTCAGCACAGCGCTGGCGGCCCGCAGCCAGCGGCCCGCCGACCAGCCATCCGCCCCATCGGCCACGCCGTATAGATGATGGTGCGCGCGGCCCTCGTCCTGTGCGCTCGGCCGGGCGGTCAGCAGGCGCAGATCGCCGTAGAGCTGCAGGGCGTCGGCGTTGACGATTTCCGCATCCAGCCGCTCAGCCAAGCGCAGCGCCAGGGCGGACTTGCCGCTGGCGGTCGGACCGGCGATGAGGAACACCGTGGGGGCTTGCTGAGCCATGGCTTGCGGTCTAACCCGCAGGCCATGCAGTTGGCCATCACCCTCGTCGCGCCCGACCCCTCCGTCCTGCCCGCCGCCCAGGAGCGGGTGGAGCTGATTCTGCCCGCCGCCAGCGCCGTTGTGCGGTCGAGAACCCTGCTGGGTCCCGGGGCGCTGGACCTCGAAATCGACGTCGACCTCACCTTGGACGCCGCCGAGGTGATCCGGGCGGTGCGGCGCGACCTCGACGGCGTGCTGGCGGGTCTGCCGGTCGACACGGCCGTGCAGCCTACGGCGGGCCGCAGGAAACGGCTGTTCCTGGCGGATATGGATTCCACCATCATCGGCTGCGAATGCCTGGACGAGCTGGCCGACTTCGCCGGGGTCAAGGCGCAGGTTTCAGCCATCACCGAGCGGGCCATGCGCGGGGAGATCGACTTCGAGGGCGCCCTGCGCGAGCGGGTCGCCATGCTCGAAGGCCTGCCGATAGGCGCCCTGCAGCAGTGCTACGATCAACGCGTGCAGCTCAATCCGGGCGCGCGCACCCTGGTGCAGACCCTGCGGGCCCATGGCGTGCATTGCGTGCTGGTGTCGGGCGGGTTCACCTTCTTCACCGAACGCGTGGCCGAGGCGGTGGGCTTCCACCAACAGCGCGCCAACCGCTTCGTGGAGCACGGCGGCAAGCTTGCAGGCCAGGTCGAAGATCCCATTCTGGGGCGCGAAGCCAAGCTGGAGACCTTGCGCCAGCAGGCCCAGTTGCTGGAGATCGGCATGGGGGCCTCCGCGGCGATCGGCGACGGCGCCAACGACCTGGCCATGATCGAGGCGGCGGGGCTGGGCGTGGCCTATCGCGCCAAGCCCGTGGTGGCCGCCCAGGCCGATGCCCGTATCGACCATGCCGATCTTACGGCGCTGCTTTACTTTCAGGGTTATCCGGCCGAGTCGTTCAGCGTCTGAGCGGGGTAAAGAGCCGCAACCTGTTGCGCGGCGGAAGAGGCGGCGCCATCTATCGCTCATGTTCATTCAGACCGAAACCACGCCCAACCCGAATGTCCTGAAGTTCCTGCCCGGCCGCGAGGTCATGGGAGAGGGCACGCGGGAGTTTCGCGCCGAGGAGGCCGAGGCCTCGCCCTTGGCGCACGCGATCTTCGAGGTTGCCGGCGTGGAGCGGGTGTTCTTCGGCCCGGATTTTCTCACCGTCACCCGTGCGGACGACGATCTGGACTGGCGCCAGCTCAAGGCGCCGATCCTGGCGGCGATCATGGAGCACTTCACCTCCGGCGCGCCCCTGCTGGCGGGCACGGGCGAGGCCGTCTCGCACGACGACGACGTCTACGAGGGCGATACCGCCCAGGTGGTGGCCGAGATCAAGGATCTGCTGGATTCCCGTATTCGCCCGGCGGTGGCCAAGGACGGCGGCGACATTCTGTTCAACCGCTTCGACGCGGCCACGGGCGTGGTGTTCCTGCACATGCGCGGCGCGTGCTCAGGCTGCCCCTCGTCTTCGGCCACCCTGCGCGCCGGGGTGGAGAACATGCTCAAGCACTATGTGCCGGAAGTGACTCGGGTCGAAGCCGCGCTTTAAATTCAAAAATCCGCAGTCCGAATTGGGCGTCAAACGAAGCCGTCAGGCGCCGCGCCGAAAAATTAAGACGGGCCTTGATCTCCTGGCCACGGATGCTATCTGCAACAGCTGAAGTTGCTAAATGCAGGAGACATCGCCGTGGCCATCCTTGACGCCGCCGGACAGGACCTGATTTTTCGCACGGCGCGCACGCGCAAGGGCTGGTCGCCCGAACCCGTCACCGACGCGCAGATCGGAGAGATCTATGACCTGATGAAGTTCGGTCCGACTTCGCTCAACGGATCGCCCGGCCGGTTCGTCTGGCTCAAAAGCGACGAGGCCAAGGCCCGCATCAAGCCCTATCTGGCGCCTGGCAACTACAAGGCGCTGGCGGCCCCGGTGATCGTGATCATCGGGCACGATTTGGACTGGAACGAGCAGTTGCCCAAGCTTTTCCCCCACGCGCCCGGCGTCAAGGACATGTTCGCCGAGGCGGAGGCCCGCGCCATTCACGCTTTCCGCAACGGCTCGCTGCAAGGCGCCTATCTCATCATCGCCGCCCGGGCGCTCGGCCTGGATGTCGGACCCATGTCGGGCTTTGACAACGCCGGCGTGGACCGTGAATTCTTCGCCGGAACCACAGTCAGGTCCAATTTCATCGCCGCCGTCGGTCACGCCGCCGGAGATGATCTGCCCCCTCGCGGCCCGCGCCTGGCCTTCGAGGAAGCCAACACCGTCCTTTAGCGGCGCGCTTCTAAGGCAGGCCAAAGGGGGCTAAAGCCTCGCCATGATCGTGCTGGGGCTCGATACGGCCGTCGGGGCCTGCTCCGTAGCGGTGCTGTCCGACGGGCAGCCGCTCGCCGTGCTCAGCGAGCCCATGGTGCGCGGCCATCAAGAGCGCCTGGCCTCCATGGTCCGTGACGCGATGGACCAGGCCGGCGTGCCCTTTTCCGCCTTGGACCGCATCGGCGTGACCGTGGGCCCCGGCTCGTTCACCGGTCTGCGCGTGGGTCTGGCTTTCGCCAAGGGCCTGGGTCTGGCCCTCGGCAAATCGGTTGTGGGCGTGGGCGTTCTGGAGGCCCTGGCGGCTTCGGAACCGTTTGGCGGCCTGGTCCTGGCCGTGATCGACGCTCGCCGGGGGCAGGTCTATCTGCAAGCCTTCCGCGACGGCCGCGCGGTCATGGCGCCCGATGTCCTGCCGTTGGAGACCGCCGCCGCCCGCGCCGCGGAGCTTTTTGGCGGGGACGGAATCGCCATCGTGGGTTCGGGCGCGCTCCTGCTGGAGGGGCTGGCGGTCGGAGCGAGGATCATTCCGCGCGCGGCGCCCGATCCTGTGGCCGTGACCCGCCTGGCCGCCGCCAAGCCCGCTATCCCGCCGCGCCCGCTCTATCTGAGAGCTCCCGACGCCAAGCTTCCCGGCGGGATCGACCCGTGACGCTGGCGCCGCTCGACGCCACGCGCGCCCATGACATGGCCGCCCTGCACGCCTTGGCCTTCGCCGCCCCGTGGGACGCCAAGGCCTTCGCCGCCCTGCTGGATGGACCCGGCGTGTTTGCCCTGGGAATGGAGGAAAGGGGCGTTCTGGGCGCCGAGCGGCTCTGCGGCCTGATCCTCATGCGCGCTATCGCCGGAGAGGCGGAGGTGCTGACCCTGGCCACGACGCCAGGCCGGCGCCGTCGGGGCGTGGCCCGCGCTCTGCTGGACGCCGCGCAGCGGTTGGCCTTTGCGCACGGCGCCCGGAAGGCGTTCCTCGAGGTGGCGCATGACAATATCGCCGCGATCGCCCTTTATGAGCGCGCCGGCTTTTCGCGCGTTGGCCGCCGTCCCGGATATTACGCCCGTCCATTCGGCTCCCAGGCGGACGCTCTGGTGCTGTCGCGAACCTTGGAGCCTGGTGACGCTTAACAGCACCCCAGCTTGCGTCTATCCTAACGGCCTGGGCTTTGGGCGAGGCGCATCGTTGGACCGCATCGAGAAAATCTGTATCGAGAAGGGCCTGCGCATGACCGACCAGCGTCGGGTCGTGGCGCGCATCCTGTCCACGTCCAAGGATCATCCCGACGTGGAAGATCTGCACCACCGGGCGCAGAAGATCGATCCGCACATCTCCATCGCCACGGTCTACCGCACGGTGCGTCTGTTCGAGGAAGCCGGCATCATTGAGCGTCACGACTTCCGCGACGGTCGCTCCCGCTACGAGGAAGCGCCCGATGTGCACCACGACCATCTTATCAATATGCGCACCGGCAAGGTGGTGGAGTTCGTCGACGAGGAGATCGAGGCCCTGCAGACCGCCATCGCCAAGCGCCTGGGCTTCAAGCTGGTGGATCACCGGCTGGAGTTGTATGGCGTGCCCCTGGATGAGCGCGAGAGCTGACCCCCTTACCCGTGCATGAGTGATCCCCCAGCCAAGCGGCTGTTCATCAAGTCTTACGGCTGCCAGATGAACGTCTATGATTCCGAGCGTATGGCCGAGGTCCTGCGTCCGCTGGGGTATGCCCTGACCGACCGGCCCGAGGGCGCGGACCTGGTGGTGCTCAACACCTGCCATATCCGCGAGAAGGCCGCCGAGAAGGTCTATTCCGAGCTTGGCCGCCTCAAGGAGATGCGGGCGGAAAAGGCCGAGGCCGGACAGGGCCGCATGGGCGTGGTGGTGGCCGGCTGCGTGGCCCAGGCCGAGGGCGAGGAGATCATCCGCCGCGCCCCGGTGGTGGACCTGGTCGTGGGGCCTCAGGCCTATCATAAGTTGCCCGAGTTGATCGCGCGGGCCAGCCGGCAGATGGGCGAGCGCCTGGCCGCTGACTTCACGCCGGAGGAAAAGTTCGACGCCCTGCCCAAGGCGCGCGAGGCCGGCGGCGTATCCGCCTTCCTGACCGTGCAGGAGGGCTGCGACAAGTTCTGCACCTTCTGCGTGGTGCCCTATACCCGCGGCGGGGAGTATTCACGGCCGGCCGACGCCATCGAGGCCGAGGCGCGCGGGCTGGTGGCGCAGGGCGTGCGCGAGCTGACCCTGCTGGGCCAAAACGTCAACGCCTATGGCGGGAAAGACGAAGGCAGTTCCGGCGGCTTGGCTGCGCTGGTGCGGCGTCTGGCCCGGATCGAGGGGCTGGAGCGCATCCGCTACACCACCAGCCACCCGCGTGAGATGGACGAGGCGCTGATCGCGGCGCATGCGGAGGTTCCGCAACTGATGCCCTATCTGCACCTGCCGGTGCAGTCCGGCTCGGACCGCATCTTGCGCGCCATGAACCGGGGCCACACCATCGAGGATTACCGCAAGCTGATCGACAAGATCCGCGCGGCGCGGTCCGATATCGCCCTGTCCTGTGATTTCATTGTCGGCTTCCCCGGCGAGACCGACGCCGATTTCGAGGCCACCCTCAGCCTGATGCGCGACGTTGGCTATGCCTCCGCCTTCGCTTTCAAATATTCGCGCCGCCCTGGCACTCCCGCCGCGTCCATGGCCGGCCAGGTGGACGAAAGCGTCAAGGAACAGCGCCTGGCGCGGCTGCTTGAGCTTTTGGAGCAGCAGCAGCGCGCCTTCAACGCCGCCCAGGTCGGGCGCACCGTTGATGTGTTGTTCGAGCGGCCTGGACGCCATGAAGGCCAGATTCTCGGCCGCAGCCCCTTCCTGCAGGCGGTGCATGTGCAAGGCCCGCAGACGCTGATCGGCCAGGTCGCGCCGGTGAAGATCGGAGCGGCGGCCATGAACAGCCTCACTGGCGAGCTTGTGGCGAGCGAGCTTGCGCGGGTCCTCGCTTGAGCGCCCCCGGCGAAGAGTTCCTGCCCCTGCCTGACGCCGCCGCGCGCGCCATTGCCGGGGCGGCCGGGCGTCACGCGGCTCTGATCGAGGACGCTTTCGACGTGCTGGTGGAAACCCCCGGCGGCGGGGTGTCCCTGCGCGGCGGGGCCAAGAACCGCGCGGCAGCCAAGCGGGCGGTCAAGACTATCGCCCAGCAGGTCCTTTCCGGCGCCGAAATCGCCGAGGCGGATGTGCGGGTGGCGATTTCGGCGGCCCTCAAGGGCGAGCCGGGTCCCGGCGGGGCGGCCCTGCCGCTGGGCAAGCGCGGGCCGATCCTGGCAAAGACGGCGGCGCAGGCGGCCTATCTGGAGCTTTTGGCCTCCAACGAGCTGGTGTTCGGCGTCGGCCCGGCCGGCACCGGCAAGACCTTCCTGGCGGTGGCGCACGGCGCGTCCTTGCTGCTGCGCGGCCAGGTGGACCGGCTGGTGGTCACGCGGCCGGCGGTGGAGGCGGGCGAGCGGCTGGGCTTCTTGCCCGGCGACCTGACCGAAAAGGTCGATCCCTATATGGCGCCGGTGTGGGAGGCGCTGTCGGATATCCTGGGCGCCGAGCAACTGCGCCGTCGCCGGGACAAGGGCGAAATCGAGGTGGCGCCCATCGCCTTCATGCGCGGGCGCACGCTCAATCAGGCCTTCATCGTGGTGGACGAGGCGCAGAACGCCTCGCGTCTGCAGATGAAGATGGTGCTGACCCGCCTGGGCGAGGGCGCGCGCATGGCGGTGACGGGCGATCCCAGTCAGGTGGACCTGCCCAATCCGGGCGATTCAGGCCTGGCTCACGCGGTGGGTATATTGGATGGGACCAAGGGCGTGGGCGTGGCCCGCTTCCGCGCCGAGGACGTGGTGCGTCACCCGCTGGTCGAGCGGATCGTGCGCGCCTACGACGCGGATGCCGCGCGCCAGGCCGGCTTGCCGATCCGCGGCGGGGACTGACCGATGATCGAGGTGGAGGTTGAGGCGGACGCCTGGACCAAGGCTTTGCCGGAGGTCGAGACGGTGACGCTGAAGGCGGCCGAGGCGGCGCTTGAAACCGTCGAGGGGGGAGGGAGCTTCGCCATCCTGCTCACGGACGACGAAACCCTGCGCGAGCTTAACGCCCGCTTTCTGGGCAAGGATAAGCCCACCAACGTGCTGTCCTTCCCCGCGCCGGCCAATCCCGACCGTCATCTGGGCGATATCGCCCTGGCTTACGGCGTATGCGCCCGGGAAGCCGGCGAACAGGGCAAAACCCTGTCCCAGCACCTTTCACATCTGACAGTGCATGGTGTTTTGCATCTTCTGGGCTACGATCATCAGGACGACGGCGAGGCCGAGGCCATGGAGGCTGTGGAGCGCGCCGTGCTGGAGGCTTTGGGCGTGCCCGATCCCTACGCCGTCGAGCTGGAGCGCTGAGCGCGCGATGCCCAGCGCCGACGAACCGTTCTCCGATCCTCCCCCGTCCGCGGCCCCCGGCATGAGCCGAGGCGTGCGCGCCATATTGCGTCGCTTCCGCCGGTCGACCAAAACCGACGGACATCAGACACTCGGTCCCGTGGCATTGGCCCAGGCGCAGGCCACGGCGGCGCAGGTGGACATCGTCGACCAGGCCCAGGCCTTCAAGACCCTCCATGTATCGGAGGTGATGACTCCGCGCGCCGACATCATGGCCATCGAAATCTCCTCGCCGTTCGAGGAGGTCGTGCGCCAGTTCGCCGAGGTGGAGCACTCGCGCATGCCGGTCTACCGCGAGACGCTCGATGATCCGGTCGGCGTGGTGCACATCAAGGACGTGTTCAAGCTCCTGGCCGAGGACGGCGGCGGGCCCGCGCCCCGCGATCCGGTGCTGCACCGCCTGCGGCGCGACGTCCTCTATGTGCCCGGCTCCATGCGCGCGGCCGACCTTCTGGTGCGCATGCAGAGCACACGCATCCACCTGGCCCTGGTGATCGACGAGTTCGGCGGCACCGACGGCCTGGTGTCCCTGGAGGATCTGGTCGAGGCGGTGGTGGGCGATATCGCCGACGAACACGACGAGGCGGGTCCCGCGCCGATCGACGTGCGGCCCGGCGGGGTGGTCGAAGCCGACGCGCGCGCTTCCTTGGAGGCGTTGGAAGAGGCGCTCGGCCGCCAACTGACGCCTGACGACCTGGCCGACGAGGATATCGACACCGTCGGCGGTTTGGTCTCGGCCTTGGCCGGACGGGTGCCTCAGCGCGGCGAGGTGATCGCTCATCCGGACGGGCTGGAGTTCGAGGTCACCGATGCGGACCCGCGCCGCATCAAGCGCGTGCGCGTGCGGCCCGCCCGCACGCTGCCGGCCGAAGCCGGCGGGTGAGCCTTCCGCCACGCTTCGCGAGAGACGCCGGTCTGGCGCTGGCGGTGGGCGCCGTCGCGGCCCTGGCCCATCCGCCCTTCGGCTTTCTGCCCGGCCTGATGGGCTACCCGCTGCTGCTGGCCATGTTGGAGCGCGCCGATAGGGCCAAGCCCCTGCGGTCGGCCTTCTGGCGCGGCTGGCTTGCGGGAAGCGCCTATTTCCTGATCGGCTGCTGGTGGGTGGCCGAGGCCTTCCTGGTGGACGCCCTGGAGCAGGGCTGGATGGCGCCCTTCGCCGTCCTCCTACTGGCGGGGGGGCTGGGCCTGTTTTGGGGGGCGGCTGGGGCGCTCTATATCTGGCTTAAGCCGGCCAATCCCCTGTGGAAGGTCCTGGTGTTCGCCGGCGCCCTGTCGGCGATGGAATGGCTGCGCGGCCATGTGTTCACCGGCTTCCCCTGGGACCTGCCCGGCGAGACCTGGGCGGCCGGCTCGGCGCCGTCTCAGGCCGCCTCGGTTATCGGCGCCTACGGCCTCACATGGTTGACCCTGGCGGCTGTCGCGGCGCTGGCCATGCCCCTGATCGGGGGGCGAGACCGCCAAACCTGGAGGACCGCGTACTGGGGCGCCATCGTCATCGCTGGGCTCTACCTTCTCGGCCTTCAGCGCCTGGACCATGCCGCGCCGGCCGATCCGACCGCGCCGCAATTGCGCATCGTCCAGGCCAACGTGCCCCAGACCCTGCTGGAGGACGGGTCGAGCTTCCCAACCATCCTGTCGCGCTACCTGCGCCTGACCGCCCAGCCTGCCGGGCGGCGTCCGACCATCGTCATCTGGCCCGAGGGCGCCTTGCCGGAGTCGGCCAATGACATGCTGGCGCCCGGCTCATGGGTCGCCTCGGCAATCGCCCAGAGCCTGGGGCCGGACCAGCTTCTGCTGATCGGCTCCTATCGCGTGCTGGGCCCGGCCGCCGCGCCGGAATACCGCAACAGCCTGTTGGCCTTGCGCCGGCAGGACGACGCGAACGGGCCGAAGCTGGCGCTCAAGACCTTCTACGACAAGTATCGCCTGGTCCCCTTCGGCGAGTACCTGCCGATGGACAAGCTCTTGGGCCGGCTGGGGATCAAGAAGCTGGTGCATGTGGGCGACGGCTTCGCCTCGGGGCCGCGGCCCGCGCCCATCGTGGCGCCCGGCGCGCCAGCGATGCAGCCTCTGATCTGCTATGAGGCCCTGTTCCCCGGCTTTGTGCGCCAGGGCGGCCAGCTTACAGGCGTGAGAGCGCGCTGGATCGTCAATGTGTCCGACGACGCCTGGTTCGGCCGTACGTCCGGGCCGTGGCAGCATTTGAACCTGTCGAGCTACCGCGCCATCGAGGAGGGCCTGCCCCTGGTGCGGGCCACGCCCACCGGCGTGTCGGCGGTGATCGACGCCTATGGCCGCAACCCGCGGTCCCTCAGGCTGGGCCTGGGCGAGCAAGGGGTGATCGATGCGCCTCTGCCGCCCGCCCTGGCGCCCACCCTCTACGACCGCTTCGGCGACACGGTGTTCGCCCTGATGCTCGGCCTGTCGTTGCTGGCGGCGTTGACGCGGTTGCGCCCCTTCGCAGCTCGCTTGCGGACATAAAGATATCTTTATATGTTGCTCGGCCTAGTGGCCGTCCGGGCGGCCTTCGTTCATGGAGCCGCGCCTTTGAGCCGTTCGTCCTACATCTTCACCAGCGAAAGCGTGTCCGAAGGCCATCCGGACAAGGTCGCCGACCGCATCTCCGACACCGTGGTCGACGCCTTCCTGCAGGCCGACCCCTATGCGCGGGTGGCGTGCGAGACCATGGTCACCACCAACCGCATTATCCTGGCCGGGGAAGTGCGCGGGCCCGCAGGCGTGGTGGAGAGCCTGGAGGACAAGGTTCGCGCCGCGGTGAAGGACATCGGCTACGAGCAGGAGGGCTTCCACTGGAAGCATGCGGAGTACGCCTGCTACCTGCATTCGCAGTCCGCCGACATCGCCATGGGCGTGGACGCCTCGGGCAACAAGGACGAGGGCGCCGGCGACCAGGGCATCATGTTCGGCTATGCGACGAACGAGACCCCCGAGCTGATGCCGGCCACCCTGCAGTATTCCCAGAACATCCTGTCCGTGCTGGCCAAGGCGCGCAAATCCGGCGAGGAGTCGGGGCTTGAACCGGACGCCAAGAGCCAGGTGACCCTGCAGTACGAGAACGGCAAGCCGGTGCGGGCTACGTCCATCGTGCTGTCGACCCAGCACAAGGACGGCCTGACCCCGGCGGACGTGTCCGACATCGTGCGGCCCTATATCGTCAGCGTCCTGCCCGAGGGCTTCATCGACGCGGCCACCGAATGGCACGTCAATCCCACCGGCAATTTCGTGATCGGCGGACCGGACGGCGACTGCGGCCTGACCGGGCGCAAGATCATCGTGGACACCTACGGCGGGGCGGCGCCCCACGGCGGCGGCGCCTTCTCAGGCAAGGACCCGACCAAGGTGGACCGCTCGGCGGCCTATATGGCCCGCTACCTGGCCAAGAACGTGGTGGCCGCGGGTCTGGCGGACAAGTGCGTGATCCAGATCGGCTACGCCATCGGCGTGTCCAAGCCGCTCAGCTTCTACGTGGACCTTACGAATGGCCAGATCGACCCGGCCAAGCTGGAAAAGGCCCTGCCCGAGCTGGTGGGCGGCGCCACCCCGCGCGCCATCCGCGAACACCTCAAGCTGAACCGCCCGGTCTATGCGCGCACCAGCGCCTATGGCCACTTCGGCCGCACGCCTGACGCCGACGGCGGCTTCTCGTGGGAGAAGACGGATTTGGCGGATGCGTTGAGGGGGCTGGCGTAAGCGGCTCCGCGCACCGAGCCGATTTGCCCTTAAGTTCATGGCGAGTAGTTTTGCTAGAGCCCGAAATCAACTCAAGGCGCGCCTTCGGCGACCGCGCAGCGGCGGCCCGAAGGGCCGGCCTTGACTTGGTTTCGGGCCCTAGCTCCAATCTCACCAAGGGCTTCAGGGCGGGCCAGCTTTTGCAAAAAGCTGTCGCCATAGCCTGAGGTCTGACTCGCCTCAGTGCGGCTTCGGCAACAGTCCGCCTTTGGCTGCGCTACGGCCAAACCAAGCAGCACTACGACAATGACCTACCTCCCAGTGAGGTTGAGCCGAAACCAGACGGGGTCTTTGGAGCGTTGGAGTAGGACGAACGGGTTCCGGGTCATTATTTCGCCTGAGCGCTGGGCGTTCAGATTCAGAACGGTGGTCGCTGCGGCGAAGAGCAGTGCGCCGTCCGCGCTCGATTTAAGCTGCCGCCCAGCCCTTGTCGGCCAGGGGCGCGGGGTCTTCCAGGGCCATTTCGTCCCAGTCCAGGTCCGGCGGCGGGCTGGCGGCGGCGGCGATCACCGCCTGCAGCTCGGCCGCCGAGGCCACGCCGACGATCACGCTGGAGGCTTCGGGCCGCGACAATGCAAAGCCGAGGGCCGCTTGCAGAGGGTCGCTGCGGCCCTCGGCGATCATCCGGCGCACGCGCGACAGCGGCCCTGAGGCGCCCTTGAGCGCCGTGGGCATGCGGTCGGGGGGCAGGAACAACAGGCCCTGCAGGAAGATGGAGCGCAGATGCACCTCCACGCCCATGCCGGCGATCTCGGCCAGGGCGCCGGACACGATCAGGCGCTGGTCGAGCAGGGATACGGGAGCCTGGATGATGTCCGGCTTGAAGCGGCGGGTCAGGCCCACCGGATCGTCCGAGGCGAAACAGGACACGCCCACTGCGCGGAACAGGCCCTCGTCACGCAGGGTGCGCAGACGGTCCCACACGGCCTCGCCATGCTGGCCGAACAGGTCGCCGGCCGCCTGCACCATGATGGCGTCGGCCTTGTCCAGGCGCAGGCGGCGCAGAGCCGCGCGCGCCTCATCCTCGATATAGTCCGGTCCGCGGTCGCAGCGCCCGGCCTTGATCGTCACCCGGAAGGGGCAGGGGCGCGGCATGATGCGGCCGATGGTGGTCTCGGCCTGGCCGAAGGAGACCTGGGCGTCGAGCACGGAGATGCCGGCGCGCGCCGCGATGGACAGGATCTCGGCGCTCTCCTTTTCAGGCGAGCGGCCACGGTAGGTGGAGGGCGGCTGGTCCAGCCCGAGCTGGCCGGCGCCCAGACCGAGCTTTTCCGGGAAGGTCTTGGCCCTGGCCGCCGGCTCGCCGGGCCGCGCCGCGCCGGACCTGGCCGGAAAAGACGTCGTCGGATAGTTCATGCGCCACCCACCATTGTGACAACGCCGCGGCGGCCCAGGCGCGTCTCGCGACCCTTCGATCCCTCGAAGGAGGTTCACAGTCGCGCAAATAGTTTAACGAAGCGGTATCGTTAGCGCGCGATAGGCTGCCGCCTGAGCGAGGTTCCACCCATGCATGCCTTTCCCGCCTATTTTCCCCTGTCGGGCCGCACGGTGGTGATCGTCGGCGAAGGCGAGGCCGCCCGGACCAAGGCGCGCCTGTTCGAGACCGCGCCCGCCGAAATTGTCCTGGTCAGCGAGGACGAGCGCGCGGCCGATCCGCAAACCTACGCCGGGGCGGTGCTGGCCTTCGTGTGCGTGGCCGACGACGCCCTGGCGGCGCGCGCGGCCAAGGCTGCGCGGGATGCCGGGGTGCCGGTAAACGTGATTGACCGGCCCGCGCTCAGCGACTTCTTCACCCCCGCGGTGATCGACCGCGACGAGGTGGTGGCCGCCGTGGGCACCAGCGGCGCGGCGCCGATCCTGGCCTCGCTCCTGCGCAGCGACATCGAGGCTCGCGTGCCGCCCGGCGCCGGACGCGTGGCCGCGCTTTTGGGGCGCCTGCAGGGCGAGGTGCGCGAAGCCTTTCCCGATCAAGCGCAGCGGCGGGCGTTCCTTAGGGCGTCCCTGTCGAGCCCCGCCGCCGAGGCGGCCGCGGCGGGCCAGATGGACCGGGCGGAAGCCTTGCTGCGCGCCTCCCTGACCCAGCACGCGCCGTCCATCGGCCAGGTGCGCTATGTGGATGGCCGAGGACCCGCCGATGGCCTCAGCCTCGCCGCCGCCCGCGCCTTGGCGGAAGCCGATGTGGTGGCGGCCGACGCGGATGCGGACAAGGCGGTGGTCGTGCTGGCCCGGCGCGACGCGCGCAGACTTTCACCGGCCGAGGCGTCGCCCACGGCCCTGGCGGACCTGGCCGAGCAGGGTCTGCAGGTGGTTCGCATCACCGGCGCGGCCGACGCCGGCGAGGAGATGGCCGCGCTGACCGAGGCGGGCGTGCGGGCGCTGGCGATCTGAGGGGGCGTGCGGAATCTGCCCCCCCTCAACCCTTGCCACCGCGAGCGGCGGAGCCATAAGGTATTAGTGTTGGCCTTGAGCCGCTTCCACCGGCAGGCTGACGACCACGGCGGGCAAGATGGTGTTCAGCTTCTGGACAACATCGGGGGTCAGATCCATGGCCGGGTTGGCGCCATAGATGCCGCCGCGCTCGACGATGATGCTGCAGTGGCGGGCCGTGATCGTGGCCACCAGGACGGGTGTGACCGTGGCGGCGATCTGATCCAGCGCCTTGTCGCGGGCCTGGTTGAACTGGGTCTGGCGGGCCTGCACCGTCATCTGCCAAGCTTGCGCCCGCTGCTGCAGGGAGCCCTGCTCAGCCTGGTACTTGGCGGCGGAAAGCTTGGGCTTCTCGGCGGTCAGGGCCTTGTCCGCCGCGGTGATGGCATTGCGCTCGGCGTCAAGCGGAGCCTGAGCGGACTGGGAGAGCTGCTGGAGCTGCTGGTTGACCGAGACGCCGGCCGCGGAGGTGGTCAGGGCCGCATCCTTGGAAAAGACGCACACGCCCTCGATGGGCGGGCCGTAGGTCGGCACATTGGCCGCGGTGGTTTGCGCCGCCGCGGCGCCAGCCGCCAGCACGAAGCCGGCCGCGCCGGCGGCGCGCATCAGAAGAGCGAAGGTTCGCATAAATGTCTTTCTTTGGGTCGTCGGTTTTTGGATCGATGACGGTTATCAGCGCAGGTGCAATGCAAAGATGGCCCAATTAAAGCCGCGAGGTCAATTTCGCGACCGCTCGATCTCCTCAGACCTCTAGCAGCAGGCGCTCCGGATCTTCCAGGATTTCCTTGATGCGCACCAGGAAGGTCACCGCTTCCTTGCCGTCGACGACGCGGTGGTCGTAGCTGACCGCCAGGTACATCATCGGGCGGATGACGACCTGACCGTTCACCGCAACCGGACGCTCCTGGATCTTATGCATGCCCAGGATGCCCGATTGGGGCGCGTTCAGGATCGGGGTGGACATCAGCGAGCCGTAGACCCCGCCGTTGGAGATGGTGAAGGTGCCGCCTTGCAGGTCCTCTATGGCCAGTTGGCCGTCGCGGGCCTTTTTGCCATAGGCGGCGATGGCCTTTTCCACCTCGGCCAGGCTCATGGCGTCGGCGTCGCGCACCACCGGCACGACCAGGCCCTTTTCGGTGCCCACGGCCACGCCGATGTCGTAGTGATTCTTGTAGACGAGGTCCTGGCCGTCGATCTCGGCGTTGACGGCGGGCACTTCCTTGAGGGCCGCGATCGTCGCCTTCACAAAGAAGCCCATGAAGCCCAGCTTGACCCCGTGACGCTTTTCGAAGGCGTCCTTGTAGGTGTTGCGCAGGGTCATCACCGCGGTCATGTCCACCTCGTTGAAGGTGGTCAGCATGGCGGCCGTATTCTGGGCTTCCTTCAGGCGCCGCGCGATGGTCTGGCGCAGGCGCGTCATGCGCACCCGCTCCTCGCGTTCATGCAGCGGGCGCGGCGCGGCGGGCGCAGGCGCCGAAACCGGCGCATTGGCGCGCGCTTCCAGCGCGGCCAGGGCGTCGCCCTTGGTGATGCGGCCGTCCTTGCCCGTGCCCGCGACAGCGGTCGTATCCAGGCCGGTCTCGGCGGCGATGCGCGCCACCGAGGGCGCCAGCGGCTGGGCTGCGGGCGCAGGGGCTGGCGCAGCAGGCGCAGGCTTGGGCGCTTCAACCTTGGCCGGAGCCGGGGCAGCCTTGGCCGGGGCCGCGCCCGCGGCGCCGGCTGTCACCACGCCCAGCACCTGGCCGGGGGTCACGGTGGCGCCTTCGGCGGCGGCGATATCCTGCAGCACCCCGTCGGCAGGGGCCGAGACCTCCAGAGAGACCTTGTCGGTTTCCAGTTCCACGAGGACTTCGTCCTTCTTGACCGGATCGCCGGGCTTCTTGGTCCATCGCGCGACAGTGGCCTCGGCGATGGATTCGCCGAGGGTCGGGGTCAGGATGTCGGTCATGTCAGAACTCCGCAGATCGTATCGTCTTTGACCGAGGCTTGGCCCGGCCTGTTGTCATCAATTGGGGGCCAGGGCGTCGTTGAGGAAGGCGGCCAGTTCCTTCAGGTGCCGACTCATCAGGCCCGCGGCGGTTGAGGCCGAGGCCGGGCGGCCGGTGTAGCGGGCGCGCTTGGCCTTGACCTTCAGCTTGGCCAGCGTCAGCTCGAGCCACGGGTCGACGAAGGACCAGCCGCCCATGTTCTTGGGCTCTTCCTGGCACCACACCAGTTCAGCGTTCTTGAAGCGCGACAGCTCGGTGGACATGGACTTCATCGGCCACGGGTAAAACTGTTCCAGCCGCAGCAGATAGACGTCGTCGATGCCGCGCTTCTCGCGCTCGTCGAGCAGATCGTAATAGACCTTGCCCGAGCACAGCACCACGCGACGGATCTCATCGTCGCCCTTGAGCTTGATGGAGGTCAGGCCGGTGCCGCGCTGGGCATCGTCCCACAGCATGCGGTGGAAGGACGAGCCCTCCGCCAGTTCGGCCAGATCGGACACGGCCTTCTTGTGCCGCAGCAGCGACTTGGGCGTCATCAGGATCAGCGGCTTGCGGAATTGCCGGTGCAACTGGCGGCGCAGGATATGGAAATAGTTGGCCGGGGTGGAGCAGTTGGCCACCACCAGGTTGTCCTCGGCGCACATCTGCAAAAAGCGCTCCAGCCGGGCGGAGGAATGCTCCGGACCCTGGCCTTCATAGCCATGCGGCAGCAGCACCGTCAGGCCGCTCATGCGCAGCCATTTGCGTTCGCCCGACGAGATGAACTGGTCGAACACCACCTGCGCGCCGTTGGCGAAGTCGCCGAACTGAGCCTCCCACAGCACCAGGCTGTTGGGGTCAGACAGGGAGTAGCCGTATTCGAAGCCCAGCACCGCCTCTTCCGACAGGGCCGAATCGATGCCTTCGAAGTGGGCTTGGCCGGGACGGATGTGGTTGAGCGGGGTGTAGCGCTCCTCGGTCACCTGGTCGACCACATCGGCGTGACGCTGCGAGAAGGTGCCGCGGTTGGAGTCCTGGCCGGACAGGCGCACCGGGAAGCCCTCGTCCAGCAGGCTGGCGAAGGCCAGGCTTTCGGCCGTGGACCAATCCAGGCCCTGGCCCGACCTGACCGCCTCGCGCCGGCCCTCGAGCACGCGCAGCAGCGTTTTGTGCACGTTGATGCTTTCCGGGATCGCGGTCAGCCGGTCGCCGATTTCGCGCAGGCGGCTGATCGGTACGGCGGTTTCGCCGCGTTCTTCCACGTTGGGCAGGCCCAGGTGCGACCACTTGCCGTCAAGCCAGTCGGCCTTGTTGGGCTTGTAGGTCTTGGCCGCGTCGAATTCCTGGTCGAGGAAGGCTTCGAACTCCGAGACCCATCCCTGGGCCTGGTCGGCTGTGATCACGCCCTCGCCGATCAGGCGCTGGGTGTAGATCTCACGGGTCGACAGCTGATCCTTGATCTTCCGATACATGATCGGCTGGGTGAAGGTCGGATCGTCGCCTTCGTTGTGCCCGTACCGCCGGTAGCAGAACATGTCGATGACCACGTCCTTGGCGAACTTCTGGCGGAACTCGGTGGCGACCTTGGCGGCGAAAGTCACAGCCTCGGGATCGTCGCCGTTGGCGTGGAAGATCGGCGCCTCGACCATCAGGGCCGTATCGGACGGATAGGGGGAAGAGCGCGAGTAGCGCGGGTCGGTGGTGAAGCCGATCTGGTTATTGACGATCAGGTGGATCGTCCCGCCGGTGCGGAAGCCCTTGAGCCCCATCAGGGCGAAGCATTCGGCCACCACGCCCTGGCCGGCGAAGGCGGCGTCGCCGTGCAACAGAACGCCCAGCACATGGCCGCGCCCGGCGTCGGGCTGTTCGCGCAGGGTGAAGGCCTGTTGGCGCGGGCCTTGCCCAGCACCACCGGATTGACGATTTCCAGGTGGCTGGGGTTGGCGGTCAGCGACAGATGGACGTGGTTGTCATCAAAGCTGCGGTCCGAGCTGGCGCCCAGATGATACTTCACGTCACCCGAGCCCTCGATGTCCGAAGGCACCGAGGAGCCGCCTTGGAACTCGTGCAGAATCACGTGGTAGGGCTTGCCCATCACCGCGGCCAGCACGGTGAGTCGCCCGCGATGGGGCATGCCCAGGGCGATGTCCTTCACCCCCAGCGAGCCGCCGCGCTTGATGATCTGTTCCATGGCCGGGACCAGGGATTCGCCGCCGTCCAGGCCGAACCGCTTGGTGCCGGGGAAACGCTTGTGCAGGAAGCGTTCGAAGGTTTCCGCCTCCGTCAGCTTCTTCAGGATGGCGATCTTGCCTTCCCGGGTGAACTGAATGTCCTTGTCCTTGCCCTCGATGCGCTGCTGGAGCCACGCTTTTTCCTGGGGGTCCGAGATGTGCATGTACTGCACGCCCAGGGTCCCGCAGTAGGTGCGGCGCAGGATCGACAGGATCTCGCGGATGGTGGAGGTTTCCAGGCCGAGCACGAAGTCCAGGAAGATCGGACGGTCGTAGTCCTCAGGGCCGAAGCCGTAGGTCGCCGGATCCAGCTCGGAGGTGTCGGCCTTCTCTTCCAGGCCGAGCGGATCGAGCTTGGCGGCCAGATGGCCGCGCATGCGGTAGGCGCGGATCATCATCACCGCGCGCAGGGAGTCCAAGGTGGCCTTGCGCACGTCCTCGGTGGAGGCCTGCGGCTGAGCGGCGGCGATGGATTTGGCCAGCTTGGCTTCCACGGCGGGCCAAAGGCCGTCCATGGCCGACAGCCATTCGGGGCGGGCCTGATAGGCCGGCTTGGGAGTCCAGGCCGGCTCTTGCGCCGCGCGGGTCACCTCGTCGGCCTTCTCGCGCAAGGTGGAGAAGAAGGCCTGCCAGGAGGGTTCGACCGAGGCGGGGTCGCTCGCCCATTTGGCGTACAGCGCCTCCACGAAGTCCGCGTTGCCGCCGTAGAGGAAGGCGGTCTCGGAGAGAACCTGATTCAGCCCGCTGGAATCGTCAGCCATGGTCTTGATCCTTTGGCGGGCGTCCAAGCCGTTGGTTCAGCCCGCCTCCAACAATGGGTCAGGCGCCTTTCAGCACCTCGAGAAGCGTTTGTCCAAGCGTCGCCGGAGAGGGCGATACGCGTATGCCCGCGGCTTCCATGGCCGCGATCTTGTCTTCCGCGCCGCCCTTGCCGCCGGAGATAATGGCGCCCGCATGGCCCATCCGACGCCCCGGAGGCGCGGTGCGGCCGGCGATGAAGCCAACCATCGGCTTCTTTACCTTGGAATGCTTAATGAAGTCGGCCGCGTCTTCTTCGGCCGAGCCGCCGATTTCGCCGATCATGATGATCGACTCGGTCTTTGGGTCGGCCAGGAACATCTCGAGGATGTCGATGAACTCCGTGCCCTTGACCGGGTCGCCGCCGATGCCGACGGCCGTGGTCTGGCCGAGTCCGACGTTTGAGGTCTGGAACACGGCTTCATAGGTAAGGGTGCCGGAGCGCGAAACAACGCCGACGGAGCCGGGCTTGAAGATATTTCCCGGCATGATGCCGATCTTGCACTGATTGGGCGTCAGCACGCCCGGGCAGTTGGGGCCGATCAGGCGGGATTTGGAGCCGGACAGGGAGCGCTTGACCTTGACCATGTCCTCCACCGGGATGCCCTCGGTGATGCATATGATCAGGGGCACTTCGGCGTCGATGGCCTCCAATATGGAGTCCGCGGCGAACGGCGGCGGCACGTAGATGACCGAGGCGGTCGCGCCGGTCTGCCCGATGGCTTCGCCCACGGTGTCGAACACCGGCAGGCCCAGATGCGCCTGGCCGCCCTTGCCGGGGGTCACGCCCCCGACCATCTTGGTGCCGTAGGCGATCGCCTGTTCGGAGTGGAAGGTTCCCTGGGCCCCGGTGAAGCCCTGGCAGATGACCTTGGTGTTGCTGTCGATCAGAATGGACATGGCTTTACGCGGCGCCCTTTACGGCTTTGACGACCTTCTCGGCCGCATCGGACAGATCGTTGGCGGCGATGACGTTGAGACCTGAGCCGTTGAGGATGGCCTTGCCCTGGTCGACGTTGGTGCCTTCCAGGCGCACCACCAGGGGCACCTTCAGGCCCACTTCCTTGACGGCCGCAACCACGCCCTCGGCGATGATGTCGCAACGCATGATGCCGCCGAAGATGTTGACCAGGATGCCCTTCACGTTGGGGTCCGAGGTGATGATCTTGAAGGCCGCCGTGACCTTTTCCTTGGTGGCCCCGCCGCCGACATCCAGGAAGTTGGCCGGCTCGGCGCCGTACAGCTTGATGATGTCCATGGTGGCCATGGCCAGGCCCGCGCCGTTGACCATGCAACCGATTTCGCCCTCCAGAGCGATGTAGGACAGGTCGTAGTTGGAGGCCTCGATCTCCTTCTCGTCCTCTTCGGTGATGTCGCGCAGGGCGCGGATCTCATCGTGCCGATAAAGGGCGTTGGAATCGAAACTGATCTTGGCGTCCAGCACCCGCAGGTCGCCGTCGTTGGTGACGATCAGGGGGTTGATCTCCAGCATGGCCATGTCCTTCTCGACGAAGGCGGCGTAGAGCGCCTTGAGCAGCGGGAAGGCCTGCTTGGCGGCCGGGCCGGTCAGCTTGAGCGCCTCGACCAGATGGCGGCCGTGGTGGGGGAACACTCCGGTGGCTGGGTCGATGGAGAAGGTGAGAATCTTCTCGGGGGTGGCGTGGGCCACGTCCTCGATGTCCATACCGCCCTCGGTGGAGGCGACCACCGCCACGCGGGAGGTTTCGCGGTCGACCAGCAGGGACAGGTAGAGTTCGCGGGCGATGGCCGCGCCCTCTTCGATATAGAGCCGGCGCACCAGGCGGCCCTTGGGGCCGGTCTGGTGGGTGACCAGGGTCATGCCGAGCATGCGCTGGGCTTCGGCGCGCACGTCGTCCAGGCTCTTGACCACCTTGACGCCGCCGCCCTTGCCGCGACCGCCGGCATGTATCTGGGCCTTGACGACCCACACCGGGCCGCCGAGCTCCTGGGCGGCGCGCACGGCGTCCTCCACCGAGAAGGCGGGCAGGCCGCGCGGGATGGGAACGCCGTACGCTTTGAGGACGGCCTTGGCTTGATATTCGTGAACGTTCATCTGTACCCGTCGCGACTGGCGGAAGGGGCGAGGGGCCGGTCGAGTCTTTATTGAAGGACAGGATCGACCGATCACCTCGGCGTGATGGCTGGCGCGTTATAGTGAGCCCCTGAGGGAGCAGCAACCGCCCAACACCC
>Ga0182013_10002278_pt1 | contig 25232 bp, 22 predicted proteins | sample 612S2MmetaG_FD_120487 | JGI IMG/M metagenome (GOLD analysis project Ga0182013, IMG submission 120487) | Permafrost microbial communities from Stordalen Mire, Sweden - 612S2M metaG | ecosystem: Environmental > Terrestrial > Soil > Wetlands > Permafrost | place: Sweden: Stordalen | collected...
AGTTCTGATGGTTTTGCCTCCGTTGGAACTATTCTCCCTGAGGGAAGAGCTGCCCTGTTGCCGGGCGGCTCTTTCCGTTTTTAGCCCTTATTTTTTGCCCTTTTCCGGCTCGTCGCGCCCCTCTGCCTCCGCCTCCGTCCATTCGTGTCCGCACGCCTCGCAAAGCCACGAGTTGAACGGGTCCACCCCTTCAAGCACCGGGTCGCCCGCCCCGCACTTCGGACACACAGGCAGCTCGAACTCTGGCGCCTGCATCTGGGATAGTTCCCTAATCTCCTTTGGGATTGGTCGGGCGGCGATTTCGCGCGCTTCATCAAGCCGATCTGCCGGGACCAGAATTCGAGGAGTGCTCTGATCCAACTGAGAATAGGGAGAGTACGATCCGCCCGGTCCCTCCACCCAGCTCTCAATTCCCGCCCGTCTCAGCACTTCGAAGATTTGCCATGCCGCTTCCCGGCCATCGCACTCGCACAAAAAGGTCTTCCATGTGAACTCCTGCGGCCCATCGATATCCTCGCCAGTCTCCAGGCCATTGCGAACAAGCGTGGGCGCACCCGGATCAACGCCGGGCGCACCAGCAGCCCGCTCAAGCATCGACTCGGACGTTCTTCGCGCAGAGTCCGGCACGCGCGGCGCGTCAAGTCCGCGTTTCCTGATCTCGTCGCCAAGCACCTGTTGCGCTTGTTCCGTCAGACTTGCTGAATCGGCAGCCAATTCAAGCAACTCATCGTCGTACATCTTGCTGTAGGTTTCAGTCAGCCTTTGCCATTCAACGAGCGGATCGTTCTGCATGGAGAGAAGTATATTCGCTCATCACAGCCATGCATTGATCAGAACTGGCGTTGTGAACAGGCCCTGGTTAAACGACCTCCAGCCGATGTCTGCAAGCATGGCGCGGAGCACCACCAACGCGGCCTCCGTCGCCGTCGCCCCTACGATTGCGGCCTTGAACCCAAGCTGAACAGTCTGTGCCAGAACGGTCATGTTCCATCTCGTCTCAAATAAATACTGGACGTCTGACCTCGGCTGACCCAAAGCCCGCGCCGCTCAACTTTACCTTCCACCGGTGCAACGATACAATCGAAAGTGCAGGCCGAAGTAGCTCAGTTGGTAGAGCAGCTGATTCGTAATCAGCAGGTCGTCGGTTCGAGTCCGACTTTCGGCTCCATAGAATCAATTACTTACAGGCCACCCGCAAAGGTGGCCTGTTTTGTGTCAACACTGTGTCAACAGTTTCCAGAGTGCTGTCCGGTTGTCCTGGTGCTTTGGGATCGGGCAAACTAGAACGATGCTTCTTCCATCAACGCTGGCTGGCACCACGCCAGTTAACTGCTTATAATCAGCAACCTATCTTAGTAAAGATATACTTGCCCGCCTAAAGTCGGGGCAGAATTCGCAGTCGTGATTTCTGGATTGTCTCTTTGGCAGACTCGTTGTTGTGGATTGGGCGAAGAATATGCGAAAATATAGACAGCCTTGAGTGCTTGCCCATGTGGAGTGGGTTGGCTCCTTCGTTTCTCGCTTATTAGCGAGGTATGCGTTCCACCAGTTGCTCTCAATCTTCCCCTGCTGGTGAAGCCGCTCCACTGCGGTCGTCGGATGAATAATGGCGACGTACTTATAACGTTGATTGCCAACCTGAGCCGTCCGGATGAACCCATTCTCCTCCAAAATCCTCATACGCTCTTGCCAGGTGCGGACTGCACGAGTTCCAACGTAGCCGGCAGCAAATGCGTGGTCGTCCTCTTGCGACAGCTCGATTACTCCCTCGCCTCGCTGGCGGCTGAGTAATTCGAGATACACCGAGGAAGGATCATGGTTGTTGCTGATCGCCTTTGAGGAAAGAAGGGCGAGCACCAGAGGCAGGGAACGAGGCACAACGAACCAGCCTTTCTCGCCCACGCCAGTCCATAAGTCATCCGCCGCGAAATGTTGTTGCCGGATTTCCTCCCGGCGTTTTGCCACGCCTGATTTTTCTGCCATACGCTAAACTCCATATTTCAGGCCGGCCATGCCACGAAGCGCGCTTTCGTGGCATGAAACCTTCACAAACCGTCAACCCTCACGATGGGAGCACGGCCTGTGATGTCTTGATTATCAGTTGATATCCTAGCTATATCAACGACATAGATTCGCCAGAATAATCCCATTCAGGCTGTGGATCGCATCGTCTATTCCAGAATCCGCTCTTTTGAGCAAGATGGCAAATTTACTTGGCGATTAATCGCAAGCTGGGCACGCTCCGCACTCAAAAAAGGCCAAAAATAGAGCGCTGGGCGAGGCTGTACGTGGGTTTCCAGTGTCCAGCGTGTCCTGGTGTCCCAGTTGTCCTAGTTAGTGTCCAACGGGTCCTTCGTCTCCCCGTGGGGGATAGAGAAGGGGGCGCAAGTACAAATTGAAGCGTCCGGCGATCAACCAGATTGACCGTAAATCAGCGAGGAAGACAAGACGGCGGGGACGAAGGAGAATAGAGATAGGTCCTTGTTGGCCTAGCGCCAGTCACTGGCCCCCAACGCTGGTCTTGCGGCATGGGGCTATTCGGCATCGGACGTGCCTCATTCACACGATCCTTGCGAGGTCGAGATGACGAAGAAAGAGAAATGTCTTGAACGAATCCGGTACGGTCTGAATCAACTTGTCTCCATCAAAGCTGGCTACGCGACGCGCCAAGACAAACAGGATATGATTTTGCGGCATTTCTTGGACCGTGCCGAGCAGATCGTGCAAGCGGCACTCTTAATCGAAACCTTAGCAACGCCACTCCAGATTCTTTGCCGTGTCTTCTGCGAAGACTTATTTCTCGCCTGTTGGATTTCACTGTCCAAGGAAGCGGCGGACGAATACGAGGTGGGCGTTGCGGCAGAGGTCGCCAAAATGATGGGAGTATCACTGACGAACGGATGGGGCGTAATCCAGAATCGACATACTAAGGAACCTGTCAGCGAAGGATTCATGCAGACAGAGGTCTTTCCCAAGCTGAAGGCGCTCAAGACGCCGAGAACCAACGTGGAGCAGATTGCCCAAAAGCTTGGGTTGCAGAAGGTGTACGACATCCTGTATCGCGGGGCATCCCTCGACCTTCACGGCAACACATTCGGTCTTCCCGATCATCCTGGCGAGGGTGCAGATTACGCCGCGCTCTCTGCCATCGACGCAATTCTCGCCTGTCTGATTTCTCTGGCTGAGCTGCCTCGGAAGCCTTTCGATGCCAAAGCAATTCTTGTCCTGATGCGACTTGAGCGGGAACCTTCGATTCCGTAGGCGGGCACGTCGGGTGCCGTTGCTTTCGATGCCTGGTGATCGCTGGTCGTCACATAGCGCATTGTCGAGCCAATCGACTTGTGGCCAAGCTGCTGCTTGACCAGAGCGAGATTGACGTTGGCGGATACCAGATGGCTTGCCAATGAATGCTTCAATGCGTGCGGATGGCGCTTTTCTGCCGGCAACCCGGCTTTGCAGGCAATCGCCCGGAAGAGCCGGAAGAACTGAGTGCGATCAAGCCGTCCTCCCTTCTGACTGGTGAACAAGTAGTCAGAGCCATCTGCCGGACGTTCTCTCAGCCATTCCCTGATCGCCCGAAGCTCGTTCAGTAGCGGTTCTCCTCGATGCTCGGTGATGGCCTGCGTGGTGCGGAGTGATCCTTTGAGCCGTTCAACAACGATGCTGCCGTTCTTCAGGTCTACGTCGTCCACACGAAGATTACAAACTTCCGACGCTCTCATTCCATGCTTGTACGCCACTACGATCATTGCCCATTCCCGGTGGCCCTTGGTCTTTGCCGCCCTCAGCACCGAAAGGACCTCGGCTGGTTCAAGGTGCTGCATCGACATTCCATTTGATTTGCTGGTAGTTTGAGGGGGATGCATTGGGTTCTCCCGAAGAATGCAACATTATGTTCAAATGTCGCGTTCTTGTTAGTTCGTTAAGTGGTTTGTTTTTTGATTGAGTAATTCGGAAGATGCAACAGAATGGGTAGTTTGTTGCATTACCGAGGATTTGATTTCAACCTCCGTCTTTTCCATCTGCTACCTCTTGTCCTCTGATTGCAACGGCGGCTCGATCTCCAAGCCTGTCGTAGGGTAGAACTCGGGCAAGAATCGATTTTCCGGTTCGATATTGCCGTAGCAGGAAAAGCAACAACAGAGCGCCCACATATCCGTCAGTATTCCTGCGTACCGACGATCTTTCCCCCCACAATGAATTCCATCGCAGTAGCAGTCCGGTATGGGCAACGGATGCTTCCAGCGATCATTGGCTTTGTTCAGCAGCTCGTAAACTTCGTCCTCCGAAACGGACTCTATCTGATTGGCCACCGGACTCTCCCCGCCCGCCATCATCCAAACTGCTTGACTTGTAAAATTGTTGTCGCCAGAGAGGGCGGATCGCGCTCCGAGATGGATATTGAGGAGACGGATGGCGTTCTTGTGGTTCATCTCCGTTGCAATTGATTGCAGAAACTCGGCCTGCTTGGTGGCACCCATGCCCAGGCTTCCCAACAAACACAGGGCTCCAAGGGCGGCGGCCTTGTTTGCTTCATCTACGGCCTTTCGAAGCAAATCTCGGGCCGCGTCTATGCCGGTGATCTTTCGATATAGAACGAATTGCCTATACCCAACCAGGCTGTTGTAGATGTAATCGTGCCCGCCAGTAGCCGGGTCCCACCAGTTTGGTAGTTTGCAAATCCGGGCGATTTCGTTTGCCAGGTGGGCCAACGGCGTATCGACCTTGCAAAGGAATCTGAAGTTGTTTGCTACGCCCTCCATGACAGAGATCGAATGGCCATCCTCTGCCGAGCCGATAAGGATGCGCCGTGCAAGGCGGAACCTCGCAGCCTTTTTGCCCGGCTCCTCACCCGTCGGAAATCCGTCCAGATAAATCAGCCAATAAACCGCATCCTCCACCCGGCGCATTCGGATGGACTTTACAAGTCCGCTGAGAGCCTGACTGAACGTCGGGTGGGTCCGGGGGGTGAACTGCTTCGGCTGGTATACCCCGACCTCATCTAGGTGCTTACAATGCCTCTCGGCTGCAAATTGCAGGCAGGTACAAGACCGTCCTGAACGATCTACCGTGTAAACCGCGCCGCTTCCGCTGAAAGACTTCAGCCGTATCAATGGCAACTTTTTGTTTTTTTGAGACATGTTTTTCTTAATTTGATTCTATACGCTTAAATGCCATATAACAAGTTTATAATCAATAACTTACATGAATATTACCGGGTGGATAGTTTGTCGATTTACAAATCAACTGTAAGACCCGGAAGCGTTCTTCAACTGCGTTTCGTCCCTCGCCCTTCGGACAGGAGCACATATTGCGCTGTTTAAACCTGAAATCGAGAAAGGGCGCTCACCACAATTGAGTAACTAGCCACTCGCTAGATGCACTAGAGGATTAGCGTCAGTCGAGAATCTTCTCTGGTGACATCGGCGATGTTCGGACAGGCACTACCACATCTATGTTTCAGGCGGTGAAACTCTTTTAAATGCCAGGCAGGGTCAACCTTTCCCGCGACCTCGCAGAATGTTCATGTAAGTCTTCGTTGACTCCCTGTTTTCCCAAGCCCCGTTGATGAAGTCGCGGAGGTTGGGCATGTCCTTCTCAACTGTTGTTGCCCATAGATTAGGACTGTACTCGAACACTCGGAGCATGTTGTCGATGTCGAAAAGGGGTCCCGTTCCTTCCGCCTTCATTAAGACCACAGGCTTGTCTTGCGCCATCCTTACCCCAAGTTCGAACATGACGTTCGGATTGTGCTCGGTAAGATCGGCGATCACGAGATCAGCTTCGATGAGATCGCTAATGATCGTTGATTGGATAACGTCACTGCCCTGGCGGTTAGCAGTTTTTACCTTGAAATCCTTTGCTGCAGGCGTGATGATGCTTCGAAGAACTTCCGCGAAGAATCCATTTGGGTGCTTGGGGTCACGCTCGACGAAGGGAAGGATCACGAAAGCTGTCAGGCTGGAGTTAGACGAACCCTCTGACAACGTTACCGTGTCTGGACCTTCCACTGCGATTTCAGATTCGTCCTGTTTGTTCGTAGTTGTCGTCGGTGCCCCTGAGACGATCCCGAGATATTGGCAGTTCTCACGAAAGATTTTTGCGAATTCTTCGTGCGTTTCTGGGTCTAGCTGAAACTCTTTGGTGAGGGTGTTGCCTAGGTACTTCATTTCAGGCAGATTGCTACCCTTGTAGTAATCTAAGACTTTTTTGAAAATCTCGATTCCTAAGAATGACTGTTTCTTCAAGGAAAGCTCTGCACCGGGGTTTGGTGCGTAGACTATGTTTCGGCCGAGTTCTTCGAGTGCGATCTTCGGCGTGTCTCGGGTTCCGCTAGTCAGGCCATAGTCGCGGGAAGCGGCTGTCAGGTAAAACCAAGCGTTACCCACCGGTGCACCAACAGCCTTACGCACCTCATCTGTATCCCAGGGATTTCCGCCGTTATGCTCCTTTACGGCGAGGGGAACTTGGAGGGCTTTCTCCAGGGTAGCCCGTGGAAAAGGCCATTTGACTCGTTTGGGTGGTTTACCGTCCCCTGCGGCTTTCTTTTTGACTGCCATGTCTGTCCTTCTTTCGGGTGGGACACTACTAATCCGTCAAGCGGAACTGATCAATTCTAGCGCAGATATGGTTGCTCACAGTTGTCTCTCCTTGCCATGCACACGCTCTCTGCAATCAATTGCAGCTTCCCTGTGAGTTCGGTCGCCTATCTCCAGCTTGCCTCTGTCAACTTCCGAAAACTTTCAATCGCCCAAACACGCCAATTGCCCTACCGGATTTCGATGTGTCGCTGGAATTTGGATTTCTCCTAGCAATGGATTAGGCCAGTTCCGACCTCTTCGATATCGCCGTATCCGATGGGGAAGGATCAATAAGGGATATTGCCAATGAAACTTCATTGAAAGCACTTTTGTGGCCCGTGGCGGCTTTGCCGAGCTGGCCATTGGGGTTGAGTTCCTTCTGGATAGGGGGCAAGAAAAACAGGATTGTGAACTGTCGAGTAGACGAGCGACACCCCAAACCAGCATTGAGTATTCTACGACCCATCAATGTCTCATCTAGCAACTTCATACGATGCTTTCACAAATGAACTGATCGGAATGCCACAGTTCGTCTCGATTTTGGCTGGTGACGATGAGATGTAGATTTGCACGCGGACACCATCATCCGAATCCTTTCTTCACCTTCAGAGCCTTCTCAAGCTCCAGTACTTCTGGCGGTATGTAACCTTTCTCCTTCACGATCTTCGGAATTGGTACACCGATATGCTTCACCTCTGTCTTTTCAGTATGCAGTGGCTGTGCAATTGATTGCATGCAGTTCAGCAACTGTTGCCTGTATTTCAGCACATAGCTCAGGCTAGGTACTCCCGGCAAGTTCACATACCCTGTTGACAGTTTTACTTGCTGCATGAACTCGTACCAGTGATCGAAGGCAAAATCTATTGCTTCAAATGCTTTTTCACCCACTAATTCTTGGAACATCTTCAACTGGTTGGCATCTTTCTTGTTCAAAGCCACTTGAAAAGCTCCTGTATACGTTGCCATCTTAGACTGCCAGTGATTCAGTACCGATTTCTTCCCCTTGTTTCCATAAAGCCTGTTCTTCACTATCTCATCTGTGTTTGGCATTTTTTCCTCTGTTTTCTGTGTGTCTTTTGGTTTCTCTAGGAAAACCATCTTGGTGTCGTGCGTCAGCACGGTATTACAATCTGTCGTTTTCTCTGAAGTACTCTCTGTTATAGATTGGCCCTCTAGGGCAAATGGATTTGCCTCATAGGGCAAATGGTTTTGACCCACAGGGCAAATGGATTTGCCTTCTAGGGCAAAACGATGATTCAAAAGAGCTTGCACATCACTATAGCTGGCAGAGCCCTCGGCTGCTTTCAGCCTCAGATGAATAGTGGGAGCGGCGTTGAACATCTTTAATCTAGTCTCTATCAATCCAGTTCTTTGCAATACATCCAGACATCTACGCACTTGCTTTCTGGAGAGACCTAACTCGTCGTTCCAGTCTCTCCAAGACTTAGCTATCCAGAACATGTGATCTTTGAAGACGCGGAGTTTCGGCTTGCCTTCTGGCGTCAGTGCGTACCAGAACAATATCTGGTTCAGCATCAAAGCTGCTGGCACGTCTCCGTCAAGCAAACCCACATACTCCGGCTTAAAGGCTATCGTCACTTCTGCCTCCTGAAACAATCAAAATCAAACTGCTTCACCATAGACGGGTGATTCTCTTCTACTGTCTTTCTGCCTATAAGTTCCAGCTCAGTGTCCGTGTGCAGTTCGTGTTGTTCTAGGCCAACCTTCAGTTCGTCGATCGCTTCCGGGCTAAGCATGATTGCAATATGATCAACGAGCACATTGTGCTTCTTGTTCAACTGAATACACATGAGCGTCTCCTTTTAGCGCCGATCTTGCCGGCATGGATGAGCTTTTCCACGGGTCTGTCTGCCTTTACGGGTGCAATTGATTGCCAGGAAATCATCCCGACTAAGACCGCGCTCATGGCTTTAGGACAGAGCTGCGCCGCCTCTTCGCAGGGAATGCCTGCCGTTCTTGGGAAACAAGCCACTCCCGCACGGACTGGATGTTGTACAGAATCGTGCGCCCGATGGAGACACGCGGTGGTCCCTTACGCAGTGCCTCCCAGCGGTCGATTGTTCTTGGACTCAAACCAAATTGTTCGGCTAGTTCTTCGCGGCGAAGAAAACCTTCAAGGACAAGCCGAGTTATGGGTTTGTCTTGCGAGCCAGAAATGGGAGTGTTGATTTCTTGCGCTAAGTCTTGATGCGGAATGGGCATCGCTCCTCCTAAGTGAAAGGAAGCACGGTCTCCACTCCATTGGATATTGGCTTCTAAATTTGTACTTACTATACACGAGATTAGATCGGGTAGCAAGATTAAATGTCACTCAACACCAATTGAATCTGTGACATGCGAATCCATTCCCTTTTCCTAGTGTTAAGTACCAGATTTGCGCTTCTTGGTCTCGGTATATATGTCGCCAAAGCGATTGGTGGCCTCTCGCAGAGTTTCGTCCTGTAAGTGGGCGTACCGCATTGTTGTTGATGCTTGCGTGTGACCTAGCAGCTTGCCTACGATTTGGAGACTGACCCCGTTCGATACCAGATGAGAAGCATAGCTATGCCTCAGATCATGGATGCGGACGGTGGGATGGTAACGAGTAACTATGCCCCGCTTGCCCTTGACCTGTTCGGCCACTGCCAGACCGGATGCTTTGCAGGCTTGTATCCAAGGTCGTCGTAACGACACGCGGGCGCCGCCATTCTTGTCAGTGCGCTTTCCGGGGAACAGTGGTCCGGTCGCATCTTTTGGCGCCATAGCCTTCAGCAATTTGATCGCCGCTGCGCTTAGTGGTGTGTGTTCCACGCGCTTCTGCTTTGTGTTGTGGCTCGGCTTTGTCCACACGTTGCGTTGAAAATCGAACTGTTCCCATTCGGCTTTGAGGACCTCCCCTTCGCGGGAGCCAGTGAGCAACAGCAATCTCAAAGCGTTCGCCGCGTTTTGGTCCGTGTAAGAATCAAGCGCCTCCCGAAATCGCTGAATCTCTTTGGTTGTCAGCCATCGTTCACGTTTGCCCTCCTGGAACCTAGGGACACCGCGTGCGGGGTTTTCTGCCGTCCACTTCCATTGAATTCCAAGGTTAAACATCTTCGAGAGCAAAGAAAGAAGACGGTTGGCAGCGTAGGGAGTGGCCTTCAAGGAAAGGTGAAGCGCCTCAATATCGCGCCTTCCGACCGCCTTAAGACGGAGCTTGCCGATCCCTGGACGGATGTTGTTGTCAATCATTTGACGGTCCACGCGCAGGCTCGAAGGCCGCTTATTCGGAACCGCATGCCGTTCCAAATACTCTGACGCCAAGTCTCCAAGGGTCGGCTCAAGACGGCTTTGGTGGCGCTCTTCCATTGGATCGTGACCGTCGCGAATCCTTGCCCGAAGTTCCCCAGCCTCAATTCGCGCAGCAGCCACAGTCAGTTCTGGATGGCGGCCAATCGTGTAGCGCCGCTGGCGGCCAGAAATGCGATAGTCCAGAATGAAACTTGCGACACCTGATGCAGTGACCCTTACTCCAAAACCTGGAATCTCCGTGTCCCAAGTGATCCGGTTTCCCTGTTCCGGGGCATCCATTTTCTTGATGGACTTCTCAACAATTCGCTTTCCCATTCGTCCTCCGTGTCAACACTGTGTCAACAAATAATGCGCAATATTGTCTGCTGATGTCTCTCAATGTCAACGGTACGGCATATAATGACTTGAAGACAAAGTAGTTATATTATAACCCTAATGTTTTGTGTCAACACGGAAATATAGGAGAGCTGATTCGTAATCAGCAGGTCGCCGGTTCGAGTCCGGCCTTCGGCTCCAGTTTCATCCCCACTCAAAAGACGGCCCATTCAGAGAGACAGATTCAGGCGCAAATCGCTTCCGGCGATCGGAAGCCATTCTTCCTTCTGTCCCTTGCAGCACGTTCCCCGGCGGCTTTCAATCTTCGCAGATGCCTGCCAGAGAAAGACGAATTTCTCATCGAGGTCTGCGGATCCACGCCCATTTAATCGGGCAACCCACGCAAAGGCAGCTCCTCACAGCTGTCCTAAGACCACTGCATCAACGTCTCCAACTGCTCCAGAAGGTTCTCGCCGAGCTTGTGCAGTTCACCCAGACGTCCAATGCCTTCTGAACTCCTGCCCTGTCCCTGCGATGCAACAATCGCCCCGGCCAGCGCATGGAATTCACGATGAACGGTATCGACGGATCGATACGCAAGATGCTGACCTCGGCCCGCCTGTCCTTCGGTGTCAAGCCATGCGCCGAACCGGCACTGGCGCTGATCCAGCGCTGGCGGTGAGGGGCGCTTGCCCTGGAGAAACGAATCGAAGGCCGCAATCCATGCCCTGTGCTCAACAAACGCATAAAGCAGAGTCCGGTTGCCGGAGTGGACGGGCGGAACCTGGGCCCAGCGAGGATCCGGCCGCCATGTAGACACCCACCCCGGAAGGTCGCTGGCCGGCATCGGCCGCGCAATTCCGTAGCCCTGCGCCAATTCGCAGCCCAACCGCAACAGCATCAATCCGTGCTCCACCGTCTCTACCCCTTCAGCAATTACCTGCCGGTGAAAAGCGGATCCAAGTCCGAGAATGCCCTCAAGGATATTCAGGTTTTCCGGATCCTCAAGCATATCGCTGACGAAACTCTGGTCAATCTTCAGAATGCTGGCGGGCAGCCGCTTCAGGTAAGTCAACGACGAATAGCCGGTCCCGAAATCGTCCAGAGCAAACGAGACACCAATGCCGTGACAGGCATTCAGCACCTGCGAGGTCTGCACAACATCCTGCAGAGCGCTGGTCTCCAGAACCTCCAGTTCCAGGCTCGACGGCTTGACGCTCGGGTGCGCCGCGAGCAGGCTGGCCAACCGATCAACAAAATCCGGCTGCTGCAACTGCAGGGCCCCGACATTCACGCTGACCGGCATATCCAGCCCCGCCGCACCCCATACCTCAATTTGGGAAAGGGCACTGTCGATTACCCACTCACCCAACTCGATGGCCAGCGGGTGTTCTTCAATCAACGGCAGAAACATGCCCGGCGGCAAAATTCCCCGTTCGGGATGCTGCCAGCGAAGCAGAGCCTCCGCACCCACCACCACGCCGGTGCGCATGTTCACTTTGGGCTGGTAATAGAGAACAAACTCCCGCGCCGCCATCGCCCGCCGAATGTGCTCCAGATTCTCATGCCTGCCGCGAACAAGCTGATCTTGTGCGGGATTGAAGATGTGGAAGCGATGGCCGCCCGCCAGCTTAGCCTGATACATGGCCTGGTCGGCCTGTCGAAGCAGAGAATCCGCATCCACATCCTCCTGCTGCGGATAAAACGCTACGCCGATGCTGGCCGTTACGCTGAGCGAAAGATCGCCGATTTGCGCCTTTTCTGAAGCTGCCTCCAGCAGTCGATTGAGCACCGGCGTACAGGCTTCGGCATCGTCCAGGTCCAGCATTACAGCAACAAATTCGTCCCCGCCCAACCGCGCAAGAGTATCGCCCTTGCGCAGTGCGCACTTCATGTTAAAGGCCAGCGAGGTCAGCAATCGGTCGCCGGTGTCGTGACCATGGAGGTCGTTGATGCCCTTGAATCCGTCCAGGTCAAGGTAGGCAACCGCCAACAGGCGATTCTCCCGGCTTGGAACGGTCATGGCCTGCCGTAGCCGGTCGGCAAGCAGCGCCCGGTTGGGCAAGCTCGTTAGCAAATCGTAGTTGGTCACGTGTTCGAGCTGCTCTTCGTGCTTCTTCAGTTGAGTCACGTCAGAAAACAGCGCAACATACTGCAGCAACTCTCCATTTGCGTCTCGCACCGCATTGATCGTCAGTGTTTCAGCCACAATCTCGCCGCTTTTAGCGCGATTCCAGATCTCTCCGGACCATTGGTCCTCTTCCGAAAGGCTGCGCCACATATTTGCATAAAACTCATCGGGATGCAGCCCTGATTTGAGCAGCCGCGGATTCTGGCCGATCGCTTCCTCGCGCGTGTAGCCGGTGATGCGGGTGAACATGTCGTTCACTTCGAGAATGGTGCCTTCCGGATCAGTAATCGTGATGCCTTCGCGCGCATTCGTAAACACGCTCGCGGCCAGCCGCAACCGATCCTCATCCTCCCTCTGACGTGTGATGTCTTCTGAGAAGATGATGATGCCGCCCACAGCCCCATCGCCCGTCCGCCACGGAATGATCTCCCGCTTCACCCACTGCATCGAGCCGTCTTTTTGTACAAGGAGCCGATCCTTGGAGGGCAGTGTCTCTCCCGCCAGCGCTCGGCGATGCTCTTCTTTCCAGCTTTCCGGAAGATAGGGAAACATCTCGTAGTGAGATCTCCCGATTACGTCCCTGTCCTGCAGCAAATGCATTTGCAGCCAGCGGTGGCTCGCTGCCACGTATCGCATCTCGCGGTCAAACATCACCAATCCCGCGGGCGCGTGCTCAATGAACAGTTGCAGCAATTCCTTGCTCTCGTGGAGCGCTACGTCCGCCTGCCGACGTTCGGTAATATCCTGAATCGTGCCGTGCATCTTTACCGGCTGCCCCTGGGCGTCAAAGTCTAGCCTGCCAAGCCCGTGTACCCAACGCGTCACTCCATCCAACGGTCGAACGATCCGATACTCCCTGTCGAACGGTTTTCGCTGGCCAATGACTTCATTCTCGAAATAAGTAACCATGCTCGCTCGGTCATCGGGATGAACCAACGCGCCCCATCCCTCGACGGTGCGCACATACTCCTTGCCAATTCCGAACAATCCGTCCAGAACCTCCGAGCTAATCCACTTTCCCGCTCTGATATCAGTCACATAGCTGCCCAAGCCCGCGATTCGCTGCGACTCCTTCAGCCATTCCTCACTCTCGCGTAGCGCCTGCCCTGCCCGCACCTGCTCAGTAATATCGCGCACAACACCGAACAGGCCCACAATCTCCCCGCTCTCATTCCTGATAGGGTATCTGCGGCTGTCCAGCCAGCCTAAGCTCCCGCTCGATTTCAGCCCTTCATCCACTTTCCTGCCCACGGAAATTCCGGCGAAGATTTGTTCTTCAACCCGGTAATAAGCATCCGCATACATCTCCGGCACTATGTCGTAGTCGGTTTGGCCGCGCAGATCCTGGCTGGGCCCATTTGTGCCGATGAGGGCCCCCATCTTCCGGCTCGCCGCGGTAAACACATGGTTGCGATCCTTGAAGAAGATAAAATCGTCCGTGCTCTCCATCAACGCCTTGAACCGGGCCGTCTTGGGTTCGCTATCCAGGTCATTCCAGAGGCTCTTGGCATCCTGCAATAACAAACTCACAACCCTGGGCCCACTGCCCTCTGCTTTCTCCCGGGTAAATTGCCCCTTGACGCAGCGTATCCGCCCATCGGCATGGCGCAGGCGAATGTTGAATGTTCCAGACTCTTCTTCGAGGTTAGGGGAAAACAACATGCCGGCAATGTCGGCATCGTCCGCGTGAATGCAGTCCTTCAGATTCACCTTGGATGTGAGGAAATCCTCGGCACTATAGCCGAGTAACGACTCAATGCCATCGCACACCGACAGCACTGTCAGGTGCTCATCGAGCGCGAGTCGGATTTTCGATTGCACAGGGGGCCCGTTCATTTTTCGTCCTGTATCTAAGTCCCGATCTCGCACATGCCGTCAATAGTAGTTCATCGGCTGTTTTCCATGAAACGTAATTCAACAACCCAACCAAACAGACAGGGTTCGCCCGAAATGCCCCTTTTTGAGTCCTCCGTGTTTTCGCAACAGTCCGCACCAGCGCAATTTGAACCAAGTCAGACAACCGTTATCCACGGGTTTCTGCTTGCCACCCTAATTCCGCACTGCTTATCCACTCCTACTCTTGGCATAATCGCAGCTAGAGCGGTTTCTTCGTAACTGTTCCAGGAGCTAAGTCCGGCCACTGAGCTGGAGATTCCAACTCAGGGAACGAATTCAAAATGGGAATTCAAGGCCCGGCGCAACGCGTGAGACGTGTGGGAGTGCTCAAGAGTGACCAGCTATAGCCGTCAGGACGTTCTGCGCATACTGCAAATCAGTACCCATCAATTGCAAGGGTGGGAAAGAGCCGCACTCATCCCCCAACAACACACTTACACTTTCCAGGATCTGGGCCAGCTTAGAACTCTGCGCATCCTTCGCGAAGATGACATCCCAGCCGCTTCCATCCGCGACTCGATCCTGGCCATGAAAGCTGTGGCCGGCATGGCCAACCCTCTGCTTGAGGCCTGCCTGGTGCGCACCGGAACGCGCCTCGCCTTCCGCCATCACGGCGCCATGGTCGACCCCATTCGCCGTCAGTTGATGTTCGACTTTGAACGTTTCGACAAGTTTGACCAGATCGTTCGCGAGTCCGGCTCCACTGTACCGGCTTCGCTCCAAAATCTGGCCAGTCAGCCAAACGGCATTCAGGAACGATTCCTGGCCGCGGTGCAGGCAGACGAGTCCGGCGAGAAGGGCCGCGCTATAACTCTCTACGATGAGATTCTCGAACTCGATCCGGACTATGCGCCGGCCAGCATCAACCTCGGCACGCTCCACTTCCATCTTCGCCAGTATGCCCGCGCTGAAGAGTTTTATCGTCGCGCCACCATTGCCGATCCCGGCTACGTGCTCGCGTATTTCGATCTTGGCAACGTGCTTGACGAGCTCGACCGGCCCGATGAGTCCATCGCCGCTTACTGTCGGGCCGTCGCTCTAGCGCCTCGCTACGCGGATGCCCACTACAACCTGGCCCTGGCCTACGAGCGCAAAGCTCAGCATCGCCCCGCTCTTCGCCACTGGCAGGCCTATGTGCGTCTCGACAACCGCGGTCCCTGGGCCGACCACGCACGCGGCCAGATTCGCAAGCTCCTCAGCCGCGAAAAACTGACCATTGCCTCCCGCGCCGACAAATTCGTCCCGCCCCGCAAAGGCACAGCCGCCCTGGCCCTCGTAGGCTAGGCTCTCCGTTCGTACAAAAGAAAATAGAGATTCAAAAGAACTGGGTGCCCACTTTCGCCATCCGCCGCGGCGGATTCTTGTGGCTAAGCTCCGAGCGTGCCGTCCCCGCCCATGGTCCTTCATTTCTTCTTATAATTTTGCTTTCTCGCCAATCTTTCTTGTCTAAGTCTTCACTTCACTCCGCCCGTCCCAAACAAACCTCAAACCATCCGCGCTCGTCCGTCCAACTTCCCGCCGCTGCAAACCCTGCCTCTGCCAGCATAGCCTCCGCCTGCCCGTGCCGGTACTTGTAGCTGTTTTCCGTATGGATGGTCTCTCCTTCAGCGAAATCCACTTCCAAATCCAGCGACTTGAGCCGAACCCTCTGCGCAATCCGGCTCTCCAGGTGCATCTCAATCCGAGACTCCGCCCGGTTCCACACCGCCCGGTGCCCAAAGCTATCCAGATAAAACTCCGCTCCCAGTTCCCGGTTCAATCTTGTCAGCAGGTTTAAGTTGAAGTCCGCCGTCACCCCGGCAACATCGTCATAAGCAGCCAGCAGCGTCTCCTCGTCTTTCACCAGATCCACGCCCAGCAACAGTCCGTCTCCGGGTCTCAGTCCGCCTCGCACGCGGCGCAGCAGCCGCATCGCATCTGGCGGGTCGAAGTTGCCGATACTCGATCCGATATAGAGCACCAGCCGCCGCTCGCCTGCCTCGGTTGGCATAAGCTCCAGGCCATGTCCATTCCCATGCGTGTAGTCCATCACCTGCGGAGCCACTCGAACTCCGCCAATCTCCTGCTCGATTCGTTTCCTTGCGGCTTCCAGAGCGCTGGCTGACACATCCAGCGGCTCGTAGACCACCGTCCCCTGTCGCGTAACCGCGGATTTCAGCAGCAGCCGCGTCTTGTCCGCCGACCCTGCGCCCAGTTCCGTGATCCGAAGACGGGCCTCATCTGTGGCACACGCAATCATTGCATCCGCATGGGCCGCAAAAATGCCGCGTTCCGTCCGCGTCAGGTAGTATTCGGGCCGCTCTGTAATCTCGTCGAAAAGCCGCGACCCGGCAGCATCGTAAAACAACCACGGAGGTAGCCGCTTGGGTTTGGACCGGAGACCCGCGCGCACTACCGCGGCAACTCCTTCGTCTACAGGATGGTCGTGGGCGATTCGTTGGTAGGCGACCGGTTCCTCAATGTGCACAGCTGTCGTGGGGAAAACGAAAGTTGTCATCAGGTTCCTTGGATGCGACTGTATCGGCAAAAGGTTACAAAGAAGTCAACCGAATTCCAGAAAACTGCCACCGTGTCTCCGGCGCAAAGAAATTCCGATAGCTTGCGCGAATATGCGCCGCCGGCGTTACGCATGAGCCGCCGCGTAACACCATCTGGCCGCTCATGAACTTGCCGTTGTATTCACCTAGCGCTCCCTCCAGTGGATGAAACCCCGGATAGCCCAGATAAGCGCTCGCCATCCACTCCCAACAATCTCCAAACCACTTCGTGGCGTACTCGTTTTGGTGTTGATCGTTATAAGGCGACGGCATCAGCAGCCCGGAATCCAGCAGATTCCCTTCCACAGCCTTATCCTTGGCAGCGATCTCCCACTCAAACTCCGTAGGAAGCCGCCGTCCCGCCCAGCGCGCATAGGCATCGGCTTCGAAAAAGCTGACGTGGCTCACTGGAGTCGCTGCCACCTCCTTCAGCGGCAACTGGCCGCGCAAGGTAAAGACGCTCCACGCACCATCTTCGTTCACCCAGTAGAGCGGCGCTTGCCACCCGTTGTTCTTCACTGCATTCCAGCCCGCTGAAAGCCAAAGCTCCGGCCTGCTGTAGCCCCCGTCAGCCATGAACTCTTGAAATTCGCCGCATGTCACAAGTCGTCGCGCCATGCTGAACGGCTCCAGCCACACCCGGTGCCGCGGCAGTTCATTGTCAAAGCAGAAGCCATCCCCGCTGTGTCCAACCTCCCGCAACCCACCTTCAAACAGTTCAAATTCCAGCCCACCTCTCGGGTGGCCCAGGTCTGGATTTTCAGACCTGGGAATGTCGATCTCTCCGCCCGCATAAACCGGCCTCAGCGGATTCGTAAAAAACGCATGCAGAATATCGGTCAGCAGTAGTTCCTGGTGCTGCTCCTCGTGGTTCACGCCCAGTTCAATCCGCCGCAGCGCCTCTGCTTCCGCACCCGCCTCCAGCAACCGCTCAACTCCCTCATCCACATGTTGTCGGTAACGCAGAATCTCATCCAGCCCCGGCCGCGCAAACACAGCCCGCAGTCTCTTCTCCGGAAACGCCGAAAACCCCTCGTAATAGCTGTTGAACAGCCATGGAAAATCCTTATTGAACAGCCGATATCCCGGCAAGAACTCCCGCAGCACAAACGACTCGAAAAACCATGCCGTATGCGCCAGGTGCCATTTGGCTGGCGAGGCCTCCGGGCACGACTGCACCATCATGTCCTCCGCCGACAGCCCCGCGCACAGCGTAAGCGTCCGCAGCCGCGTCGCGCCAAACCGAACTCCCAACTCCACCTGCGCGCTATCCGCAGCCGTCGTCCTCATCGCGTACCCCTCCAGCACTTCAAAAGAGTGTACCCCGAACCCAGTGCCTTTCTTCCCTTAGATTTGCGTCCTGCCAAACGGATTCTTCATTGTTCCGCTCGCCGTCGTCTCCATTTGGTGGTCTAATGCCATTGAACGGTTGCGAACAGCCGCTCGCCCATGAATTCTCGGTCTGGAAGGGAATTTGCCGGGAGGGAATATGTCCAGATTCGATGGATTTCGTTGGTTGCCGGCCCTGGCCCTCCTTGCACTCCCCATGGCCTCGATCCGCGCGCTCACTGCCCAGTCACCCACCCCCACGCCCTCTGACCCCACTTCGGCCCAACCCCTAGCCCAGGCTCCAACCCAGCCGAATGCCACCACCCCGCTCGTCCTCCCAGCTCCCGCCACCCCGCCAACTCCCGAGGAACTCGGCGATTCGCTCTCCGGCCACCAGCGCTATCAGGCCGCCATCGCCGCCTACTCCAAGGTCACTGATCCCTCAGCCGAACTCTGGAACAAATTGGGCATCGCTTACCAGATGATGTTCAACCCGAAGGACGCCATCCGTTGCTACACCGCCTCGCTCAAGCTCGATCCCCGCAACGCTACGGTCCTTAACAATCTGGCGACCGTATATGACTCCCTCAAGCAATATGGAACCGCCGAGCGCTACTACCGCAAAGCCATCAAGATCGACCCCCACTCCGCCTTGGTTTTCAGAAACCTCGGCTCCAATCAGCTTGCGCAGCATAAAGCAAAGAAAGGCTGGGAGGCATACCAGGCTGCGCTCAAAATCAATCCGCAGATCTTCGAGACACGCTCCGGCGCCAGCGTCCAGAATCCAGCCTCCGCCCAGGAGCGCGGCGCCATGCACTACTACATGGCCAAAGGCTGCGTCAGCGCAGGAAACCCCGCGTGTGCCATCCAGAATCTCCGCCTTGCCCTCAACGAGGGATACACCAATCCCAAAAGAATTGCCGACGACGGCAGCTTTGCCAGTCTTCGCGAACTCCCAGACTTCCAGCAATTGATCGCCGCCCAAAGCGCTCCGCAGTAGTGCGAAGCGCTCTTCGAGTCGTTCGCCGTAGTCTCCTCATCGGTTTCGCGCGTCTATTGAAGCAGGACATTAGGCGCAACGCATTCAAGCCTCGCCCGCAGTCTTGACAGGCTCTAGATGTGAAGTTTCAATACGTCGTACCTTCGTCAAGGGCGCAGTTTTTAAAGCGCACGGTTTCACAGCCTGCGGAAAAACTCAATCGGAGCCGCGATAAGTGTCAGGGCACGACTTCAGTCGTGCCAAAATGCAACCAAATAGACTCGGGCTTTAGCCCCTGAGGGAAGGCAATAGGGTCTACACCATTTTCGAATCTGCCTTAGGAGTTCTTTCATGAAATTCCGTTTTTTGTCCCTCGTAGTCTTCTCCCTTGCTCTCGCTGCGGCCCATGGTCAGGCTCCCGGCGCCTCGCAGGACAATGGCAATGGAGTCGGCGCTGGCGGCAACGGCCAACGAGGTGGCCGGGGCGGATATGGCGGCGGCATGGGTATGGGCATGGCTGGCGCCACCGGAATCATGGGCACCGTGACAGAGGTAGCAGCCGACCACTACATCGTGAAGTCCGAAAACGGGGAAACCTATACCGTCCATTTCAGCGCCAACACGCGCATCTTCAAGCAGCAGGCAGGTCAGCGCGGCGCTGGGCAGGGAAGAGCCGGCGGTCAGCGTATGGGTCCCGGCACGGGTGCTGCCCCGGGTAGTGGCGGCGGCATGGGGCAGGGTGCCGGAGGCGGCATGGGCCGCGGCGGCAACCCACCGGAGCAGATCAAACCCACGGACATCAAGGTCGGTGACGCCGTCGGCGCCATGGGCGAGGTAGATGCCTCAGCCAAATCCATTGGAGCCGTCGCTATTGTCCTGCTCGATCCCGAGCGCGCAAAGCAAATGGAAGAAATGCGCGCCAACTACGGCAAAACCTGGATGATGGGCAAAGTCTCAGCCATCGATGGCGTTAAGGTTTCCATCACCGGCTCGATGGATAACCTGCCTCTCGCCTTTGTCGCCGATGAAAACACGACCTTCCGCAAGCGCCGCGATCCCATTACTCTTGCCGATATCCAGGTAGGGGACATGGTCCGCGCCGAGGGAGCCCTCAAGGATGGTGCCTTTACGGCAACCACGGTCAATGTGATGGGAATGCCCCAGGGAGGAACGCCCAGCGTTCCCCGCAATCCCCCGCCGCAATAAACTCTTCGGGCGCAGGCTCCAGAGGCTGCGGAAAAACTCATTCGGGTGGTAGGCCGGGGATTTATCCCCGGTGTAATTGCCGCGCAATCAATGCGGCCTTCAGGCCCTGAGGTTTGCTTTTCTGTTTCTCCCCCTGAAAACAAGCTTTTGGCCGCGACCTGTTAAGCGCCGCGGCTGTCTGCACTGTCTGCCGGCCGGCGTCAGCTCTCTCCTATTCCAGATTCTTGATCTCGACTCCCGCCGGAACCGTCAACTCAAATTCATCTGCGGGCAGGGGCGTGGGTACGCTCTCTGACTCCTTCTCCACCAACATCACAATCTGCTTGTCTTCAAGCGGAAGCTTGATCGTTATTGTTGACGGATAGAGTCCGGAGCCGAAGTCCTTGTAGTCCTGGTAGGTGACATGTGTCGCTAGGTTGCCCTCGTCGTCGTACAGGTCCTGTTCATACGGAAGCAGGTCCTCGCGATGAAACGTGATCACGCGTACAGGCTTGTCCCTGTGGCTGCCCGGTATGTGCCGCGTAATGCTCAGAATGTATTCCGGCACAAAGTAGAGATGTTTTTTTGAAGTATCTTCCATGGTCTCCGAATCCGAAGTCACGGAATAGAACTCGTCCGGATCCAACCCATGTACCACCAATGAGTCCAGAAAAAACTCTGGACGCTGATTTTCCAACTCGTTTGGCGATATTTTATTCAGCGTGGCCGGGCCCCTCACCGCAATATTCTTCGATGGAATGTACAACGTGAAGGTTTTGCCGTCGCTCGCCATATCGAATAGCTCAATCCCGATCACCGGCGCGCGCCCCAACACCCTGAGCATCGCCGGCTTGTGCATCACAATGATTCCGCCGACCCTCGTATAATCCTTGGCCACGCCTTCCTTTGTCTTCAGAACGCTGGACAGCATCTCCACTTTGGCGGTCATTGTGTCGAACGTAGCCCAGCGTTCATTCAGCTTCGCCACAAGCTGATCCGGCGTTAAAGTCTGCACCACCGCCGGTGCCATCGGCTTCGGCAGCTTGCGCGTGGTGAAAAACAAAAAACAGCCCGAAAGCAGCAGCGAAGGCGCCAGGGCGGTCAATGAAACCAGCCGGAAGAGTGCCCGCATCACGCGCCTTCCCGTCGCCCTCCGCGCACACGTCATCGTTCCCCTGCTTTCTTCAGAGCACGCCGGTACTCGGCCACTTGCTTGTTGTGCTCCTCCAGGGTGTTCGAAAACAACGATTCCCCCTGTGCATCGGTTCCAGCAGCCACAAAGTAGAGGTAGTCCGTCTGTGCCGGCTCCATCGCGGCCCGTAGCGAGCGGATCCCAGGATTCGCCACCGGTCCCGGAGGCAGTCCACCATGCAGATAAGTGTTGTAAGCCGTATTGCTGGCAAGATCGCTCTTTATGAGCACGCCTCGCCACCGGCCCTGGAGTTCCAGTCCGTAGATCACAGCCGGGTCGGTCATCAAAGGCATCTTCTTCCCGAGCCTGTTCATCATCACGCTGGCCACCAGCGGCCGCTCTGCGTCCATGGCCGTCTCCCGTTCCACAAGCGAAGCAATCGTCACAACTTCATGTACGTTCGTCTTCAGTCCTAGTTCCCCCGCGACCGCTCTGAACCGTCTTACCATCGCTGCCGCAATCTGAGCCGGAGTTATTTTGCGCGCAAAACGGTAGGTATCCGGAAAAAGATAGCCCTCAAGACTCTTGGCCCCAGGGTCCAGATCGGCCACGAGACTCACTCGTTCCGCCGCGGCATCCAGAAATTCCTGTCGCGTGCCAAACCCCGCCTCCTCGACGCGGGCCGCAATGTCAAAGATGTTCGAGCCCTCTGGAATCGTCAGTTGCTTGGTAAACACGTCCCCGCGCGCGATACGCGCATAAACCTCGGTTGCCGGCGCCGGATGGTCGAATCGGTACTCGCCTGCCCGCAGCCTGCCCCGTTTCCAAAACCGCAGCAGATCGAAGCCGAACTGGCTCCGCACCACCCCAGCTGCCTCCAGTTGACTTCCGATCCTCGCCGTGGAAGAGCCGGGGGCTATTTCGACAAAGGTCTCAGTTTCTGGTCCGTAGGGCGCCAGAACCAGCCAGCCCGCCCCCGCAACCGCCAAAAGGGCAAGCAGAAACATTCCCAGCAGCACTCCTGCCCCGCCAGACCGTTTCTTTTTTCTGCCTTTCCATGTGCGCCTTACCATCCTGTTTCTGGTGACCCTTCATCAACTTAAGACGCGTAGAATCCCCCAGAGGACTCTCTATTTTGATTGTATCGGGTACACGCAAGCTGCATGCGGTACTACTCCGGTACCGGTGAGCCTTAGAGCCTGTTATGAACTTTCCCGCGGGCGGCGTTGCGAGTGAAAATCGGGCCAGACAAGGCGGAGGATGAAGACTTTGGCTATTCCAAGGCGAGGACGACAACACAGTATGGCCCGATTTGCGCCGCAACCCTCTGGGCTGGGGCCAATTTTCCCGATTTCTGCGTTGTTTGTCGCTAGCAGACGCCCGGTCTGCGTCGCTCCTCACTCCTTGAACTCAGAAAAATTGGCTCCCAGCGCCACCCACGCGAAAGTTCATAACAGGCTCTAAGCTGGTAGCCGGGAGCCTTATAAGGAGCAGAACACTGGAAACCACCCCCCAACCTCGCTATCTGGGTCTCGACGTGGGCAATCGCCGCATCGGGGTCGCCGTCTCCGACGAACTGGGCCTTACCGCGCAACCCGTGCTCACCCTCGAGCGAAGGCGCAGCGGCAGCGGCACATCAAGGGACGACCTCCGCTCCCTCGCGCGGCTGGCTCGACGGTTTTCCGTGGCCGGCATCGTAGTGGGTAATCCTGTGCACTTGACCGGCGAATCCAGCCCGCAAGCCGCTAGAACCCAGGCATTTGCCGCAGAACTCGGCCAACTCACCGGCCTCCCCATCCACCTGTGGGACGAGCGCCTGACCACCCGCGAGGCCCATCAAATTCTCTATGAGTCTGGCCACGCCCGCCAGCAACACCGCCGTGTAGTCGATCAGGTAGCCGCCACCCTCATTCTCCAGTCCTTCCTTGACCAGCGGGAACGTGACTGCGGTCCGGAATCCGCGACACCAAATTCCTGAACCATCCATTCCTCTCCTGTCCACTACGATCTCTGACCCCTGACCCCTGATCTCTGATCCCTGTACTCCCCCCGCCCCCGCGTATAATAAAACTGAGAAAAAAGGTTCTTTCATCTTCCGCGCATGGAGCATCCCCGCTCCCCGCCATGGACTGTTGATGCCCGAGCACATTAAGAAAAAGCTCCTCGAAGAGATCCAGATTCTTGAGCACGAGCTCGCCCACGAGCTTCCCGCGGAAATCAAGAAAGCCGTGGCTATGGGAGATCTTTCGGAGAACGCCGAGTATCACATGGCGAAACAGCGCCAGGACTTTGTCAATGCCCGGCTCGGACAGCTCAAGAGGCGCATGGCCGAGCTTTCGCTCGTCAATCTCACCAACATTCCAAGGGACAAGACCGGGTTCGGCTCCACGGTTGTCGTTTACGACTCAACCAAGGACGAAGAAATCGTCTACCGTCTCGTTACCAGCGAGGAATCCGACGTTTCAAAGGGGCTGATTTCAACCACCTCGCCCATTGGGCGCGGCCTGGTCGGCAAGCGTGTTGGCGACGTCGCCACCATCGTCACCCCGAACGGCAAGCGCGAGCTTGAAATCCTAAAGCTCACCACTATTCACGACGAAGCTGCCGAAGCCGGCCAAAAAGATCAAGCCGCCGCCGGCGGAAAGTAGCATCAAGGAAGACTGGAAATGACCACCTGGACCAGCGCTTTTGGCAGCGCCTGCGGTTGGCTACTCGATCGCATCGTGCACGGATTGGCGCTCACCCGCATCTCTCCCAACGCGCTCACCTTCATCGGCCTGGTCATCAACATCGCCGCCGCCTTTCTGTTCGGTCATGCCAACGCCTCCAACAGCGACCGCATGTTTCTCTATGCGGGCATGGTCATCTTTGGCGCCGGCATCTTTGACATGGTCGATGGCCGCGTGGCCCGGCGCAACAACCAGGTCACCGTCTTCGGATCGTTCTTTGACTCGGTAATCGACCGCTACTCTGACGTAGTGCTCTTCTTCGGCCTGCTCGTCTACTACGGCCGCATCAACCGCTTCCGCTACGTAGTCCTGGCGGCCTTCGTCATGGTCACGTCGCTCATGGTCAGCTACACCCGCGCCCGGGCTGAGGCTCTCATCGGCAGTTGCAAGGTTGGTTTCCTTGAGCGCCCGGAGCGCATCGTCCTCATCCTCATCGGCGCGCTCTTCAACCATTGGGGAGCCATGGCCCCGGTGTTGTGGATTCTGGCCGTCCTCTCCACCATCACCGTCGTCCACCGCATTACCTACACCTACTCCAAAACCAAGCACCTCGCGCCCATCACCTGAGCTCGCACACGTCCCCTACCGCTTCCCCTTCTCCCAATCCGCATAAGAGATGCGCGGAATGTTGATGAACGCGCCGCGGGTCTTCACATAATTCCCCAGCCCATTCATCCGCCCTATCGCGTGCAACTCCTCCGCCTTCACATAAGGCCCTTCCACATCGACAAACCGGTCTTCGATATAAATCCCAACCACCCGCCCCAAAATGATGCGTGACCGGCCGATCTCCATGGTCGTGAACTCCCGGCACTCCATCGCCGCGTGAGCCTCCGCCAGCCGCGGCACCTTGATCTTCTCAGAGGCCGCAGTCGTAAACCCCGCCAGCTCCACCTCGCTCATCTCCTCAGGAAACTCAGTGGCGCAAATATTCATCTTCTCAGCGATGTCCTCGGTCACAATATTCACCACAAACTCACCCGTGCGCCGGATATTGCGCGCCGTGTCCTTGGGAACAAATGTCTCGCTCGACCGGTTCGTCACCCCAACGCCGATAATCGGCGGATCCGTGCAAAGGTAGTTGTACGCGCTGAAGGGAGCCGCATTCAGCCTGCCCTCTTCGTCCA
>Ga0182013_10002279_pt1 | contig 25231 bp, 19 predicted proteins | sample 612S2MmetaG_FD_120487 | JGI IMG/M metagenome (GOLD analysis project Ga0182013, IMG submission 120487) | Permafrost microbial communities from Stordalen Mire, Sweden - 612S2M metaG | ecosystem: Environmental > Terrestrial > Soil > Wetlands > Permafrost | place: Sweden: Stordalen | collected...
AGTTCGGAGAGTGACATGGCTACGCTTGTATCAATGTACGAGTACGATAACGACTTCCTGAAGCCTGATCCGCAGGCAACAAAATCTCAGCCGGGACCCACTCACAGGCCGAAATCGCTGGCCGCCCTTGACGTCCGCCAGGGAGTTCTTGAAGACATCGCACTCAAGACACTGTATCTGTCCGGTTCGCTCTCGGTTCTTGAGCTTGCCGAAAAGATGTGCCTCGGTTACGAAGTTGTGGACGCTCTTTTTTCCCAGCTCCGACACGAACAGTTCTGCCTTGTCACCGGCATGACCGGCCATGTTCATCAGATTGCCATCACGGCTTCGGGCAGATTGCGCGCAACAGAACTTCTTTCGAATTGTCATTATGCTGGCCCCGCGCCTGTTGCCTTTGAGAGCTACGTTGAGCAGACCCGCAAGCAGAGCGTGAAGAAGACGGATGTGTGTGCGGCGGACGTCCGTCGCGGATTCTCGCATCTGGTCATGGACAACGAGACCTTGCGGAAACTCGGGACGGCGCTGAACTCCGGCAGTTCGGTCTTTCTCTGGGGACCCGCGGGAACCGGCAAAACCACCATGGCTGAGACCCTGTCGAAGGTTCTCGCCGACGATGCGGTATGGATCCCCTATGCCGTGGAAGTGGACGGCTCCATCATCACCGTCTACGATCCATCCATCCACAAGCGTGTGCCCGAGGAGGAACCCGAAGACCGGGACGCGCGCTGGGTGCTGTGCCGCCGCCCCTCTGTGCTGGTGGGCGGAGAGTTGACGGCCGAGATGCTCGACCTTCAGTTCAACTCGATTTCGAAGTTCTATGTCGCTCCGGCGCAGATGAAAGCCAACAACGGAGTGCTGATCATCGACGACTTTGGACGCCAGCGCCTGCGCCCGGAAGAGCTGCTCAACCGCTGGGTGGTTCCACTGGACCGCAAGATCGACTTCCTTACCCTCGCGGGAGGAAGGAAAATTGAAGTCCCGTTCGAAATGCTGGTTGTTTTCGCTTCGAACATGGACCCGGCCGAACTAGTGGACCCGGCCTTCCTGCGAAGGATTCAAACCAAAATCCACATCGGAGAGGTTTCAGACGATCAGTTCTGCGAAATCTTCCGCCGCGTCGCGGTTGAAAATAAGGTCCCTTATGACCCCAGCATCCCAGTCGATCTGATCGAATTCATTCGCATCAGACTCAAGCAGGAACTGCGGTCCTGCTTCCCGCGCGACATCGTGAACCAATGCTGCTGGTCCGCTCGCTACGAGGGACGCAATCCGCACATCGATCGCCCGGCCTTGAAGCAGGCCATCGACGCATATTTCCTGGCGAAATCGTAACCCGTATCTTCAACTCCGACCGGACGATCACGCACAAACATGGGTGCCCCAGGCCCGGGGTACCCACGGACAGGTCTTCGTCCGTGGGGTGGAGATCTCGATTCTGAGACCTGGGAAAGCGCATCCTTCCGGCTAATTTACTCCTACACTACCTTCATTATTTCCGGGTCCCAATGGCAAATGGCGTCCTTCTCAATGCTCAGGTTGCTGAGCAGCGCCGCGCCTGCCGCGCGGAAGCCAAACACCGCGTCCTCCACAACCGGCTTGCGTGAACGCACCGAAGCAAAGAAGTTCGAGAAGTGATCGAATTGGTCACTGTATCCTTCCGCGGCGACATACTTCTCGAATCCCGGCGGCGGCGCCCCTTGCGGATGCTTGCGAGGATACTTCGCTTCGTATTGCTCCAGAATCTTCTTCTGCATTGCCAGTGAGTAGGTACCGATGGTCAGGCCCGGCTCCGTCTCGCGGGGAACCCGGTTGACGCTCACAAAGTCTCCGCCAATCTCCATCGTGCCTTCGGAGCCCGTGAAGACCAGGCCTTCGCTCTCCTCGCCGCCATCCACAAAGTTCACGCGCAGGCTGAGGTTGAAGCCCTCCTTGTAGTCGAACAATCCCAGCATCACATCGGGAGCATCGCGGCCGTCTTTCCAGAACCGCAATCCGCCAGTCGCCATGGCCCGCGTTGGGCCGTGCGATCCGGTGATGAAGTGCGTTCCGCTGAACAGGTGTACAAACAGGTCGCCTGCCACGCCGCTGCCGTAGGCCTTCCACTTGCGCCACTGGAAAAAGTGTTCGGCATTCCACGGAATCTTCGGCGCCGTGCCCAGAAAGCGCGGCCAGTCGCATGTCTCCGTCGAAGCATCCAACGGAACCGTGTAGCTCCATGCGCCCATCGTCGAATTGCGATCCCAGCGCGCCTGCACCATGTTGAGCTGGCCAATCGCGCCCGATGCCAGTATCTCCTTGGCCTTGGCGTAGATGACCGAACTCACGCGCTGGCTTCCCACCTGAATGATCTGATTGGTGGCGCGCGAGGCCTCAATCATCTCCGGACCATCGGAGTAAAGATGGATCATCGGCTTCTCGCAATAGACATCCTTGCCGGCCTTCATCGCATCCACCGCCGCCTGCTTGTGCCAGTGGTCCGGTGTGGCCACGATGACCGCGTCAATATCTTTGCGCGCCAGAATCTCGTGGTAGTTGCGCGTGGTAAAAATGTCGCTGCCCCACAATTCCTTCGCGTGCTCCAGCCGTCCGTCGTAGCAGTCCGCAACCGCCACCAGCTTCACGCCGGGAACCTGAACCGCCGCCTTGGTGTCTCCCTGTCCCTGGATGCCTGCGCCAATCAGCGCCAGTTGAATGTTATCGTTGGCCGAAACCGGTCTTGCTCCATCGGCGTGCCCCAACCCCAACGCGAACATTTTGTTTCCAATCATCGTTCCCGCCGATGCCGCTCCAGCGACCCTCAAAAAGTTCCTGCGATCAAACTCCTTCACTTCAGCCCCCTTCGGCTTGATAATTTTCAGCCGCATATAACCATACACCGGGCCACCTTGGGAGTGCCGCCGGGATCGGACTTACGGGAGGGCAATCGCATGAGTGGTTGGACACGATTGCGGATTCGACCATCTGGGCTTCGCCGGCGCTCAGCATTCCTGGTGCAAAGTGACTGATCTCCGCCAGGCTCCGAGATGTATGTTCTTTGTTTTCGCGGGTGTTTCTGGTCGTTATTGATGTAACGTCCTTGTTTTCGTATGCATGGGGCGAAAGCGGGGGAGGGGTGGGGTAAATCGTCGCCGTCCCCGGCCGTTCACCGTTTGAGGTCGCTGCGGTATTTGTGGTGCCATGGAGGCCAATGAGTCGATTATCCCCCTCTTCACGAATTGGATTGCAAACTCCGGAAAGATATCGGGGATCAGTTTTGTCGGCAGGTTTCTTCATTCGATTGCCCTGGGGCTTACGGTATTCGAAGATCAGGCTCGAATTTGCCCTGTGTGGAAGATAAGATGGAGCCGATGAATATGAAATCGAGGACTACCACCGGGAGCGAAAACGCGGCAGATAAGGTGCTCCTGGCACGTCCTGTTCACGGTTGGAACCACCAATATATGACCGCCTCGCCGGGAGAGATGCTGGCGGAGGAGTTTCTCAAGCCACTGGGCCTGAGCCAGCACCGGCTCGCAATGAGCATTCGTGTGCCATCGACGCGGATCGGCGAGGTAGTGCGAGGCAAACGCGCCATTACCCCCGACACGGCTCTACGCCTGGCCCGCTTCTTCGATAACAGCCCAGAGTTCTGGCTCAACCTTCAACAAATGCACGACCTGACCAAAGCCAAGCTGGCCCTGGCCAAAACCATCGAGGCCGAGGTACCGATCTACGAGCCGAATTCAGATGTTTTTGTGGCGAAGGTGGGATAGTTTCAACTATTCAAGCGGAACTGTTTCAGAAAAGAAGAGAGTCGATTGCTAAGGCTTCCTGTTTTTTGTTCTGCCCTCAAAGCGATTCGCTGGCTAGCAAGACCAGGAACATACCTGCAAATTCGCTTGGTCTCTTTTCCCAGCCAGGGCGCGAGAAGAGATTCGTTTGCAGCGCCTCCGAGCCATTCTCCCACTTCGATTCGGAGCAGACATCTTAAGCTACTATCATTCCTTGCTGCCTCAGCCACATCTTCAAGAAATGCACATATGGGCAAAATGATCCCCAGGTTCCCCGACGATAATGCTTCCTCAAGGGCGGGAATGAGCAAAGACCCAAAGACTGTGTATTGCACGGATTTTTCATCGCGCGTGTACTCGAACCGGACGTTCCAAATTTCCTGAAACTGAGGAAACCGCTCAAACAATTCAGGAACAACCGTCTCGTAGTTCATTCGACAATTCTACGCTGTACTTTTGAAACTCGGAATGCGAGTCAGTATCACGACGGGTGAATGCATTTTCGCGCATTTGTCCCTTCTGAGATAGCCCATTTAGCATCCGTAGTGTGCCCGGCCTCGAAACTCCTGTCATGTATGTGCGCGGCGTTGGTCCCAAAGTGGCGGAGATGCTCGCGCCCAAAGGCATTCTGACGGCCGAGGACCTGCTCTACCACCTGCCCTTTCGCTACGAAGACCGCCAGAACCCGCGATCGCTCGACGAGTTGAAGCCCGGCGAAATCGCCTCTGTCATTGCAGAGGTCCGCGGGTCAATCCTGCTCCGCACCCGCAAGGCCCCCATCTTCGAACTCACCATTGGACAGGGCCGGTTCGCGATGAAGTGCATCTGGTTCAACGGCACCTATCTCGACGGCAAATTCCACGCCGGCCAAACCGTGGCCGTCTACGGCAAGCTGGAACCCTCCCGCTCCTCCAGCGACCTCAAAATGATCCAACCCCAGTTTGAGTTGCTGCCCGACGCCAGCGACGACGCCGAAACGCGCCTGCTCGAAGTAGGCCGTATCACGCCTGTCTATGAGTCGCTGGGCGGCAGCCGCCTGGCCTCCCGCTGGCAGCGCAAGGTCATCTTCAATCTGCTCGAATCCATGCGCGGCGCAGTACCGGAGTGCCTGCCCGCGAAGATGCTGTCTCGCCTCAACCTTCCCGATCGCGAAACCGCTTTGCGCGAAGTCCACTATCCGCCGGAAGGGACCAAATTCGTCCAACTGCAAGCCTCCGCAACGCCCGCCCATCGCCGCCTGATCTTTGAGGAGCTGTTCTTCCTCGAGCTGGGTCTCGAACTCAAGCGCCGCCGCATGAGAGAGCGCGCAGGCATCGCCTTCGCCACCACCGACAAGGTCCGCGAAGCCATCCGCGAAGTGCTTCCCTTCCATCCCACCGGCGCGCAGAAGCGTGCGCTGGGAGAGATTGTCACAGACATGCGCCAACCCAACCCCATGCGCCGCCTGTTGCAGGGCGATGTGGGCTCGGGCAAGACCATTGTCGCGCTGCAAGCCATGCTGGTTGCCATGGAAAACGGCTACCAGGCAGCCTTGATGGCGCCCACGGAGATTCTGGCCACGCAACATTTTCTGGCCGCGCGCAAGCTGCTGGAGAGGTCGTCACGTCGCTATCGAATGGCTCTTCTGACCGGCTCGCTCGACGAAGACCGCAAGCGCCGCACGCGGGGCGAAATCAACCGCGGCGAGGCGCAGTTGGTCATCGGCACGCACGCCTTGATCGAAGAGAAAGTCGAGTTCGACAAGCTCGGCCTGGTGGTAGTCGACGAGCAGCACCGCTTCGGCGTTCTGCAACGCTTCAAGCTGATGAAGAAGCCGAATCAGGCAGAACCGGACGTGCTGGTAATGACCGCGACACCCATTCCGCGCACCTTGGCTCTCTCGCTTTACGGCGACCTCGACGTCAGCGTGCTCGACGAGCTGCCGCCGGGACGGATGCCGATTGTCACCCGCCGCGTTCCCGGCGAGCGCGCCGAAGAGGTGTGGGATTTCATCCGCAAGCAGGTCAAGCAGGGCCGCCAGGCGTACATTGTTTATCCGGTCATTGAGGGAAGCAAAGACGACCAGCCGGAGTTGGATTTCTCTCACGATGAACCCGAGGCCGCTTCGAATGCGGCTCTCGGTTTCCAATCCCCGGTCTCAAAATCAAGACCGGGGGCACCCAAATCCAGCCGAAAAGGCAAGACGGCGGAGCTGTTTCCCAAGGCTGCGCAGGAAGCCAACCCGACTGCGAAATCCGGCCTGAAGTCTGCCGTCGAGATGTATGAGAAACTGCGCACCGGTTCGCTGGCCGGCCTGCGCGTAGGCCTGCTCCACGGCCGCCTGGACCCCGACGAAAAAGAAATCATCATGCGCCGTTTCCAGCGCGGCGAAATCGATGTGCTGGTGGCCACCACGGTTATTGAAGTCGGCGTCGACGTGCCTAACGCCACCGTCATGGTGGTCGAACACGCAGAGCGATTCGGCCTTGCCCAGTTGCACCAGTTGCGCGGACGCGTCGGCCGCGGGGCAGCCAAGAGCTATTGCATCCTCATGACCGGCCAGCGCATTTCACCGCTCGGTGAAGAGCGACTCAACGCCATGGTCCGCACCCAGGACGGATTCGAGCTGGCGGAGCTGGACCTGTCGCAGCGCGGCCCGGGCGAGTTCTTCGGCACCCGCCAGGCGGGACTGCCCGACTTCCGCGTAGCCAACCTGGTCCGCGACCGCCAATTGCTTGAGCTGGCCAAGCTGGAAGCGGCTCGCTTCGCCGACCCTCCCGCCCTTGATCGGACCGGGGGCAGCGAAGTGACTCAGTCCGAACGTGAGCGTGTATGGGCTCGGCTCAAGGATGCTTGGCAGCGCCGCTATGGCCTGGTGGAAGCTGGTTGAGCTGCGGCCTTCATGCTGTTTCGTGAGCAGTGGCCCCACGCATCCGCTCCACGGGAAAAGTCTGGATCTCGAGGTCGATGCTGGCAATCTCCGTGCCGCACTGTCTGTTGTTGCTGCGGGTACACTGGCATAGCTCTGTGATGCGAATATGCCCGCTCTGGCTCAGTTCCAGGCCGGCTGCGATCAGCAAACTGTAGACATCCACGCAGGCCTGCCGCTCGAATTCGAACAACATACTCACCGTTCCCGCATCGTCCGCTCCACGGCTCAGAATCCAGCCGCCGCATCCAAGTATGGCTCCCGAGAGTATCTGGACAAGCCGGGACGGTTCCTCAATGGAGATGGCCTTCATCTCCATCGCCCAGGGAATGCTCATCGCTCGACCAACGTCGCGGTCTGGCATTTTCAGCCTCACACCGCTCTTATCGGACCCAGCCCGGACAGCATAACCAATGTCCCGGAGTCGCACGGAATCTGACCGGTGCTGGAACATCCGCGCCTCAGTGCCGCACGATGGTCTCTGCGCAGGTAATTGGACAAAAGCTGCAACCTGGGTCGGAGACCCGATTTGCCGTCGAGAGGAACCAGCCGCAATTTGCAATTCGCGAAAAACGGGAAATGATTTAGGTTGATAGACAGCATGATCGTTGGCAGCGGAATCGATTTGGCAGAGATCGGGCGCATTCGGCACTCCGTTGACCGCTATGGGAGCCGCTTCCTCGACCGCATCTACACCGCCGCGGAACAGGCCTACTGCTTGCGCAAGCGCAATTCCGCGGAGAGCTTTGCCGCCCGCTTTGCCGCGAAAGAGGCGGGTGCCAAGGCACTGGGCACAGGCATAAGCCAGGGTGTCAGTTGGCTTGAGATCGAAGTCGTCAGGCAACCGGGCGGAAGGCCCTCGCTCAGGTTCCATGGCCGCGCCGCGCAGATTGCCGCTCGCCTCGGCGTAGCGCACGCGGCACTCTCCATCACCCACACCGCAGACCTCGCCATGGCCAGCGTCGTACTCGAAAACGGGGCCTGAATCCGCTTCGTCTGCTATCCTCAAGGCGACGACCTTCTCATTTCATCCAAGGGAGTGCCGTGGCAAGCCGCAAAGAGATTCAGTGGTCGCAATTGAGAGTGGGAGCGCTGATCCTGGTCGCCATGACCGTTCTGGTCGGGCTTATCATTCTCATGTCCGGCTCATCCGGCGGGCTGTTCGCGCGCAAGCTTGTGCTCCGTTCCTATTTTGAAAACGCCGCCGGCGTCAAAGACGGAGCGCCCGTTACGCTTGAGGGCGTGACCATCGGCAACGTCACACACGTGCGCGTGGTGCCCAATCGCAACCCCACCCCCGTAGAAGTCACCATGCAGGTCGCCTATGAATTCGAGCACGATCTCCACGTGGATTCCACCGCTGCCATCGCACAAGCCGGCGTCTTGGGCGACAGCTATGTGGATATAAGCTCCGCGCGCGCCAGCGGCCCTCCGCCGGCCAACAACGCGGAACTGAAGACCTCCGGCTCACCCAGCATTCAGGACGTCATCCGCACCAGCGAGGATTCCATCACCCAGGTGCAGTCGCTGACGAAGAAGATAGAAATTCTGACCGACTCCCTCAACTCGAACAAGGGCACCGTGGGCCAACTGATCAACGACCCCCAACTCGCCCACAAGGTGCAGCACATCGCCAGCGATCTTGAGACAATTACCAGCGCCATCTCCAGCGGCAAGGGATCGCTGGGCAAGCTTGTGAACGACGACACGCTCTACACGCGCGCCAATTCCGCCGTCGACCGGATGAACAACATCATTACCGCTCTCGATCAGGGCAAGGGCACCGCGGGCAAGCTTCTCAAAGACGACACTCTGTATAACAACCTCAACAGCACCGTCTCCAACGCCAATCAACTGGTAGCCGAGATCAACGCCGGCCACGGCTCGCTAGGAAAACTGGCCAAGGACCCCGCCTTCGCCAAGAAGCTGGATGACACGGTGACCCGGCTGGACAACATTCTCACCGGTGTGGATGAGGGCAAGGGGTCGCTCGGGCAACTCGTGCAAAACCGTTCTCTCTATGACCATGCCGACCAGACCCTGGACCAGACCGAGCAACTGGTAAAGAGCATCCGCGAAGACCCGAAGAAGTATTTGATCATTCGCCTGAAGGTATTCTAGGGCAGGATAACTTCGGGTCTGTCATCCTGAGCGGAGTCGAAGGACCTGCTTCTGTTCTTCGGGTACTTCCCAGCACGTCGAATCACTGCGAACGACAGCCTAGCCATTGAACAAGCATTTCTCGGAACTCCACCACGGGTTCCTGCGTATCTCCAGACATCTGGAGGTCAACGTGTCCCCAAAACTCCCCGTCGCACTAGCTGTCCTCTCCCTGCTCGCCATCGCCCTCTCCATCGCCTTCCACAAACCAGCTACCGCCATGGCAGCCACCACCACGCCCTCCTACGACAAGAACGGACAGATGCTGCCGCCCACCAATTATCGTGAATGGATCTATCTCACCTCCGGCATCGACATGAGCTACGAACCGAAGATGGCGGGGATGGAAGACCAATCCAGTTTCGACAACGTTTTCGTGAATCCCGAAGCCTACCGCAGCTTTCTTGAAACCGGGACATGGCCCGACAAGACAGTCATCGTTCTGGAAGCAAGAGCAGCGCAAAGCAAAGGCTCGATCAATCAGCATGGACATTTCCAATCCGGCGGCGTGCAGGACCTCGAAGTCCACGTGAAGGACGAAGCGCGCTTTCCCGGCAAGTGGGCTTTTTTCTCATTCGATCCGGCTGGCGGAAACGGGAAGCTTTTCCCCCAGACAGCGGCTTGCTATGCGTGCCACACCGCTCACGCGGCCGCGGACACAACCTTCGTCCAGTTCTATCCGACGCTGCTGCCCATTGCGCAGAAGAAGGGCACGCTCAGCCCAGCATTTCTGAAAGACGAAGCCGCCGCCAAATAGGGGGTCGCTAACCCGCTTGCTCGCTCCCGCGAAACATCTTCCAGAACTCTTGAAACCCCTTCAGCCGCACCACCTGAAAATAATCGCTAGCCACAAAATAGAACACCACGGCCAACGCATCGATCCAATGCAGTGCATCGGGACCAAGTGAATCGCTGAACGGCAGCGGCGCCGCAGAGAGAACCATGGCCAACACAATGAGCGCCAGATTCACGATACCCATCACCAGGTTGATCTCGACCAGCTTGCCAGTGAAAGCCTTCCCCAGCCTTAGACTCTGCCCCAGCGCCGAACCAGCAGAGCGCCCCTCCAGCAGCATCACGATCGGAGCGATCGACAGCGCCCAGCTCACCAGCGCCCACAGCGTAAAGAATCCCAGCGAAAGAAAAATAACCCAGAACGCAGCGCCGATCAGGTCCGGCTCTTCTCCACTCGTTACGTGGGTCGCAACCACCCAACCCATGCATCGCAGCCATCCCCACCAGGTCGCCCCCAGCAGCGCCAGCCATCCCGCCTGCAGCACCATCATCTGCAATGGCCGGAAGCCCAGGCGTGCGCTCAGCGCGGGGTCAATTTGTTTCAAGACAAGGCTGCGGCCCAGCCCGGAGAGAATCACCCAGGCCAGCGCGGCCACGGGCACAAGCCAGCGCAAGACCGCGAACAAATGCGGCTGATAAAGCCCCCATGCGCGAGCAAGCTGGAGCGCCGCAACCCACGGGTTTTGCGGATCGATCGCATTCAGCCCGGAAGATTCCAGCGGGAGCGCGACAAGAATCTGGTGCGCCTGCATCCAGCAAACCGCCAGAAACGGAATGCCGAAGATCCACCGCCATCCCACTTCAATTACGGTAAGCACCGGCCGGTCGAACACCCATCCCATTTGCCCGACCAGCGACTGAGTTCCGCGCAGGGGAGCGGTCATCGCACCACCAAATTCACCAGCTTGCGCGGCACCACGATCACCTTCACCACCGTCTTGCCCGCAATGCGCGACTGCACCTTCTCTTCTGCACGCGCAGCCGTCTCGATGGTCTTTGCATCGGCATCCACTGGCACGCGCACCACGGTCACCAGCTTGCCGTTGATCTGCACCGGGATTTCCAGTTCGTCTTCCCGCGCCAGTTCCGCATCGCTCTCGGGCCACGGCGCGCGCAAGACAGATCCTTGCTCGCCCAGTTCTTCCCAAAGTTCTTCGACAAGATGCGGCGCAAACGGAGCCAGCAGCAACACCAGCGAACGCAGCAGCTCAAGCACCACCGGCGCAGGCACCTCGCCAGCCGCCAACTGCGCATCCGCAGCCTGAATCTCATTCACCAACTCCATGATGGCCGCGACGCAAGTGTTGAAATGCCACCTGCCCTCGAAGTCAAGCGTGATCTTGGCAATCGTCTGGTGCAGCTTGCGCAACAGCTTGAGCGAAATCCCCGCCGGTGCGTCAGCGGGTGCCCCATCCTTTCCGCGTTCTGTGCAGAAAGGGTGGGATTCGACGCGTCCCTCGCGCGCCAGTGGCGCATACTTCGTCGTCAGCCGCCACACGCGCGCCAGGAAGCGGCTCACCCCCGCCACCCCGTCTTCCTGCCAATCCAGATCGCGATCCGGCGGCGCGGCGAAAAGCGAATACGCCCTCGCCGCATCTGCGCCGTAACGCGCAACCATGTCATCCGGCGAAACCACGTTGCCCTTATTCTTCGACATCTTGGCCCCGTCTTTAAGGACCATGCCCTGCGTGAACAGCCGTCGCACCGGCTCGTCGTTCTCCACCAGCCCCAGGTCGCGCATCACCTTGGTCCAGAAGCGCGAGTAGATTAGGTGCAGAATCGCGTGCTCCACGCCGCCAATGTACTGGTCGATGGGAAACCAGTACTTCACCGTCTCGGAATCAAATGGCGCATTCGCATTCTTCGCATCGGTATAGCGATAGAAGTACCAGCTCGAATCGACAAACGTGTCCATCGTGTCGGTCTCGCGCTTGGCCGGGCCGCCGCACTTCGGGCATGTCGTATTCACAAACTCCGCCACGCGCCCCAGTGGCGAACCGCCCTGCTGCGTAATCTCGATCTGCTCCGGCAGCAGCACTGGCAACTGGTCGTCCGGCACCGGCAGCGGCCCGTCCCCCGCGCAGTGAGCTTCGCAATAGACCATCGGAATCGGCGTACCCCAATAGCGCTGCCGGCTCACGCCCCAGTCCTTCAGGCGATAAGTGACCTTCGATTCTCCGAACCCTCCAGCCGCCGCAATCTCCTGCAGCTTCTTCTCCGCATCCGCGCAAGTAAGCCCATCGAATTCCCCCGAGTTCACCAACACGCCTTCTTCAGAAACAAACGGCAGACTCTCCGCGCTTTCGCTCTCGCCGGCAGGTCTTATCACCTCAGTAATTGGCAGCCCATATTTCGTAGCGAACTCGAAGTCCCGCTCATCGTGCCCCGGAACGCTCATGATGGCGCCAGTGCCATAGTCGGCCAATATGTAATTGGCAATCCAAATCGGCACGCGCGCCCCGTTATAGGGATTCGCTGCGAAGTGTCCCGTCGGCACTCCATGCTTCTCGATAGCGCCCAGATCGCCAGCCTCACGAGCCTTTTTCTGCTGCTCGATCAGCTCATCCACCTGCGTCTTCAACACGGGATCGGCAGCCGTGAAAGCCGCCACCAGCGCATGTTGCGGCGCCAATTGCACGCTCGTCGCCCCGAAGATCGTATCCACCCGCGTAGTAAAAACGCGAATGCGCACAGATCTGTCATCCTGAGCGAAGCGCAGCGCAGTCGAAGGACCTGCTTCTTGTAGATATATTCCCTGTTCCCTATTCCCTATTCCCTCGATTTCTTCAAGGAAGAAATCCACCTCCGTCCCCTCACTCCGCCCAATCCAATTCCGCTGCATGGTGCGGACTTTTTCCGGCCAACCCTCCAGCTTGTCCAGCCCCTCCAGCAATTCCTGCGCATAAGCCGTGATGCGCAAGAACCACTGCACCAGGTCGCGCTGCTCCACGATCGTGTCTTCATGCCGCCAGCAGCAGCCATCCACCACCTGCTCGTTGGCCAGCACGGTCGCGCACTCCGGACACCAGTTCACCTTGCTCTTTTTGCGATAAGCCAGGCCCCGCTCATACATGCGCAGAAAGAACCACTGATTCCAGCGGTAGTAATCCGGCAGGCACGTAGTCACTTCTGTGGCCCAGTCAAAAGCCATCCCAAGCCGCTTGAACTGCCGCTTCATTCCCGCAATATTTGAGAGGGTCCACTCGCGCGGCGGGACGTGGTTTTTGAGCGCGGCATTCTCCGCCGGCAGCCCAAACGCATCCCACCCCATGGGATGCATAACGTTATATCCCCGCATCCACATGTGCCGCGCCAGCGCATCCCCGATGGAGTAGTTGCGCACGTGTCCCATGTGCAACTGGCCGCTCGGATAAGGCAGCATTTCGAGCACGTAAAACTTGGGCTTGCCGCAGTTCGCGGGCTCAGCCGCATAGAGCGCCGGGTCCGCAGCCCACCGCTCCTGCCATTTCGGTTCAATCGCCGCCGGGTCGTATCGCAGTTCTTTGTCTTCCGCCATCACCCTCTTAGTGTAAACGGAGAGGCAAATCAGCCTTTCGGTAGTAGCGCTCGCAACCACTTCGGAGTTGGCTTACTCAGGTCAATTCCCTGTCCGTCGACTTTGGTAGCAACCAGACGGTATCCATGTTCCAGATCGCTATGATCGTACACCCAGACATTTGAAAGCTCCACCAGCGCTCTCTTCAGATTCATCATGGTCCGAGGAAACCGCTCAACAAGCTTTTTCTTCGGAACGTCGTGACCGCCGCTCGAGGCACGCATCGCCACGCGCTCATCGGAGATTTCGGGCGTGGATAGGCCGATAAAGATCAAGACTACGGTATATCCGGCACGCTCAGCCTCTCTCAAGAACTCCAGCTTGTCCCCCACAGGATCGGAAAACACCGTTTCGAAGATGAAGCTTTCGCGCCGCTCCAACAGTTGCCTGCGCAGCGTATCCGCCAGGCTTGCCGCTGCATACGGGTTCATTCCAAGGGCAAGCGCCAAAACATCCGCATTGACGAAGTACAGCCCCGTCTTTGCCAGGTAAGCTTCGAAAAACGTGCTTTTTCCCGCCCCGTTCGGCCCAGCCAATGCAACAACAATCGGCCGCCGGTCGAGCAGCGGCTTCATGCCCACGCCTGGCGTTCCTTCGACCGTGGTGCAGGCCTCTGCTTCGGGCGGGTCGAAACCGACTTAGGCCCGAGGCTCTTCTTCGCGGCACGGGTTCTACCGCCTGCGAGGGTCCGGCTCCCACTGGCTTTTACCGCCGTGAACACCCGGTTCACAAACCGGCCCACCGTCTGCGTACCATCTTCATCGGTGCGAATCAGTAATCCCGGCTCGCCCGCATGTTGCTTGTAATGCGGATACGGCCGGCCAGCGAGGACATCCTCGACCCGCTTGCGGCCTGCCGGTGTATCCACCGATGCCAGCGCCTCTGACAGCGGCTGCGCTTCTCCGCTCCGGCGCAGAGCCAGAACCTGCCGGCCATCCAGCAGCAGGTCCACCGACCGGCCCAGTTTCGCCCAGAATTCCACCTGTCCCGCAATCGACCGCTCCTGCACCTGGCCGGCGATCCTTGCATCTAGCACCAGCGCATCCGAAAGTTTCACCGGCTGACTCATGGAATAACGGTAGCATAATGCTACCGTTCAATCAATTGACCAGGTCACTTCTTGGGCCGCGACTCCGGCGGCACCATTCCGGCCACACGGTAATAAACAACCAACTGTCCGTAGTGCTCGCCGCCATGCTCGATAAAGCCCCAGGCCCCGTCGGAAAAGCGCGTCTGGCCGTTCGAGAACGGATCGACATACAGGTCGCTCATACCACCGTCGCCCTTGCTCTTGATCAGGTCCGCTCCCTCGGCGAATGACTTCTTGACGAACGCGACCACCGCTGCCTTGGTCGCATAGTCCGCGCGCTTCGGGTCGCCGGTTGGGGGCTTCAACCCCTTGGCCGGGTTGATGAAAAAGTAGTTCCCGCCGGCCGCATGCAAAAGTTGTTCGGCAAACGAGCGCTGCGTCGGATGCGGTTTGAAGTCGTACTTATCTTCGGGAAAGTCCTCCGCCATGGCGATCAGTTTCCGCCCAACGTCATTCCAGCTATCGAGCAGCACCTTGGAAGGGCTGTCCGGAGGCTTGGGTGCGGCATCCCTGGCTGGAGCCTGTGCATTCGCCATCGGCGTGAACAGCGAGACCGCCAGGACGAGAGGAAGGCTCTTGGTCAGCATTTTCATCCGTCAATCTCCTTTTGAATTCGAACCACGATCTAAGACAATAGCTCTTTTCATGGACGACGAACCAGCAAATTCGTTTGGCGCTGGACGCGACGCAGATGCACCGTGCCCCATCCTTGCGAGTTTTTTCTGTCGCAGGGGTGGGAAGCCACAACTCTAAGCGCCTTCCACCAGGCTCTTCAACACTCGAACATTCCGCTCTTCATCCCCCGGTTCGTCCACCGGCGTCTCCGCAATAAAGGCAGCATGAGCGAATCGTACGTCGTTCAACAGCCGCCGAAAAGGCTCCACGCCCATCGTCCCCTGCCCGATATGCTCATGCCGGTCGAGCTTCGATCCCATCGCCGCCTTGGCGTCGTTGCAGTGCCACACGCGCACCGCCTCAAATCCGACCGTCTTCGCAACCAGCTTCATCGTCTCCGCATAGCCCGCTTCGCTCGCCATGTCGTAGCCCGCCACATGCGTATGGCATGTATCCAGGCACACGCCCACCGGCGCGCAGGCCCTCAGCAGCGCCACCAGTTCCGCCACCTGCTCAAAGCTGCCGCCCAGCGAGTACTGCGCCCCCGCCGTATTCTCAATCAGGATGTGGAACCCGGTTCCCTCCCACGCCAGCCCGTCGATGGCGCGCTTGATCGAGTCTGCCGCCAGCCGCAAGCCTTCGTCCCGCGTCAGCCCATTCCACGACCCCGGATGCAGCACCAGGTACTCCGCGCCAAAGGTGAGCGCCCGCTCGATCTCACCGCGAAACGCCGCGACACTTTTCTCGCGAACCTCTTCCGTCTGGCTACAAACATTCACCAGGTAGCTTGTATGGATGACCAGTGGTCCGACATCCAGCTTCGCTCTCAGCTCTTTCATCCGAACAGCCTGCTTCGGGTCAACCTTAGGCGCGCGCCACATGCGCGGGCTCGACGAAAAAAACTGAAATGTATTTGCGCCAATCTCCCGAGCCCGCTCCACCGCATTCGAGGCCCCACCCGCCGTCCCTAGATGCACACCAATTCGCTTGACAGTCTTAACCATGGAAACAGTCTAACCGCTGATTCCGGGTCCCGGAGTTGTACTGACTCTAGATGTTTCGCGAACTCCTATAGAGCCTCTCTCATCAACCTGTTTTGTAACAGGGCACGACTTTAGTCGTGCCGAAAGAAGCCAAGGGAATGGTGGGTTTTAACCGCTGCGGGATGAATGTCCAATTTTGCGCCCGCTAATGAAACTCGCTGTAGTAAAAATAGCGAATGGAGCCCGGTCATTGGGAACGGTGCGAGTCGAAGACGGGAAGACCGTCTACGATTGGTCAAAGGTCGACCAGCTTTACGATGACTTGCTGGCCCGGCACATCAAACCATTTGTCGAACTCGGTTTCACCCCGAAGGCGCTGGCCACCTCGCAGAACAGCATTTTCTATTGGAACGGCAACACATCCCATCCGAAACCGGAAGGCTGGCACGACCTTGTCGATGCATTTATCCGGCACGTCGAGCAGCGTTACGGAAAAGACGAAGTGCGCACGTGGTTTTTCGAAGTATGGAATGAGCCCAACCACTCTGGCTTCCGGGAAGGAGCCGACCAGAAAGCATACTTCGAGCTCTACGATCTAACGGCGAAGTCGATCAAGTCCATTGACCCTGCGTTACGGGTCGGAGGACCGAGCACCGCCGGAGCTGCATGGGTTTCCGAGTTTCTCGCCCATGTGAAGCAGAAAGAAGCTCCTGTTGACTTCGTGACAACGCACACATACGGCGTTCAGGGCGGCTTCCTCGATGAAGAAGGGAAGTCCGATACAAAGCTAGATCCGTCGCCGGAAGCGATCGTCGGCGACGTGCGGCACGTTCGCGAGCAGATTTCGGCTTCGCCGTTTTCGGGGCTTCCGCTCTACTTAACTGAATGGAGCACAAGTTATACGCCGCGCGATTCCGTGCACGATTCCTACATCGGCGCGCCGTACATCCTGACCAAGCTCAAATCCAGCCAAGGATTGCTCCAAGGTATGAGCTATTGGACACACACCGATCTGTTCGAGGAACCCGGCCCTCCGACAGCGCCGTTTCAAGGGGGATTCGGTCTCCTGAACCCGCAAGGCATTCGCAAGCCGGCGTTCTTCGCTTACAAGTACATTCACGCACTACAGGGCGAGAGCCTCAAGACGACCGATCCGCAGGCAATGCTGGCCACCCAGGATGGAGACGTCGCGGCTGTCATTTGGGACTTCGAGCAGCCAGATCAGAAAGTGAGCAATCGATCCTTCTAAACAAAGCTGATTCCCAATCAGCAGCAGCCCCCGTTGATTTGCATGTAACCCATCTTCTGCCGAATGCCTCTTATCGCGTGCATGTCAATCGCACTGATTTTCACGCCGACGATGCATATTCTGCATACATTGAGTTGGGTTCTCCCAAAAGCCTGACCGCGGAACAGGTCGCTCATCGGAGTGAGCTAACGCGCGATCTGCCAGAGACGGATAAGGTGGTGCGAAGCGGAGCCAAGGGCACAGTCGAGCTTACTGTGCCGATGAATAGCAACGACATTGTGCTCGTCAAGCTGGAACACCACACGGGGAGCAAATGATCGGTTCTGCAACAGACCAGCGATTGGCGATACATTTGAGCAAAGAATATCGGTTACGCCAAATCGCTACCGACGATCATGACGGCCAAAGGCTGGAAACGCGGTTTGGGTCGCTCTCCTGAACCCAGAGTCACACCCGGGCATTGCAACACACAAATCAATTCGAGCTGCGCAATTTCTGCGCTTCCGTGTCGTAGAGTGATTCTTCGCGCAGAATCGCCGGTTAACTATTGCGCAGTGCGGTCGTTGGACTAACGCGAGAGGCTCTGCGCGCTGGGAAGAATCCGGAAACGAGAGCCACTGCCAGGAGCGCAAACACCATGCCGAGAAAGGTCCGCACATCCCACGGTGAGGTGAAATAGAGCAGCGACGCAATCAGGTGCGCGACAGCCAGCGAAGCAGCAGTGCCCAACACGATGCCCGCTACAGTAAGGCGCAGCGTGTTGGCGAGGACATCGCGCATGACGCGCCCAGTAGTTGCGCCGAGCGCCATGCGGACCCCGATCTCCTGTGTCTTCTGGGTGACCGAATAGGAGATGACGCCATAGATACCGAGTGCGGCTAGCAGAACCCCGAGGCCGGCGAAGATTGTTACTAGAAGGACGAAAAAGCGGCGCGGAGAAACCGCGTGGTCGACGAGAGATTGAAGCGGCCTGAACTCCGAAGCGGGCTGGCTGGGATTGAGGGTGCGAAGAGTGGTCAGAACGCTGGTTGCGAGCGACGTTGGTGCTACTTTTGTGCGCACCACGAGGGTGGCTCCTTCCGCGTCGAGATTCTGAGTCATGGGTATATAGACTTCAGGGCTTGAGGCAACTTCGAGGCTGCTTTCGCGGACGTCGGCAATGACGCCTATGACGCGTACCGGATTCCTTTCGATGTCGTTCGCCATCTTCCCAATGGGATCCTGTCCAGGCCATTCGCGGCGCGCTGCGGCTTCGTTGATGATGATGACGTGCTGGCTCTCAGGAGTATCGCTCCAGGCGAAATCGCGGCCTTCGAGCAAGTGCATTCCCAGGGTCGGAATATAGCCGGGCGTGACCAGAAAGACCAGGGCTGATTCGTCTCGATCTTTTGGATAATTCGCTCCAACCGCAGCCAGACCCCAACTGCGATTGCGATCGAGCGGAAGCATATCCGCGATACCGGCTGATTCGACGCAGGGTACCGCCGAGACGCGCCGCAACATCTCCTGCAGAATTGCGCCGCGGGTCGCGAGCTTGCCCCCGTCTTGATAGTCGACCGTCATGCTTGCGGCGTGAGCGGGTTCGAAGCCGAGATCGACATCGAGCACGCGGAGAAAACTGCGCAGAAGAAGGCCAGCGCCAACCAGCAGAACACAGGCCAGCGCTATTTCCGAGATGACCAGAGAGGCGCGGAACCGTTCGTGGCTGCGGCCAGCAGCCATGCCACTGGCGCTGTCCTTCAGCGCCTTTTGAAGACTTCCGCCTGACATCTTCAAGGCCGGGGCGAAGCCAAACAAAACTCCCACCGCAATGGCGATCAACAGAGTCCAGCCGAGGGACGCGCTGTCGACGCGGATGCTTCGGAGCAGAGGCAAGGTCATGGAGCCTTGATGTGCGATGTAATAGACAATCGCGAAGGCAAAGCAAAGGCCCAGTGTGGCCCCGCCGATCGAAAGCACCAGGCTTTCGGTGAGCAACTGGCGGATGAGCCGGCCGCGGCTCGCGCCCAGAGCGCGGCGCATGGCGATCTCCTTACTGCGCGTAGCGGCTCGGCTGAGTTGCAGGTTGGAAAGATTCACGCACACGATGAGAAGAATCACTCCGACGGCGTACCAAAGAACTATCAAGGACCGGTGGAGCTTGCCACTGACGTGGTCTTTGAGCGTCGTTAAGTCAGAAGCATAATCCTCATACCAGTCGGGGTGAACCACCTTGAGGTGCGGAAACAGGCGATCCGCTTCGTCCTGTGCTTGCGTCACGGTTACGCCCGTTTTGAGACGTCCGACCATCGCGAGGGTATTGCCCCAGGTCCGCCAAAAGTCCATCACGGCAGGGACGAACACATCCACCTTCATCCCGGGAGCGAAGACGCTTCCGAAGTCGAAGCTGGCGGGAAGAACCCCGACAATGGTCATTTGCTTGTCATTTACTGTAACCGTCTTGCCCACGATCGCAGGGTCGCCGGCGAACTGATTCTTCCAGAAGTAATAGCTGAGCAAAGCCGCGGGGCGACCGCCCTTCTGGCATTCCTCTCGTGTGAAATCGCGCCCTGCGGTGGGCTGAATACCAAGTGTCGAAAAGAAATTGTCCGCAACTTCGACCACTGCCAATTGCCTGGGCTCCCCGCTTCCGGTCAGCTTGTATTGAATCGAGCTATAAAAGGTTTGATATGCAGTGACAGCCTGAAAAGAGCTGTTGTTCTTCTTGAATTCTTCGTAGGCATCCACGGTATACGTCTGGCCGGAAAGGCCTGCCGCAGCCCGAATATTGGCGGCGATCGATTTACCCCCTGCAAACCAGACGAGCCGCTGCGAATCAGGGAATGGCAAGGGGCGCAGGAGCAGCGTGTTCACGACACTGAATACAGCGGCGTTGACTCCGATTCCCAACGCAAGGACCAGAATGGCAATTGCTGCGTAACCGGGGTTGTTGCGAAGTGTGCGGAAAGTGTAGCGAACGTCGCGATTGCACTCAATAAGGTACTCGTTGAAGCGTTTCCGGCGTTCCATGCTTTCTCCTAACTTTTCTCCGATTTGTTGCACGGTGCGCACGTCTCCGAACTGACGCTCGGCTTCACGGCGCGCAGCGTCAGGCTGCCAACCGCGAACAATCAAGTCGTCCGCCTTGGCTTCCAGATGGAAGCGCAATTCGTCCTCGACGTCTGCCATGGGATTGGCGCCGAGCAGGCGCGCGTAGCGTCGCCAAATGGGGATTCTTTTCATGCCGTTTTCCCGGGCGAGTTCAGCTGGGTTGCTCCAAGCACCTTGGCCACTGCAATCGCATAGTTATCCCAATTCGTCGACTCCAATTGCAACCGCCGCTTGCCGGCGGTGGTGAGTCGGTAGAACTTGGCTTTGCGGTTGTTTTCCGAAAGCCCCCATTCGGCTTCGACCAACTTCTTCTCCTCCAGTCGCCATAGTGCCGGATACAGCGTCCCCTCTTCCACGAGTAAGACGTCGTCGCTTTGGCGGCGAATGAAGTCGGTAATGGAATATCCATGGAGCGGTCCCCAGATGAGCGACTTGAGAATCAACACGTCCAGCGTTCCGCGAAAGAGATCCAGTCTCGGCTTTTCCATTGACTCCCCTGTGCTTTCATAGGGAGATTACCCTAGCTTCCCTTGGAATGCAAGGGGAATCTGTGGTCCAGCTTGAAAGCGGCGCTGGCCTTCGGAATGTGCATCGGAGAGTATTAAGCCGCTTCGAAGAACAGGGCGCCCGGAGGAGCTAGCCCCTTGAAGCGAACCGGCTTTGATAGTTCCCAGGAACGTTCTTGGGTCCAGGATCGATGTTGCCCCGGATCGTCATCAAGTTGGAGCAACACCATGACCAGAGCAATCCAAACCTAGGTTCGCATCACTTTAATACCATCCCCTTGATTATCGCCCAAGCCTTGAACGGCGATTCTTGCCCTCCTCAAGGATCCGGCGAGAAGGGTGGGTACCAGCCTGGAAGTGGGTCGCGGCGGGGCCTTTTACGGCGATTCTTTGTAACCAGGTGCGGCATTCCTGAAGATTGCGCAGGCGTGTATTGACGTGATCACCCACGACAATGCCGATTGCCGTGGGGAATACCGGTGACGGTTCAATGCGCGGGTAGGCACCTCATTGTTCGGGCCATCGGTCAGGTAGATGATTTTCGACGGCACCTGCGTGGACAGACCGAGGAGATTTGCCGCCCATGTTCCCTCCGGCACAATCTTCCATCTCTGCCGTCTGGCTATGGCGCGCGCCGCTTCATCAATATCCGGGCTCAGTTTGCCGCCGAGAGCCGGCTTGAACTTTGGCCTGTCATAAAGCCCGCGCCGGATGCGCCGGATTGTTTCCTCGCGAGTCAGACCAGACAGAGCCATGTCGATTGTGCCCCGGCTGGCGATGTCAGCCTCCACGCTGCGCCCTGGCAGAGCGCGCCGGGCGGTCAACGGGCTGCCCGCGCCAACTGCCCGTGTTGCCCGTTTCCCTGCGGTGACCTTCCGGCTTCTTCGCCCTGCCCTGTTTCCACGTGCTGACAAACCACGAAAGAAGACGGCAATGAGCAAACCAGACACCACCACAGAAGCAACACACATATCGGGACCGTGGAGATTATTCGATCTTTTTACAGACCTTGAAATCGTTACGGATCGCAAAACGGCCCATGAGACGGAAAGCATTGTTCAGTTCAAAGGCCTACGCAATGCAAAGGCGAACGCACGGCTCATGGCGGCTGCATTGACACCCCCTGGAAGAATTCTGGCCCGTTCATTCGTGATCCTTGCCTCGGCTATAGCGGTTCTCCAATTGGTGTATGGGGAAACCGTCGGCCTCGAGTGGCCTTTTTCTCAAGAAAAAGCCACCTTGCACGACTTTACTAACTCCACGATAATTGGAGAACCGCTCTAGTGTGTTGGCTTTGACTCGGGTGACAGGCCACTGAGCGATAGGGGTGAAGATTCGAGCTTTTTCGATTGCCCATTCTGGCCATGTTGCACCGAACTGCACCCAATATATGGTCGCCATTTTTGGGCTCGCGTGTACCGTTTTCGGTGCTCTTTCATGCAGTTTTGTGCAACACAAGTTGGTTTGCCAACTGCTTGAGCAGAAATGACTTATCGTCTATCAGGTTGTAGATTCAGCAGTTTACGGAAAATCCAGAAAACAATTGCGATCTTTCTTGCATCCGCTCCAAATGCGTGGGCGAGCCCTGCGGCGCTTCCGCCCAGGGCCGAGAAGTTACAATTTGCACCGCTTCATGGCGAATTCACGGACACGTCGTCAGTGGTTCCCCTCAATAGTGGAAGCTGCTTCGCGTTGCCGGTCTCAGGTGGGTTGGATGAAACTACACCCGCGCCTTCCCGCACAGAATAGAAACGGTCCGCAATCAGATTGGTCAACGTTTCTTGCCTTCCATCCGGCCATAAGACTTCGGCCTTATCCACCCGCTGATGGTCGCCAAGGCCAAAGTGGATTCGAAGGTCGTTCTGCGAAAGGTAGCTGCCGCCGCTGATGACTTCGCCAAGCTGCACCAAGTCGCCAGCCGTCGTGCGCACGCGCGCATTCAATGCCAGGCGATTGCTCTTAACACCTTCTAACTGAAAACTGATCCAGTGGCTTTTGGGCCCGCCCTCCGGACGCAGGATCATCGGTTGGCCCTTGAGATTCTCCACAACCGCTTCGAGTTTGCCGTCGTTGAATAAATCGCCGATTGCCACTCCGCGGCTCACCTGCGGAATCTGGATTGCGGTTCCGGCCAACTTACTGATGTCCTTGAACGTTCCATTGTGCTGATTCAGAAACAATAACTTCGGCTCAAGGTACTTGAGACCGGAGCCCATCTCATCTACCTGTGGATACACGTGCCCGTTGACGATGAAGATATCCTGCCAGCCATCGTTATTGAAATCGACAAATGCGTCGCCCCACCCCACATACCCTCGAGTGCCCCTCCCGACTCCCGAGGACACCGAGACATCCGTAAAGCTCATTCCGCCGTCGTTACGATAAAACGCGGCATATTCGTTGTCGAAATGCGAGATCAGCAGCGACATGCGCCCGGTGTGCATATAGTCGCCGACGGCAATGCCCATATTCGCCTGCCTTGCGCCGCTTTCGCTCAGACCCACGCCCGAGGGGAAGCTCACATCCTCGAACACGCCGCGGCCATTGCCTTGGTATAGATAGTTCGGCTGGCCGTCGTTGGTGACAAATAAATCGAGTTTTCCATTGTTGTCGAAGTCCGACCAGATTGCCGTCAGGCCATAGCGCTGCTCCTCATCCCCCACCCCCGATTTCTTTGAAACATCGGTGAAAGTTCCATCCCGGTTGTTGTGGTAGAGATTGTCGGGAGAGCCCTTCAGGCCGCGCGGTCCGCACTGCACATCGATGCCCATGTACTTGCAGGTCTCGCTGGATCCGAAAGCCGCCATATCGTTCAGATGAAAATCCACATAGTGCGAAACAAACAGATCCGCCCAGCCATCGCCGTCGTAGTCTCCAAAGGCCGCTCCCGTGGCCCACATGTGGTCGCCGCTCAGCCCGGCTTCCTTGGTTACGTCGGTAAACGTGCCGTCGCCGTTGTTCCTGTAAAGCACAACTCCACCGAAACAAGTCACCAGGAGGTCGGGCCATCCATCGTTGTTATAGTCCCCGACCGATGCGCCCATCGCCCAGCAGGGATATCCCACACCAGCCTTGTCGGTAACATCCGTGAAGGTCCCATCGTGGTTGTTATGGTATAAGGCACTCCGCGCCTTTTGGCCATGGAGCGCCATTTCAACGCTCTGCGCGTTCGTAAAATAGATGTCGGGCCAGCCGTCGCGATCGTAGTCGATCAGCGCCACGCCCCCGCTCATTGACTCAACAATGAACTTCTGTTCGGGACTTGAAAAATGCTCAAAGTTAATTCCCGTAGAAGCTCGAATATCCACAAGCTCCGGATAGCTGAGACTCGTTGCGCTTGTCTGTTTTCCTGGGTCGGTATTCGCGTTCCCCTGCTGCCCCAGCGTCGGCGGCGCACTATAGGGATGCGCCTGCCCCATGCTCGTGGGTACGAGGCATGCGATAAGAAGTGCAAGGCACAGGCTGAAGAACGCCACTCCATGTTTCGGCATTGTGATTTCTCCAGCCGCCAATTGCTTTTCGCAGCCGTTCTTTACTTCATTTGACGGTGCCAACCTTTTCCACAGTCGCCGGAAAAAACATAGCCTGACACGCATGAACAAGGGAATCCCACGAAGACAATTCTAAGCCTGGCGCCAATGCCTTTCAAACGGCGTTATTGCACGGATAGGCTTGAAGATCAGCTACTCTGAGACATAACCCAGAAAGGCTGCCAGTTCCATGCCGAACAAGCACAGCGCCCCGCGCCGCCACCACATCCACAAGATGAAGTTCAGGGTAAATAAGCTGGGAAAAAGGAAAGCGCGGTCCTCGCCCGATCCATGCAACAACGCCACCCTTCACGCAAAGCGAAGTTTTTAGACAGGCTCTAAAAAAACGATCGGCCGTTGACTCCTAAGGAGACACTTCCGTCGGATCGATCTCGGTTCCGGCCTGGGTAAACTGAAACTCCAGGAGCCACACGCTGGAGACGGCCCGGCCATCCACTTGCGGGGGCTTGAACTTCCAACGCTGTGCGGCCTCCAAGGCAACCCGGCCAAAGTACTTGCTCGGCCCCGGTTCATCGAATTCCGCTTTGGATACATTGCCCGATGCATCGACATGGACCCTGATCGACAGATCGAACTGGCCGTGAATGGACGCGGTCGCAGCAGGCAGGACGTCCGGCAAAACCCGTTCGACTACGCTACCGTCCACCGTCTCGCCCGCTGTGGATTGTGCGGCTGGTCCTGGAGATTCCGGCCGAGGTCCCGGCTGGAATTGTTGTTCATCGGACGAGGTGTCGCTCGAATGCGTCCGAAGGTCGTGGGACCGCATCATCATTGCACCGACCGCGACAACAAGAACGAGCACCGCTAAGACCACCAGAGCCGGCACCAGGCGTCTGGAGGACCTGGGTACCGCGGTCTTTTCATCCTGAGACAGAGGGGCCTGGACCGGAGGAGTCTGGACCGGAGCAGCCTGGACCGGAGCAGCCTGGACCGGAGCAGCCTGGACCGGAGCAGCCTG
>Ga0182013_10002285_pt1 | contig 25185 bp, 20 predicted proteins | sample 612S2MmetaG_FD_120487 | JGI IMG/M metagenome (GOLD analysis project Ga0182013, IMG submission 120487) | Permafrost microbial communities from Stordalen Mire, Sweden - 612S2M metaG | ecosystem: Environmental > Terrestrial > Soil > Wetlands > Permafrost | place: Sweden: Stordalen | collected...
CCGGTCTATCGCTATCACTTCGAGCTCCGCGCTCTGCCCAGCAAGTTCCACGCCGGCAACTTTGCCTTCCACTCCGACGACATCGAATATGTCTTCGGCACCCTTGACACCCGCCCCGGCCAAACCGTCCGTCCGGAAGACCGCAAGCTGAGCGAAGAGATGATGAGTTACTGGACCAACTTCGCCAAGACCGGCGATCCCAACGGCACGGGCCTGCCAGTTTGGCCGAAGTACGGCGCGGACGACGCGCTCATCCACCTCAACGCTCCCATCACCGCTGGCCCGGATACCCTCCGCGCCCGCTACGAATTCCTGTTGAAAGGCATGCCGCCCATGCGGTTCTAATTTCGGCTGGGCCGTTGGAACGCAAAAAGAGCCGCCCCAAAGGCGGCTCTTTTTGTGCGTAATGAGTGATATTGGTATCCAGATCCAGGCGGTCACCCTTGCATCATGACAAGGCCTGTGCCCCATTCATCGCAGCTTCACCGCGATGAGTGGGATAGCTACCGGCTAACCCCGGCAGCCGCGGCAAACCCGTCCACCTGCGGCACCGGAATTGTCGTTACCGGCGGGGGCGACGCAAACGTCGAATTCTTCGCGTTGATCGCCGTGGAGTAATCCGGCCCCAGCCTGAGTTTCAGCAAAGCCCGCGAATCCGGCATCAACTTCGTCTGCCAGCCCTGGTCTGCCTGGTACTTCTGCATGGCCGCTTCCGTTGTGGCATTCCACTTCCCGTCGGCTTCGCTGCTCAGGTAGTGCTCACGGATCAGCGCCTGCTGAATCTGCGTCACTCGCGCCGGATCAATGGCTTGCTGCCCGTGCAGCCGGTGCGACGCCTTCGTGGGTGCAGCTTTGTGAAGCGGCGAGCGCGTGTGACCGGCCGCGGCTGTGTGATGGGTGTGGCCCGCAAACGCCGGAACCGTGGCCAATACGGCCAAAAGCGAAAGTGCCAGACTTGCTCGGAATGAAAGCATGCTGGTTCAACCTCGTATAAAAGCGGATTTTCCGGGACTGTTCTTTCAACCTTATCGGAGTGTCCCGCATTGCGGCAAGCGGAAAAGCGGTTCAGCTCCGGAATTGTGTGCAAATTCAGGCAGAACACCGGCTTCGGGAACTGCTTCCGGCGACCATCCTCTGTCGCTGCGGATCGGCAATTCCCGGAGCCGTCGTCCTCGTTCCTTACTCCAGCGTACCGCCCAGGTAATTGACTCCATTACCCGGATGCCGCGGATCAACCACCTCGAACACCACGTCATCGCCGGGCTTCAGTTTCCCGACAACCGCATCGTATTGGTCCTTTGTTCCCGTCGGCTGTTTGTTGATCCGAATAATGACAAGGCCCGGCTCAAGTCCCTGCAGGTCCGCATACGATCCCGAACGCACAGACTGAACCACCACTCCCGGCATATGCAGTTTGGCAGCCGTCGCCGGTGAAACGTCGCGAACCACCATTCCAAGCTTGGTTTCGCCCGCGTCGCCCTTTTCGTCCGGACCCGCTTCCGCCTGGTCATTGCCCTGTTCTGCGAACACTTTGTCCAGATCGCCAATGGTCACCGTCGTGTCGCCGGGCTTGCCTTCACGCACGTAACCCAGCCGGATAGTCATCCCAGGCTTACGGGTCGTGATCTCGTTCACCAGGTCGTCCCCGTCCTTGATTGGCCGCCCATCGATCGTCGTGATGATGTCGCCTACCTTGATCCCGCCCTTTTCCGCGGGGCCGCCAGGCTGAACCTGCTGCACCAGTACGCCCGCTTTGAAGCCGTAGACCCTGTTAACCGCGCCTGAAAGCCCTTGGTTGAACCGGATGCCGATCGACCCGCGCGTCACCTTGTGCCCTGCGCTTATCAGGTCGTTGTAAACACTCGCTATCGTGTTCGACGGCATCGCGAATCCAATGCCCTGGTAGCCGGCCGATTGCGTATAGATGGCCGTATTCACGCCAATCACGTCGCCGTTCATGTTCAGCAGCGGGCCGCCGCTGTTTCCCGGATTGATCGCCGCGTCCGTCTGGATAAAGTGCTGGAACTCGCCGCTCGCGCCCTTTTCAATGGTCCGATTCTTGGCCGAGATAATGCCCGCCGTCACCGTCTGCGCCAGAGCGAACGGGCTTCCAATCGCTTCCACCCAGTCACCTACCTGGGCTGTGTCGGAATTGCCCAGCTTCACGGTGGGCAGCGGCGTGCTGGTATCGATCTTGATCACCGCCAGATCCGTCGACTTGTCAAAGCCGATCACCCGCGCCGGCCGTCCCTGGTCCTGGTTATCGGGATCGGTCGAAAGCTTCACAAAAATCTTGTCGGCCTTCTCAATCACATGGTTATTCGTGATGATGTAGCCCTTGGGATCCACAATGAACCCCGATCCCAGCGACTCGCGAACCTGCCCATCGTCCCCGCCTTCCTGGTCGGGCGCCTGCCCGCCAAAAAAGTGGTTGAAAAAGTCCTGGAAGTTCCCCTGGCCTTGGCCCTGGTCATCCCCCTGGTCATCTTCGTCGCCGGGGCTCTGCGGATTCGGCATCGCGCGACCGTGCGGATTCTTGCGTCCCTTGTTCTCTGACTGCTTCGGCAGCGTCTCCGTATTAATGTTCACCACCGCCGGACCAACCTGTCTGGCAATCTTCACAAACTCGTTGGGAGCCACGCTGGAGTTGACCACACTCAATGGGGAGGCGTCCACGCTCTGGTTCTGCTTCTCTTGTCCGCGAACCCCATGCGCCAAAAAGGAACCGGCCACAATCGTGACCGAGAGGGTAGCCAGCAGCGCAAATACTGTAGCGAGACGGCGCGTGCGCAGCCGTTCAAAAAGCGAATTCATGTGTTCCGTAACCTCGTCGGGGTGACCTGCCTTGCGGCAGGATGATTTCATGCACCAAGAACCAGTATAGCCAGTTGCGGGCAAACCCGTCTGGCAGAACTACATCCAGCCCCTGTTCCTCGTTGGATGCCGACATCCCCCAACGTGCGGCCCGGAGCAGAGCGAACAAAACCTTCGCGGCACAAAAAAGCAGCTCTGTTTCTATAGACGGAAATCCGGCCAAAGAGACGCAGAAACAACGTGGTAACATCCCTCATGGGTTCCCCCAGCCGCAACAACTTCCGCCTTGCTGTGTCCCTGCTCGCTTTCGCCTTGGCCGCCAGGTTTTCCGCCGCGCAATCCAGCCCTTCTCCATCGCCGGCTCCCAGCATTCTCGACCGCCTCAACGCCATGATGGCAGGAGGCAAGAGCGCCTGGACCCCGCAGCAGCTCGCCACCATGGAGCGCATCCGCGAAGCCGCCCTCAAGGATCCCTACGCGTTCGATGAACTGCGGCACATTACGGAAAACATCGGTCCCCGCCTCAGCGGCTCGCCCCAGGCCCAGCAAGCCGTCGACTACGTTTCCGCCGAAATGCGCGCCCTCGGCGCCACTGTCACCAACGAGCCCGCCACCGTTCCTCACTGGGTCCGCGGCCTCGAAACCGCCGAAGTGGTCGCCTGGCCCGGCCAGACCCCCGGAACCACGCAAAAGGTCGTCCTCACCGCCCTCGGGGGCAGCGTCGCCACTCCTGCCGAAGGTCTCACCGCTGAGGTCGTTGTGGTCAATGATTGGAACCAGCTCCACGCTCTCCCGCCCGGAGCCGTCACCGGCAAAATCCTGCTTTTCAACCACAAGTTCGACAAGGAACTCGCCGCCCAGGGCAAAGGCCTCGATGCCTACGGCGGTGGTGTTGTTTATCGCGGCGCAGGCCCAATTGCCGGCGCCGCCCTCGGCGCAGCGGCCGTCCTGGTGCGCTCCGTGGGCGGCGCGGATTTCCGTCTCCCGCACACCGGCCTCACCGAATACGCCGACGGGGTTTCCAAAATTCCCGCCGCCGCCCTCACCGCCGAAGACGCCGACCTGCTCCGCGATCTTGCCGCCCAGGGCCCTGTCCGCCTTCATCTCACTCTCTCTCCCCAAACCCTTCCCGACGCGCCCAGCTTCAACGTCATCGCCGACTGGAAGGGAACTGAGCATCCTGAGCAGGTCGTCATCGTCTCCGGTCACCTCGACTCCTGGGACCTCGGCACCGGCGCCATCGACGACGGCGCCGGTGTGGCCGTTTCCATGCAGGTTATCCACCTGCTCAAGGATCTCGGCATCCATCCCCGCCGAACCGTCCGTTTCATTGCCTGGATGAGCGAAGAAGAAGGCTCACAGGGCGCCGCCGCCTACATGGCTGAGCACGCCGGCGAGGCCATGAATCACATCGGCGCCATCGAGAGCGATCTAGGCTGCGACCACCCCACCGGCATCTATTACGCCGGCAAGCCCGCGCTCGGCCAATGGTTGCGCCCCGTGGCCCAGATCCTCGAACCCATCGGCGCGGAAACACTCGTCGATGCCCCGGAAACCGGCGAAGATATCTCCGGCCTCACAGCCAAAGGTGTGCCGAGCTTCGCCCCCGTCCAGGACAGCCGGTTCTACTTCAACTACCACCACACAGCCGCCGACACCTTTGACAAAGTCGACCCTCGGCATCTGAATGAGAACGCCGCCGTCATGGCCGTCCTCGCCTATGCCCTCGCCGACTCCCCAGACCCCGCTCCCCGCTAACCCCATACGCTTCTGCGAATCTGCTATCGTCAAATTGCGCAAGAGGGTTTGAGTGAAAAAGCGTATCGCATCCTTGGACGTGCTCAGGGCGTTGGCGGTGATTCAGGTTATCGGATATCACCTGGCGCTCCCCGTCTTCGGCCCGCTGGGCTCGTTAGGGGTCGACTTGTTCTTCGCCCTCAGCGGCTTCTTCATCTCGGGGATTCTCTTTACCGACTTCGAACAGCATGGAACTATTCGCCTGGGACGCTTTTGGATGAACCGGGCGTTCAAGATCCTCCCCCCTTTGTACGTCTTCCTGCTTGCAATGCTGCTGGTTGTCCCCAAGCAGAAAACCTGGGAAGGCGTTGTCCACAGTGCCCTCTTCTCCATGAACTATTTGCCCGTGAATGGGCCTGTCCTGCACACCTGGTCACTTTCTTTGGAAGAACAGTTTTATGCGTTCCTGCCCCTGCTCCTGGTTCTCCTCATTCGGTTTCTCAAAAAGCCGATGGATAGCATCCCTTGGGTGTTTCTCGTCATCGCGATTGTGACCTTTGTGCTCAGGATCCCCAATACGGATGGCGCTCCGTTTCATCTCCGCGCCGACGGATTGTTTGTTGGAGTATTTATCCGCTACCTCAGCAGCTACAGGCCCCGCGTGTTCCAGGTGGTGGCAAAGTTCTCTCTCGTCCCGGGCCTGTTGGTCTGGGTGCCCGGAATCATGCTGCCCTTCTATTCCGGTCTCGCGCACAGTGCTCTCTTTGTCTGCATCGACATCGGCTGCGGGTGTCTGGTGGCGTGGTGCTACGCCTACGAAACCTTTCCATTCTGGAACTGGGTTCCAATCAGGATTCTGGCCGCCATAGGGGTCTGCTCGTATTCCACCTACCTTTGGCAGCAGCCCATTGTCACCATCTTCAGGTTTGGACTTGGTGGTTCTCCCCTGATGCTGCTGGCTGGATTCATTCTGTGTCTTGTAGCTGGATGGATCATGTACAGGCTCGTCGAAGTACCGTCGATGCGCGCCCGTAAATGGGTACAAAGCCGCCGGGAAACCCCCGCCCCAGTCGAGGCGGAAGCGCATTGAGCAGCGCCGGCCGCGAGACCGTCAGTAGTGCGGGCGCCTCGACTGCACTGAAGCCTGTGCCCCACCACGAGCGCATCGAGGAACCGCTGTTTCGCCGCGCCGTCCAGCTTCTCGATGCCGGCGACGAACCGGGTCTGCGTGCTCTCTTGCACCAACATCCCCATCTCATCCATCAGCGCGTCGTCTTTGAAGGGACAAGCTACTTCCGCAATCCGTCGCTCCTCGAGTTCGTAGCCGAGAATCCCATTCGCCATGGCACTTTACCGTCCAACATCGTTGCCATCGCCAAAGTCATCCTCGAAGCAGGCGCGGAGTTGCCTGCGATCAATGAAACGCTGGGCCTGATCTGCTCCGGCCGCGTGCCGCGTGAATGCCGCGTTCAGCTGCCGTTGACCCACCTTTTATGCCATCACGGCGCCGACCCCGGCAAAGCCCTGCAAGCAGCGCTCACCCATGGCGAATTCGAAGCCGCCGAAGCATTGCTCCTCCACGGCGCGGCCTTCGACCTGCCCGCTGCAGCCGCGTTTGGCCGCACCGAAGACTTCCTGCGATTGCTCCCACTCGCAGCCTCCGACGATCGCCACCGCGCGCTTGCACTAGCCGCGCAGTTCGGCCACATCGAAATCGTGAAGGCGCTGCTCGATGCCGGCGAAGATCCAAACCGCTACAACCCGGTCGGTTTCCACGCCCATTCCACGCCCCTGCATCAAGCCGCCCTCGCCGGACACGACGAGCTCGTGCGCCTCCTCGTCGAAAGCGGCGCAAGACTCGATATGAAAGATATTCTCTGGAAGAGAACTCCCGCCGACTGGGCGGCCCACGAAGGCCGCACCGAACTCGTGGTCTGGCTCCGCGTACAACAAGACGCAAAATCTCGGCCCTGACCCGTGAGGAAGTTGGCAACTGCAAGGTTTCCCAGGGAAACGCTAACGGCACGACAGAACATGATCTGTAATCGCTTTTGCGAAAATGTCCGGCCCCGTAACCATCGCTGAGTGTCCTTGCCCCGTTAATTTCGTCCTCTGTGCATTCGGAAACAAGGCCACGATAGCCTCTGCACCTTGGATAAGCCACGCCGGACTTTCTGAGCCCGTCAAAACCAGTACCGGCACACGCACGGCTCTCACATTTTCCGCTTCCAGCCGCTCCTCCCAAAGCATCCAGTCATGCGGCACCGCCTCCGCAACACGGCACAGATGTTCCCATCCCGGTCCGGCCTCCATCCCTGCAATCTCCGCTTCAGACATACCCACCGATTCCCGCATCGCAATGCGAATCACCTCGTCGTAATCCCCTGCGTCGAGCAAACATTGTATTGTGTTGAGTACTACGGGTGCGGGACGCTCACGCGCTCCGTCAATCACGTATGCCGGTTCATATAACGTCAGGCTCAGCAGATTCGATTCACGCGTTGCTGCCTTCAACGCCAGTATTCCGCCTGCTGAGTGACCCACAAGATGAGCCGGTTCGCCTATGGCATGCAGTATGGCGAGAATATCTTCGACCTCTCGCTCCACAGAAGAATAGGGAAGGGAATCGCCGCTCTCGCCCCGTCCGCGTCGATCAAATGTGTACACCGTAAAGTGGCGCGCCAGCAGCGGCACAACAAAGAACCAAGCAAGGTGATCGCAGATGCCGCCGTGAACAAGCAGCAGGGGCGGCCCAGCCCCATCCCGCCAGAAAGCAATCCTCGTTCCATCGGCGGAAGTGACGGTTTCCATCATCTCTTGAGGCTTTCGCTTGCATCTTCCTTCGCCAAGATCCGCTTCGCATTCACAACCCGCAACGCGCGCGTTGCGCCAGCAGAAGCCTTCGAACGCTCAATGCCGTAAGCCCGCCAAAACGACTCCGCTGCCTGGCCTCCAAAATCGCATGGCTGCGGATTCGCCTCTTTGTGAAAGATGTGACCATACAGCACCGGGCCAAGCAACAATGCCATGGCCGCGTTCATCTGCAACGTCGCCGGCAACAGAGACCGCTTGATCCCGCGCCGCAGGATCTTCTTCAAGGCAACCCGCGATGGTTCCATCACTCGATGCCGCCACGCCTCGCCAAACTCATGGTGCACCGCGGAATACGCAATCATCGCCGGCATCATCCGCTCCCGCGCCCCGTCGAACTGGTCGGGAGGTCTCCTCGTCAGCACCGTCGTCAAATCCTTGCACACATCCCCGGTGTCAACGTCCTCAGGATCGCGGTCCAACCCGTTCACCATCAGCATCACGTCGATCAGCAGTACTTCCTTGTTCGCCCAGTGGTTATAGATCGTGGCTTTGCTCACCCCGGAAGTCTGCGCAATCGCGTCCATGCTTGTCGCGTCAATGCCGCGCTCGCCAAAGAGTTCCAGCGCGGCCCGCAAAACCCGTTCGTGCGCATCCTGGCTCCGTGGTCGCACCATGGCTAAATCTCGATCTTCGAGAATCGGTACGCCCCAAAAACCAGCAGGATCGCACCCACTCCAATCAGCACTGCCAAATCCGTGGTCGTGCCGAATGCCGGCTGAAACGCTGCCCGGCTCATCAGCACCGAGCGCATCCCGTCAATCCCATACGAAAGCGGATCGAGCGCCGTCACAAACGTCAGTACCTTCCCCTGGTTGCTCAGCGGGAACATGGCCCCGGAAAGAAAGTAAATCGGCATCACCAGAAAATTCATGATGAGCTGAAATCCCTGCATATCCTGCAGGCTTGAGCCGATAGCGACGCCCAGCGCTGAAAACAGAACAGCGATCAGAACCATAAATCCCATCGCAAGCGGTAGAGCATACATGTTTACCGGCCGAAATCCCGCAATCATGCAGATAATCGTCACCAGCAGTCCCTGGATGATGGCCGTAGTCGATCCGCCGAGCGTGCGCCCAATCATGATCTGAATGCGCGGAACCGGAGCCACCAGCGTCTCTTTCAAAAACCCGAACTGGCGATCCCAAAGCAGCCCGAGTCCGGAAAATATCGACGAAAACAGCACCGACATTCCAATCACGCCGGGAGCAATAAACTGGAAGTAACTTCCATAGCCCGCGCGCTTGAACACCGGGCTCAATCCGAAACCCAGCACCAGCAGATACAGCATCGGTTGCCCCAGCGAGGCCACAATCTGCGCTCGTGAGCGCGAGTACCGCTTCAACTCCCTCAGCCACAAAATGTAAATCGCGCTCATCGTTTGCCTCCGCTCCACATCTTGGCGAACTGCCGCATCTGGTCTGCCGAACCCGCACTCTCGTCGCGTATGGTCGATCCGGTCAGCGCCAGGAATGCATCCTCCAGGCTCGCTGCCCCTGTCTGCTCCTTGATTGCCTTGGGCGTGCCCTGCGCCACCAGCTTGCCGTGGTCGATCACCCCAATCCGGTGCGCCACGCGGTCCGCTTCGTCCATGTAATGCGTTGTCAAAAATACCGTCACACCCTCGGTTTCATTCACCTTCTTCACATGTCCCCACAACTGGTTTCGGCTCTGCGGATCAAGCCCCAGCGTCGGCTCATCAAGAAACAGAATCTTCGGCGTATGCAGAAATCCCCGCGCTATCTCGAGGCGCCGCTTCATGCCGCCTGAGAACTTCTTCACCTGCTCCCCGCGCCGTTCCCAAAGCTCAAACAGCTTCAGCAATTCTTCCGTCCGCTGCTGCCGCACCTTGCGCGGCACGTGATACAGCACGCCATGAATCTCCATGTTCTCCGCAGCCGTCAGATCCCCGTCCAGGCTCGGGTCCTGAAACACAATTCCGAATCGCTTGCGCGCCTCGTTCTGCTGTGCCTGCGGATTCAGTCCATCCAGCTCGATGGCGCCGCTGGTTGGCTTCAGCATCGTTGTCAGCATCTTGATGGTGGTCGTTTTCCCCGCCCCATTGGGCCCCAGAAACGCGAAGATCTCCCCTTGCGCCACATCGAATGAAATGTCGTTGACCGCGGTGAACGTCCCAAACGTCTTCACCAGGTTCCGCACCTGAATCATGACCGGCCTCCCGATTTAAACCTAATACTGAACGGTTTAGTTTAGTTTGTCAACAGAACTATGCGCCGCATCCCGGCCTACCTAAACTGTTTCTTTCTTCAACCCGCTTCCGCAGCCGAAATTTGCCGGAGCTCTTCCACCACCCGCTCCAGCTCCCGCACAATCCGGTTCGTCCCCGTCGCGTTGAAAACCGTCACCACCATGTCGAGATACCATATCTGCTCCTTCCGTCCGCGCTTGAACCGCTTCCAAACCTCCGGCCCCACGTCGCGATAGTCTTCCAGGATCGCTCTCGCGTTATACAGTTTGTCTGCCGCGGAAATCAGCCGTATATCCGCCGGCTCATCCTTCAGCCGCTCAATGTAGCCCTGCTTGCGCTCTAGCCACGACTGTTTGTTTTCTGTGTCCACAGAAAAGCTATCGGAGAGCCCCTCCACCATGCGCGCCACGTTCGCGCCAAAGTTTGCCTCGATGTGCGCCAGCCGCGGAAGCCCTCCGTGATCCTCCACCGCATCATGCAACAGCGCGGCAATCACCATGTCTTCCGTCACCGGAAACCCCACGTGTCCGGCTTCGCCCATCACCATCGCCGCAACCCCCGCCAGGTGCGCCATGTACGGAATCCCCGTCCCCTTGCGCCGCTCAATGTGAACGGTGCGCGCGTAGTCCACCGCGCTGGTAAATCGTGATGTCAGCTCAAGCTGTTCAGTCGCCATGCTCGCTCCCTGCCTTTTCAATGCCTTCAGTCTCTTCCCGCGCACCGCCCAAGTCAATCGGCGAGCGTTTCGACTGACCCACAGGGGATCAAACTTTGGGTGCCCCACAAAGGTACCGTGCCCCATTCATCGAGCGTCTCCGGGGCCCCCGGCGACAGGTCTTCGTCGCTGGGGTGGTGGTCGATGAGCGGGAAAGCACAAAGCCCAGCCTTAGGCCATCGGGTCTTTCCATCTTCCGCCTCGCCCTTCGAATTGAATCACAGAAGCTACTCGGCTCTTAGAGCTTCAACAGGATCGACAGCAGCCGCCCGCCGGGCCGGCAGATAACTCGCAGCCGCCGCAGCCACCACCAGGATCAACGGCACCGTAATGTAGGTAAACGGATCAAGCGGGCTGATTCCAAACAGCAGCGACTTCATCAACTGCATCAGCGTCGCTGCTGTTACCAAGCCAATCACCACGCCCGCCGAAGTCAGCAGCAATGCGGACCGGACGAACATCCACTTGAGCTCGCTCTTCTGCGCGCCCAGCGCAAGCCGAATCCCGATCTCGCGCGTCCGCTGCGAAACGGTGTAGGAAATGACTCCGTAGATGCCGATAATCCCCAGCGCCAGCGCCATCGATCCCGCAATCGCCAGCATTACCAGGGTGAACGAAGTCCGCGCCAGCGACTGGCTATAGAGGTTCTGCATTGTTTCCACCGATGCCAGCGGCAGGTTTCCGCTGACCGACCAGACGGCCTGCTGCATCTCGCTCAGGAAACCTGTTGTCCCGGCGCGCTCGGTGTGAATTACATATGTGACAAATCGCAGCCCGCCCATCTGGGGCGGCGTTGCATATCGGTCGTAGAAGATGGCCGGCCAGTAGATAATGGCCGGAGCCTTATCATCCACGCCGTGAACATGCACATCTTCTACAACGCCAATCACCTGTTGCCACGGCGAGCTATCGTATTTGCGAACCCGCTTGCCGATGGCAGCGGCGGCCGAACCCCAGGACTCGCGCGCAAAACTCTCTGACACCATCACCATGGGCAGCACGTTGTTCAGGTCATCCCATGTGAAGCCGCGCCCCGCCACCAGATGCGTGCCCAGCGATTGAAAGTATCCGGGTGAAACGTAGTTGTAGAGGCGCAGCGGCGGTTCTCCGCCCGCATAGTTTTTGCCTTCAACCATAATCTGGTCCCAGTTCGGATCATTCCCGTCCATCGGGACCCCCGCGGCAAATCCAACGGAAGTCACGCCTGGAATGGCCGCAAGCTGATTGACGATATTTCTCTGCATTTGCGCGACGGTGTGTGGGTCCGGCGCCTGCAACTCCGGAATCCAGATGTTCACTGTCTGCACATGTTCGGCATCTTTAAATCCTGGCTCAACGTTGCGAAGCGCGGCAAAGGTGCGGATCATCAGCAGCGCGCTCACCAGCAGCACCAGCGCCATGGCCACCTGCGCCACAACCAGCGCATTGCGCGAGCGATGACGCGCGCGGCTTGCGCTTGCCGTCCGGTTCGTCCCCGTAAGCACAGCGGATGAACTGGTCCGCAGATATTTGAGCACTGGAATCGACCCGAAAAACAATCCGCAGAAAACCGAAAGCAACAGCGTGAATCCCAGCGAGCTTTCATCCAGCACAATCTCGTTCATGCGCGGCAAATCCGCCGGCCCAATAGCCACCAGCAGCCGCAGCCCCGCATACGCTACACCGATCGAAAGCATTCCGCCCATCAGGCCCAGCGCCACGCTCTCCACAAGCAACTCGCGCGCAATACGCCTCCGCCCCGCTCCTAACGCGGCCCGTATCGCAAGCTCCTGCAGTCGCGATTCGGCGCGCACCATCAGCAGATTGGCAACGTTGGTGCACGCAATCAGCATCACCAGCCCAATCGTCGCCATCACCACCCACAGCACGCTGCCCACGTTGCCGATCACCTTGTTCTTGAGTGGCCGAAAATTGGGCGTGATCCTCCATTTCGCATAGGAGTGCGAATTGGTGCCAGGGCCGTTCGACCAGGAATCCATCCACAGCGGAACCAGCTGCGCAAGATCACCATCAGCCTGGGCCAGCGTGACTCCCGGCTTGAGCCGCCCAATCCCGTCATAGCCAAACGGGTACATCTTGAGCGTCGCGTGATCCAGAGCCATCGGGATAAGAAGATCGAAATCCTGATCCACCATCCGGAAGCCACGCGGCATCACGCCCACAATCTCCCGCGTCACGCCATCCACCTGGATAGCGCGGCCAATCACCCCGCGGTCACCGCCGAATCGCCGCTGCCAGTAGCCGTAACTCAGCATCACTGTCTTTCTTCCGTGCGGGTCCTGGTCGGCAGCAGAAAACCACTGGCCGGTCTCAGGCCGAACGCCGAGCGTCTCCAGCACCCCGCCGCTGACTAATGCGGCGTCTGCCTGGTCAGGCTGCGCGATGCCGGTCACGGTGGCGTAACGCATGGCCCAGATGCCCATCGACTGAAACGAATGGTTGTGCTCTGCAAAGGTAAGGAACAGCGACGGCGAAAGACGCAGGCCGCTGTTAAAGTTGGCCAGCCCATTAGCGCCGGGTGCATCCAGCCAAAGCGCCGTCAGCCGGCCTGAATCCGGATACGGCAGCGGCTTCAGCAGCACGCTGTTCAACACGCTGAAGACTGCTGTATTCGCGCCGATGCCGATCGCCAGCGTCAGCAGCACAGTCGCTGCAAATCCCGGCGACCTCCTCAGCCGGCGCAAGGTCAGCTTCAAATCCGCAAGCAGCGATTCAAGCGCGCTCCACTGCCATACCTCGCGGCTGCGCTCCTTCATCAGCGCCACGTTGCCAAACTCGCGCCGCGCCGCTTGCCCAGCCTCTTTGCGTGCCATCCCTTCTTCCATCAATTCCTCCGCGCGCTCTTCAATGTGTTCCTGGATGGACACCGAGATGTCGTCAAAGCGGCGTCGACGGCTGAACAATTTGCTCAGACTTTGCATCATTGACCTCCTAGGCCTTGGCGATGGCCAACACGCGCGTAATTCCCGCAAACATTTTTTCGATGCTCACAACTTCCTCGCCCAGGTGCCGTATCCCGGCATCCGTCACCCGGTAAATCCGTGTGGGCCGCCCTTTTGCCGATACGCCCATCTCCGATTCCAGCCAGCCCTCGCGCAGCATCCGCTGCAACGCCGGGTAAAGCGAGCCCTCTTCCACCTGCAGCAAATTGTCCGACACTTGTTTGATGTGCTTCACCAGCGCGTAGCCATGCATGGGTTTCAGCCGAAGCGATTGCAGGATCATGATTTCCAGTGCGCCGGGGAAAAGGTCGCGATGTTCAGGGTTTCTTGCCATAGCAACGAGTATAAACCAAAATACCTATTTCTAAAATAGTATTTTTAGAGTGAGCAAACCAGCTCTCCTCGGTGCGTCCATCCACGCATTACTCGTGGCGTAGAGCAACCATTGGACCGCAGGTCCTATCTGCCAATTGTCAGGGAGAAGCCTGATAATCGAAGCACATTCGGACGCTCCCCACGGCTCAGCCTCCCAATCCGTTATCATTCCCTTCGACACGCATGTCCCCATTTCCTCCATCTCCGGCCGAACACCACGACCTCGAGGGCGACTACCGCCCCGCCCCTGCCGCCAACCCCCTGGCCCATCTCGACCCCATCAACGTCCGCATCGAGCCTGCCGACCTAACCTACCTCGTCAGCCTTGCCGACGCCCTCAACACCACCCTCGACCTGCAAACCCTCCTCAACCGCACCGCCGAACTCGTCCGTACTGTCATCAACTACCGCATCTTCGCCATCTTTCTCCTCAACGACCGCACCCACGACCTCCGCATGCGTTTCCAGATCGGTCACACCCCTCAGACCGAGCGCACCCGCGTTCCCCTCGGCAAAGGCGTTGTCGGCCAGGTCGCTCTCACCCGCCAGCCCATCCTCCTGAACGACGTTGCCGCCTACGAGCACTACATCGCCGCCAACCCTGAAGTCCGCTCCGAGCTCACCGTTCCCCTCATCGCCAAGAACCGCCTCATCGGCGTCATGGACCTGGAGAGTGAGGAAGCGGACTACTTCCGGCCCGAGCATCTCCACGTCCTCACCCTCACCGCCTCCCGCATCGCGCAGGCCATCGAAAACGCTCGCCTTTATACCCGTGTTTCCCGCCAGGCGCAAACCCTTGAAGTCCTCAACGAAATCGCCGTCGATCTCACCTCCATCCTCGATCTCGACCCTCTCTTAGTCCGCGTCGGCCAGCTCCTGCGCCGCCTCATCGATTACCAGATGTTCACCGTCATGCTCCTCGACGACAAAGGCGAAACCCTCATCACCCGCTACGCATGGCGCTTCGGCACCATCCATGCCCCTACGCGCCGCATTGCCGTCAACAGCGGACTGGTCGGCGCAGCGGTTCGCGAGTGGCGTCCCATTAACGTCCCCGACGTACGCAAAGACACGCGCTATTTGCCCATGAACCCGGAAACCCGCTCCGAGCTGATCGTCCCTCTTTTCTACAAGGGCCGCATCATCGGCGTTCTCGATCTTGAGCACACCCGAACCGGGTTCTTCAATGAAGAGCATGAGCGCATGCTCACCACGCTCGCCGCCCAGGTCGCCATCTCCATTGAAAACGCCCGTCTCTATCAGCGAGTCCGCCGCCAGGAAGCGCAGTTGGAGCGTGACATCGCCATGGCCCGCGAGGTGCAACTCCGCCTGCTTCCCCCGGAAGCCCCCTCCCATCCCCATGCTGAAATGGCCGTCCGTTTTCTCCCCGCCCGCACCATCGGCGGAGACCTCTACGACTTCATCGACTACGGCCCCGGACGCACCGCCATCGTCCTCGGCGATGTCAGCGGAAAAGCCGCGCCAGCCGCCCTCTTCGCCGCCCTCGTCAGCGGCATCATGCGCACCGCCGCTGCTCGACCAGGGGCCCCCGCGGACGGGTCCATGTCCGTGGGGTGGCAGCAGCCAGACCCCGCTGAAATGCTCGGCCTCCTCAACGACGCCCTGCAGGAGCGCAAGCTCGAGTCACAGTACGTCACCCTGCTTTTCGCTCTCTGGAACGACGAAAACCAGACCCTCCAAGTGGCCAACTCAGGCGCTATCCAGCCCGTGTTTTGCCGCGCAGGCCAATCCGTCACCGTCAAGGTGGAAGGTTTCCCCCTCGGCATGTTTCCCAACGTCACCTATGAGGAATTCAGCGTGGCCACCCAGCCCGGCGACGCCATCGTCTTCGTCTCCGATGGAATTCTGGACGCCGATAACGCCCAGGGCGAGACCTATGGGGATGAGCGTTTAGCCAGCCTGCTCTGCGTCCATCGCGATCGTCCCGCGCAGGAGATCGCCGACGCCATCCTCTCCGATGTCTCCCGCTTCCAGGGCGATCACGACCGCTTCGACGACGAGACCATCATCGTTCTCCGAGTTCGGTAAGCACTCGCTGTGATTCTGAGCGAAAGGGGCCCCGAACGTTTTTCAGTTCGGGGGTGGTGAGTCGAAGGATCTGCTTCTTCTTTTCGGGCATTTAGCAAATAACTCTTAGACTTAGAGTCTACGGTTTCCCCGCCCCGTAATTCGGAATCCTCGGCGTCAGCTTCTTCACAATAAACTCCTGAATCAGATTCTGGACCGCGCTTTCCGCCGTGCCGATTGCCGCATCTTCAAACGTCAATTTCACGCCGTCGCGGTCGCTCGCCGGATAGTAAATGTTGGAGATCCCACCCGACGCCAGCCCACCTACGATGCTGGAGTAGTTCGTCTGCCACTTCCCGTTGTCGCCCTTGCAGATCACCGAATTGGCAATCGCATACAAGGCTCGCGACCGAACCGACCCTGTCCCCTTGTAAAAGTACCGCGGGTCCTGTTTCCACCACGATGGCAGAATGGCATTCCCGAGCATCGTATTGATGAGATTGTTGGCAAATCCGGCGCCATAGCGCTTTGCGTAACCCTCTGTCCCCTGCCCATAGCCGCTGAAGGTATTTTCCTCCTGCTCAATCCCGGCCACAACCCCGGTTATCGTCAACGATACCGGATCGATATTGGACTTCCACGCCAGGCTGAATTTCTGCCTGCTGGTCAGCGGAGCCGGGTTGGGTGAATAGCTGACATAAAAATTCGGAAGGAAACCAAGCACGCGCTGTTGTTCCTCCGCCTTCACCTGCTCCGTCGCAATCTCCACCTGGGACGCCGTCACATTCACTTCGCTCGTGCTTGTCACCGGCAGCACAATCGATTGCGCATCGAAGTCTTCTTCCGGGCGCAGAACGCCTTTCACAACCTGGGTCGCAAATCCCTTGGAGGAGATCGTGAGCCTGAAGTTGCCGGCGGGAACGTCTGGGAAGCTGAACCTCCCGCTACTGTCGGTTGTCGTCGTTCTCAGTTCCGGCCCGCTCGGCCCGGTCTGAGCCAGCGAAACCGCTGCCCCCTCGTAGACGCTTCCGCCCCTGTCAACCACAACACCGCGGACGCTTCCGGTCGAATGTTCTTCAGTATCGGGTTGTGCCGGGAATTCGCTCTTGGCAGCCGGCGTCTGCGGTTCCGGACTGTCGGGAAGGGAAGCTGCAGCAGGTGCAGCGATAAGCGAAAATCCCCGCTGTGCGAAAATCCGGGTCGAACATCCAGGAATCGTCAGCAAAATCAGCCACACGCCTGCTTCCAGACCTCGACCCCGCGAGCCGGTCCGCCCTTTATACAGATTGACCTTGCGTCTGATCAGTCCCGCCTTCAGTTCTGCAGCTCAGAAACTTCCCCCATGGAAGATTCCGGCGCGAACCACTCTCCATGGGTTTAGACGCACTTTGTAGCCAGAGGATAATGTCGCACACCTTCTGCAATCTCTAAACTCTGCCGCCCGTTCCGATAAACTCATAAGGACACCCAGACGCCCCGGAGCTCCTCTTGCATACCACCACCGAAGAACGACTCATCCGACCCGCCCGCAACATCTACGGGAGCCTGCGCCTCCCCGGCGACAAGTCCATCAGCCATCGCTACGGCATGCTGGCCGCCTTCGCCGAAGGCACCTCGCGCTTCACCAACTTCTCCACCGGCGCCGACTGTGCCTCCACACTCGCCTGCATGCAAGCCCTGGGCGCAAAAGTCAACAGATCCAGTTCCAATTCCGTTGAAGTTACTGGTGTCGCGGGCCATGTCGTCCCAGCCGGCCATCCACTCGATTGCGGCAACTCCGGCAGCACCATGCGCATGATCTCGGGCCTGCTCGCGCCTCAGCAGGGAAGCTTCACACTCATCGGCGATGCATCCCTGTCCCGGCGCCCCATGGAGCGCATTCGCAAGCCTCTTTCCGACATGGGCGCTCAGCTCACACTCACTGAAGGTCACGCCCCGCTCACAATTCAAGGCGGCCCACTCAAGCCAATCGACTACACCACGCCCGTCCCCAGCGCCCAGGTAAAAACCTGCGTTCTCCTTGCCGGCTTTCAAACCACTGGAACAACGACAGTCCGGGAAGCCGTTCGCACCCGCGACCACAGCGAACTCGCCCTCCGAGCCTTTGGCGCAACCCTCGCCCGCACCATCGATTCCGTTTCCATCAGCGGTCCGCAGAGCCTCCGCGCCATCGATGCGCGAATCCCCGGCGACATCTCCTCTGCTGCCTTTTTCCTCTGCGCAGCGGCCATCTTTCCTGGTTCCAGCCTTCTGCTCGATTCGCTTGGCCTCAACCCCACGCGGGCAACTCTGCTCGACGTCCTCACCGCGCTAGGCGCAAAAATCAGCGTCCTCAATCTGGAAGAGAAGAATGCCGAGCTGGTCGGGACCGTCCAGATTTCAGCGCCGCCCGAGGGCCTTGGGTCAACAGAAGTTAGCGGCGCGCTCGCCGCTCAGCTCATCGATGAGTTGCCGGTTCTCGCCGCCATCGCGCCCTACACCAGCGGCGGCATCCGCATCCGCGACGCCAAAGAGCTCCGCGTCAAGGAATCGGACCGCATCGCCCTGGTAGTGAAGAATCTCCGCGCCATGGGTGCCGAAGTCGAGGAATTCGAAGATGGCTTGGATGTGCCCGGCGGACAATCCCTCCACGGGGCCACCATCGATTCCGGCGGCGATCACCGCATCGCCATGGCCTTCAGCGTCGCCGCCCTTCGCGCCGAGGGCGAAACCCTCATTCAAGGCTCTGAATCCGCAGGCATCAGCTTCCCCGAGTTCTTCGATCTCCTCGACCTCGTGGCCGAACGGTGAAGCTCCGGCCCCACCCCACCAAAAACAAAGAGGCCCGCCCAGCGCAAGCTGGACGAGGCTCCTGAGTCAAGACTCCATTACTGCTGCGTTGTGGGCGCAGGCGGAGCGGTCGTCGGCGGTGGCGCCGTGGTTGGCTCCTTGCCCGGCTTTGCAGCCACCAGGCCCGGCACAACAGGTTCCGCTTTCACATTCCCCGTCGCTGCGTCGGTCAGGTCAATGCCGTAGTGCTGCAAGGTGCTGGCAAGTATCTGGTAAAGAGCCGCCCTGTCCTTTGCATACGTTGCATTCGCCTGGTTCAGCGTGTTTTCCGCGGAAGCCAAGTTTCGTTGCTGTGTCAGAACAAGGGCCGAGGTAGAGGCGCCCAGGTGCAGCCTTTTTTGCTCCGCGTCCAGGCTCTGATCGGCATAATCCTTGGCCGCGATTGATGATTGAACCAGCGCCCGGTCATTGGTAAGCGCGTACATCGCGTTCACCACGCTGATCCGGATCTGCGTGTAAAGCTGCTCCAGGTGTAACTCGGCCTGCCGGTATTCAATCAGCGCCTGTGCCTGCTGCGCCTGTGCCGGCCGGTTGCGTAGCGGTATGGTTACGTTGAAGCCAACGCCCTTGTCGGGATTGCTGTTATTCAGCATACTGCTCAACGTGCCGCCGTAGCTGGTTGAAGGGTAGGTGTTCGGAGGGCAGTTCTGGCCCGTAAAAAGGTTGAGACAATCGGGGCTTTGCGCGCCGCCAATGCCGGTTCCGGAGTAGAACCCATACACATCCAACGTGGGAAGCAGCGAGTTCTTCGCGCCTCGGAGGCTGATCTCCCAGTTTTTCAGAGTCAACGCCGCCTGCTCCAGCACCGGGCTTTGCTTGAACGCTTCTTGAACCAGTTCGTCCACCGGCTGATTTTCCTCGGGAATCTGCTCAATGCTAACCCGGTCGGTGGGAATGACAGCCGCCGCCACCAGCGCCGGATCGTTCAGGTTGCGCGCGATGGCCTGCTTGATGATTTGCTGTTGATAGTTCAGTGCGCTTTGCGAACTGATCAGCGCCTGCTTGTCGGCAGCCACAGCCTGGTCCGCGTTCAGCACGTCCAGCGGCGCCATGGTGCCAATCTGCAACTGCTTGCGGTTGTCGACGGCCGCCTGAGTGGTCTGGTCCAGCGCCCGCTCCTTGGCCTGTACATCCTCATAGGCATTCACCAGGCCCCAGTAAATATTCTCAACCTGGTTCACGGTGTACAGAATCTGCTGGCGGAAGGTTGAGTCGGTGATGCGGCGATTGTTGATGGCCTGATAGACAAATCGCTTGTTCACCCAAATGCCGGCACCCTGCAACAGGTGCTGCGTCACTTGCGCCTTGAAGTTGGAATCGAGCTGCGGGCTGTAAATATTGAATTCGCTGGAGGAGGTGACCCGGGAGTTGTTGAACCCGACCGTCAGCGCTGTGCCGGTGACGAACCCCTGGTTGTAAGTGAAGTTGTACTCGTCGGTATTCTGGAACGAGCGGGGAACGAAGGCGCTGGTCTGTGCTTGCTCCGCCCTCTCCAACTGGATCGTGCTGGTGATGCTGGGATCCATGTTCTCCGGCACGGGACCTGCGCCCGATGCCGTTAGCGTCAATCCACCCGCGCCTGCTGCAGAGCCGCCGGCAACGCCGCCCGGCCCGCCGCCAGAACTCGTCGTGGAGGTATATCCGCCCTGTGTCGATTCGTTGATGGTGGCGCCCGACCCTTGCAACTCCTGCCCGGCTTTGGCCCGCAGAATATCCAGGTCCGCCAGATCCATGTAGTAGCGCGAGATGGCGATATCGTAATTGTTCTCAAGCGCCAGTGCCAGCGCGTCGGAAAGGCTCAGGTAGATTTTGCCATTCTTTACCAGGTCCGCAAGGCGCGGCGAATTTTGAAAGCTCGCGCCGGGTACCGTGGTCGGCAGGTACACTTTGGCCGGATTACGAAGCCAACTCCCGGCCGGCTTTGAATAATCCCTCGCCGTCGCCCGCAGGTTCAGCGGCTCCGTGAGCGTCGGCGCCGGTTCTGACGGCAAGTCGGACGCGGACTTGGTCGGAGCGGTTACCGTCGATTGTTGTGCATACCCTGAAGGCACACCCGCCGCCAACGTCAGCAGCACCGCCGCCACTGCGCGCAGCTTCTTGCCTGCCTGCCCGCGCCCCGTTATTTGAGGGCTGACGCCCGCGGTCTCATTCTCAAAATCAAACACACGTATACCGAACGATTGCATGGTTCCTCTCCATGAAAGGCTGAGGCATGTGGGGTGCCATTCTTCAAGACGCCCGGAGAGCCCTTCCGGACGCAAATTTATGACTCGCTGGTACCTTTTCTGTTCCCAGCCCGGCGCGAAATAACCGATTATCTGTCAGTACGCGCTCGGCTCTCACTTCGTTCCCAGGTTTTTAACCCCAAAGCCGTCTCGCGACACAGCCTTTGGAATAGCCGGAAAGCTGAGTATATCCCACCGGGACCTCCCGCCTTTCGTCTGGTAGGCCGGGGATTCCTCCCCGGCCTGAACCCGGCAAATTCATCGCGGCATTCAGGCCCTGAGGTATGCTGCTTAAAACGCGATTGCCGGCGCCCCCATCGGATACCCTGTCATCAAAGCGAATTCCCTTGAATGACTTGATCGAACCCGGCCCCGCCCTTCAAAACTGGAAGCTCACCCTCGCCTACGACGGCGCCGATTTTCACGGCTGGCAGATTCAGCCGGGAAATCCCACCGTCCAGGCGGAACTCCAGGCAGCCCTCGGCCGAATTACCGGTGAGTCTCCGCTGCCCCAGGGCTCAGGACGCACAGATGCCGGGGTCCATGCCCTCGCCCAGGTGGCCAGCTTCGTTCTCCAGGCCCGCATCCCCCCTGAAAACCTGCTGCGCGCTCTCAATCGGACACTGCCTCCCTCCATCCGAGTCCTAGAAACCAAAATCGTGCCGGCCACATTCCATGCGCGCCACTCCGCCGTGGCCAAGACATACGAATACCGAGTCTTCCGGGGCGCAATCTGCCCCCCAACGCTCGCCCGCTATGTTCTCGCATGTCCTTGGCCAATGGACGTGAATGCCCTGCAAACGTCAGCAAAGCTCTTCGAAGGCGAGCACGATTTCCTGAGCTTCGCCGCCACCGACCCCGATCTGACCACCCGCACTTTCCAAATTACCAATGAAGCTGAGACGGAGGGAGCCGGGGGGTTTAACCCCCGGATAGAGCCGATAGAATCAACGAGGGCTTCAGCCCCGGACGGTCCCTCTTCGCCAATCGAACACCGGCTTCCTTATTTTTCCGCAGACCCTTCAGTCCCCGAAGAATGGCCCCTCGTTTCCCAGACCGCCATCCGCACCATCTTCTCCTCCAACTGGGAACAGCGCCAGACCGAAACTGGCGACCTCCTCGTCTACCGCGTTCGAGGCAGCGGCTTCCTTCACCACATGGTCCGCAACCTGGTGGGAACCATGCTCGACATCGGCCGTGGCCGCATCAGCGCGAAAGATATCCCCAAAATCCTCGCCGCCCGCAACCGCGCTGCAGCCGGGCCCACTGCCCCCGCCCGCGGCCTCTTCCTCTATTCCGTGGAGTACCAGGAATAGTCTTCAGCTCACAGGACCAAATAAAGACTTTATGTCGCATCAAATAAGGTCTATATTTAGACCAGAAAAGATCTTGCTGGAGCGTATCATGCGTTTTTCCACCCAAATAAAGCCGATAAGCTACGTGAAGGCGCACGCCGCCGAACTCCTCGACCGCATTCGAGAGGAGCGCGAGCCGATCATCATCACCCAGAACGGCGAGGCGCGGGCGGTATTGCTAGATGTGGCCAGCTACGAAGAAATGATGGATGAAACCCAGGCATTGCTGAAGGTTCTCGCTATGGCTGAAAAGGAAATTGAAAATGGGGACACTATCCCCATCGAAGAGGTCATGGCAGAATTTGGCGTCGAGTCCCAAGAAGTCTGATGGCCTTCTTCGTTCGGTTTTCCGCTGGGGCACACCGGGATCTGCGCGCCATTCACGCTTATATCCTCAAGAACGACTCCCGGGAAAATGCCGATTATGTGGCAAGGGGAATTGTTCGGTCAGCCCTTACGCTGCGAGAGTTTCCCCAACGCGGTGCGCATCCCCCGGAGCTTCTAAGTTTGGAAAACTTCGCCTATCGCCAGATATTCTTCAAGCCATACAGGATTGTCTACCGTATCCGAGCAAATACAGTATTCATTGCCCTGATCGCTGACGGGAGACGGGATATGAAATCCCTGCTGATGCGGCGCTTCAAGAAGGATCTGAGTTGAATGCTCCTCACTCCCCCAGTCCCTAAGTTCCTAGTCCCTATCCCCTGTCCTCCTGCTACCCTGAAACCACCCCATGTCCTGGCTCGCGGCCAACTCGGCCTTCTCCTGTGTCACCGGCCTCGCCTCCCAGCGGCCCGTCCACGCCGCTTTTGCCTGGTTCCACAGGAATCCAAAAACCATCATGGATTGGCAGGCGGATTTGGTGGCCATTCCCGCGCCTCCCTTCGGCGAAACAGCTCGATCGCATTGGCTTGTGTCCCGTTTCACTGAAGCCGGCCTCGATCGCGTTCATACCGACGACCTCGGTAACGTCTTCGGCTTCATTCCCGCAAAACAAATCCATCCCGACAGTACTGGCCCCGTCGTCATACTTTCCGCCCACTTAGACACAGTATTTCCCGCGGAAACCCCCTTGAGCCCGCAAGTGGATGGCGATCGGCTGGAGGCGCCCGGCGCATGCGATAACGGTGCCGGCGTAGTTGGCATGCTGGCCCTTGCCCACGCCCTCGTTCACGCCAACATCGAGTTGCCTGCCCTCATTATTCTTCTCGGCAACGTGGGCGAAGAAGGCGAAGGCGACCTGCGCGGAGTGCGCCATCTCTACGACCAGGGCGCACTGGCAGGCCGCATTGCCGCGCACATTGTGCTTGACGGCGCGGGAGCGGACTCGGCCGTGACCCAGGGGCTAGGCAGCCGTCGTTACCGCGTCACGGTCACCGGCCCCGGAGGCCACAGCTTCACGGACGCAGGAACCCCCAATCCCATCGCCGCGCTTGCCTCGGCCCTGTCGATCCTGGCCAATACCCCGCTCCCGGAAGCCCCCCGAACCACGTTCAACATCGGCACCATCCACGGTGGAACCAGCGTCAACTCCATTCCGGAAAGCGTGAACGCCTCCATCGATTTCCGCTCCACCAGCCCCGAGCAGCTTTTACGTCTTGAGGTCGCCCTGCACCGCGCCGTTGAAGACGCCGTAGAGCTTGCAAACAAATCGGTCAAGTCTTCGGCCATCCGCAGCCGGGGCCTTTTGTCCTTTTCCATCACCAAAATCGGAGACCGCCCCGCCGCGCATCTTCCCGCCGACGCCCCGTTGCTCGACGCGCTGCGGGCTGTCGATCGCCACCTGGGCCTGCATACCGACCTGCGCCTGGGCTCGACAGACGCCAACATTCCCCTGTCGCTCGGCTTTCAGGCCCTGTCCATGGGGGCGGGCGGCTCCGGTGGCGGAGCGCACACGCTGGCCGAGTGGTATTCCGCCAGGGACAGGGAAGTGGGCCTCCGCCGCGTTCTCCTCCTGACCCTGGCAATGGCCCACTGGGCCTCCGAGCAATAGCGATCCTTTCTGACCGCCTTTTCCGAGCCCAAACACAAGCTCCGTGCCCCGTTTTCGCGCCTTCTTCCTGGCGCGAAGGCGGGAAAGCGCAAAGGCCAGAAAGACCGTTTATTTTGTCCCCATCCAGCGAAGGCCGGGTGCCTAGGTGCTACACTCCGCGCATGCGTTTTTCATTTGCCTTTCTCGCTGCATCTCTGGCCACTGCATCTCTCTTCCAGGCGCAAACTCCTCCAACTACACACGTGCCCGCCAAAGTGACCACCGTCCCCGACCTGATCTTCTTCAACGGCGTCATCTACACCGGCGTCGGCATGGAGACCGATAAACCGGAAACCGTCCAGGCCATCGCCATTGGCGCCGGCAAAGTGCTCGCTGTCGGCACCACGGCAGCAATCACCAAACTCGCCGGCCCCCACACCCGCCTTCGCGACCTCGACACCGCCAGCAACAGCACCTTCATCTTCCCCGGCATCAACGACGCCCATGTCCATCTCGGCAGCGCAGGCAGCACCAAGCTCAACGTGGACCTTACCGGCGTAAAATCCCTCGCCGAAATGCTCGCCAAAATCCAGACCTTTGCCACAGACGCTTCCGCCGGCCATTGGCTTACCGGCGGCAACTGGGATCACACCCTATGGGTCAGCAAGACCCTCCCCACTCGCCAGGACCTCGACAAGGTTACGGGAGACCACCCCACCTTCCTCGGCCGCATCGACGGCCACATCGCTATCGCCAACACCGCCGCCCTCAAAGCAGCCGCCATCACCGGCAAAACCGCCCCTCCGCAAGGCGGCGCCATCGACCTCGACACCAACGGCGAACCCACCGGCATTCTCCGCGAATCCGCGCAGGGCCTCATCGAAAAAGTCATTCCACCACCCAGCCACGATGAACGTCGTCGCGGCGACGAACTCGCAATAGCCGACGCCCTCGCCCACGGCGTCACCAGCGTTCAGGACTTCAGCGACTGGGACGACTTCCTCGTCTTTGAGGAGATGGAAAAGGAAGGCAATCTTAATCTGCGCATTTCCGAGTGGCTCCCTTTCAAAGCCCCCTTGCCCGACCTCATCCGCATGCGGAACCATCATGACG
>Ga0182013_10002292_pt1 | contig 25149 bp, 33 predicted proteins | sample 612S2MmetaG_FD_120487 | JGI IMG/M metagenome (GOLD analysis project Ga0182013, IMG submission 120487) | Permafrost microbial communities from Stordalen Mire, Sweden - 612S2M metaG | ecosystem: Environmental > Terrestrial > Soil > Wetlands > Permafrost | place: Sweden: Stordalen | collected...
ACGACTGTCCGGATATGTCTACGGAAGCGGGTGTCATAGCACCCGTAACTGCAGGCATATCGCCGGTCCTGAGCTGATTCCGGGCAGGTACGGCCCGGGGCAGCCGACCGTGGGACGACAGTCCACCACATCCAGACCTGGCGACACGCCGCAACCACACCTTACTTTGGAACGCCCACCATGCTCGCCAGGCCGCAGGCCTTCCGGAGCCGGAAGGGGCGGTCCAGGGGTATGCGACTGGGCAGCATCCCCGCCTTCGCTGACCAGGCCGCCCTGAAGCTGCTGCGGCCGGCGGCCGCCCGGGTCGACGCGGCCGGGCCGGGGACCCAGCCGACCCACGTGGAGGTGACCACCCGGTGGCTGCACGGCACCGACGAACGGATCGCCCTGGAATCAATCCCGCCTGTCCAGGCCACCTACCCCCGGGCGCTGCTCATCCTGCTGAACGCGTCCTGACCTGCAGTCAGGGTCCTGCCGGCGGCAACGTGCCGGCAAGGCGCCAAAATATAAGCTTAGCTAGTAAGATCTTGAGTACGATCCTACTAAGGGGCGTGTGCAAGATTACCGGTGCAGTGTTCCAGGCAAGCGATCTCGCCGGCGCGAAGCGCCGGGAGTTTCTCGGCGCTGCCCGCGAAGGCGGTGCTTTGCTGCGCGACACCGACGGCTTCGCGCTGACGATGGTCCCGCTGGCGCAACTCGAGGCGATCACCGAGATAGCCCAGGTCGCTGTGGCCGCGCTGCTGGCCCTGGCCGTGCTCAGCCGCGGCTCCGCCCGCCCCGCCGACCTCGGCCATCTAGCCTGGTTGGCGACCTTCGACGAGGACGACCGGACGGAGTTCTTCGAGGAACTGCGCGATGCGCTGTCGGTTGCGGTAGCGACCAGGGACGCAGCGCCCGTCGAGACCTGTCTGCGGGAATGGCGCACCACCGCTCACGCGCTGTCGGATCCGCTCCGGCGGGCCATCCTGACCGCACCGGGGGACGATGACTATGCCGAAGTCGACCGGCCGCAGGAGTGACCCCGCTCCCGGCGCTTACCGTCCCCATGTTTCCGCCCGCCGTCCCGGCAGCCGCCCGTCGGTCAAGCCAGCCTTCCGGGTTCTTGTACACCGCCAGTTCCTCGGTATCTGGAACGAGCTGCCCAGCCGCGTAGGCCTGGCTAACGTGCAGCAGTTCTGGGACCACGTGGCAATGACGCCTGGTCAGCCGCCGAAAGTCGGCACCTCCAGCGTGATGAAAGGCAAGCATGCCGCGCCGAAATGGCCTGGCTATTCCAAGACCATTCACTACGAGATTACCGGTGCAGGAAGGATCGACTATCAGTTCAACTCACCGGCGACCGAAGGACCGCGCGGCGACCCACATGGCGTGGTCAAAATCCTGACCATCGATCTCGGAAGCCACTGATCAGCATCGCAGCCATCTGGGAACGCCTCGCCGACGAGCACGGAGCCACCGTCGCCTACCCCGCCCTCGGCGCGTACGTTAGCAGCCGGCGGCCGCCGGGCCGCGCTTAAGTCGTGACGGCCGGTCCCACCCAGTGGGGTCAATCAGCAGATTTCTGGTGGATGTAGTCGGCAGATTGGGGATTTCGGTGGCCGATCTGGTTCCCCGGCTGGCGCGGGGACTGCTTGATGGAACCCCACCGGCGAACCGGAAGGCTGGGCCCCGCCAGAGAACTTCGCCCTCCAGTTCCCCGGCGGCACGACCAGCTAAGGCACATAAGGTCGAAGCTGTGGTCCAAGGCGAGTTCGTGGGTCGGCGCCGGGAGCTGGCGTATTTGCGCGGCTGGCTCATGGCGGCGGTCGAAGGGCAGCCCAGGTTGGTGTTGTGGGCGGCGAGCCGCTCACCGAGCAGATCGAGCTGAGCGGGCTGTCGGCGGCTGATACGGCCCGCTGCGCCGAGGCCGTCTCGGACATGCCCCTGTAGGTGGCCAACGTGTCGACGAGGATCGCGTCGTACTCGCCGTAGATCAGCGTGGCCGACATCGGGGACCACGTGGGCTCGTCATCCGGGGCCTGGGGTGGCGTAGCGCTCACGAACGTTCGGGCCGGGGTGGTGTAGACCTCGATCGTGAGGTCCGCCTGGGTGCGCGAAGTGTCGTCGGAGATCACGGTTTCCGCCTGTCTCGATGCTGGTGGCCATGGGCTTCGGCCTGTCGCATGGGCTCATTTCAAGATGACGGTCGTCATCCTTGCTGTATGAGGATGATAGGTACAATCTTCTTGGTCAAGCAAGTCGAAAGCACCTGGAGGATCCATCGTGGGCACGTCACAAGCGGCCAAGGCGGCCAGCCATGACCGCATCCTCGACATCGCCGCGGCGCGGATCCGCCGCGACGGCATCGACCGCCTCGCCGTCGCCGAGCTCATGAAGGAAGCCGGGCTGACCCACGGCGGTTTCTACCGGCACTTCGAATCACGAGAGCAGCTCGTCGCCGAGGCCGCGCAGCGGGCCCTGACTCAGGGCAGCGAATGGACGATCGCGTCCGGCAAGCTCGGCGGGCCGCGGGGATACACCGCGCTCGTCGACGGTTACCTGAGCACCTGGCACCGGGATCATCCCGAGTCCGGCTGCGGCGTGGCCGGCGTCGCCGCGGACGCCGCCCGCGCCGGAGGGCCGGCCCGGGGCAGCTACACCCGCCAGGTGAAGGAATGCCTCGCCGTGATAGCTGACCTCACCGGCAACCCCGACCGCCAGATCGGCGAGCGCGAAGCGGTCCTCACCCTCAGCGTCCTCGTCGGCGCGATCTCCATGGCCCGGGCCGTCGACGACCCTGACCTGTCCGAACAGATACTGACCCACGCCGCCGCAGCATTGAAACAGTACATCCTGAACTAAGCGCTGCCCGTAATTGATCTTCGGGTGTGCCGACGTGTGCGCCCGGCGTCCGGGCGACAGCCCGCCTACGCGACCTGGAGGAGGTTGTGCAGGCGAGCGATGCCGAGCATGGCTTGGTGAACGCCGTCGCCCTCGGGCCGGCAACCCCAACATTCGCGGACTAGGCGGAATGCCGGGTTGACTAACAGGATTGCATCCGTCATCCTCATCAGATGTGGATGACAGCCATCCGCTAGATATGCATCTGCGACCGGCCGACAGCCGCTGGCCGTTCGCCCCTCGAGACAGGCGGAACGATGCATCCGAAGACGCGACGCCCACCCCGGATCAGCTCACGCTCGAGGTCTACACCACTCCGGGGCGACCGATCGTAAGCGCGACCAAGTCCGAGGGCCCGGGTGACATCCCGATGTGGTCTCCTTCGTCGGCCACGCTGATCTACGGCGAGCACGACGCGGTCCTCGTGGACGTGCCCGCCACCTTCGACCAGACGGATGCGCTGGCTGACTGGGTCGAGTCCAAGAGGCGGCGGCTGACGCACATTTACATCACCCACGGGCACGGTGATCACTGGCTCGGCCTGGCCAGAATGATCCAGCGCTTCCCCGGCGCGACGGGTCTGGCAACGGCTGAGGTGCTGGCCCGCGTGGAATTCGAAGCCGGGCCGGGCATGGCCGGGTACTGGGAGGGAATCTTCCCCGGCGAGGTCCCGCGGGAACGGACAAGGTGCTACCGCAGCTCTTGCCGAACGACACCATCGACCTGGAAGGCAACGAGCTGCGGGTCATCCGGATCGGCCAGGCCGACACCGCCGAATCCACGGTCCTGCATGTTCCGTCGCTTGCCGCCGTGGTCACCGGGGATCTGGCGTACAACGAGGTGCATATGATGACCGCCGAGACCGGCGATGATCATCGCGGAATCACAGCAGTACCTTCGGGACTTCTCCCGCATCGTGGCCGAGGAGACCACCGCAGCCGCGATCGTCGCCCGCATGGTCGAGATTCACCCCGACTGGGGCAATCTCCGCACCATTTGGTACTCCTCGAGATCAGCCATCGCACGCAAAGACAGCTAGCGGCCCGAGTTCGAACACGTTGGGCGGGCTCCTTGCCTGTGCCAGAGGCGGGGGTGGAGGAATCCGGTCCGGCCGACGCGATCCTCGCCGGGGACTTCGAGGTCCTCGCCGACGACACGACACGGGCCGTCAAATCACAGCTCTCGCAAGACGTCACGGCCCTGTACACGCAGCTCACCGTCGCATGACCCAGTCGGGCGAGCTCCCCCATGAGCAGCGGCAAGAGCTCCCCGCCGCCAGGTCGTCGGCACTTTCCCTGCCGCCGGCCACCAGCGACGTCACCTCATTCCGAGTGCAGGTGCCGGAACGGGCGGTGAGGGACCTGCACAGCCGGATTCGCCATGCCAGATGGCCAGAAAAGGAGCTCGCACGGGATTGGAGCCAAGGGGTGCCGTTGTCTGACGCCCGGGACTTCGTCGAATACTGGGCGAGCCGCTACGACTGGCGTCGCCTGGAAGCGGAGATCAACTCGTTCGGCAACTATCGGACGCAGTTGGACGGCGTCGGTATCCATTCCATCCACGCCGAGTCCCCGCACGCCAACGCCCTTCCACTGATCCTTACTCACGGCTGGCCGGGCTCGATTGTGGAGTTCCTGGATTGCATCGGACCCCTTGTCGACCCAGTCCGATACGGCGGATCGGCCAAGGATGCCTTTCACGTGATCATTCCTTCGCTGCCAGGATTCGGCTTCTCCGACCGGCCAGGCGAGCGGGGCTGGAACTACACCCGCATCGCTCGTGCCTGGGTGGAGCTGATGAACCGGCTCGGGTACGAAAAACGATGGGTAGCCCAGGGGGGCGACTGGGCTCGGCGGTCGTTCACGTACTCGCCCTGTTGAAGCCGGCAGGGCTGCGGGCGGTGCACACCAATTGGCCGCAGGTCGTACCGATGCGGAAGCCGGATCAGATGACACCGGAAGAGCAGAAGGCATGGGCGCAGGCCGACGAGTTCCAGACCATCAACAACGGTTACTGGCGCGAACAGGCGACCCGCCCGCAAACCCTCGGATATGCGCTCACGGACTCGCCGATCGGATTGGCCACGTGGATCCTCGAGAAATTCCAAGCATGGACGGACAATAGCGGGGAGCCACAGGACGCCCTGAGCAACGACCGAATGCTCGACAACATATCGCTGTACTGGTTCACCGAGACAATCACGTCGTCGATGCGGCTGTACATGGAGTGCGCCCCGGCCGGACCAGGCCCGTTCAACGCCGGCAGGATCGACTTTCCGATCGCGGCGAGCATCTTTCCCCGGGAGATCTTCAAAGCTCCCAGGTCATGGGCGGATCGGCTGTGGCCCAACATCGTGTACTGGAACGAGGTCGATCACGGTGGGCATTTCGCCGCAATGGAACAACCCGATATTTTCGTCAACGAGGTGCGCAACGCGTTTCGCACTTACCAGGGTCGCTGAGGATTGCAGGGAACGTGGTTGAACAGAGGTACGGGTTTAGGACCCGGAACGCGCGAGCCAGAGGTCGCCGTTGACAGCCCGTAACAGCCCCGGCCCTCGACGGTGTCGATGTCAATCGATTCGAACCTGCGAGAGACCCGCGCGATCGCCGGTATGGCACTGCTCGAACTCGTCGCCGGTGTGGTGTCGGGCGCGCTGACCCCGGGTTACCCCGAGATAACGGCCGCCGAACCCGAACCTGCCACCGTCAAGTAGCTGAATCTCGCGATTCTGCTCCCGCCGCTCCCCCCGTGATGTCGAAGTCGAGCGTCAGCGCGGGTCACATTCATGCGTTCTGCCGCGCCTGGGCGAGCACGGTGTCCATTGTCTCCATGATCGAGATGGTCTCGTCCAGCGGCATCAACTGGCTATCCACGTCGCCGGCGGCCAGCCGGCGCGCGACCTCGTCGGCCTGATGGCGCAGGCCCCTGCCCTCGTGCACCGACTCGACGCGGACCGGGTCGCCGTTCCGCGGTATGAGTGTCACGGCCACCGGAGCGTAGAAGTCGCCCTCGACCTCGATCCTCGCGTCGCTGCCGACGATCGTCGCCCTCGTCGGACTCTTCGCGCGAAGCGTGCACGTCAGCACGGCCTGGGCGCCGCTGCGGTAGCCGAACACCATGGACGTCTGCGCGTCCACGCCGGTGAACGCCGGGTCGCTCATGGACACGATCCGGCTCGGCTTACCCAGGACCATCGACGCGAACGACACCGGGTAGATACCGAGATCGAGCAGCGCGCCGCCGCCTAGTTCCGGTGCGAACAGCCGGAACCCGGCGTCCTCGGCGAACCACTGGCCATGGTCTGCGGTCACGGTGACGACGTCGCCGAGCAGCCCCTGCGCGAGCCAGTCGCGGATGACGGCCACGTGTGGCAGGAACCGGGTCCACATCGCCTCCATGGCGAAGAGCCCACGCTCCCTCGCCACCCGGAGGATCTCGCGGGCCTCGGCGGCGTTCATCGTGAACGGCTTCTCGACCAGCACGTGCTTGCCGGCCCGCAGCGCGAGGATTGCGTTGTCGTGGTGCATCGGGTGCGGCGTGGCCACGTAGATCACGTCGACGTCCGGATCGGCCACCAGCGACTCGTAGCTGGCATGCCGGTTCGCGATGCCGAACTCTTCCGCGAAACGGTCCGCGGATCCCTGGCTGCGCGACCCGACCGCGACGGCAACACCGGAATCGGTCAGCCGGAGATCGGTCACGAACGCGCTCGCGATCCCACCCGTTCCGAGGATTCCCCACCGCACGGTGCTGTCCGTCACGTCTTCGTCCCCCCGCCGGCCGGTATCGGTGATCAGTTTATTTGAAGGCCGTTGGCCCGTGGCTCGGTTTCAGGCGTCAGAGAACACCACGCCGAACCCGAACGTGTCCGCCGCGCGGTTGCGCTCGAACACCGTCACCTCTGATCCGGGTCCGACCGCTTGATCAGTGAGCCGGCGAACAGCCCTCCGGGCCCGCCTCCGACGACCGCAATCACGGCAGGCCAGCCGCTGGAAATCACCGAGCAGGACGGGCGGCTGGAGATCGTCCCGGCGGCGACGCCGATGCGGCTAGCGGATGCCCACGCGGCGATCGAGTCCTACTCGGTGCTAACCCGGCTCCCCCCGCTAACAACTGCACCTGACGCTTTGCGAGTGGCGACGTTCAGCGTGCCGGACCCTGATCGATGTCTGCTGTGACAAGCCTGGTCAGGTCCAGGTGACGCCGGGTGGTCGCACGGCGACGAGCCCCGCAGCCGCTGCGCTGCTTCAATTGTTATCTGGCAGGCGGTGGGCAGCTCTTGAGTTGGGTGCACAGTGTACGTACAATTGCTATATGAGTTCCAAGGCCGAGCGGCTGCACCTGCGCGTGGACCCTGAGCAGAAGGCGCTGCTAGAAGCGGCCAGCCGCGCCGCCGGGGATACGGTCTCCGGTTTCGTGCTCCGCGCGGCCACCGAGGCGGCCGCTGATATTGTTGCGGACCGGCGCGTATTTGTCTTGGACGAGCAGGCTTGGCAGGTGTTCGATCAGGCCCTGTCCCGGCCCGCCGCCGAGGTGCCGGGCCTGCGCGAGCTACTGTCTACACCCACAGTGCTCGACCGGCGCGCCACTGAGCCTCCTCCCGCCCAGGCCGGACGGTGACCGAGGGGTTCAGCCCGGTTGCCCCGCTGGCCAGGACTCACGCGGTGGCCGACTTTGACTGCGGATCAGCCGCCCAGTCCGAATGGCTGGTCCGGCACGCGCTGCAGGCGCATCAGTCTGGCACTTCTCGGGTCTATGTGGTGAGTGAAGAGACGGACGAGGGACACAAGGTGGTTAGCTACTATGCGGTGGCCGCCGGGTCGGTCGCCCCCGCGACCGCTCCGCAGCGGCTGGCGCAGGGCGCGGGCCGTTATCACCAGCCAGTAGTGATCCTTACTCGCCTGGGCGTGGACCTGTCCTGTCAAGGTATGGGCCTGGGCAAGGCACTGGTCGTCGATGCGCTGCGCCGGGTCGCCGCAGCATCCGAAGTGATCGGAGTGCGCGCCCTGCTCATCCACTGCGAGAACGACACCGCACGCGACTTCTACTTGCGCCTGGCCAAGTTCGACGCAAGCCCAACCGATCCGTTGCATCTGTTCCTGCTCATGAAGGATCTCCGCAACGCCCTGGAGACCACCTGACCCGATAGCCACCACACCAGCGGTTCCGGTACGACTAAGGTGCCGTTCAGGTTCTCGCCGTCTGAACGGCTGCCGAGCCTGGTCGTCTTGCAGCACGCACCCTGAACCACTGTGCAGACCGATTCATCCGACGCCACGAGCTACCGGGTGTGCTTCATCACGTTGCTAGCGCGGCTTCGGACATCCGGTGTAGCACTCCGCGAGGTCGTTCGGCCTCCTCGTCGCGAACCTGGTCGAGGAGGCCGAGCGCGATGGTGACGTCCGCACGGACGTAGACCCGAAGACCACGCCCGGCTCCTGTTCAGGATGGTCAACTCGATCGTTGAGTGGCACCGGCCCGGGAGCCGTCCGGACGGGCCCGGCTCACTGGCTGATGCCGTAGGCCGTCGATGACCTCAGCCTTCCGCGTCCCACGGTTCCAGGGATAGCAGCAGCTTGCGGAGCAGTCCCCGCAGCTTGCGTTGCTCGGCGGGGGTCAGCCCCTGCGCGAGGATCTTGGTGTCGTGCTCCATCAGTCCCGCGAGCAGGGAGTCGACGAGCTCCACTCCGGCCGGAGTGAGCTGGACATCGACGCGGCGGCGATCGGTCCTGTCAATGTCCCGCGTGATCAAGCCGGCATTCTCCAGCTTGTCCAGCCGCTGGGAGGTGAGGTTACTCGAAAGGCGGTCCAGATCCGGCTGGGAGCTGTTCGACTTTGGCCAAACCGAGGAGAACGACGCCGTCCCGGCAGGCCTGGCCGGGAGGACCACGGCCTGCGTGAACCTCTGCCCGGCCCCTCGTCGTGGCCGGGCGCGGCTATGCGGGATTCATCGCTGCGGACCCGGACTTGTGGGGATTCTGTGGGGCAGGAAAACACAGGACCTGGTCGCGGGAGGGCCAGTCGGCTGGCAACTCAGCGGGTTGATCAGGCAACGGTGGAGAGTTGCTGACGACGCAGCCTCATCAGGTGGATCGGCGGCAGCAAGTGAGCGGCGAGACCGACGACGACCAGCAGGATGGCGACCCCGAGCGGGAGGGTGAACCCCTTGGTCGTGCAAGCGGTGCTCGCGAGGGTCGTCGGCCCAGGACAGGCAGCTGACCCGCGGAGCGCGGTCACTAGGCCGAAGAAGAGAGCCGCCAAGCCGACGGGCGGCACGAAGGTGGCGATCAGCTTGTCCCGTCGGCTCCATGTCGGAGAAGTCCACAGGATCAGCATCCCGGCGATCCAGCCCAGCCCGCTCGCGATCGGGCCGAAGATGATCAGCCACGGCGCCCATGCGTCCCAGCGGCGGCTGCCCGGGGGCGGCGCGCCTGCCTCGGCGGCGATGGCAGCGGGGTCGCCGACCCTATCCAGAAGGGTCCGGACACTCGCTGCGTCGCCGGGATCGAGCCCGGTCCGCCCCTCTTCGATGTGCCCGTGCACGTCGGCGAGGATCTCCTCCCTCCGGGAGGCGTCGACGCCTCTCAGCGCTGCGTCCAGCTGCGCCAGATAGCGCCGGACGAGATTGTCGGCCTCGCCGGCCAATTGTCTGGAAGTCACTCCTGGCTCCCTTCGTCGAGGATCTCATCGACGGCGTCGCGGAACACCCGCCACTGCTTCTTGAAGCTGGCGAGGGCTAGTTCTCCGTCCCCCGTGAGGTGGTAGTAGCGGCGCGGCGGGCCGGCGTTTGACTCCTGCCACGACGTCTCGACCAGGCCATTGCGCCGCAGCCGGGCGAGCAGCGGGTAGAGCGTCCCTTCGCTTGCGATGATCTGCCCCTTTGTCCCGAGCTCACGCGCCAGCTCGAACCCGTACTTTTCCCTCCTGGTGAGCAGGGCCAGGACGCACTGCTCAGCTACACCCCTCCGGACCTGGGCCAGCCAGTTGATGTTCTCGCCAGGTTCCATGTAGTACAAGGTACCCGGCGCTGACAGGAAGGTCAACAAGAGCGAACGCGGCTCCTGACGAGCTCGGGAGCGTGACTGCCGGACGCGACTCGCGCAGAGGGCTGGCCGCGACAGGCGAGAAACTCCCCCGACCAGGCGCCACGTCTGCGACGGAGGCCGCCCGAATGGCAGCTGAGAATGACCGCACCCCTTCAACGGACCCCGCTCCGCAGAGACCTTTGGCGGCGGGAGCGTCCCTAAGATGGGGAATGACTGGGCGGAGGTGACTTTTAAGTGACGGGACCAGCGGCGGCGGAAGCGGGCGAGGACGAATTCGCCTGGCTGGGCGAAGTGGCCGACGAACTCGGGATCGACCGCGCACGCATCCCTCCGGTGACCCGGCGCTCCCTTAAGACCGACGCCGGCCGACAACTGAGCGCAGTCGTTTGGGGCCAGGACGAGCCCGAGCTGATCTTCCTGCACGGCGGCGGCCAGAACGCGCACACCTGGGACCTCGTCGCGCTGCTTCTCGGGCGTCCCGCGATTGCGATCGACCTGCCCGGGCACGGTCACTCGTCCTGGCGCGACGATCGCGACTACGGCCCCGGTCCGCAGTGCCGCGGCAGTCGCCGTGGCGATCGACCAGCTCGCGGCCCGGTCCGCGGCTGTGGTGGGGATGTCGCTAGGCGGACTGACTACGATCCACCTCGCCGCGACCCGCCCGGATCTGGTCCGTCGCGCCGTCTTGGTCGACGTTACTCCCGGCTCGCCGTCCGCGGCGGCTCACATGACCGACCAGCAGCGCGGCGCTGTCGCGCTGACCCGCGGCCCGCGCAGTTACGCCAGCCTGACGGAGATGGTCGACGCCGCCGTCCGTGCCTCACCCCGCCGTCCCGTCTCCGCGGTGCGCCGTGGCGTCGTGCACAACAGCCGGCAGCTGCCCGATGGCACCTGGGCCTGGCGCTACGACCGGCATGACGCCTCACCCGCAGCGCTCGGGGCCGCCGCGCTCTGGGACGACCTGACCACCGTGACCATGCCTACGATGCTGGTCACCGGGGGCGACAGCGGGTTCGTCACCTCTGCGGACCTAGCCGAACTTACCCGCCGGCTCCCCGCGATCCGGATTGAGCAGGTCCCCGCCGCTGGCCATGCGGTCCAAAGCGACCAGCCCGTCGCGCTTGCCGCGCTGATCGAGGAATTCGTCTCCCAGCGCTAGGCGCTGGTCATGGCATCGAAGGTGTCCGCGGTTACGCCCTCGGCCCTGAGCTTGTACTTCTCTATTCGCGCCGTCTGCGTCCGTGGGATCTCACTGACGAGTCGCACGTAGCGCGGGACCTGGAAAGCGGCCAGGTGGTCCTGGCAAAACGCCACGAAGTCGGCGGGATTAAAGGATCCAGGATCGTCCACGACCAAGGCGGTCATGACCTCATCTTCTCCCAGCTCAGACGGGATTCCGTACGCCGCCGCCTCGTTGACGCCCGGGTACTTGCCGCTGACGTTCTCCACCTCCCACGAGGAAACCATTTCACCTCGGCGCCGCATTGCATCCTTCTTGCGGTCGACGTAGAAGAGGTATCCAGCATCATCGAGGTAACCGAGGTCCCCGGTGTGGAACCAGCCGTTGCGCCAGGCGTTGACCGTGGCTGCGGGGTTGTTGTAGTACTCCAGCATCATGGTCCACGGGATTTTCGGACGGGTAACGATCTCGCCCGCTATTCCCGGCGCGACGGGCTGATCGTCCTCATCAACAACCGCCACGTCGGCGCTGGGACTGGCTCGTCCCCCGGAACCTCGCAGGCTCGCCGCCGCTGGCGTCGCCTCGTAGGGAAAGACCGTCGGGAGCCCGTTTTCCGTCATGCCGTATGCGTACACAACTCGGACACCGAAGCGCTCTTCCCATCGCTCCCAGATGTCGAGCGGCACCGGGACACCGAAGGCGGTCTGGGCCTTGTGCAGTTTCTCCTCAGGCCGCTCAGGCTGGGCCCACAGCATCAGGGGGATCCCGCCGATGATGTTGAAGGCATCGGCGCCGGTGTCAATGAGCCGCTGCCAGAAGCCAGAGGCAGTGAACTTGGCGTCGAGCGCCAGCTGTCCGCCGGCCGCCCACGAGCACAGTACCGAGTAGTTCTGGGCGTTAATGTGGTTCAGCGGCAGGCACGAGTAAAGGACCGTCCCGCGCGAGTAGCCGTTGTTGTCGTTCATCTGGTGTGCCGCCGCGAGGTACTGACCGTGCGGCAGCACGCATCCCTTGGCGGGTCCGGTCGTCCCGGACGTGTAGAGGATGGCGGCCGGGTCGCGAGGCCGCAACTCCACCTCGGCTGGCCGGGAATCGCCAGCATCGAGCAGCTCGGGAAGGGACAACCCGATCGCGGGAACGCCCTCGGCGGCCCGAGTCACCAGGGTATGCAGCCGGGGGATCTTTTCGCGGATCGCCTCGAACCGCTCGTGGAGGTCCGCATCGACGAATGCGACCGACGCGCCGCAGTCGTTGACGACGTGCGCAAGGCCGTCACCTCGGTAGGCCGCGTTGACCGGAACGATAACCGCGCCAAGTTTGACCGTCCCGAACCAGGCGGCGAGCCATTCGACGCTATTGCGCATCATGACCGCCACCCGGTCGCCCCGGCCGACGCCGCGCTGCGCCAGCCCGTTCGCCGCCCGGTTGGCGAGCCGGTCCATGACGTCGTAGGAGTATGCCTGTTGCTTGAACTGCAGATAGGTCTCGCCGCCGAGCTCGGCGGCTCGTGACTCGATGAGGTGGCGCACGCTAATCTCGCGCCGAACGAGTTCCGCGAGCGTGGAGGTATCCAGCTTGCTCATATCGTCACCAGGCTTTGCGAAGACGGGCGCGATGGTTACTCGTCACGGGACAGAACCGTGACGACCGAGAGGCCGACGGAGTAGCCGCCGACGTTGTGCTGGAGACCGAGTCCTGACCGCAGCCGGACCTGGCGGTCGCCGGCTTCTCCGCGCAGCTGCCGGTAGAGCTCGACGATCTGGGCCACACCGGTAGCCCCGATCGGGTGTCCTTTGGCCAGGAGGCCGCCGCTGGGGTTGACCGGGATCCTGCCTTCGAGCGTCGTCTCCCCTGATTCGATCAGCTTGCCGCCGGCACCTTTCTCGCAGAAGCCGAGGTCCTCATAGTTCATGATTTCGGTGCCAGTGAAGCAGTCATGCACTTCCGCGACGTCGATGTCGGACGGTGACGCACCTGCCATCGCGTACGCTCGGCGGCTCGCCGCCGTGGTGGCCGCCCATCCGGTCATGACCTGCTTCTCGCCGTAGTAGAGCGGCTCCGTCGCCAGGCCAACGCCGGCGATGTACACGGGCTTGTCCGTGAATTGCCGGGCCAGGTCAGAGCGGCAGAGCACGACGGCAGCGGCGCCGTCGGACTGGGGACAGCAGTCGAGAATATTGAACGGCGAGGACACCAGCGGGCTGGCGAGGACGTCGTCGACGGTGATGGTGCCGCGGCCTGTGGACCACGATCTACTGCTCCCTGGAGGCACTGCCGATCATGCAGGAGCAGCGTTACGGTCGCATCATCAACATGGGTGCCGACTCGGTGCGCAACGGACTGGACTGGCACGCGATTTACAACGCCGCCAAGGGCGGGGTGCACGGGCTCACCACCGGGTGGGCAAGAGAGTTCGTCAAGGACGGCATCACCGTCAACGCGATCGCACCGTGTGCCACCCGGACCGAGGCCTTCGCGGCCTTCGAGGAGTCAGCTGATCCCGCACACCGCGCGGCCCTGGAGAAGGTCCTGGCCGTCATCCCGGCCGGCCGGCCCGGCACCGTCGAGGAGGTCGCCTCCATGGCCGCCTACCTCGCCTCCGAGGAGTCCGGGTTCATTACCGGCCAGGTACTCAGCGTCAACGGCTGCAGCACGATGCTCTAGCGGCCTGCCTCACATTCTGCAGGTCTCGCACAACGCGAAGGGACACCCGATGGCGGACGGAATAAGGATGGCTGGCTGCACACCGGAGATATCGGCCTGGTCAATTCACAGGGTTACGTGCAAATCACCGGACGATTGAAGGACATGTTTATCGTCGGTGGCTTCAACGTCTATCCGGCCGAGGTCGAGGCAGCCATCCGTGAGCATGAATCTGTACGTGACGTATCGCTCGTCGGCATTCCGGACGAGCGGCTCGGCGAGGTCGGAGCGGCCTTCATCGTGTGCGAGCCCGGCCATGAGCTGGACCCGCATGCTCCATGCTTGCGAACTGCCGGGGGTTGCTCAACGCGCGGTTCCAGGAGCCGGAACTCCCGGCCGACGGCACGCGCGGCGAGACGTGGCCCTCGGGTCAGAATCTCGCCCGGACGGCGTCCGCCACTTCCTCCGGGCTGAGATCGACCAGCGCCTCTCCGTAGACGCGCTCGAAATAGGTGACATCGCTGCGATACATGGGCTCTGGATTTGACCGGCTGACCACCTTGAGCACAACCTGATATCCGTGCTCGCGCGCCTGCGGGCCGCCGCCGATCACGCCGAAGTTGAACGAAGCCAGGTTCCAGGCCTGGTAGGCCGCCAGAACCTGGGAGAGTCCCTGCCCCAACGCCTGGCAGTCTTCCTCGGTCAGCTCGGTGACGTCGGCCGCCCCGCTCACCACGCCCCACACCTCATGGAACCCGCTCGGCGCAAAGGGCGTGAGCCAGCCGACCCGGCCGGTTTGTCCCACCCATCGGGGACCGCCCGCCTCCTGATCCAGCAGGGCCTCCCAGTAGCACCCGCGCCGTTCTTTCCAGGCTCTCGACTGCTCGGCCAGAACGCGCTGGCCGGTCAGGCCGCAGGAATCGTGAGCGGACTGAAGGTGCGGATGAACCAGCGAGGCGCCTGCGGGCGGCAGGTGATTGCCGTTGACGGAACTCCACACGGCCGCCGGGTCCAGGCGCCTGACAGCGTGGGCATGGCGGATCATGACGGCCAGGGCGTCCCCCACGAGAGACGGAGTCAGGTGATCCAGGTCGAGGAAGTGACGTCCGGGATCGTAGATGCCGACGGCGCTGTGGGTCGCGTACGCAAGGATGTTGGGCACTGCCACTGCCTTACCCAGGCGGATGCGGCCTTCGGCGGCCAGCTCAGCGGGAAACGGGAACGTCGCCGTCTCGAGGTGCTCGATGTCGAACGGGCAGAAGGCGGGCTTCGCGGTAAGTTCCGCCAGGTCGGGTCGGTTCGGGGGCTGGAGCTTGATCCCCGTGAGGATCCGGGCGCTCGCCCCGGTCAGCGGGTCCCGCCGCCAGCGCAGCCGGGTCCGGACCCAGGATCCGCCAGCGACTGGGTCCGGCACCCTGGCCGCAAGGTCTCGTTCTTCGAAATCAATCCTCACCACGCGTAGATCCTACCGGTGGCGGGGCTACCTGAGCTGCGGCTGGAAGAGCGCGTCCACCATGGTGCGCGCCCCGCCGGGCACGCCGATCTCGCGCGCGAACTTGTGTCCCCTCGAACGAAGCCTCCGCGCGGTGGATCTGGCCAGTGCCCTCCCAGATGTCCATGATCTTGATGTCCCGGTAGCGCTTCTCCTGCGTTGTCGCAGGTGAGAGGGCTGACGATGGAAGATCCGACTGGGCTCCCGCGATAGGACTCGAACCTATAACCTGCCAGTTAACAGAAGTTCGGCCTCGACCGGGGCCATCTGGGGCTTTGAACACTGTCAGCCGCTTCACCTGCGTAAAGGCTGGTCAGGGCTAACCAAGCCATGCTGGCAGCTGTGCCGCAGTATCCCGCATAGTGTCGTTTTGTCCGTGGGATTCTTGTGGGGGCGGTCGCCGGGACCCGCACTTGTGGGGTCGCCTCGACGCCCACAGCGGACCTCGGGCAGCCCGTTGGAGCGGGGGCATTGACACCAGCACGCTGACCCGGGCCCGTCGGTCTCCTGTGAGTGATGCCGAACGGCCGCAACTCTATGAGGCCCTCTGGTTTCAGCCTGTCGACCAGGTCGCCGCCGACTAGAACCACGACCGGATGCCCATCTTCAGGACCTCACAGACTAAATCACCGGAATAGGACGGACAGGGGAGGCTGCGGAAGCGTGGCCCGGCACAGGCGCCTCCACCACTACCGATTCGAGCGTGAGTTCGATATACTGTTTTTGAACGAATAGATATCCGAATCTCTGTACCCTAATCGGAAGCAGTGGTGCGATGACCGACAGAAGACGGCGGCCCGGTGGCGATGGCGACCATCCGCTCACTCCGCGACGCCAGAAAATCCTTGACTTCATCGGTGAGTCGATGGAGCGCCGTCGCTATTCCCCCAGCATGCGGGAGATCGCCGATGCGGCCGGCTTGAAGTCCGTCTCCACCGTCTCCTATCACTTCAAGGTCTTGGAGCAGACGGGGCACTTGACCCGCGATGCCGGGATACCGCGCACGGTCGTGGAGAAGTCGACTGGTCCTGGAGCCGTTCAGCCGATCCGGCCCGAGCTGCCGGGCACTGACTACCCTCGCGTACAGCCGACCACGTGGCCGGACCAGGACCAGGACCAGGACCAGGCGACCCTAGACGCTCCTCAGGATGGCCTGGACATCTCCTCCCAACAGCCTTCCTATGTGCCGCTGGTTGGCTGGATCGCGGCGGGCATGCCGATCCTCGCGGAGGAGAACATCGAAGACGTGTTCCCGCTACCCAGGCAGCTTGTCGGCGATGGGACGCTGTTCCTGCTGCGGGTCCGCGGCAACTCCATGATCGACGCCGCGATCGTAGACCGCGACTGGGTGGTGGTGCGTGAGCAGCAGCACGCTGAGAACGGCGAAATCGTGGCGGCCATGATCGAGGGAGAGGCGACGGTCAAAATCTTCCGGCGAGATGAGGAGAAGAAGCAGCTCTGGCTGCTGCCCCGCAACTCCGCATACCTGCCGATTCCTGCCGATGATGTCGACATTCTCGGAAAGGTCGTCACAGTGCTGCGCAGCATCTGATGGACGATCAGGGCGGCGGCGATCTCGGGTACCGCCGCTCGTGTCGGCGCTTCCGCGCCGGTAAGGGGTCTCAGGCATACGAGTCGGCCTGTAGGCCAGGTCTTGTACCTGTCCCCGTTAGCCCAATGAGGGTCGCCGCGCGGGGTTGCCTTGCCAAATTCGCCGCGGCCTGGTCGGCCTCCCCGGGTCTTCCGGCTCTGTCCATTCGCCTTTCGCGCCAGCCGGGCGGAAGCACCAGCGGGAGCCCGGCTTCGACCGCAAGCCTCCGTCGGAGAACCCGTGGACGCAGAAGCTGTGGATCTACGACTTCCGCACCAACCAGAACTTCACGCTGAAGACCCGCGCTCTGGTGCGGGCGGACCTTGATGACTTCGTGGCGTGCCACAACCCGGCGAACCGGTATGAGCGCACGGAGACGGAGCGGTTCCGGGCGTTCTCCTATGACGAGCTGGTCGCGAGAGACAAGGCTTCCCTGGACATCTTCTGGCTCCGCGACGAGTCACTGGAGGACACCGGCAACCTGCCAGCTCCAGAGCTCATTGCCGCCGAGATCGTCGAGGACCTGCAGGCGGCCCTGGGCCAGTTCGCTGCAATTGCATCATCTCTCGGAGCGGCGGACACTACGTCAGGCTGATGACGAAGGGCCGATCGCGGGCCGCAGGCTGATGGTAGAAGTGGACCGGCCCGGACCCTGGGCAGTGGTCATGACCCTTCTGGGCAGCAGGCCGCCGCGCTGGCCGACCGGCTGCCAGGGGCAGGCCTGTTCAAGCTCTTCCGTGAGCAAGAAAACCGTCAAGATCGGTTCCGGTTTGGCCGGGAGGCTGACGGCAGTCCAGCCGTGCCATGGGGATGGGAAGCCCTGGACTGACGTGGCCCGGGCGTAGTAATACTTGATCTCCCCGTCGGTGTCCAGCTGGCCGATGTTCTGCTTGGTGAGGTTCGCCAGCGATCTTTTGAGGTCCGGCCAGACCGCTTCGACCGGGTTGAGTTCGGAGGCGCAGGGCGGGAGCCGGCAGGCCGTCAGCCAGGACCTGGCGGCGACCAGCTCGGCCATTGCGCGGCTGACGTGGGTGTTCAGGTTGTCCCAGACCAGGCCGACGGGCCCGTTCAGCTGCTGGTGCGCGGCGTCCGGGAACCGGGCGTAGTCCGTCTAGTCGTTGGCGCCGATGACCTTGAAGTCCTGGTTGACGAAGATGTGGTGCGGCCAGTTGACGCCGATGTAGTGGACCTCGTACCCGCCGTTGCTCAGCTCCACAACACGGTCGACGACGCCCCCTGGGTAGGCGGCCAGCGCAGCTTCCGTCGCCTTACTGGCTGTCGTTCCGCTGGCGAGCGTCCCCGACCCCTGAGTGTAGTCCGCCGGGATCTGGCCGGCCGTCTTTGACGTGGCCGGTGCACCCCGCTGGAAGGGGACCACCCCTGCCGCCGAGGAAGCCGCCGATCCTTCGCTGCCAGCCGGCTGCACGATGACCTGCGTGGCCGTGATGGTCGTTGAGCTGGTCGTCCCCAGTACCAGGACGGGTTCGCCTGTTGCGATGGCACTCGCCGAGGCCGGGCTCGTCCCGTTCTGGTAGGTCGTGGAGGACGCCTCCTTGACGGTCACCTTCTGACCCGCTGATGTGGTGATGGTGAAGCCCGACGTGGACAGGCCGCTGACCGTGCCGGATGATCCCCCCGCGGCCGGCCCGGACCGGGCGTTGGATCCCCCGCCGCCGGAGCTGCTGCTGGCAGCCGGTGAGCTGCTGCTGGCAGCGGGGGTGGTGCTAGCAGCAGCAGTTGAGGTGCTGCTGGAGGTGGCGCTGACGATCCCGTAGGAACCACCCGCGACCGCGATGGCCGCGGCGCCGACCACGATGGACCTGGTGAGTTTGCGGGAAAACATTTGTTGAGCTCCTTACGTCGATGCCCTAGATCTGAGGATGGCAGCCGACGCTGGAACTGCGGTGGAAGCAACCCGGAAGGTTGCCGAAAGGTTGGCCGGCACAGGCTGAGGCTTAGCTCTGAGGCTTAAACCGTAGTACTGGCTGCGCTAATTTCCAGATCCGGACCTGGCGACCGGTGCAGCAGCAAAGTGCATCAACCGCACCGTGCGAAGCTGACCGCATGCAACCTGCGTACCCTCAATCATCCGCTCAATCATCCGGGCGACGCATCCGCGCTCACTGCCCCAGCCGCTGAGCACGGAACTAGTGGCCGCGAGGAAACCAGCCGTCCGCTACCGCGATCTCGGCTCAGCCGCCTACGGTCGCGCGGCGGCCTCTGCCGAGCGGCTGCATTCTGACGCGTCCAGGGATGGCAGGGTAGCCCAATTGGGAGCCTAAATGGCTGCCAACGACCCCAGTCACCCAGCCACAACTCAGCCACGCCCAGCCTTATAACACCTAGCCAGACGACTCATCCAGCCACGTCCGCCGTCATCCAGCCACCGTGTGGAATTGCCTGATACTCAAACAGGAAAAGTGAGTGTTTGATTAAGCGTCTCGTTGCTCCTCGGCGGCCAGGCGTTGGGTCATGAGGATCATGGTCCACAAGACCATGGCTTCGTGGCTTTCGGGCAGGCGCTCGTAGTCGCGGGCGCAGCGCCGGTGCGCGGTGATCCAGGCCAGCGTCCGCTCCACTACCCAGCGGCGGGGCAGGACCTCGAAAGCGTGCGCGTCGCGCTTGCGGACGATTTCCAGTCTGATCTTCAGGTCAGCGGCCCAGGTGGCGAGCTTGCCGGAGTATCCGGCATTAGCCCAGGCCAGCTGGATGCGGGTGCAGCAGCGGGCGAGGTTCCATAGCAGCGGCCTGGCCCCGTCGCGGTCCTGGACCGAGGCGGCGGTGGTCACCACGGCCAGCAGTAGCCTGGCCGTGGTGACGGCGAGGTGCCGCTTGCGGCCGTTCACCTTCTTCCCCTAGCGGATCGCGGCCGACGGCAGCGCGGGCCTGGTCGCGTAACCGGTCGTGCAGCCGCTGCAGGGTGCCGTTATCGCGCCAGGCGGCGAAGTAGCCGTAGACGGTGCGCCACGGCGGGAAGTCCTTGGGCAGGTACCGCCAGGCGCATCCGGTCCTGTTTACGTACAAGATCGCGTTCACGATTGTCCGCCGGGGGTGGACCAGCGGCCGACCGAGCCGGCACTGGCCAGGTAGAAGTGGCTCGCCAGCGCCCATTCCTTCGCGGACAGGTCTGAGGGATAGCGCCGGCCGTCCCGGGCTGGCCGCGTAGTGTGGGCTCGCGCGGGCCCCGTTTTCTTGGTCGTCACAGATCAGGATGGTGGGGCCCGCGGTTCGCATATCCGCGGACCGCCACGCCACCAGTCGCCGCGACGACATCCAGCCGCCGAGATTACCAAACACTCACTAAGGTCTACGTGAACGAGGCCGCGGCGACCGAACGGAATTAGTCACTCGCATTTCTTTATGCGTCCCGATTATTAGCTTGACTAGTCCGTAAGCAGCGTCTCGCCGGTACTTTTTTCGAGACCAGACTGCCGGGAGCATCTAGCTGGCAGTGCTCGCGATGTGCTGCATAATGGCGGAAGTCTCGTTGGTTAGCAAAGAGGCGAAGACGACGGCAAAGGGCCCAGACTGACGGCCGCCAGCGGGAACGTCCCTGGGCGTGAGCCATACGGTCAGTCGCCGCCCAGGGAGCGCTGCTGAGGCGCGATACCGGAGAAGCTGGCCACCGTCAGCGGCGCCGGGTTCAGGTGCAGGGCCAGGATCTCCTTCAGCAGCACCGTGAGCTGCTGGCCCAGCCCGGGAACCCAGTGCAGGATGACGATCTCTCCCGGGCTCAGCGGCTTGCCGTTCCAGGTCTGGATGCGGTTTCCCGGCATAGTGGCGCTCCAGCCGGCCAGAGCCGTCAGTCCTGCCCGGGCGGCGGCCACTTCAGTGGTGCGGTTGAAAGCCCCGTACGGCGGACGGCCGATGGCCGGGGTCTGGTCCAGCCAGTGACCCAGATCCGTCCGGCCCTGCTTCCACTGGGTAGTGGCCTGGCTCAGCGAGACCTTGGTGAGGTCGGGGTGGGAGACCGTGTGGTCCCCGATGATCCCGCCTGCGGCCACGAACTTTTTCCAGTAGCTGAGGTTCTCCTTGGCGGCGTCGGCGATGAGGAACGCCGTGATGGGCAGGTAGTTGTGATGCATGAGGGTCAGCACCTGCTGGCTGGGAGTCCAGCCGTCATCGACGGTGATGTAGATGGCCCGCCCGGCCGGGTCCGCGAAACAGTACAGCCGGGCCGCCGGCCTGGCCGGGTTCTCAGGGTTGGCCAGGCTCTTGGGCTTGGCCAGGGCGGGGATCGTGACCGGGACCGCCGCATGTTCCCCATCTTGGGCAGTCAGCTGCAGGCTAGCGTGGCAGGCGGTCGCGCTCTCCGATACCACCACCTGGGTGGGAGCCGCGAAGCTGACCTTGCCGGTCCCGCACAGTACCTGAGCCGGCCCGGAACGCAGCGGGCTGGACGTGTAGATCAGCCACCCGCCGGAGCTGGCACCGGACATGACGATCCGCGGCGGCTGCGGGGCGCTGACCGTGATCGTCCTGTTCAGCTGCTGCGGGCCGGTAAGCCGGATCACCAGAGTCGTCCGGGCCCCCGCGGGCACTGGTACCCGGACCGTCCCGCCGGCGGCGGACCAGTGCCCGTCGTTTCCTGAGACGGCCACCTGGCTGTGCGCCAGGACCTGTCGTCCGCTTGTGCCCGATGGGGACGTCACCCGGACCGTCACGGAATTGGAGGCCGGAGACAGCGTCCACGCCAGGTTGAGCGGGACCGGCGCCGGGCCGGATCGGCCCAGGCATCCGGCTATCACCGCCACCAGCGTCAGCGGCACGCCAAGGACCATGACGCGCCGGAACCAGAACTGCCGCTGCGTCGGCCGCGGACGGGCGCCGTACGCGCCGGCCCGAACCGGCGCGGAGGCCCTTCCCCGCGCATCCATAGCATCATTTTGGCGTCAAATCCGGATAATCTAACGGAGGCCGGTGACCCTTTTTCCCGTGTCGCCCGCACTGAACGTGACCGGTGGATAGCTGCCCAATCCTGATTGCCCGGGCCGCGATTTCGTCCGGAGCCTGGGTGGCGAGGCCGCAGCAGCGCCTATCCGGCTTGCCGCCCAGCTACGTCATCGCAGTCTCCGGGCGCCGATCCGTCAGCCGGACTGTCATCCGCTCAAACCAGGCGATCTGCGCCCGCCCGGCCGGCCGGGAGACGCTGTGGCCAGCCGCCCAGATTCGCCAGTCGCGTGCCGGCAATTCAGGTAACCGCTGGCAATTACTCTGCATAACGCGCGCATCTGCCGCAGACAGGGTCGAGCGCCACGGTCATGGGGCGAGACCTTGGCCATGCCCGCGTAGTCAGTCCGCAGTCGTGAACCCTGCCAGTCGAGGCCGGAGACTGACGGACCTGTCACGGAGAGTAACCTGAGTCTTCGCGCGCCCGCGCAAAGAGCCGATCTGAGCGGACGGCTGGTGTCGGTGCGGCTTGCGCGGAACGGTTCAGATCCGGGAATTATGCACCGGCGGCAGCGCTGCGGCACTGTCAACGGCACATAGAAGTGGTACTGTATGTTGTACCACTTCTGAAGGGCTGGCTGTCATGTCGATCACCGCGAGCGAAGCGCGCAAGGGACTCTTCCCGCTGATCAAGAAGGTCAACGAGGACCACGACGCGATCGAGATCGTCTCCAGGCACGGCAACGCCTTCCTCGTCTCCGCCGAGGACTACGCCGCCCTGCGCGAGGGCGCCTACCTGCTGCGCTCGCCGGCTAACGCCCGTCGGCTGCTCAGTGCCTACGAGAACGCCCTGAACGGCATACGCACCGCCGAGCATGCCCTGATCGACCCCGACGCGGACATCGGCAGCGCCCGGTGAGGCTGGTATTCGAGGACCAGGGCTGGGAGGACTACACGTCCTGGCTCACGACCGACCGCAAGATGCTTGCGCGGATCAACAAGCTGACCGGGGACGTCCGGCGAGATCCGTTCACTGGCATCGGCAAGCCCGAACCGCTCAAGTACCACCTGCCTGGGGCATGGTCCCGGCGGATCGACGACGAGCACCGCCTCGTCTACATCGTCACCGAAGCAGAGATCATCATCCTCGCGGCCCGCTACCACTACTGACCTCACGTAGTCAGCGCCCCGGCGGAGCTCGGACGCGATCTCCGCCGAGGCGATCGCCGGATCCGCGGCACCGGCGAGGCCGCGCTCGAAGTCCGCGCGGACCGCTCCCCAGGCACGCCACCCGCCGCGGCGCGGCACGCCGAGCTGAACCGCATAACGCGTCTTCCACCTGCTGGCCGCCCCCCTCGGCACACCTTCATGATCACATAACGCCTCTGGCCTGCGAGATTCCGGGCGCGACGCATTCCGTCGATCGCGGTAGCCAGGTCAGCACGATCATCTCCCTTAAGAACTCGTGGTACACGGCCACTACCACGGCCGGATGAGGGACCCGACGCTAACCAAGACGTCTTCAGACGGCATGCCATGTCCGTGGACGTCCCGCCGCAGCTGTCTAGCCTAGGCCGCATGAACACGCTAGCTTCACGGACCGAACAGCTCGCCCGGCTCACTCCTCCAGCAATCCCTCCCCCGCCGCTGGGCACACGTCCAGGGTGTCGCCGCGCGGGCGCGCAGCCTGGCACCTGTGCTCGGCGCTGATGCCGATCTGCTGGAAGCCGCCGCATGGCTGCACGACACCGGCTACGCGCCCGGCCACGCCGACACGGGCCTGCACGCCCGCGACGGCACCCGGTACCTGCGCGACGCCCACCACGCCGACGCCCTGCTGTGCCGGCTGGTCGCACACCACTCCTGCGCCATCATCGAAGCGGAAGAACGCGGCTTGCCGATGTCCTGAGCCTGGAGTTCGAACCCGCGCCGCAGATGCTGTCGAACGCATATCGGCCATGTAGCTGCCGCCCGGTACGCGGTCAGCGTCTCTGCAGAGCAGGAACCACAGCTCGTTCAGCCCGAAAGTTGTTCATGAGCCGCTTCAGGCCCTCCGCTGAGCGGACGACGGCTACGGGTGGGAGCCGGCAGCCTCATGGGCGCTCTGCCTGCGGCAGCCGGTCGTCTCGGTCAGGTCGGTCGTCTCGGTCAGGAGGACGCGCTGCCAGCTGGTTCCCGTGGGTGCCGCGGCGTCGCCTGCTACAGGTACTGACCGGGCCATTGGTCGTGCGCGGGCTGCAGGTGCGCGGGGATGCCGGCTGCGGTGATGGTCCTGAGGATGGCCAGGTCCCGTGGCTGGGAGATGGCCGCGATCCGGCAGGCCTGGCTGGCGCCCGCGTCGTCCAGCAGCCGGACGGCGAGGCACGCGTTGCCGGAGCCGTGGTCGCGTTCGGCCTCGGCGAGCACGGTGGCGGCCCTGGCCGCGGCATCGGAGGTGAGGGTGACTCCGGCCTTGCCAGCCGGGGTGGTGAGGATCGTGGCGAGCTGGCAGCCAGCAGGTCACCGCCGGCCGCGTGACCGCGTCACCGGCCAAGTCTCCGGTCTCCCGGGATGCTGCGGCGGCCAGGTCGGCGGCGGCCAGGTCGATCACGTTCCCGTACGACAGCAGCCCCAGCCCCAGCTCCCGGTGCAGGCGCACCACCGCCGCCGCGACCCGGGACTTGCCGAAACCGAGGCCGCCGGTGAACATCAGGTTCTTCCACGCCGACCGCCGGACCTCGATGCCCGCCAGGGCGCACATGCCGTCCTCGCGTCCTGGTCCTGGCCGGGGGCGCTGTTTAGCGCCGTCATCGTTAGCCAGCCTTCCTAGCCAGCCTGCAGGCTGGCTCGCTGTGCTCGCCGGTGACGGCTCTACGGAACGCGAATGTACCGCCGCCCCGTTTCCGTTGACGCAAGATTGCCGGTTCTGCCGCATCGGTACTGATATCGGATGCTGGGAGCTTGTTCTGCCGATCACGCGGGCCGGGCGGCGAGGTCTGGCTGCCGCTGGGCCGGTAGATCGCCACGGCTTCGTGAGATCGTGAACGTGATATGCCTGCGTTCACCGGCAGCTAGGGAGCCCTGATGACGATACCGCCCGAGTACAGCGAGGAAGAGCTGCTGCGGCAGCGGCCCGGGGGCGTGCTGCCGGCAGGTCGCGAGGACGTGGCCGAACGCGAGATCGAAGAGCACGACCGCGAGGAACAAGAGGTGGAGTATCTCGAGCCAGACGACAACGAGGCGCACGCCCCCGGCCAGGTGTGCGCGCGGTGCACGACGGTCATCACCACGAGCCAGGATGCGCGGCGGCTGCCCGGCGGCCAGTGGATCCACCAGGTGTGCCCGCCAGATCTCAGCGGGCTGCTACCAGAAGGTGAGCCGCCGCACCGATGACACCTTCCCTCGTGATACCGGGAAACCGTGCCCATTGACGGCCTGATCGGGG